>Ga0299913_10000636_pt1 | contig 23142 bp, 16 predicted proteins | sample RVTome_9_FD_201360 | JGI IMG/M metagenome (GOLD analysis project Ga0299913, IMG submission 201360) | Soil microbial communities from uranium-contaminated site in the Upper Colorado River Basin, Wyoming, United States - RVT155D38 (version 2) ... | reverse complement strand
CCGGACGGCTCGAGGTCGTCGCCGGCGCCGTCGTCGAGGCGCTGGCCACCCCGGAGTGGCACGGGCTGGCCTGGACGGTCGCGGCGTCGCCGGCGCTGCTCGTCGCCCGCCGCACGCGCGCGGCGGGCGCGGTGCTCGCCCTGCAGCTCGCCTTCTACCTGGCGGTCTACCTCACCGCCCCGGTCGACACGCGCTTCTACGTCCTGTCGAGCTTGCCGCGCCTGCTGTTCCCGCTCCTGCCCGGCCTGCTCGTCGCCCTCGTCGCCCTCGGCTCACCCCGCGGGGGCGGCGGTCAGCCCTCGTCCGGCGGCGGGAAGGCCGCCGTGTCGAACTGACCGCACTGGTTGCCCGGGGCGTTGACGTAGGCCTTCGTCCGGTCGAGCACGGTGTCGGTGACCCTCAGCTCGTAGCCGACGTCCGACAGCGAGCCGTAGAACACCCAGAAGGTGTCGCCGGCCTGGAGCACCTTGACCACCAGCTCGACGTTGGTTTCCTTGAAGAACCAGAAGTAGCCGGTGCGGTCGCTGGTCGCCCCCGGGATCGTGTGGCCCACCCCGGTCGCGTCGTCGTCGTGCTGGTTGGTCCAGTCGACCTCGACCGCGAAGCGGCCGCCGAGCAGGCACAGCGTCGTGTCGTCCGGCACGCAGGCGCCGGTCTCCTCGTCGATCGCCGCCGCGGGCAGGGCCGCGAACGGGCCGGCTGCCGACGCCGGGGCGAAGGTCGACTCCTCGAAGGGGATCTCCTCCACGGGCAGCGCCGCGGTGTCGAACTCGCCGCACTGGTCGAACGGCGGGTTGTGGTACGTCCGCGAGAAGCCGGACTCGGTGTCGAGCACGGTGATCCAGAACTCGACGTCGGTGAGCTGGCCGTGGAAGACCCAGAAGAACTCGTTCACCGTCGACCCGTCGAGCATCTTGACGATCAGCTCGACGTTGTCCGGCGAGAAGAACCACGCCCGGGCGGTCTGCGGCGAGCCGTCGAACCGCTCGAGGTGGCCGGGGCCGTTGCCGCCGGCGCCGTGCGGATTGTTCCACTGCACGGTCACCCGGAAGCGGTCGAGCAGGCAGACGGTGGTGTCGGCGTCCTCGCACGGCGGGTCGCCGGCCGGCAGCGGGGTGGCGCTCGACGAGTTGCTCGGCGCGGACTCGCCGGCACCGTTGACGGCGATCACCCGGAACGTGTACGGGCGCTCGGAGACCAGGCCGGGCACGATGAAGGTCTCGGTGTCCGCCGCCGCCAGGCCGACCTCGGTCCAGGCGCCGGTCAGCGGCGAGCGCATCTCGATCCGGAAGCCGGTCTCGTCCGTGGCGTGGTCGTCCCAGGTCAGCCCGACGGCGCTCGACGAGTCGGGCGCCGCCACCAGGTTGCCCGGCGCGGCGGGCAGGTCCGGCGGGGTGGCCACGGTGACGGTCGCGAACGCCGAGCCGCCGGCGCCGTTGCGCGCCTGGACGCGGAAGACGTACGCGGTGCCCGGGGTGAGCCCGGTGACGACGAAGCTCGTCTCGTTCGCCCCTGCGGTGCCGACCCGGGCGAAGGTCACGCCGTCCTGGCTCGCCTCGATCCGGAAGCTGGACTCGGTCGACGAGTTGTCGGTCCACGCCAGCCCGACCGAGGTCGGCGACTGCGGGTCGGCCGCCAGGCCGGTCGGCGCCTCGGGCGGCTGTCCGGAGTCGGGCGTGTCGCCCGGGTAGAGGAAGCGCGCGGCGGCGATGTCGTCCTGGTTGAGCTGGGCGCCCCGGCCGTCGTCGTGGAAGATCGGGTACATCAGCGCCTCCTTCTCGACCGGCGTGCCGCACGGGTGCGTCTGGCAGGGGTGGTGGATGCCCAGGGTGTGGCCCAGCTCGTGCGCGAAGAGCTGCTCGAGGTCGCGCTGCGACCGGAGGATGCACTCGATGTTCTTGTTGGTGATGATCTCGGCCTCGAACGACGGGTGGAAGCTGCGCCCGTTGGGACCGGGGATGGTGCAGGCGGGCTCGTAGATCGGCCCGCCGATGGCCAGGGTGCCGCCGCCGCCCGGGCCGCAGTCGAAGTCCTCGTCGATCGAGCCGTCCGCGTTGGCGTAGAGGACCGCGTTCCGGCCGTCCAGGCAGACGCCGCCCGCCTGCCCGTCGGGACAGCCCTCGAAGCCGGGTGAGCTCGGGATCGTGCCGCCGTAGCGGTAGCGGATATTCGTCCTCGACACCCCGTTCCAGGTGCCGATCGCGGTGCGCATCGCGTTCGCCGTCTGACCCACGTCGAAGCCGGGCTGCCCGCCGTTGACGATGAAGAAGTCGAGCGTCTGGCCGCGGCGGATGGTGATCGGCGGAAACACGTTGCAGACGACGTCGCCGCCCTCGTCGAAGTCGAACCACCGCATGTTGATCCCCAGGCTGCTCTCGAACAGCCGGAAAGCGCCGGTCACCGAGGAGAGGACGTCGGCCTCGCGCGCCTCGACGAAGTAGTCCGGCTCGCGCTCGACGCCGCGCGCCCGGTCGCCGACCCAGCGCGAGAAGGCGTCGGCCTTGCGGGCGTGACGGTAGAGGTCGCGCCCCGACGCCTGGCCGCCGAGCTCGCGGGCGCCGGCGAGGTCGCGCACGAACAGCCGCTCGCCGCCGGACACCGCCTCGTGGAAGGCGCCGAGCATCAGGTGGCGCACGCCGTAGGTGCCGTCGGCGCGCGGGGAGAGGAACAGCAGCACCCGCTCGCCGGCGGCGAACTGCGGCACGCCCTCGACGTGCCAGACGAGCCCTTCCGGGCTGCGGCCGCCCGGGACGCGGACCACCAGGTTGCGTCCGGCCGGCTCGCCGGCGATCACCCGCTCCACCTCGATCATGTAGTCCTGCGCGGGGAGGCGGGTGGCCGGCGCCGGGTCGCCGGAGAGGATCCGCGCCTCGACGACGAGCTCCGCGCCCTCGACCAGCGCCTCGTCGGAGATCATCACGTAGGAGGTCGCCCACGCCGGGGCGGCGGCGAGGCAGGCGGCGGCGAGGCAGGCGGCGAGCAGGAGGCGGCGAACGCCTCGCGGGACGGGCTTCATCGGGTTCCTCCGGGGGCTGCGGGCACGACGGTCCCGCGATCCGGGCCTGCGGGCTCGGGCCGGGGCGGGGGAGCGGCGGGTGCGGACACGGCGTTCGTCGGGCGCGTCGGTCGGTCGCGGCGGTCCGAGCGTCAGGCGACCGGACCGCCCGTTGGCTGTACGGGCACCCGTAGGTGTACGGGCAGCGGTGCGAAATCGTCTACCGAGACTGGGTTCCGCGTGATCTCCTAACAGTTCGATTCGGGTGGGCGATTCCAGCCGCCGGTGGACGCCTCGTGGCGGATGGACGCTGGGGGCCGGCGCGCGCCTCGGGGCGAGCTCGGTCAGTCCGCCGCCCCCCCCGCCGCCTTCGCCGGCTGCTTCGCTTCGCCCGAGCCGCCGGACTCCGCGCCCGCCGCCGCCTTCCCCTCCTTCCCCTCCTTCCCCTCCTTCCCCTCGGTCTTCCCCTCCTTCTTCCCCTCGCCGTCGCCGGCCTTCGCCGGCTTCGCATCGCCCTCGCCGCCGGCCTCCTTGCCGCCGCCGGCCTTGCGGGCGTAGTCGGTCACGTACCAGCCGCTCCCCTTGAACTGGAACGCCGGGGCCGAGATCTGCTTGCGCAGCGTGCCGCCGCAGAGCGGGCACCCCGCCGGCGGCGGATCCCCGAACCGTTGCATCACCTCGGTCAGCTCGCCGCAGCCCTCGCATCGGTACTCGTAGATCGGCATCGGTCCTCCTCGGGATTCGTCTCGGCTCGCGGGCCGGATCATCGCACGACCGCGTCGCGGGTAGGCCCTCCCGGGAGCGCGGAAGTTGAAACGGCGCCCCGGACCGCGTATACCAGCGCCGATGCCCACTCCGGAAGACCCCGGTCCGCGCGGCCCCGCGCCGAGGCGGCCCGAGCCGCCCCTGGCGCCCGAGGAGGCCTGGGCGCGCCTGCTCCCCCGTCTCGCCCCGCTCGCGGCCGAGACCGTCGCCCGCCGCGCCGCCCGCGGCCGCGTCCTCGCCGCCGCCCTCGCCGCCACCGTCGACGTGCCCTTCGCCGACGTCTCGGCGATGGACGGCTACGCCCTCGCCGGCCCGCTCGCCGACGGCGACGTGCGGGCCGTCGCCGGCCGCGTCGCCGCCGGCGACCCGCCGGGCGCGGCCGTCCCGCCGGGTGGCGCGCTCGAGATCATGACCGGAGCCCCGCTGCCGGCGGGGGCGGACCGGGTCGTCCCCTTCGAGCTCACCGATCGCGGGGCCGGCCGCGTCGCCGTCCGCCGGGCGACCGCCGCGGGGGCCCACGTCCGCCGCCGCGGCGAGGTCGTCGTCGCAGGGGACGAGCTCTTCGCCGCCGGCACCCCGCTCGGTCCGGCCGCCCTCGCCGTCGCCGCCGCCCACGGCCACGCCGAGCTGCCGGTCCACCGCGCCCCCCGGGTCGCCGTGCTGACCACCGGCGACGAGGTCGTCCCGCCCGACGAGACGCCCGGCCCCGGCCGGCTGCGCGACAGCCACACCGACCTGCTGCTCGCCGCCGGCGCCGCCCTCGGTCTCGCCTTCACCCCGCTCGGCATCGCCCCGGACGACCCGGCCGAGCTCGATCGCCGGATCGCCCGCGGCCTCGAAGACCACGAGGTCCTCCTTCTCGGCGGCGGCGTCTCGGCCGGGGAGCTCGACTTCGTGGAGAACGTCCTCGCCGGGCTCGGCTTCGAGCCGCTGGTCACCTCGGTCGCCGTCCAGCCGGGCAAGCCGCTGGTCGTCGCCGCGCGCGGCGGCGAGGGGGGCGGCGCGGCCGGCGACCGCCGCCTCGTCTTCGGCCTGCCCGGCAATCCGGCCTCGGTCCTCGTCACCTATCTACTCTTCGCCCGCCCCGCCCTGCTCCGCCTGATGGGCCACCGCGCCTCCCCCTTCGGCCCGGCCCGCCCCGGCGTCCTCGCCGCGCCCGCCCCCGGCGCCCGCGACCGCCACCGCTTCCTCCCGGCCGCCGTCGAGCCGCCGACCGCCCCCGGCGCCCCGCCCCGCCTCGCCCCCATCTCCCTCGCCGGCAGCCACGACCTGCGCGCCTACGCCCGCGCCGGCGCCCTCCTCTGGGTCCCTCCCGGCAGCCCGCCCGCCGAGGCCGGCGACCCCTGCCGCTACCTCCCTCTGCCGCCGCTCTGAAGGTCGCTACGGCGCTCCAAGCTAAGATCGGTCCGCGGAAGCGCCCGGGGGCTGGTGCCTCCCGCGGTCTTCAAAACCGTTGTCCCGTGCCGGTTCCGGTCCGGGGGGTGGGTTCGATTCCCATGCGCTTCCGCCAGCTCCGCGCCGGGTCGGCGCGGACCTGACGGAGCGCATGCGACTCGGTGGCGGTCCGCTCGCCTGCGGCTCGCGAACGGCGGAGCGATTCCCATGCGCTTCCGCCAGCTCCGCCTGGTCGGCGCGGACCCTCGCCTCATCGCTCATCCTGTCTCCTCCACGCCCGCGTCCACACCGATCCCGCCCCCGGCAGGGAGTCGCGGTAGTAGCTCACCGGTAGCCCATCAGTTCGAGCAGCCGCACCCGCCCCTCGGTGACGTAGAGCCGGCTCCCGGCAGGCTCAGTTGCCGAAGCGGGCCAGCAGGTCGAGCAGCGTGACCAGACCGATCCCGCCGAACGGCAGCAGCAGCGCCTTGAGGATCGGGTGCCGCGTCCAGGGGGCGAAGGCACCGCGTTGGAGTCTTTCGACCTCATCGACGAGGAGCCGGAGCTGCTGGGCTGCGGGTGCGTCGGCTTCCGGCGCCGCGAGTGCGCGGGAGAGCCGGCGGCGCAGTCGCTCGAGGACGTCCCGGCGGGCGGTTTCGGCGGCCCGCCGCAGGAGGACGCCGCAGGTCACCACGTAAGCGGCGGCGAAGAGGAAGATGAGGACGAGGGAGGCCGGCCAATCCCAATCGTCGAAGAAATGGAGCCGGGAGAAGATCATCACGAGCAGGACGACGAACGGGAAGAAGACCAGCCGCGCGACGGGCTCGCTCACCCGGGCGACCACCCGTACGTCGAAGAGATCGCAGACGGCGCCGCTGTGCATTCCGCGCTCGTCCGCCAGGATCCCGCACGAGCTCGAAGGCCACCGGCTCTCGTGGGTGCCGAGCAGACGGACGAAGCGCTCCGCGAGCCGGGTCGCGTCGACGACGAAGACCACGAGGACGATGAAGGCGATGACGCTCACCCTGAGGACGATCTCGTCCGCCGTCGCCGCGACCGGCCCGCGGACCGGCCGGTTCGGGCGGCCGAGCAGCTCGACGAGCGCTCTGCCGAAGAACATGAAGACCACGACCGGCGGGAGGATGCGCACCAGCCGGTTGACCGGACGCCCGAGCTCGAGGTACCGGCGCCACAGGCGGCTACCGAGGAGCCGGCCGTCGCGGTCGACGACGCGCCGCATCCCGCCGATGCTGATCCTCCGCCGGGCGCACCACAGCGCCTGAGCCTCCCGTCGCAGGATCGCGCGCGGACCGCCACACGAGGCGCGCCGGTCCTCGTCCGCGAACCGCCTCCGCAGGCGACGCCACAGCCGGGGGAACCCTTGCGACCGCGAGATCGGCCCGTCGCCGATCCGAGGCCCTGCCGGCCGCGGGGTGAGCCCGAGATCCGCAACCAGCTGGCGCTCGCTGTTTCGCAGGCTCGCCGCCCCGACGGCCAGGAACGCGAGGCTCAGCACGGTCGCGAGGAGGCGGAGGAACTCGGTCGGCCAGACGCTGATCCCGTCGAGCACCGCGAACGGTTCCCCGGCCCCCAGCCGGTTGCTGCTCTCGATGGCTGCCAGGAGCGCGATCGTGCCGCCGAGGCCCACCGTGACGATCGCGACGAGGCTCGCGCGGTCGGTCGGCGCGAGCCTCCGGCGATAGGCCTGCAGCCAGTTCGAGGCACCGGCGACCGGCAGGACGAGCAGGGCGCCGAGGAGCAGCGAAGCGAGCAGCGAGAACAAGCCACCCTCGTGTGGGACGCCGCTCCGCCGCTCCCGGTGCAAGGGGTCGCGGTCGTCGGGGAACGCGGTCAAGTCGTAGGCGCCGCTCCGGGAGACCTCGTAGATCCTCGGTTGCATGGCGTCGAGCAGCTCGTCGTGCCCGAAGGTCTCGGTCCCGACTGCCGGGGTCGACTCGCACCTTTCGCCGGCCCAGCGTGCGAACGGGGAAGGAGAGCCGTCCTCCGAACCTCCGTGATCTCCGAGGGCGAGCAAGCCGGCGAGGTAGGTCGCGGTCTGGTAGCCGTCTCGGAATGGAGGGATCTCCCCCTGGAAGCAGGGCGCCAGCGAGAACCCGAAGCTCGACGCGATCAGCAGGTTGCGGCTCCACAGGTACTCGCTCGGGTGCACCAGGCGGGCGTCGAGGTCGGTGGTGAAGAAGAGGACCCGTGGAAACCGTCTGTGCAGAGCCTGGAGGACGAGCTCCTTGTCGTAGAGATCGCTTCCCAACACGCCGATCGCTCGGATTTCACCCTTCCCGGAGTGGTCGAGCTCGAGCTCCGCCTGTTCGAGCAGGTCGGCGAGCCGCCGCACCTGGTCGAGCTGGCTCGGCCCGGCGGGCCGCTCGCGCTCTTCGTCGGTCCGTGGGAGAAGAGGCTCGACGACGGCGCGAGCCCGTCCGCCGGCACGCCCGTCTCGTCTCGCAGCGGCGTCGACCGTGTCGGCCTCGGTCTGCGACGATGCTTCGATGCCCATCCCGTCGAGGCCGCGCAGATAGCTGTAGCGCCTCACCCTCTGTCGCAGACGCTTCCGCTCGCGCTCCTCGCAATCTCGGTACCCCCCGACGCCCGCTCGCGTGCTCTCCTCGCAGCGGGTCGGAATCTCGGCCTCGAGGGCCTCCAGGAACGTCTGCGGCAGGGAACGCCCGTAGATGGTGTCCCACTCACTGATCAGGACCACGTAGTCGCGGTTCGCGGGGCCGGTGAGGTCGACGCCCCGCCATGCGAGCTCGCGGAGCAGCGCGCGCGCCAGCTCGCCGTCTCGAAGCACGGTCGAATGGAACGCGCGGACCTTGCCGGCCTCCACCAGCCGATCGGCCACCGAGCCGGTCTCGGCGTCCTCGCCCGTCGCGGCGGCGACGAGATGCGCCTCCTCCGCGGTCGCCCGGGGCGAATAGACCTCGAGATCGCCGAGGAGATCGTGGAACCCGTGGGATTCCGGGGCCGTCGTCGGCGCCGTGGCCGGCGGTGGCGCGTCCAGCTTCTCGAGGACGACCTCCCAGTCGGGATGCTCAGGGGGAGGGAGTCTCGCCTGCCATCTCCGGACCGACTCCTCAGCCCAACCGTCGTCGGTGTCGAGGACCTCCGGAAGCCCTCGGGCCAGCGAGTCGGCCAGCTCACCGCCCAGGGCGTTCCACTCCGCCGCGGGAGTCCCGGAGGTGGGCATGTCGACCAGAAAGGACCTCAGGCGACCCGACAGATCCCGATGTACCTCGGGCGCTCGCTCGGGCAGACCGATCCTGGTGGGGAGGCCGTCGTCGAGATACCCGTCCACGGTATCGAGAAGGTAGCCGGCGAGCGAATCGGCAAGCCGTTGCGCTCGAGCCGTCTCCTCGCCGACCGTCGGGGCCGTCTCCTCGCCGGTCTCCTCCCCGGCTCCCCCGACCCCAACCTGGCTACACAGGCCGAGCGGGGCGGTCTCGAGCGCGCCCTCACGGAGCATCTCGACCAGCATCGCCGAATCGGGAGGACCGATCAGCCGGAGGCGTACGCGGGCCGACGTGCCGGGAGGCGGCGTTCCGTTCGGTGAGACGCCGTGTTCGTAGGCGGCGAGGGTGGGAGCCCACTCGGTCGGCGCAGCAGGCGCGGGGGGCCGCGGGGAGGCGTACTCCGTCGTTCCCAGTAGACCTTCCAGGAGGCAGGCGATCCGCTTCATCGGATGGATCGTCAAGGCGTCGGAGTCGAGCCAGAGCACCAGGACCGCGTCGGGGGGGAAGACGGTGCGGCGATCCTCCGCCGGCCGGCGGCGCACATACCACTCGTACGGCACGATCGCCGGGCGCTCGCCACGGAAGCGATCCGGCTCGTCGCTCTCGACCGCCGACCAGGTCTCCCCGCGAAGCAACTTCGGCCACGGCAGCTCGAAGAAGCCGATGGTGCTCTCGGTCATCGGCACGTAGCCGGCGGTAGCGAGCGCCGAGATGACCGCTTGTCGGGTCCGCACGCGTCGCTCCGCTTCCTCCGGATACCCGCCGCCACGGACGAGGACGGGCATCAGCGCAAGCTCGGTGGAGCGACCGTCGGTCGGGGACAGCAACCGTTCGACGGTGGCGGCAACCTCTCCGATCCGATGGAGCTTCCCTTCGTCGCCACGCTCCTTCTGATGAGCCATGACCGGCTCGAAGGGGTCCTGCCACAGTCGAGCGGGGACGTCCTCGGACGAGACCGAGAGGTGACGATCGATCGGCTGCGGGCGGGGCCGGGAGCTCGTCAGCGGCGGCTCGAGCAGCACGACGCTTCCCGCCGCGACGACCAGCAGGAGGATCGTCGACAACGGGGCCGCGAGCGAGCGGGACGCAGAATCTTGAGGTTCCATGAGCGTCGGGCCTCGTGAGACATATCGAGAGTCATCACACGAGACGGACCTGCCGCGGGTTTTTCCCCCTCTCGCCAGTGGTAGGCTCCACGACCGCTGATTCGGTTACATGAAGGGACGTGACGTTGTCCGTAGAAGTGCAGCGTCTCGGGGAGCTGCCCAGGCCCCCCGACCGGCATCGGCGACTTTCACAAGAAGATATTGCCTCGTCTCGGAATCGACCGCACATGGGACGGCGCGCCCATCGCGCCGGACGAGCGGGCGACGGTCCGGCTCGAGCTGGCGGGCGACGTGCTCCTCGTCCGCGTCGACGCCCCGTTCCACGGCGACCCCCCGCCGCCGGGGCCGCCGGGCCCGACGCCGCGGCTGTGGGAGCACGAGGTCGTCGAGCTGTTCGTCGCCGGGCCTGCCGGGGCGGACGGGGCGGTCCCCTACCTCGAGGTCGAGCTCTCTCCCCACGGGCATTACCTGGGGTTGCGGCTGGAGGGGGTGCGGCGGGTGGTCGAGCAGGGTCTGCCGTTCGACGTCGCCGCGGAGATCGCCGGCGGCCGGTGGCGGGCGGAGGCGCGGGTGCCGCGGGTCTGGCTGCCGCCCCCGCCGTGGCGGGCGGCGGCCTTCGTGATGCACGGGGCCGGGCCGGGGCGGCGCCACCTCGCGTCGGTCCCCCTGCCCGGCCCGCGCCCCGACTTCCACCGGCCGGACCGCTTCCCGCCGCTGCGCCTGGCCGGCGGCGACTGACGCGACGGGACTGCGCCCGCGGGCGCCGCCGCGCGGTCCGCGAGCTGCTACGGGCAGGTCATGAAGGCGGCGGTGTCGAGGATCGGCTCGAAGTCGACGCCGAGGTCGTTGTCGTAGGCGCGGGTGACGTCGTGCAGGGTGTCGGTCACCGTGATCTCCACCTCGACGTCGGTCAGGCCGGCGGCGAAGAACCAGTAGTGGTCGAAGTCGGTGCAGCCGTCGAGCACCTTGACCAGCAGCTCGACGTTGTCCGGCCGGAAGAACCAGAGCTCGCCGGCGTCGTCGGACACCTGGTGGACCATCGCCGGACCCTCGTCGTCGGCGGTCGCCCACTCGGCCTGGACGCGGAAGCGGCCGTCCTCGAGGCAGAGGGTCGTCGCGTCGGGCAGGCAGGGCGCGGGGAAGATCTCGACGAGCTGCAGGACCTCGTCCTGGATCAGCCCGACCCCCGGGGCGTAGAGCTTGACGTCGCCCTCGGCGTCCGGCTCGAGCGCGTTCGTGTCGCGGACCTCGAGGACCTCCTCGAAGGTTCCCGCCGGGACGGTGACCTCGGCGATCTTGCCGATCACCTCGGCGCGGTCCTCGGCGACGCCGGGGGCGAGCTCCTGCTCGAAGCGGGCGCCGTTCATCGGCGAGCCGGGCTGGAGCACCCCGGCCACCGCGCCGTCGACGCCGGCGCGCCAGGCGCCCTCGTGTCCGACGAGCTCGCCGTCCTCGTAGTCGTCGACGTCCTCGCCGAAGTACCACAGGTCGCCGGTCTCGCGGCACAGCGCCATGAAGTTGTACGACACCTCGACGAGCTCGCCGTCCTCGCTCTCACGCTCCTCGACGACGCGGGTCTCCACGCCGTCGACGATCTCGGTGTCGGTCGTCACGGTGACGAGCACGCTGAGCTCGATCGTCTCGCCCTCGTCCTCCTCCTCGCCCTCGAGGAGCAGCGCGTAGCCGGGCCAGAGCGGGAAGTAGTGGTTCGTGCCGGACGAGGTGAAGGTGCAACGCTCGCGGTCGAAGTCCGAGGTGAACGGCGGGTCGTGGGCCAGCGCCGCGCCCGGCAGGGCGAGGGCGAGGGCGGCGGCGAGGCCGAAGGCGAGGCCGGAACGTACGGTGCGGGACATGGCTCCTCCTTTCGTCGATCTCGCGGCCCCGCGGGCGGGGCCGGCGGCCCCCCGCGTAGGGGGCCTGCTGGTAGGGTTGGATGCGGGAGGTCCCGAGATCCTTCGCCGTCTCCGCATCCTCCGCCGGGCGCCCGGTCCACGGCGGACGCGGACCGCCGGCCGGCGCGCCGCCGCGGCCCTGTGCGCCGCCGCGCTCTGCGCCGCGGCCCCGGCGGCCTCGGCCGACCGCCCCTACGCCGGCCGGCCGCTCGCCGAGGCACTGCTCTCCCTCGCCGGCGAGGGGGTGCCGGTCGTCTTCACCAGCGAGCTCGTGCGGCCGGAGATGGTGGTCGAGCACGAGCCGTCCTCCGGCCCGCCCGAGGCGGTGCTCCGCGAGCTCCTCGCCCCGCACGGGCTGGCGGTCCGCCCGGGACCGGGCGGGGTGCTCGTCGTCGTCGCCGACCCGGCCGCCGGGGCGGCCTCGCTCACCGGGCGGGTGCTCGGCCCGGGCGGGGCCGGCGTGGCCGGCGCGGTCGTCAGGCTGGTCGGGGCCGGCCGCCAGGTGCCGGCGGCGGCGGACGGCAGCTTCACGATCGCGCCGCTCGCGCCCGGCGCCTACGCCCTCGAGGCCGCCGCGCCGGGCCACCTCGACTCCCCGGCGGCCGTGGTCGAGCTGGCCGCCGGTGCGGTCCGCGAGGTCGTCTTCACCCTGCAGCCGCTCCCCTTCGTCGAGGACGAAATCGTCGTCCGCCCGAGCCGGCTGGCGCTGCTCGGCGAGGAGCCGGTGTCGTCGTTCTCGCTCTCCGAGGAGGAGATCGAGAGCCTGCCGCACCTCGGCGGCGACCTGTTCCGCGCCGCGACGCTCCTGCCCGGGGTGGCCGGCAACGACGTCAGCGCCCAGTTCCACGTCCGCGGCGGCCGGCGCGACGAGGTGCGGGTGCTGCTCGACGGCCAGGAGCTCTACGACGCCTTCCACCTGCCCGACTACGACAAGGCGCTCTCCATCGTGCCGGCCCACGGTCTGGCCGGCGCCGACCTGGCCACCGGCGGCTTCCCGGTGAGCCATGGCGACCGGATGGGGGGGGTGCTCGACCTGCGGACGGTCGACCCGGCCGAGCGGCGGATCGCCCTCGGCGCCAGCGTCCTCGCCGCGACCGCCTCGGGGATGGGCACCTTCGCCGGCGGCCGCGGCGCCTGGCTCGGGGTCGGCCGCCGCGGGTCGATCGACCTGGCGAACCGGGCGATCGGCGACGAGGACCCGCAGTTCTGGGACGTCCTCGGCAAGGTCGAGCTCGACACCGCGCTCGGGAGCTGGAGCGGCCACCTGCTGCACGCCGCCGACGAGCTCGAGCTGCTCAAGACACCCTCCGCCGACGAGCGCGAGCGCCTGGAGAACGACTACCGGAGCACCTACGGCTGGCTCACCCACCGGGCGGCGCCGGGGGTGCGGCTGCTCGTCGAGACGATGGCGTCGCGGGCCGAGATCCGCCGCGACCGGGTGAGCGAGGGGGTGGAGGAGGACGGCGGCCACGAGCTGCACGACCGGCGCGAGCTCGCGGTCTTCGCGCTGACCCAGTCCTGGGACCTCCAGCTCGCGCCGCGCCACCTCCTCCGCTGGGGCGGCGAGCTGCGCCGCTACGAGGCCGAGCTCGACTACGCCAAGCGGCTCGAGCCGGAGATCGTCATCCTCGCCCCGTTCGCGCCGCCCCGCGAGACGGTCCACGGCTTCCGGGGACAGGTCGACGGCGACCACGGCGCGCTGTGGGTGAGCGACCGCGTCTCCCCGCTCCCGCGGCTGACCGCCGAGCTCGGCCTCCGCTGGGACCGGCACGGACGGCGCGCCGTCCGAGGCGCGGTCGGCGACGAGGTGGCGAGCCCGCGGGTCAACCTCGCCTGGCGCCTCGGCGAGCGCAGCGTGGCGCGCGCCGCCTGGGGGCGGTTCGCGCAGAGCCAGCGCCCCTACGAGGTCTTCGTCGAGGACGGCGACGTCTCGCTCGGCCCGCCCGAGGAGGCCGACCACTGGGTCGTCGGCGTCGAGACCCTGCCCCGCCGCAACCGCTGGGGAGTCGAGGCGGTCCGCCTCGAGCTCTACCGCCGCGACATCGACGCCCCCCGCCCACGCTACGAGAACCTGCTCGAGCCGCTCAACTTCTTCCCCGAGATCGAGCCCGACCGGGTGCGGATCGACCCCGCGGAGAGCCGGGCCGAGGGGGTCGAGCTGTTCGTCCGCGCCCGCCGCGGTTCGCGGCTCGACGGGTGGCTGACCTACGCGTACGCCTCGACCGAGGACCGCGTGGACGGCCGCTGGGTGCCGCGCGCCTCCGACCAGCCGCACACGGTGACCGCCGACCTCGCCTACCGGGCCGGCCCGCGGTGGACGCTGAACCTGGCCTGGCGCTACCACACCGGCTGGCCGACGACCCCCGTGCTCGTCACCGAGATCGACCTCCCCGACGAGCCCGGGGACGAGCCGCCGGAGCCCGGCGAGCCCGGGGACGACGCGGCGGCGGGTCTCCGGCCGCCGGGCGCCGCCGCCGACGACGGGCCCGAGCTCGCCCTCGTCTTCGGCGCGCTGCGCAGCGAGCGCCTGCCCGTCTACCACCGGCTCGACCTCCGGGTCAGCCGCCGCTGGCCGGTCCGCCACGGCGAGCTCACCGTCTACGCCGACGTCCAGAATCTCTACGACCGCGAGAACGCGGGCGGCATCGACGTCCAGCTCGACGAGGACACCGGCCTCGTCGCCCGCGAGACCGAGAGCTGGCCCGGCATCGTCCCCTCCGTCGGGTTCGCCTGGACGTTCTGAGCGCGTGGCCGGACCCGGCGCGTGGCCCGAACCTACGGCACGAGCTCGTCGGGCGTGTCGGCGTCGCGCCAGCAGAGGGCCAGCGCCTCGGGCGGGGTGAGGACCGCGACGCCGGGGACGCGGGCGAGCTCGCGGGGTGCCCGCACGCCGGCGGCGGTGAGGGCCTCGACCCACGGCAGGACCCCCGGCTCGTAGAGGGCGAAGAGCGGGTCGACCGGGCCGCCGGGGACCGGCCGCGGCAGGACCGCGAGCCGGCCGGGCCGGCGCTCGCCGGCAAGCCAGGCGGCGGCTGCCGGCTCGACCTGGGGCAGGTCGCAGGGGCAGAGGATCCACGCCGCGCCGGGCGCCGAGCGGAGGGCGGCGAGCAGGCCGGCGAGCGGCCCGGCTCCGGCACCGGCCTCGGCCTCGGCCTCCCATCCGCCCCCAGGGGCGGCCGGCGGTGCCTCGTCCAGCCGCCCGGCAGCGGCGGGCGAGTCACCCTCGGGCACCCTCGGCGGCGGCACGATCGACCTCGAGGACGCTCCGCCCCCGCCTCCCGCCCCGGCGAGCAGGGCGTCGTCCAGGCGCTCGAGGTCCGCGAGAGCCGGCGGCAACGGTCCGCGGCCGACGAGGACCACCCGCTCGACGACCGGCGCGAGCGCGGCGACCGCGCGCTCGGCGAGGGTCGTCCCGCCGACGGCGACGAGCGCCTTGGGCCGGCCCATCCGCCGGCTCGCGCCGCCGACGAGGACGGCGCCGAGGAGCCGGCCCACGGGAGGTTACGCGACCGGAGTGAGGGAGCGCAGGAGGTCGAAGAAGGCGGGGCGGGCGGCGGCGACGGTGGCGTCGGGGCCGGTGGCCTTGAAGAACCAGGGGCCGCCGGGGCCCTCGACGACCGCGCCGAGCAAGCGCGAGCCCGGCTGCGGCGCGGAGGGGCCGGCGCCCATCATCGACGGCTGGAGGGTGCCCCCGACGTCGACCCAGGTCGCTTCCAGGCCGCCCTGGGTCGTCAGCGTGCCGCGCTGCGGCTCGCCGGTCCGCGGCTCGATCTGGCCGATCCAGCGGTCGAGGTTGGCCTCGACGCCGCCCCCCTGGCCCGGGCCGAAGTGGAAGACGGCGAGCTGCGCCTCGCCGGCGGGACCGGGGATCGTCATCTCGGCCACCCGCATCGGCGAGCTCGGCGGCGCCTCGCGCCACCCCTCTGGGAGCGTCCAGCCGAGGGCCGCACCGCCGGCCGGCGCCGGCGCGGGCGCCGCCGCGGCCGGCCCGGGGACCGGCTCGCCGCGCGAGGTGACCGGCGCCACCGGGGCGGTGTCTTCCGCCGGCTCCGGGTCGCCGCCGCACCCGGCGAGGGGCGGCAGGGCGGCGAGGAGGCAGGCGAGGAGGGCGAGGCGGGTCGGATGGCTGGGCTCGGGCACGGGGTTCCTTTCCGGTCAGGGTTCGCCCACCGAGTCTACCCGGCCCGTCCGGGCGGCGGCGGGCCCTGACATGATCGGGCCTTCGAGAGGGAGCTTCCTCCCCGCCGGCGCAGCGGGCGGAGGATTTCGGCCGCCGCCGCATCCAAGCTCCCGCAGGCCGGCACCCGGCCGGCGCCGGGCGACGGAGCGCGGCGCGGACGGGACGGCACGAGGCCGTGACGGAGCACACCGGAGACCGCCAGCTCGTCGAGCGGATGCTCGGCGGCGACGAGAGCGCCTTCGCCGCCTTCGGCGACCGCTACTTCGCGGCGATCTACCGGTTCGCGCTGGCGCGGCTCGACGGCGACCGGGAGCTGACCCGGGAGATCGTGCAGAGCGTGATGACCAGGACGCTGTCCAGGCTCGAAACCTACCGCGGCGAGGCGTCGCTCCTGACCTGGCTGTGCGCCTGCTGCCGCAACGAGATCCTGATGCACTTCCGCCGGCGGTCGAGCGCGCCGGCCGAGGTGAGCTACGACGGCGAGCGGGAGCTCGGGCGCGAGCCCGAGCCGGCGGCGGGCGCCCCGTCGGCCGCGCCCCGCCGGCCGGACGCGGCGATCGAGCGGCGCGAGGAGGCCCGGCGAGTCCACGCCGCGCTCGAGGCGCTGCCGGCCCGCTACGCCCGGGCGCTCGAGTGGAAGTACCTCGAACGCCTGCCGGTGCGCGAGATCGCGGCGCGGCTCGAGCTCGGCCCGAAGGCCGCCGAGTCGCTCCTCACCCGCGCCCGGCAGGCGTTCCGGACGACCTGGGACGAGATGGCCGCCGAGGCGCGCGGACCGGCCCTCGCCCCGGCACCCCTGGAGGAGGGCGACGATGCCCCAGCGCGAGCCGCGAGCTGACCGCTCCCCGCCGCACGTCGACGAGGCGAGGGTCCGCGACCTGATCGAGGCCGCCGGGCCGCGCCCGCCGATCCCCGCCGAGGACCTCGAGGCGATCGCCGAGGCCGCGCGCTCCGCCTGGCGGATCCAGGTGCACCGTCACCGGCGGGCGGCCGGAGCCGCACCGCGCCGCCGGCCGGCCGCCGGCTGGGCGCTCGCCCTCGCCGCGGCGCTCGCCGCCGTCCTCGGGCTCGGCTGGTGGTGGCAGACCGTGCGCGCCCCGGCGGCGGCCGCGGCGGTCGCCCGGGTCGAGACGGTGTCCGGCGCGGTCTACGCCCAGCCGCCCCTCGGGGACCCTCGGTTGCTCGCCGTCGGCGACGAGCTGCCTCCGGGAACGACCCTGGTGACCCCCGGCGGGATCGGTCCCTCGCGCATCTCCCTCCGCCTCGCCGCCGGGTCCGTGCGCGTCGACGACGAGAGCCGGCTGCGGTTGATCTCGTCGACGGCCCTCGAGCTGAGCGGCGGCGAGGTCTACGCCGCCACCGATCCGGTACGTGGCGAGCCCTCCCCGGCCCTCGAGGTGCGAACGCCGCTCGGCACCGCGCGCGACGTCGGCACTCAGTTCACCGTCGCGGTCCTCGGCCCGGCCGCCGACGCCCTACGGGTGCGCGTGCGCGAGGGCGCGGTGGCCGTCGAGCGCGACGGCGAGCGCCACCGGGCGGCGGCGGGCGAGGAGCTCGTCGTGGCGCGCGACGGCAGGGTGGCGCGGCGGGAGATCGCGACCCACGGCGACCCGTGGGCCTGGGTCCTCGACGCCGCGCCGCCGTTCACCGGCCGCACCCTCGCCGACCTTCTCGCCTGGGTCCAGCGCGAGACCGGCTGGCGGGTGCGCTACGAGGAACCGGGGCTCGCCGTGGAGGCCGAGGGGATCGTCCTCTACGGCGGCGTCGGCGACCTGCGCCCCGACGAGGCGGCCCAGGCGATCCTGCCGGGCGCCGGCCTCGAAGGCCAGGTCGCGGACGGCGTTCTCACCGTCCGCCGCCCCCGCTGATATCGCCAAGGGAACGCGAAGCGTGCCTCGGATCGGGCGACGCGGACCGAGGAGAGGAGCGAGGCGTAGCGGAGCTACGTCGAGCGACCGACGAGGGAGCACCGCCCGAGACGAGGTGCGATCCGCGTTCCCTTCAGCTCGGGAGCTTGCGGCGGAGGAGCTCGTTCTCGAACGCCATTCCGACCTGGGCGGTGGCCAGCTCGAGGACCTCGACGTCGGCGATCTCCTGGTCGCGGTCGCCGTTGTCGGTGTAGATGACCGCGATCACCCGCTGGGCGCCGAGCACCGGGAAGACGACGACCTGACCGTTCTCCGGCCGGCCGAGCCGCTCGGCGAGCTCGCGCGGCAGGTTCGCCGCCTCGAAGCCGACCGGGCGCGCCTCGCCGCTCTCCAGCCCGCGGGCCAGCGCGTGGTCGCCGTGGGCGTCGAGGCGCAGGCCGCGGGTGAGCTCGGCGAGCGGCCGGCCGTCCCTGCCCGCCCCGAAGGCGCCGAGGGCGACGAGCGCGTCGTGCTTGATCAGGAAGAGGATCGCGCGCTCGACCGACTCCGAGATGATGTGCATCAGGTTGAGCGCCACGGTGGCCGAGATCAGCCCCGAGCGCAGGTCGCCGAACACCCGCCGCAGCCGGGCGAGGCCGGCCTCGGGCGCGCGACGACGGCCGACCGGCGCCGCCATCTCCCGGCGGCTGCGCAGGATGTTCTCGACGCAGGCGACGACGGCCTCGGGGTCCGCCGGCAGGGCGGCGACCGCGCCGGCCCCGTAGGCGGCGGCGATCGCCGGCCCCGGCTCGACCAGGGCGACGACCGAGGCGCGCGGGCGGGTGCGGCGCAGGGCCTCGACGTCGTCGGCGCCGAGCTCGCCGTTGCGCAGGTCGATGACGATGATCGGCGCCGGCAGGCCGGCGTCGGGCGTGGCGGCCTCGGCGAGCGTGGCGCGGCGGACGCCCGAGACGATCCCGGCCGCCGCCCCGGTCAGCGACTCGGCGAGCCCGCTCGCGCCGCCGACGAGCTGGATCTCGGGAGCGTCGGCCGGCGGCGCGGTCCCCTCCGCGCCGGGCACCGCCGCCGCGGGCTGGGCCGGCGGCCCGATCTCCCGCTCGACGAGGGCCAGCAGGTCGACCTCGTCGCCGCCGCCCTCCGGCGGGGCGGCGGGCTTGGGCTCCGTGCCGAGGTCGCGGCCGCTCCGCCGCTCGTCGAAGATCCGCGCCGCCTCGAGCAGCACCATCTGGGTGTCGAGGTCGGCGTCGGGTGCCACGTCGCCGGGATAGAGCGCGATGTCGTCGACCGGCTGGCGGTCGTCGAGCGCGAACTCGAAGCTCCCCCGGTGCCAGCGCATCACCCGCGAGACGGCGTGCTCGATCTGCTCGACGACCACCCGCCGCAGGTCCTCGGCGTCGACCCGGCCGGTCTCGCGCAGGATCTCGCCGAGCGTGCGGCGGCCGGGCCCGAGCGTCTCGTCGGCCAGCGCGTCCTCGAGCACCTCGCGCCGGACCACCCCCGACTCGACCAGCAGGTCGCCGAGCTTCGGCTGTCCCGGCGCCCGGGCGCTGACCAGCCGGCCCTTGTGGAAGCCGATCGCCGCCTTCTCCTCGCCGCGCTCGAGCAGCAGGGTGCCGCTGCGCTCGCCGAGGTGGATGAACTGCATGACGTCGGCCACCGAGACGTCCTCCAGGCTGCCGGAGATCCCGGTGCGCGCCGGGCGCGGGGTGGCGGCCGGGTCCACGGCTACGCTCCCCTCGCCAGGCGGACCAGGCTCTCCAGCGAGCGCAGCCGGCGGTCCTTCGCCGAGTAGAGGCGGGCGGCGAACAGCGCCGAGGCGGCGTGCGCCGAGAGCAGGTCGAGCAGGTCGCGGTCCTCGGTGCGCAGCAGCGGCTTGTGGGCGAGGAGCTCGAGGACGACGAGGGCGCCGACGATCGTGTCCTGCACCCGCAGCGGCACGGCGGCGAGGACCTCGCCCTCCCCGATTTCCTCGCCGCCCCCGCGGGCGACGCGGAGGACCCCGTCGTCGAGCGTCGCGTCGACCGTCCCGACACCGCCCCGGTAGCGGCCGCCGCCGTAGATCGGGTCGTCGTCGTCGATCCCCTCGGCGAGGGCCACCTCGCACGGCTCGCCCTCGTCGCCGCGCAGCAGCAGGGCGAAGCGGCGGGCGCCGAGCAGGTTGAGGGCGATCTCGGCGATCGTCTGCTGCACCTCCTCGGGGTCGAGCGAGGCGTGGAGCTGGTAGGTGGCGACGTAGAGGTTCATCAGCCGGCCGGCCTGGTGCTCCGAGTCGACCAGCCGCTCGGCGAGCTCCTTGACGTCGGCCTCGGCGGCGTGCAGGCGCGACTCGAGCTCGACGACCCGTTCGGCCGCCGTACGCGGCTCGCCGGCCTGCGTCGGCGCCGCGAGGTTCGCCTCCAGCACCCGCACCAGCTCGGCGGCGCGGTCGAGGGTCGAGCGCAGCTGGACGACGAGGTCGCCGCCGGACACCGCCGCGACCGTGAGCCGCCCGCCGCCCGGCCGTCCCTCGCTCATCGCTCCCTTTCGGTGATGCGCTCGATCGCGTCGGTCAGCTCGCCCGCGGCGAACGGCTTCTTGACGTAGGCGTCGGCGCCGAGCTCCATCGCCCGGGCGGTGTCCTCCTCCCGGCCCTCGGTCGAGATGACGATCACCGGGACACCCTGGAGCCGCGCGTCCTTGCGGCGCTCGGCGAGGAGCTCCAGCCCGTCCATCACCGGCATGTTGATGTCGAGCAGCACGAGGTCCGTGTTCTCGTGCTCCCACAGCCGGGTCAGCGCGTCGCGGCCCTCGTAGGCGTGGACGAGGCTGTGCTGGCGCAGCATCACCTCGTACATCTTGTGCATCAGCTTCGAGTCGTCCACGACCAGGATCTTCACCGCCCCCTCCTCCCGAACGCACGCGGTCCGGCCCGGCAGTCTAGACGACCGCGGGCCATTCTCCAAGCAATTCGCGCATACGCTGAGGCGCTGCCGGCCTCAGTTCGCGTGCGTGCCGAAGGTCTGCTTGTGGGTCGGCACGGCGAGGAAGACCATCCGTCGCACCCGGAGCTCGCGTTGTCCGAACTGGTCGCGGACCTCGATCGCCTCTTGCACGTCCTGCGGCGGCAGCGAGTAGACGGCCAGGTGGTCGTCGGCGTTCTGGACGCCCACCGGCGGCTCGCCCTCGCGAACCTTGCGCACCGGGTTGCAGAACAGGACCGGCGGTCCCACCTGCAGGCCGCTCACCGTCCCGAACTGATCGCCGACCTGGACCACGGGCAGGGCCGGCGCCAGGGGGACGTCGATCACCCGGTAGCACCGGTAGTGGTCGAGGTCCCTCGGGAACTCGCTCGCCGAGTGGCTGGTCTTCTCGGTCGGTACGAGCAGGAAGGCGCTGTCGCGCAGGTTCACGCTGTGCTGGCCGAACTGGTTGCGGAAGCGCACCCACCGGTGCGGCTGCGGCTGCTGGGCCGTGTACCAGCTCAGGTGGTGGTTCGTGTCGACGATCCCGGCGCTGCCGCCCGGGTGGAGCTTGCGCGCCGGGTTGGCGAAGTGCGTCTGGTGCCCGAGAGTGGCGGCGGTGAGCGGCAGGTGGAACTGGTCGGACAGACGGACGTCGTGCGCGGCCTCCACCCGCACCACCTCGTAGACGAGGAAGTGGTCCAGCTTGCCGGTGGGGATGGCGGGGACCGACTGGCAGGCGAGGAGGCCCGCGGCGGCGGCCAGGATGCCCAGGGGGAGGACGGCGGCGAAGGGGAAGCTGCCCCTGCGCGCTCGCGTCAGGGAGAGGTTCATGCCCGACTCCTTTCGTCGAGACGGCTCGGTGGGTACCAGACGACGTATGGCTGTTTGCGCAGCCGCTCCAACATACCACCGGCGTCCGCGCGGCCCCCGGGTGGCCTCCCCATTGCACCGTCCCCCACCCGACCGCAGACCGTTCACCGATCCGAGGAGACCCGACGAATGGACCGACTCCGCCGCACCTTCGCCGCCCACCCCGCCCCCGCCAGCGACGCCGGCGACGAGGCCCACGCCCTGGTCGCCGCCGCCTCCGAGTGCGCCGCCGTCTGCACCGCCTGCGCCGACGCCTGCCTGTCCGAGGACGACCCGGCGCCGATGCGCGCCTGCATCCGCACCGACCTCGACTGCGCCGGCCTCTGCGCCGTCACCGCGCGCCTGATCTCCCGCCCCGGCCCCCAGGACCCGGCCACCCTACGCGCCCAGCTCGACGCCTGCGCCACCGCCTGCCGCGCCTGCGCCGAGGAGTGCGACGAGCACGCCGACCGGATGGAGCACTGCCGCGTCTGCGCCGAGGCCTGCCGCGCCTGTGCCGAGGCCTGCGAGAGGATGAAGGCGGCGATCGTGGGGTAGGAGGGTAGGGCGAGGGGCGGAGTTGCGGGACTGCTGCCAGCGCTGGGGTAAAGTGCTCGCGTGACTCCTGTGCGAATTTCTCTGAGCTTCTGCTTGTCGGTTCTCTTCTTTCTGGGAGCGGCAAGCGTTGCCTCGGAAGAACACGATCCCCCCCCACCTGGCTGGGAAGAGTTCGTCGAGCCCGTCGTCGCCGCGGGCGGCGCTGGAACGCTCTTTTTCCCTGGTCGTACCTCGGGTGGCGAGGTCCTCGAGGTCTTCGATCCTGCGGGGGTGCGGTTGCACTTCACGAACCCTATGGATCCGAGCGAAGACCGGGTAGTGCCGAGCGGTCGATACGTGATCGCTCCGGGCGGGAGATGGCGTACGTGGCTCGAGGACGGTGACCGGATTACTCCGTTCACGCTGCTCGCTATCTTCTCGGGGTCGTATCGCCACGGGTTTCCACCCCATATCCTTCCGCTCGACCCGGGCGGCCGGGTCACGCTGCCCGCTGGAATCGCGACATCTTCCAGCTCGAAACTGTCGGTCCTGGTGGCAGACTCGCATCCTCAGAAGGGACCCAATGAGTTTCGCAGAATCAAGTCCGTTGGAGACGTGGCTTCCGGCCTCCTCATGCCGGCGCGGTCGGTCGTCGCGTCCCTCTGGAGCTCTGACGAAGAGCAGTTGCTGGCCCTGAGCCCTCCGTTCGCGGTTCGGCCGGGCGCGACGACTCCGGCGCCTCTTACCGAGCCTTCGGCCGAGGAGTCGTTCCTCGCCGTCTACTTGGAGCGGGCGCCAGGAAGCTCGCAAGATTCTTTGGCAAACGTGTCCCTCGAGGTGTCCCCGGGTGAGGCGGTGATACCTGCGGACGCGTCGGTCCCGACGGAGTGGGGCGTCTACGGTTACTGGTACTCCCTAGCGCCCGGAACGGCGACCTTGACCGGAGGCAACGCGAGCACCTATGTCGAGCCGCAGGCGATCGAGCTCACGGGCGGCGAGATCGCGTACTGGGAGGGCCCCATCCTGGACCGCCCGCTCCTCGAGGTCAGCATGGTGCTCCCTTCCCGCCTCCGCGAGAAGCCGCTGCGTCTCGAGGTCTGGCGCCTGCCGGAGGAGATCGAGCTGGGGTCCGTCGAGCTGCCGAGGAGCGCGAGCAGGCACCGCTTCCAGGCAGGCCTGATGGCAGGGACCTTGGAGGTTCGCCTCGGTACCCACCTGGGGGTGTACCGGAAACGGGTCGAGCTGCTGCCGGGCGAGGAAGGGTTCGTCGGCCTCGAGCCCGAGCTCATCGAACTCTTCGGCGAGGTGAGCTTGGGAGGCGAGCCGCACCCGGCGACGCTGCGGTTCCAGACGGTCTTCGGTGACGACGTCGAGGCCGTCGCCGAC
>Ga0299913_10000635_pt1 | contig 23165 bp, 18 predicted proteins | sample RVTome_9_FD_201360 | JGI IMG/M metagenome (GOLD analysis project Ga0299913, IMG submission 201360) | Soil microbial communities from uranium-contaminated site in the Upper Colorado River Basin, Wyoming, United States - RVT155D38 (version 2) ... | reverse complement strand
CGCGCTCGCAAGCCAGGATCACAGCGCCCGTTTCGATCGCCACGCGATGCTCCAGCACGGCCCACGCCTGCTGGCCCAGCGGCTCGCTGCCCAGTTCCGCCAGGGGCGGCGACTCGGCGACGAACGTTCCCCCGCCCCTGCCCCTGTGCGCGACCAGGTGGCCGCTCTGGGTCAGGGTCGTCAGTGCCTCACGCAGGGTCGAGCGCGAGATCCGCAGCTCGCCGGCGAGCTCGCGCTCGGGCGGCAGCTGGCTCCCGGGCGCCAGCAGGCCGAGCCTGATCGCCGTGCCGAGCCGCTCCACGGTCTCCTCGAACGTCGTGGGCGGGCGAACGGGCTGGAAGACCGCCTCGAGAGCGGCGTCGCGCTCGGGGTTCTTGACCCTCGTCACCACTCAGATGATGACGGCCGCGCCAAAAAATGAGTAGGCGTCACTCATGACACGGGCGCCCGCAACGCCCATGATCGCCGCAATTGGAGCCAATTCATGGAGGTACGGGAAATGCGAAGGACAAGACTGAATCTGATTGCGGCGGGGGCCTGCGGGCTGCTGGTCGCACTAGCGCCGGGGGCGGCGAGCGGCGCGGCGAGCGGCGCGCTGAAGCACGTGGAGACCGAGGCGCATCCAGCGCTCAACAACTCGAACGGCGTCACGGTATCCCGGGACGGCAAAAGCGTCTACGGCGTGGGGTTCGGGGGCGACTCGATTGGCGCCTTCAGCCGCAACGCCAACACGGGCGCGATCACGTTCATCGAGGAGGAGAACGGCAACGACCTGGACGCACCGGAAGAGATCGTCGTCAGCGCCGACGGCAAGCACGCTTACGTGACTGGCTTTGGATCCAATTCGATCCACGCCTACTCGCGAAGTGTCACCGGAGCGCTCAGCTTCATCGAGGACGAGGTCGATGGGGCAAGCGGCGTCGACGGGCTGGCGGAGGCCTATAGCGTGATCATCGCGAGGGGTGGCCGGGACGTCTACGTCACCGGCCTCGCCGACAACGCGATCGCGCTGTTCCACCGCAACGCCGCGAACGGCTCGCTGCAGTGGTCGGATGCGTTCATCAACGGCGGCGAGGGCATTTCGGGGCTCATGGCGCCGCGCGGCATCGACGCGTCGCCCGACGGCAAGCACATCTACGCCGCGTCCTCGACCGGCGCGGGCGTCGTGGCCTTCTCGCGGTTCAGCCAAACCGGCCAGCTCGACTTCGTCGAGTTCGAGCAGATCGCGGCCACAACCTCGGGGGTCACCGTGGCGCCCAGCGGAAGGCGCGTCTACGTCGCCAGCAACGACGGTGTGCGCACGTACTCGCGCAACGCCACGACCGGCGCTCTGACCCTGATCGGGCACACGACCGGACCGGGCGACACACAGCCGCTGTCGCTGGTGCACGGTCTTGCGGTGGCGCCCGCGGGTGACAACGTATACGCGAACTCGGGCAACATCACGTCAGGCGTCGCGACTCTGAAGCAGCCGGCACAGGGCAAGCTGCGTTATCAGGAGTTCGATGCTGGGCCAGGCTCGTCGTCGGACACCGCGATCTCCGCCGACGGCCGGCACGTGTACCTGTCGGGTGGCCTCGGCGTCAACAGCGCGATCGCCGCCTACTCGCGCCAGCACAGACTGGACGTGACGGGCAAGCGCAAGCAGAACGCCGCGCGCCTCGCGGTGAAGGCCGAGTGCTCGGCCGGCTGCAAGGTGACCATCACGGGCAAGGGCCTCAAGCCGGCGTCCAAGCAGCTCAAGGCCGGCGTGGCCAAGCGCGTGCGGATCCGGCTCAAGGGCGAAACGCCCAGCGCAGGCAGGATCGTCCTCAAAGGCAAGGCGAAGGCGGGCAACCGCCGGGCCACCGACAAGTTCAAGGTCAAGCTCAAGTAGGGCGGTACGTCAACAGGGCGCTCCGGGGCGAATTGCCGCGGAGCGCCCTGCCGGCGCGGCGACCAAGGGCCGCCTTCCCCGGCGGCGAATCCACGTGGCCGATGTTTGGACACGCGGACAACCCGCGAACGGGCCTCACGCAATACTCTGATCTCACTCTTCCATGCAAACGATCGCGGAGGGAGCGCGCCTCAGTGGGCGCGTTACGCGCGCGCCAGGAGGCCGAACGAACAGATGCCCAGGATCCGTCAGCAAAACGTCACCGCCGCCCAGTGGAGCCCCAACGGCGAGGCTCTGGGAACGCTTGATCTGAGCGATGCCGAGGCCTTTCCCTTCGGCGCGAACGTCTTCTCTCCCGCCGTTCAGAAGGAGCGCCTCGCGAAGGAGACGTACCGCAACCTCCAGGCGGTGCTCGACAAGGGCGAGGCCCTGGACCCCTCCCTCGCCGACGAGATCGCCGAGGCGATGAAGGAGTGGGCGCTGGAGAAGGGCGCAACGCACTTCACCCACATGTTCCAGCCGCTGACCGGCCTCACCGCCGAGAAGCACGATTCGTTCTTCGACCCCGAGGGCGACGGCTCGGCGATCGCCAAGTTCAAGGGCTCCGAGCTGATCCAGGGCGAGCCGGACGCCTCCTCGTTTCCCACCGGCGGCATCCGCGCCACCTTTGAGGCCCGCGGCTATACGGCCTGGGATCCGACCAGCCCCGCGTTCATCCTCGAGAATCCGAACGGGGCGCTGCTTTGCATCCCGACCGCGTTCGCGTCGTGGACCGGTGAAGCGCTCGACGCCAAGGTGCCGCTGCTGCGCTCGATGGATGCGTTGTCGAAATCGGCGATCCGCGCGCTGCGCCTGCTCGGTGACGAAGAGTCCCAGCGGGTGTTCACCAGCGTGGGGCCCGAGCAGGAGTACTTCCTGATCGACGAGCAGTACTACTTCGAGCGACCCGACCTGGTCACCACGGGCCGCACGCTGTTCGGGGCCAAGCCGCCAAAGGGCCATGAGCTGGATGACCACTACTTCGGCTCGATCCCGGAACGCGTCCTCGCCTGCATGCTGGAGGCGGAGACCGAGATGGCCAAGCTCGGGATCCCCGTCAAGACCCGCCACAACGAGGTTGCGCCCGGCCAGTACGAGATCGCGCCGATCTACGAGAACTCGAACGTCGGCTCGGATCATCAGCAGCTGACGATGCAGCTCCTCCAGTCGGTCGCTCGGAAGTACGGCCTCGTCTGCCTCTTGCACGAGAAGCCGTTCGCCGGGGTGAACGGCTCGGGCAAGCACAACAACTGGTCGATGGGAACCGACACCGGGATGAACCTGATGGATCCCGGCGACACGCCCGCCGAGAACACCAGCTTCCTGTTCTTCTGCGCGGCCGTGATCCAGGCGGTCAACAAGCACCAAGGGCTGTTGCGGGCGTCCGTGGCGAACATCGGGCAGGACCACCGCCTCGGGGCCAACGAAGCGCCGCCGGCGATCATCTCGATCTTCCTCGGCGCCGAGCTCGAGAAAGTCTTCAACTCGATCGCATCCGGCGAGGGCGACCCCCACACCCCGGGATCGTTCCTGGAGCTGGGCGCCTCCGTGCTGCCCCCGCTCCCAATGCACGGCGGCGATCGCAACCGCACATCACCGTTCGCGTTCACGGGCAACAAGTTCGAGTTCCGCGCCCTCGGGTCGAGCATGTCGCTCGCCTTCCCGAACACCGTGCTCAACACGATCGTCGCGGAGGCGATCGACGACCTGGCTGACAAGCTGGAGGCCAAGGGCGCCGACGACATCCCGCCCGCGGTGGCGGAAATCGTGGGCGAGTCCTACTCGGCCAACAAGCAGGTCTGCTTCGGCGGGGACAATTACTCCGAGGAGTGGCACGCCGAGGCCGAGCAGCGCGGCTTGAAGAACCTGCGCACGACACCTGACGCGCTGCCGGAGGTGATCTCGGAGCCGACGATCGCGGCGTTCAGCAAGTACGACGTGCTCAGCGAGCGCGAGCTCGAGTCGCGCTATGAGGTCTGGGTCGAGCAGTACGCGATCACGGCCAACACCGAGGCCGAGACAACCGAGACCATCGCCCGCACGCTGCTGCTGCCGGCGGCGCTCCGCCACCTGGCCCTGATCGACGCGGCCGACGTGCCGGCGCTGGCCGAGGAGGCGCGGCCCCTGGTCGACGAGCTGGTCGCAGCGATCGGCGAGCTCGACCGGGCGAACGTTTATCCCGACGGCATCGAGGGGCTCGAGCTCGCCGTTTACGCGCGCGACCACCAGCTCGCGGCGATGGCGAAGGTTCGTGAAGCGGCCGACAAGCTCGAGGCCGTCGTGGCCGACGAGCTCTGGCCGCTGCCGAAGTACTCAGAGATCCTGTTCATCAAGTAGCCCTGTAGCGCGACCGTCGCGGCGCTTGCGGGCCGCCCGTTCGGAGTAGTGGCGTCAGCTCGGCCTACCTCATTTGCGGTAGGTAGGCGCGAGTCCTTGGCCGCAGTCGCAGTATCGTCAGCGCCGTGAGGGGGAAAGTCGCAGTGGGGGCAATGGCGTCCGCCGTGGCGATCGGTGCTCTTGGCACGGGCTCGGCGGTCGCCGACTACGCGCCCGACGAGACGTTTGGCGCCGGTGGCTTCGCCGACGTCGCGTTTGCGATCTCAGAGGTTCACGTACTGGAGGACGGTCGCATTCTGGTCGGCGGCACGACGAACGGCCCCGGCGACGACGACTTCGTGCTCGCGCGGCTCACGCCGACTGGGGAGCCGGATGTCTCGTTCGGCGAAGGCGACGGAAGAGTCATCACCGACGTCAGCGGCGAAGGTCGCGACGACGACGTCCGCGGGATGGCGGTGCAGCCCGATGGGTCGGTCCTGCTGGCGGGCTCCACCGCCACCGGCGACGCCGGCGCGGACCTCGACACGGCCGTTGTGCGCTACGCCGACGACGGCTCGCTGGACGAGGAGTTCGACGGCGAGGCCGCGGGTAACGGCGTCGTGGTCGTGCCTACCGCCATCGAGCAGCGCGATTTCGCAAACGACGTCGCGGTCGACGCGGGCGGCCGGATCGTGCTGGCAGGCCGCGTGAACGTCGTGCTCCCGGAGCATCCGGACTGGTCCGGGCCGGTCGAGACGGCGGACTTCTCGGTGATCCGCTTGACGCCGTCAGGAGCGCTCGACGACACGTTTGACGATGACGGCCTGGCCACGGTGGATTTCGGAGAGGTCTACCTGGACGAGGCAAGGACGGTCACCCTTCTCGACGACGGCGACATCCTCGCCGGCGGGTTCGCTTGGTGCATGCAGTGTGTAGCGATGAACGACGCCGTCCTGGCTCGTCTCGACGGCACGGACGGAACCTTGGAGGACAAGATCTGGCTCGACGACGGAGAGGTCGAGGATCTGATCACTGAGCCCGGCACCGTAGTGGCCGTTGGCAACGGCGACGGTTTCGGATTCTGCGGCTTCCGTCTCGACCGTATTCACCAGGCGGACGGAACTTACGACCCAACGCTCGCCGGCGATGGATCTCTCTGTTTGCCCTGGGACGAGCATGGCCTGCTCTTCCATTCTGTCGCCGTCGACGGCTCGAGCTACGTCGTCGGGGGACGCTATCTCCCCCCCGAGAGCTCCGTTCGGCAACTCGCCGTCGGCCGGTTCCTCGCTACTGGGGCGCCGGACACCTCCTTCGGCCCCGATGGGGTCGTGCGGCTCCCGGGCGGAGAGCCCACGCAGGCCGTTGACGTGGACGTGTACGACGACGGCGACGCCGCAACCGAAGACCCGGTGGTTGCCGGGATCAGCCGCGGCGATGGGGGCGCGCTCCTACGCCTGGCACACCGTCCGGACCCGCTGCCGGAGACAACGTTCATCACGCCAAAGCCCGGACCCACCCACCGGCGCCGACCAGTGCTGCGCTTCGCGGCCAACGTGGACGCGACTTTCCGCTGCCGGGTGGACTCGAAGCCATGGATGCAGAACTGCCGCTCGGGGCGGCGCCTCCCCCGCCTTGCTCAGGGACGGCACCGCATCCGCGTGCAGGCGACCGACTACCTCGGGAACGTGGAGCAGCTGCCGGCGAGGCGGCACATCCGCGTCGTCGCGCGCTAGTCGCCGCGGCGGACCCTGCGCCAGGCCGCCGGCCTTCGCGATTGCCGCGATTGCGCGCCAAATGCCTGTTAGTCCGCCGTCTTCTCGAACGTGAGGCGGTAATGCTCGAGCAGCTCGCGCTCGAAGCAGACGCTGTTGGCGCTCACGCCCGAGGTGAACGCGAGGCGGAAGTCCGAGCTGGTGAGCCAACGCGGGACCAGGCGTAGCTTGAGCAGGCGCTTGCGCCAGCTCGGTTCGGCGAACCGCGCCCGCCACTGCTTGATCGTCTCGATGTAGTCGAGCCGGCCGCTCGAGCTCTCGACCAAGCGAAAATGCGGCTCGGCGTTGCGGACGACCTGCTCTTTGCCGAACGGGAGGAACGAGCCGGGGAACTGATGCTGCATGAGCGCCAGGTACCACTCGTCAGAATCGCGAGGGGCCTCGATCGTGACCCGGTCCGGGTCGATCATGTTGGGCCCGAAGACCATCGTCTGGAGATAGAAGCGCCCGCCCACCGGCATCGTCGTCGCCGTGTTCGCGAACAGCTCGCGGTAGACCTCGTCCTGACGGCCGGCCTGGAAGTCCTCGGGTGAGCAGAAATGCTCGAACGCCCCGAGGCTGGCGACCGCGTCGAAGGGCCCGAATGTGTCCCGATCGACGGTGCGGGCGTCCCGGATGTGAACGTCGAAGCCGTGGCGGCGGCACGACTCCGCCTGCGCCCCCGACAGCGTCACCCCCACTCCCTCACCGCCGCGCTGGCGGACGACGTTCAGCATCGGTCCCCAGCCGCAGCCGAGATCGAGAACCCGCTTGCCGGGAGCGATCCCGATCTGCTCGGCGACGTAGTCGTGTTTTCGTGCCTGCGCCTCCTCGAGCGTGAGCGAGAAGTCGCCGTCGTACTTGGCGCCGGAGAAGTCCGCCATCTCACCGAGGCTGAGACGGAAGATCCGATCGATCAGCGAGTAGGTGAATTCGAGGTCGGCGCGCTCTGCCATCGGGTGGGGATCGTACGCGTCGGGCGGCTCAGCGCATGTGCCGTGCGATCACGACCCGCTGGATCTCGTTCGTGCCCTCGTAGATCTGAGTGATCTTGGCGTCGCGCATCATGCGCTCCACCGGGTACTCGTTGACGTATCCGTAGCCGCCCAGCACCTGGATGGCTTCCACGGTGACCTCCATGGCCGCGTCGGAGGCAAACAGCTTCGCCATCGAGCTGTACATCCCCAGCTGTGGATCGCCGCGGTCCGCCATCGCGCAAGCCTTGTAGAGCAGCTCGCGCGCGGCGGCCGTCTTGGTCTGCATGTCGGCGAGCTTGAACTGGATCCCCTGCAGCTCGTTGATCGGCTTGCCGAACGCCATGCGCTCCTTCGCGTATTCGTTCGCGTAATCGATCGCACCTTGGGCGATGCCCACGGCTTGCGCGCCCGCACCGAGCCGGGTTCGCTCCAGGGTTCCGAGTGCGACGGACATGCCGCGCCCCACCTCGCCGATCACGTTCTCCGCGGGCACGCGCACGTCCTCGAACACCGGCTGTCCCGTCGGCGACCCGTGAATTCCCATCTTGTGCTCGAACTTCGGCACCGAGAAACCCGGGGCGTCCTTCTCGACGACGAACGCCGAGACGCGGCCCTTGTCTCTGTCGGTGACGGCGAAGACGACGTAGAAATCGGCGACGCCGGCGTTCGTGATCCAGTTCTTCGTCCCGTTGATGACCCAGTCGTCACCGTCTTGCACCGCCGCCGTGCGCATCGCTCCGGGGTCCGAGCCGGCGTCCGGCTCGGACAGGCAGAACGCGGGCGACTTCTCCCCCGACGCACAGTCCGGCAGGAAGCGCTGCTTCATCTCGTCCGAGCCGAACAGCTGAATCGGCAAGGTGCCCAGCTCCTGCACCATCAGGATGAGCGCCACGGCCGCCGACGCCTTCGCCAGCTCCTCGACCGCCACCTGCAGCATCAGCGTTCCGGTTCCGGTTCCCCCGTGCTCCTCGTCGAACGGCAGGCTCAGGATGTCCTGCTCGGCGAGGAGCTCGCGGATGTCCCGCGGATACTCGTCGGTGCGGTCGATCTCGGCGGCGCGCGGCGCCACCTGCTCGACGGCGATCTGGCGCACGAGGTCGCGGAGGTCCAGGTACTGCTGGGGGATCGAGTAGAGGTCGGCGCCCGCGGTCGTAGCCATGGGCGCCATCCTCGCACGGAGGCCGCGGGGGAAGCTCAGCCGGCCAGCTGTTCCTCCTTCTCGAGCAACTCGCTGGCCGGGAACGGGCGCCCGAGGTGGAAACCCTGCGCGAAGTCGACCCCGAGCGCGCGCATCGCCTCCAGCGTGGTGGCGTCCTCCACCGATTCGGCGATCGTGCTGATGCCGAGGCCCCTGGCGATCCGCACGATCGAGTCGATCACCAGCTCATCGGTCCGGCTGCGCGGGCTGCGCACGAAGTCGCCGTCGATCTTCAAGTAGCCCGCCGGAAGGTGCTTCAGGTAATAGAACGAGCTGAATCCGGCGCCGAAGTCGTCCAGCGCGAACTGGCAGCCCAGCTCGGCCAGGTCGTAGGCAAGCTTGCGCGCAACCTCGACGTTGCCGATCGCGGCGGTCTCGGTGATCTCGAAGACCAGGCCCCGCGCGTCCACGTCATGCCGTGCGACACCATGGCGGATCGCCTGCATCAGCAGCGGATCGTCCAGCGAGCGGGCCGAGAGGTTGACCTCCAACCGGATGTCCGGCCGGTGCGACAGAAGCTGGATCGCCTCCCCGACCACCCAGCGGTCGATCGCGTGGATCAAGCCGAGCCGTTCGGCCACGCCGAGGAAAGCGCCGGGCGGGATCAACTCGTCGCCGGCACGCATGCGCAGCAGCACCTCGTAGCCGGGGGTCTCCCCGGTGCGCAGGTCGAGGATCGGTTGGCAGTAGAGAACGAAGAGATCGTTCTCGAGCGCCTCCCGGATCCGATGCTCCCAGCCCAAGGGCGGTTCGGGCGCCTTGACGAGGCCCTCGTGATCGATTCTCTCCGCGCGATCGCGGCCGGCGTCCTTGGCCGCGTACATCGCGCGATCCGCCTCGGTCATGACGTCGTCATCGCTGACCGTCTCCGGACCGAAGAACGCGATTCCGATGCTGGTGGTGATTCTGATCGGGCGCTCATCGACTGGGAGCACGTGCTCGCGCACGTGGTGCAGAAGCGAGTTCGCCACGTCGGTCGCGGACTCCTCGTCGGCGCTCGGTACGAGCACGGCGAACTCGTCGCCTCCGAGCCGGGCGAGGAGGTCGGATTCGCGCAGTCGGGCTCGAAGCAGGTCAGCGATGCTCCGCAGGAGCTCATCGCCCGCCCGGTGGCCGAGCGCGTCGTTCACGTACTTGAAGTTGTCCAGGTCCATGACCAGCACGGCGCCGCCACCTCCGTAGCGCCGTACGTACTGGACCCGCTTGCGCAGTTCCTCCTCGAAGCGGCGGCGATTGAACAGCCCGGTAAGCGGGTCGTCGTCGGCAAGCCGCTTCAGCTGGGCCTCGAAACGCTTGCGTTCGGTGATGTCGCGGCCAATGATCGAGATGCCGATCAGCTCCCTCTCCGAGTCGCGCACCGAGGAGATGCCGAGCGAGACGTCGATCAGGCTGCCGTCCTTGCGGACCCTGCGGCCCTCGTGGTGGTCGCCGCCCTCACCGGCGACCAGACGCCTCACCCGATCGTCGTAGTCGGCCACATCTTCGGGGCGCAGCAGCCGGCGGATGTCGCTGCCAACGGCCTCGGCGGCCTCATAGCCATAGAGCCGAACGGCCCCGGGGTTCCAGCTCGTGATCGTCCCGTGGACGTCGCAGCCGATGATGGCGTCGTCCGAAGAGCGAACGATGGATGCCAGCTCGGCGTGCGCGCGCTCCGCTCGCTTTTCCGCGGTCACGTCCTCGCATACGCCCCGCATGGCGATGATCTCGCCGGCCGGGTTCGTGATGACCTCGCCCCTCGAGTGCAGAAGGAAGATCGTTCCGTCGGCTCGAGTGCAACGGTTTATGGCGTCGAAGGGCTGGAGATCCGCGGCCGCTCGCGCCAAGCGCCGCTCCACCGCTTCCCGGTCGTCCGGATGGATTCTGTAGAGGTACTCTCGGCGGCTCGGCTCGATCTCCCCCGGGGCCAGGCCGAAGATCCGAAACAACTCGTCCGACCAGGTCGTCCGGTCGTTAGCCACGTCCCATTCCCAGCTTCCGATCCGCGCCAGACGTTGGGCTTGAGCCAGCTGATCGTGCGCGCGGCGAAGCTCCTTGGCTGTGATCCCCTCCGGATTTGGTTTTGGTTGATTCATCTACTGATCGCCCCGCCGGGAGACAGGTCGATGTACCCCCCATCGGCAAATCGCGCCCGGACTTGAATGGGCGCAGGAAACTCGACCGTCGACGCGGGCATCCGCGCCGAACCGCACCCTGTTGCGGGACTTGATTCGAAGCCGGGGCCTATACCCCATGGGGGTATGCTAGGGTTGTTCGCAGATACCCCCCGACCGTACGATGGAGATCGAGATGACAGTCAACGAGACCAGGAACGCTCATACCTACGAGGTCCAGGGGATGACCTGCGATCACTGCCGCGCCGCGGTCGACGAGGAGGTTCGCGAAATCGCCGGAGTGACCGGAGTCGACGTCGACCTCGCCAGCGGCCGGCTCGAGGTCCGCGGGACCGGATTCACCGACGCCGATGTGGCTCGCGCCGTCGCCGAGGCCGGGTACCGGCTGGCCGAGCGCCGATGAGCGCACTCGCGCGGATCGCCGGCTTCGTGGCGCTGCTCGCGGCCGTGTTCGCCGCCGCCTCGCTCGCGGGAGCCAAGCTGGACCCGGGCGTTGACGATTCTGATGAGCAGCACGAGGAAGCGGAGGAAGACATGGAGACGATGGCAACCACCAGCGCGACTACGAATGACGCCCGCGCCCTACCCGGCCTCGCGGTCGCCGAAGGCGGCTACCGGCTCGAGCCGCAGCGGACCATTGTCGAGCCGGGAAAGCGCGTCAGCTACTCGTTTCGCATCGTCAACGACGAGGCCGGCGAGACCGTGCGGGATTTCGACGTCGAACACGAGCGGCGTATGCACCTGATCATCGTTCGTCGTGACTTCGCCGAGTTCCAGCACCTGCACCCGCGCCAGCTCCACGACGGCAGCTGGGAGGTGAAGGCCGACTTGAGGGCAAGCGGAGTGCACCGGGTCTTCGCCGATTTCGCCACCGCGGGCACCTCACTAACGCTCGGGGCGGACTTGTTCGTCTCCGGCCCATTCGAACCCGTCCCGCTGCCCGCACCCGCGCCGACCGCCGACGCCGGCGACGGCTACGAGGTCGAGCTGCGCTCGGCGCGCCCTGACGCCGGCGCAACCACCGACGCGACTTTCATCGTCAGGCGCAACGGACGCGTGCTCGACGAGATCGAGCCCTACCTCGGGGCCGACGGGCATCTTGTCGCCCTGCGCGAACACGACCAGGCGTTCCTCCACACGCACCCGGAGGGCGAGGCCGGCGGCCCGGGCCGGATCCGCTTCGCGGTCTCGTACGCGAGCGCCGGGCGCTATCGCCTGTTCCTGCAGTTCAAGCACCGGGATGAGGTCCACACGGCCGCGTTCACCCAGGAGGTCACCGGCTCGTCCTTCGAGATCGAGAAGGCGTTGCATGGCGACGACCACTGAGACAACGAAGGTCGACCTACCGGTCCAGGGGATGACCTGCGCCTCGTGCGCGAGTCGCATCGAGCGCAAGCTCAACAAGCTCGACCACGTCGAGGCGAGCGTCAACTTCGCCACGGAGCAGGCATCCGTCATCTACGACCCGCAGAGCGTTCAGCCGGAAGACCTGTTGGGTGCGGTCGAGGCCGCCGGGTACAAGGCTCGGCTTCCGGTCGCGTCGCCCGGCGGTGGCGCGGCCGCGGAATCTGCTTCGGAGGACCCCGGCGAGCGCACCCTGCGCGACATCCGCACGCGATGGATCGTCGCGGGCCTGTTGTCCCTGCCGGTCCTGCTGATCGCGATGATCCAGCCGCTTCAGTTCGATTACTGGCAGTGGCTGAGCCTGCAGCTGGCGACGCCCGTTGTGCTTTGGGCGGGGTGGCCGTTTCACCGGGCGGCATGGCAGAACCTCAGGCACGGCGCCGCCACGATGGACACCCTGATCTCGATCGGCACCCTCGCTGCGTGGGGCTGGTCTGTCGCGGCCCTCTTCTTCCTCGGCGCGGGCGAGCCTGACATGCGCATGACCTTCGAACTGATCCCCGAGCAGGGCGCCGGCACCGAGCAGATCTACTTCGAGGTCGCCGCTGTGGTGATGACCTTCGTGCTGACGGGACGCTACGTCGAGCTCCGGGCCAAGAGCCGCTCGGGGGCGGCCCTGCGGGCGCTGCTCGAGCTCGGTGCGAAGGAGGTGTCCGTCCTCGGCGACGACGGCGCCGAGGTGACGATCCCGGTTGACGAGCTGGAAACCGGACAGTTGTTCGTCGTTCGGCCCGGCGAGAAGGTGGCGACCGACGGCATCGTCGTCGAGGGACGCTCGGCCGTGGATCAATCGCTCTTGACCGGCGAGTCGCTCCCGGTGGAGGTGGCCCCGGGAGACTCCGTGACCGGAGCGACGATCAACTCCGGCGGGCGCCTTCTCGTTCGCGCCGTCCGGGTGGGCTCCGACACGGCCCTCGCCCAGATCGCCCGGCTGGTCACCGAGGCGCAGACCGGCAAGGCCCCGGTCCAGCGCTTGGCCGACCGGGTGTCCGGCATCTTCGTCCCGATCGTGATCGCGCTGGCGACGGCGACCCTCGGCTTCTGGCTCGCGGCGGACGTGAGCACCGCCTACGCGTTCACCGCCGCAGTGGCCGTGCTGATCATCGCCTGCCCATGTGCCCTCGGCCTCGCGACGCCCACGGCGTTGCTGGTGGGAACGGGTCGGGGCGCCCAGCTCGGCGTCTTGATCAAGGGGCCTGAGGTTCTCGAGTCGACGCGCCGGATCGACACCATCGTGCTCGACAAGACCGGCACCATCACATCGGGGCGCATGAGCCTGCACTCGATGGCGACCGCTCCCGGAGTGGACGAGGACGAGGCGCTGCGGATCGTCGGCGCGCTCGAGGACTCCTCGGAGCATCCAATCGCCCGCGCGATCGCCGACGAAGCCCGCGCGCGACTGGGCGCCCTCCCCACTCCCGGCGACTTTCGCAACCACGAAGGGCTGGGCGTCGAGGGCATGGTCGATGGCCACCTGACGGTGGTGGGGCGCGCGAGCCTGCTCGACGAGTGGCGCTTCAGCCTCGACGGCGAGCTGGCGCGCGCGATGCGGGAGGCCGAGGGCCATGGGCGTACGGCGGTGGCGGCGGGATGGGATGGCGAGGTGAAGGCCGTCCTCGTGGTCGCCGACACGATCAAGCCGAGCTCCGCGGAGGCGGTCGCCCGTCTGCGCGAGCTCGGGTTGCGCCCCGTGCTCCTCACCGGCGACAACCGCTCGACAGCCGAGAGCGTGGCGGCCGAAGTGGGAATCGGCGAGGTGATCGCCGAGGTTCTGCCAGCCGACAAGAGTGACGTCGTCAGGCGCCTGCAGGCCGAGGGACGAGTCGTCGCGATGGTCGGCGACGGCGTCAATGACGCCCCGGCATTGGCGCAGGCCGATCTGGGCCTCGCGATCGGAACCGGCACGGACGTCGCGATCGAGGCGTCGGATCTGACCCTCGTTTCAGGCGATCTGCGCGCGGCGGGCGACGCGATCCGACTCTCCCGAAGGACGCTGAGCACGATCAAGGGCAACCTGTTCTGGGCGTTCGCCTACAACGTCGCGGCCCTCCCCCTGGCCGTCACCGGGTATCTCAACCCGCTGGTTGCCGGCGCGGCGATGGCTGTCTCGAGCGTGTTCGTGGTCAGCAACTCGCTGCGCTTGCGCCGCTTCAGGTCCGAGCGCTCCGGCGAACCCGAAGAAGTTGCCAGCTAACCCCCCAGGGGTATACTGGAGGACAGCCCATCCACACGCAAAGGATCCGCGATGAAAACAGACACTGAGAATCCCGGCTACATCGACAACCAGGAAGCGCTGCTGAACCGCATGAAGCGGATCAGTGGTCAGGTCGGCGGCGTCGAGCGCATGATCGGCGAGGAGCGCTACTGCATCGACATCCTCACGCAGATCTCGGCGGTCCAGGCCGCGCTCGACAAGGTCGCCGTCAGTCTGCTCGACGATCACGCGCGCCACTGTGTAGTGGGCGCGAACGAGGCGAATCGCGAGGAAAAGACCGCGGAGATGATGGGCGCCGTGGCTCGGCTGTTGCGTAGCTGATCGCGGCGACCGTCGCGATCGGGAGCGAATGAGGGGATAGGTTCGGGCCATGGACCCAGAGGCCCAGTCGGCGCCCCCCATACGGGTTGTAGTCGTAGATGACCACCAGCTGTTTCGCGAGGGGCTGCGCGAGCTGCTCGAAGAAGAGGGTTTCGAGGTGGCGGGCGAAGCTTCCGACGGCGCGATGGCGGTACGCCTCGTCCGGGATCTGGCGCCCGACGTCACGGTCATGGACCTCAACATGCCGAAGATGACGGGGGTCGAGGCGGTCCGGGCGATCCGGGAGAACTCCCCCACGACGCGCGTCATGATGCTGACGGTCTCGCCCGCCGACGACGACGTCGCCGAGGCGATCGTGGCCGGTGCCTGTGGATATCTGCTCAAGGATGCCTCCGTCGAGGAGATCGTGGAGGGGATCCGAGCGGCCGCCAGGGGTGAGTCGCTGCTGGATCCCGCGGTGGCCGAGCGCTTGCTGGAGCGACTGCGAGGCGAAGCCGTGACGCCGGCCGAGCGCCCCCACCTCACGGCGCGCGAGGCCGAGGTGCTGCGCCTTGTCGCCGCCGGTAAGGACAACCGCGCGATCGCGGCCGAGCTCTTCGTGAGCCCCCAAACCGTCAAGAATCACGTCTCCAACCTGCTCCAGAAGCTGCAGGTGGACAACCGCATCCAGGCCGCGGTGCAGGCGGTCCGGCGCGGCCTCGCCTAGCCTGGGTCCAGGCCTAGAGCACGACCTCGATCGTTGTGCCCGCGCCAAACCGGGAGCTCACGACCAGTCGCCCGCCGTGGCGCTCGACCCGCTCGCGCATCCCGCGCAGGCCCAGGCCCGAGCCCGACTTTAACTCGCTCACATCGAAGCCTGAGCCGTCGTCGGTCACGCGAAGCCGCAGCGTCCCTTCCGTCTGCTCATCCAGCTCGATCGCGAGATTGGACGAGCCGCCGTGCCGAGCCGCGTTGGCGATCGCCTCGCTGACGATGCGCAGCAGATCGTCGCGCTCCTCGGCAGGAGCGTCAAGCGACTCGTCGATGCTGAGGGTGAGCTCCAGGTCGTGACGCGCGGCCAGCGCCCGCGCCAAGGTTGCCGTGGCCTCGCCAAGTGGCGCGTCGGATATCCGGAGGTTGCCGATCACCCCGCGCGATTGCACCAGAGCCTCCTTCGCGACCTGCGCGATCCGTGCGGCCTGCGGATCGTCACCGGAGAGCCGCTGCGCTTGAACCGAGAGGTACGCCAAGTCCTGTGCGAGGCCATCGTGCAGGTCGCGCGCAAGCCGCGTGCGTTCCTCGAGCACCTCCGCGCGAGCCGCGGAGCGCTGGTTGGCGAGGATGTCGCGGAGCGCTCCCGTGAAGATGAGCAGATAGCTGACGAGGAACAGGATGTCGCCGGTGAAGACCCAGTCCGAATAAGTCGAGGGAAACATCAGGAACTGAAAGCGCGCCAGCGAGCCGAGCAGCATCCCGGCTGCAAGCCAGGCGAGCAGCTCCTCCCCGGTCCGCCTGGCGCGAAGCGCGAACCCGAGCGCAGCCGCGGCGAACAGCGCGACGGACGTCACCTGGGTTGCGAGCAGCGCTGCACTGCCGTCAATCTGGGGATTCGAGGAGTCGGCCGGCGAGCGGCTCGCGTCGATTCCGGTGGCCAGGTCAGAGCCCAGGATCGCAACGAGACCGACCGCGACAGCACTCAAGCTGACCGCGCCCACCGCGTAGATCCCAGGCGGGTAAGGCGCCCGCTGCCGGCCCCTGGGGATGAACGCGGCGAGCGTCAACGTCCCGGCGGCCACCATTCGCGCAGTGAGGGGCAACCACACCACCAGATGGTTCTCGCCGTCGAAGTCCGAAGCCAGCAGGCGGCCGAGATTCGACCCCGCGAGCAGGAGCAGCCCGATGAACAGAGCGACGTCGGCCCGGTCGGCGCTCTGCTTGGCGCGACCGTAGACGATCGCCGCCGCCAGCAATGCCACGAACGTCGCCGACGTCTCGAGCGCGATGTGGACGTCGTGGTTTTCGTAGGCAAAGCTCAGCCCGAGGAGCACCAGGAGCAACGTCCCGATGCTCGCGATCGCGAGCACTCCGATGATTGCCTTACGGCCGAACGTATTCATGACACGGTCCTAGCCCCGGCACGACTATCTCATGCGCTCGGGCTGGCGGCAGACGGTCGTGCCTGATTGGTGGGCTCCGCCCACCCGCATTCGCTCCTCCCCTGGGCTGAGCGCGTCGTCCCGTCCCGCGGCGTTGGCGCCGCCGGCGCTGCCGTCGGGCTCATGCTCTGACGACCCGGTACCGATGAAAGCCATAGAGGGGCAATAGCCCGTCATTACCTAAGCGCGACGCCACAGCACCGGCCAACTGCGCGGTTATCAAAGGAAATGCACATGCTGGCTCATGCAACCACGCCTGCCCGCAGGCCGGACCACGTCAGCGCGCGTTCGCTGAAGACCCTCCTCCTCGGAGTGCTCGCCGGCGGCCTGTTGATCGCGGGCTTCGGGCCCGCCTCCGCCGCCGCCGCTCCCACGAGCACCGTGGATCTCGGCCAAGCTTCAAGCTACGCGGTGCTGAGCGGCGCTTCGGTCGGCAACACCGTCAGCGCCGTCGGCGCCCCGCACACCACGCTCCGTGGTGATCTTGGGGTCAAGGCGAACACGCAGCCGACCGGCTTTCCCCCTGGCGTCGTCACGGGCACGATGAATGTCGGCAACGCAGCGGCGGACCAGGCACACGCCGACGTCGTCGCGGCCTACACCGAGATCGCCACGCGCACAGGCGGGGCTCCTCTCGCCCTCGCGCTGGCCGGTACGACCGTCGCACCGGGGCTGCATACGATCGCCGGCGCCGCCTCGAACACGACGACGGTAACCCTCGACGGCGGCGGCGATCCCAACGCCGTATTCGTCTTCCAGGTCGACGGAGCGCTGGCGTTTGCCGCCGGCAGCAAGGTCGCGCTGACCAACGGTGCCCAGGCCGCGAACGTCTTCTGGCAGGTCAACGGCGCAGGCGCCGTCGGCGCCAATGCCGAGTTCGCGGGAACGCTGATCGCGATGGACGCCGTCGCGGTCGGAAACGGAACTCTCGTCAACGGCCGTGCCTTCGCTCGCAACGGAGCCCTGACGCTCGACAACAACCAGTTCTACAGCAGCCCACCCGCGGTCACCATCTCGGGCGGCAACAGCGCCTACACGACTGACTCGAGCCCAACGATCAGCGGAACGACGGATGTCGAGTCGCCCGGAACCGTCACCGTCGCGATCGCAGGGCAGACCCTCACATCCACCCCCGCTGACGGCGCATGGTCGGTGACCTCGGCGCTCCTCGCCAATGGCACCTACACCGTCACTGCCTCAACCGCGGACGGCGCCGGGAATCTCGGACGTGTCACCCAGGAGCTGACCGTCGACACCGTGCCGCCGGCAATCGCCCTTGACGGCGGCGCGTCCGTGACGACCAACAACTCGACGCCCACGATCTCCGGCACGAGCGACGTCGCGGAAGACACCATCGTGCGGGTGACGGTGGGCTCGCAGGTCCGGCGCACGCTCGTGCATTCAGACGGTACGTGGAACGTGAGACCCGCCGCTCTGACCGATGACACCTACACGGTTACCGTCCTTGTCCGCGACCCCGCGGGCAACGAGAGCACCGACACGCAAACCCTCATCGTCGATACCACCGCACCGGCGGTGACGATCAACGGGGGCGCAAGCGCGCTGACCAACGACGCGACGCCGAGCATCTCCGGGACCGCAGCCGTCGCGCCGGGCACCACGATTACGGTGACCCTCGCCGATGAGACCCTGTCCGGGCTGGTCGCAGACGACGGGAGCTGGTCCGTGACCGCGGCCGCGCTCACCGACGGCCCTCATCGTGTCGTGATGTCGGTTTCCGATGCGGCCGGGAATCAGGCCAGCTTCACCCAGACGCTTACTGTCGACACGGTCTCGCCGCTCGTCACGATCAGCGGCGGATCGACCGCAACGACCCCAGACGTCACTCCGACCATCGCGGGAACCTCGAACGCCGCGCCGGGCACGACCGTCACGGTGACGATCGCCGGCCAGACGATGACGACCCTCCTGCAGGCCGATGGCACTTGGAACGCGACAGCAAATCCCGTTGCCGAAGACACCTACCCGGTCGTCGCCTCGGCTCCGGATCCCGCCGGCAATGTCGGGAGCGCCGCACAGAGCCTCAGCATCCAGACGGCGGTACCTGACACCACGGCGCCTGAGACGACCATCGAATCGGGGCCGTCGGGCACGATCGGCCCGAATTCGGCTGCTTTCGCGTTCGGCTCCTCAGAGCAGGCGTCGGCTTTCGAATGCAAGCTCGACGGGACCAGCTTCGGGGCATGCACCTCACCGAAGGCCTACCCCGGGCTGACCGACGGCCAACACACCTTCTCGGTGCGAGCCACGGACGCCGCTGACAACACGGACGCGAGCCCGGCAACGCGCACGTTCACGGTCGCGTCGCCGGACACGATCGCGCCCGAGCTCATGGTCACCGTCAAGGCCAAGCAGCCCCTGCGACGAACCGTCGCGGTGTTCGCAAGCTGCGACGAAGACTGCGCGGCTGTAGCGGGCGGAGTGCTCGTCGTCAAGCCGCGAGGGCGCTCCGCCAAGCGCTTCAGGCTGCGGCCGGCGAGCAGGCAGCTGGCGCCGAACGTGCGCACGCCGCTGCGGCCCAGAGTCACCAGGCGGGGAAGGCGCGTGGCGGCCAAGGCCCTGAAACAGGGCGGCAGGGTCACGGCGCGGGTGCAGGTGAGCGCCGCGGACGACGCCGGGAACGACACCGTTCAGCGTCGCGGTGCCCGCCTGATCCGCTAGGAACGCCCTAAAGCCTCTGCCGAGCCGCGTTCCGGGACATCGCAGCTGCAGTAGGAATTACCGAGCGCCGAGCCCATCGGATCCTCTCGGAGTTGGCAGAGCAGGGTTACGTCGTACGTGAGCGCGAGGGACGACGAAATCGCTACACGGTCAAGCCCGAGCGACCACTTCCTCATCCCTTACTCAAAGATCGACAGGTGGGCGAGCTGATCGATGCGCTCGCGCCCAAGAAGCGAGGGCCCACGCGGTCAACGCGACCGTCTGCCTGAACGTGAGGGACCGCCTACCTTGGCGCGCCCTGTCGTGCGTGGCCGGTGGCCTTGACCGAATCGGGGCGACTGGATTTGAACCAGCGACCTTTCGGCCCCCAGCCGAATGCGCTACCAAACTGCGCCACGCCCCGTGACGGTGCGGATTCTACGGAACGCCGGCCGCGCTCATGTGCGCGAAGCGGGCGACGGGGCTCGAACCCGTTCTTCGAGCTTGGAAGGCTCACGTGCAACCAGTAACACTTCGCCCGCAGGAGCCCTGGATTATAGGCTCAGCGGGCGCGGCGGCCGAAGTCCGTCGTGTACATCCCCGCCCCGGTGACGCCCCGCTGCGGGGCACCTCGAACGAACCCGACGCCCAGGTCGCGGAAGCGTGCGCTCAGGATGTTGGCGCGGTGGCCCGGGCTCTGCATCCAGCGATTGACGGTGCTTCGGGGTGAGCTGTATCGGCCGCTCGCCCAGGCGATGTTCTCCCCCGCTGCCCAGCTCGACAGGCCGGAGACGATGTAGCCGGCGACGCGCAGGCGGACCTCGAGCGTTCCCTCGCCGGGACACAGGTGGGAGAAGCAGAGCTTCCTTCGCATGACCTCCGTGTGGCTCTGCGCTGCCCGCTGGAGGGGACGATTGCGGCCGACGTCGCGCACGCCGTGGCGGTTGCGCTTGCGGTTCACCAGGCATCGAACCGCCGCGCGTGCCTGTCCGGCTCGCAGCTCGGTGGCGCTCTTGCCGCCGTACTGACCGCACGCGGTGCCCGCCTGAGCCGTTCCGGCAAGCCCGCCGCTCGCGGCCGCCACGGCGAGGATCGCCGCAAGAGCCAGGCCGAGGCGAGCGAGAGAATGCAGCTTGCGGTCGTCGAGGGCCATCACCTCCCTGGATCGGAAGGTCGGCTCGCTGCCTTTAACGCACCGCCCGATGCGGACGAACGTCTTTGCTCAGATCAGCGTCGGCGCCAGCCGAACAGCACGGTGTAGGTGACGTGCTTGCGCCCTGGCGAGCAGCTTTTACTGCTCCTGGGAAACGGGGAGCCCTGCTTCGCTCCGATCCCGAAGTGCCGGAAGCGGCGGTCGAGGATGTTCCTGCGGTCATAGCGCCGGGCCATCCACCCCTGAACGATGCTTGCCGGCGTCTGCGAGCAGCCGAGGATCTCGCCGTATCCGTAGCGATTGCCGGGCTTCAGGTAGCCGGATCGCTCGATCCGGGTCTTCAGCGGGCGCTCCCCCGGGCACTGGTGCTTGAGGCAGTCGGTTCGCACCATCACCTTGGTGTGCCGGGTGGCGACCCTCGCCAGGTCGTCGTTCAGCCGGACCCGGCGCCGATCGCGGCTGACGCGCTCGGAGTTGATCAGACAACCGACCGCGCGTCGCAGCTTTCGCACGCCAACGTCCTGCGGCGTCGCGTTGGCGTGAGCGCACGCTCGCCCGCCCGCCTCGGCTCCCTTTGGATCAGAGCCGGCCAGCGCCGCGAAGCAAACGGCGGCCAGCGCCGCCACGAGTGCGCCGAGCAACGTTTGCCTGCCGTTGAATAGCTGTGTCGTCATTCTCGAATCCCCCTTGCAAGCACGAACATCGCCGGCGCCACGTAGTTGCGCTCACGACCGGAAATACAGCGGGGGAGCCGGGATTCGAACCCGGATTATCGGTTTTGGAGACCGACCTCATAGCCGTTAGATCACTCCCCCGAGTGTCGCGGTGGAGGTTAGCCGCACCCCGCGATCATGCGGGCGGAGGGACTCGAACCCCCACGCTCTTTCGAGCACCAGGACCTAAACCTGGACCGTCTACCAATTCCGGCACGCCCGCGTATACCTCGATGTTACGGCCGCCCGCCGCAATCGAGGTCAGGAACCGTCGCGCTCAGCCGCGTCGCGTTCTATGCTTGCGACGATGCAGGTTGCGGAGATTCGTCCCGGCTATGAGCTGTGGCGACCGAATCGGGAGAAGGCGCAGTCGAAGTCGACCAAGGCGGTCGTCGCGTTCGTTTTGCTCGTTTCTGCCGCGTTGATCGCGATCATCGTCATCGGCGGCTGGGAGCGGATGCAGAGTTCGAGCATCGCGATCATGTCGCTGGTCTGGGCCGGCCTCTACGTGTTCTTCGCGTTCATGATCGCGCGCTGGAACCGTGGCCTCCTGCCGGTCGCCTCCGCCCTCGCGGTGATCATGGCCATCTTCGCGGCCGTCGCCGCTCCCGGCTGGTTCGCTCGCTCCAAGGACGGACTCGATTCACCGCTGCTGCCGGAGGACATGATCGGTTTGCTGGTGATCATCCTGGTGTTCGTGCAGATCCTGCTGATCGTCGTTGCGATGATCGGCTTCAACCAGGAATGGCACGTCGAGGAGGAGCGTCCGATCGGCGGCGCTCCGATGGCGGGCGAGGACGACGGGCGGAGCTCGCCGCCCGCCGCCGCGCCCGCTTGAGCCTCAGCTAGCTCCTCCAGCCGAATACGACGGTGTAGTACCCGAGCCTTCGCTTGCGGGTAATGCCCACGTTGAAGTGCTTGAAGCTGCCGAGGATCGTCGCGCGATGAGATGAGCTCGCCATCCATGTCCTGACCACGTCGCGAGGAGATCGCCGGACTGGTAGCCCGGCGATCACCTCACCGAGTCGGTAAGCGCTCGCGCCATTCAGATACCCGGAGCGACGCACCCGGTTCGTGAGATCGGGCTCGCCGGGGCATTGATGCGAGACGCAGTTGCTGATTCGCATCCTTCGGCTGTGCCGCTGCGCGGCCCGCTTCAGGGACCGATCGGGCTTCAGGTTCGGCCCGCGCGCGTGGTTGATGACGCATCTGATGGCCTGGCGGACCTCGACCTTGCTCAGCCGCTTGGTGGGCGTGTTCGCCTTCGCACACGCCTGCGCCGCGTCGGGCGCGGCGGAGGCGGTGGCGAGCATGACTGCGGCCATCGCCAGCACCAGCCCGGTGATCCTTCCAAGTCGTCTCATCAGCGTCGCCTACCGTCCCTTCGTTGGTCCTGACATCAGAACAAGGTCGAAGGGGCGCGCGGTTCGATCAGTGCGGGTCCGTCCTCCCGCACATTCGATACCAGGTCGCCCACTTCCTGCGCGGCCAGGCTAGCGGACGGCGCCGGGCGCACGAGCGCCAAGAGATCCTCGGCGTCGGCGTCCGGGTCGAGCCACGCAGCCTCGGCGTCCGGGTCCAGAATGACCGGCATCCGGTCGTGGATTGGGCGCATCAGCTCGTTCGGAACGCAGGTGACGATCGCGCAGCTGTGGACTGGATCGCCGCCTCGGGGCTCATAAAGCGCCCAGATCCCCGCGAATGCGAACAGCTCGTCGTCCGCGCGATGGATCCAATGCGGGACCTTCCCGTTCTCGTCGCGACGCCACTCGTAATAGCCATCCGCGGGAATCAGACAGCGGCGCTCGCGAAACGACTCGGCGAAGGCGGGCTGGGTGGCAACCGTCTCCGCTCGCGCGTTGATCAACGGCCGGCCCTTGCCCTCGGCCGCCCACTTGCCGGGCACCAGCCCCCACCTCAGCGTGCCGAGATCACGGCCCTCGTCCAGGTCGCGCACCGCGAGGACCGGATCGGTCGGCGCGATGTTGAAGCGCGGCTCCGCGTTGACTTCGGCCGTCTCGCGCAGCCCGAAGCGCAGGCGCAGGCGCCGCGGGTTCGGGTTGGCGAGGGTGTAACGACCACACACGGATGCCGGAGGTGGGATTCGAACCCACACGCCCTTTCGGACACGGCCTTTTGAGGGCCGCATGTCTCGCCAATTCCATCACTCCGGCGACAGGACAGCGAGGATAGAGAGACAGCGATAATCGCCTGCGCGATGACGGGTACGCGCATGCAAACAGTCCGCGAGCTGTGCTCGTTCGAGGGCCGGCTCGCCGGCACCGATGCCGAGCG
>Ga0299913_10000634_pt1 | contig 23167 bp, 18 predicted proteins | sample RVTome_9_FD_201360 | JGI IMG/M metagenome (GOLD analysis project Ga0299913, IMG submission 201360) | Soil microbial communities from uranium-contaminated site in the Upper Colorado River Basin, Wyoming, United States - RVT155D38 (version 2) ... | reverse complement strand
AGCACGTTGGAGTAGGAATCGGTCCACGCGCGGATGCCGGGGGTCGGCCGGAGCTCGTGCCAGCTCGGGTCATCCGCGAGTACCTGCATGTCCCCGTCCGTCCGGCTCATGACCACCCAGCGCGAAGCGGACTTCCCCGCGCGCTGCTCGGCCTCCGTGACGGTACCGAACGAGTGACGAGCCACGAGCCCCTGGTCCGCCGCGACCGCGCCGAGCACCGGGCCTAGATCGAGGTGGCGGTTCGAGATGTGGAACGCCAGCAGCCCTTCGGAGGACAGCTTGTCGAGGTAGAGATCGAGCGCTTCTGCCGTCAGGAGATGGACGGGGATCGCATCCGAGCTAAACGCATCGAGCACGATCAAGTCGTAGCCACCTGCCGGAGCGTCCGCCAGCATGAGCCGGCCATCGCCGATAACCACTTCCTCGTCGCCACCGCAACCGTCGAGAAAGCCGAACATCTCCCGCGCGACGCGGTGCATGCCGGGATCGATCTCGTAGAAGGTCCACCGCTGTCCCGGCGTCGCATAGCAAGCGATCGAGCCCGTCCCGAGGCCGACCGCGGCAACGCGTGAGCGATCCGGGTCGGCGGCGAATGCCTCGAAGATGTCTGCCGCCGGCCCGGCACGGTGGTAATAGGTCAGCGGCTCCGGCGTGCCGGAACGCTCGAGGGACTGGGCACCGTGGACGGTGGTCCCGTGAACCAGCTTCCTCAGAGAGCCGTCCTCTTTCACCCTGATCAAACCGAAGAAGTTGCGCTCCGCCTTGACCAGACCGGTCTGTCCGACGTACACCATCGCGATGGCCGAGATCGTGAGCGCCATCGCCGGGACGCCGACGTTGAGCAGCACCCTCACCCGGCGACGGTGACCCGAACCGGCATCAACGCGCGTCATCAGCATGAGGTAACCGGCGAGCAGCATCAGCGGGTACTCGGCGAACGAGTCCCATAGAGCGGGAGCGATCAACGCGTTCAGGACACCTCCGAGCATCCCACCGACCGAGATCCACAGATAGAAAGAGGTCAGGTGGCGAGGGGGCGGGCGGTCGCGATTCAGCTCGCCGTGCAGGGCCATCGCTATCGCGAAGAACGTCACGAGGTGGAGCATCAGGATCACCCCCGTCGGCCGCCGGACCTGGAGGACGATCGACGCGACGAGAAGGATCACCAGGATCGGCACGACCTTCCTGAACACGCCGTGGACGCGCGGCCCGGCTTTCGAAAAGGCAACGATGAAGGTCACGAGATAGAGCGCTAGGGGCACCACCCACAACAGTGGGACTGCCGCTATGTCGGTACTGAGGTGGCTGGTGACGCCGATCATCAGGCTCGACGGAACCAACGCGAGCATCACCCACCGCGCTCTCCGGGTCATCGAGGTGACTTCGGGCTCAGCATGACCCTCCAGGTCGGTCGCCATCGCGCTTCGTCTCGTCCATGCGGTCGCCGCGCACAAACCCACGCCCACGACCAATGCTCCGTAGCCGACCGCCCACATCCAGCTCTGGCCCGTTAGGGGAAGCGCCGGCTCGACCACGAGGGGATACCCGATCAGTGCAGCGAGGCTTCCGGCGTTGCTCGCGGCATAGAGGAAGTAGGGATCCGAACCCGACGCATGAGTCGTATGGCTGAACCATCGCTGCAACAGCGGAGCCGTGGTCGACACCGCGAAGAAGGGAAGCCCGACCGTCGCGGCCATCACCAGGAGGAGCCAACCGACGGGCGAGCTTTCGGCCGGTGGCCGAACGCCCGCGGGAAGAGCTATGGGAAGCGCGAGCAGCGGGAGAGCCAACAGGGTGAGGTGCACGATCATCTGTCGCTTCAACTGAAGCCGAGAGACGATCAGGTGCGAGTACGCGTAGCCGCCCAGAAGCGCGGTCTGGAAGAAGAGCATCACGGTGTTCCAGACCGATGGCGTCCCTCCGAGAAGAGGGAGCACCATCTTTCCGAACATCGGTTGCACCAGGAACAACAGGAAGGAGCTAAGCAGGAGCGTGGCTACGAAAACCGCCAGGAGGGCCGCGTTGGCCGCGCGCGAGCCCACCCGGACCGCCGGGGCGTACGCAAGCTCTGAGATGTTCTGACTCATCGCCGTCCTCGAAAGTTGAGATCGCTCCGGTCAAGTCTCCAAGAGCCCGCCGGAACCACGAATACGCAAAGTTCGCATGGGTTGCGCAGGCGACCGGAGCCCCACCATGTTTATCCTCTATCGCGATGCCCGGAGTCCTTGGAAGCGCCCGGATAGACCCTGATCGCGGCGCCAGCGCCACGGCGCTGGGGGCCGCAGGTCTCGGTTGCCTCACCTTGTACCTGGTCGATCCCGCTTCGGTCGGTCCGGCGACGCTGTGCCCCTTTCGAGCCCTCACCGGTTACCAGTGCCCCCTATGCGGGGGGCTGCGCTCGACCCGGAGCCTGCTACACGGCGACGTCGGGGCCGCCTTCGAGCTGAACCCGCTCTTCGTGCTGTCGCTCCCGCTACTGCTCTACTTCGCGGCGTCGCTGGGCCGGGTCGCGGCCGGTGGGGTCCCGTTGCCGATGCCGCGGATCACGCGCTCATTGGCGATCGGAGCGGGAATCGTTATCGGCTCGTTCTGGTTGCTGAGAAACCTGATCTAGTCGAGAGGAAGCGCCCCAGACCGGACTTGAACCGGCGACCTTCTCCTTGACAGGGAGATGAGCACTCCAGACTGCTCCACTGGGGCTTAGAGGGCGAGAGGCTAACAGCTAACAGAAGCCTTCACGCCGATTGCTATCCTGCTGCAACGACGTTCCAGGGCGTTTCCTTCCAGGCGAGGTAGCTCAGTTGGCAGAGCACGCGACTGAAAATCGCGGTGTCGACAGTTCGATTCTGTCCCTCGCCACCCGGCAGTGGTGGTTGGTCGAGCTAGGGGAGGTGCTGCGATGGACAGGAGCGTAGCGAGGCTTGGTGCGGGGGCGGCGATGGTTGGGGCGGTCCTTGCGATCGTATTCAACCTTCTGTACCCACGTGCGGAAGACCCGGGCAGCGCGGGAGAGATCGTCAGCCTCTCGCAGAGCGAAGGGATGTGGGCCTTCACCCACTATGCCCTCGCATGGGCCGTCGCATTGACCTTCATAGGGATCATCGTGATATCCCGATCGTTCATGGGCGAGCCCGCAACTTCGTGGGGTCGGCTCGGTCTGATCCATGCGATCGGTGGGGCGTTGTCGTTGTTCTTGGCCCTCGTGATCCTCGGTTTCGGCGTCCCCGAAGCAGCCGAGGCCGGCACCGGCGGCACCGCCGAAGCTGCCTCCTACGTCGCCGGCAGCTTGTTCCTCGGTTCGATCGGTCTTTTCTTCGGGTTCACCCCGTTGCTCTTGGGGGCGGCAGTGCTGAGTGGGAATGAATACCCGAGTTGGTTGGGATGGCTCGCGGTCGTAGCAGGCGCGCTGGGAGTGATCACCGGCACGATCATCTATTTCGGAGGGTTTTCCGACACCACGGACAAGTTGCTGTTCCCGATCACGTCTCTCGCATTCACAGTCTGGGTCGGAGTGATGGGCTACAACCTGTGGCAGAAGACGACACCGTCCCCGACCACAGTGGGAGGGTAACGACCACCTAGAGCATTCTTAGGACGCGCAAACGGGCGCCGGAGCGCCCGTTTGCTGTCCCCTGATGCTTCGGGATCTGCTCGTTACTCGGGCAGACCCTGCCCCATCTTCGCCCCCTCGAGGAACTTCTTGACCTCTTCGGCGCGGTAACGCCGGTGTCCACCGAGGGTCCGGATGGACGAGAGCTTGCCTGCCTTGGCCCACCGGGTGACCGTCTTGGGATCGACCCGGAAGAGCGCAGCGACCTCGGCCGGCGTAAGCAGTGAGCCGTCCTTCGTTGCCATCTGGCCTCCTTATACGTGGACCGGCTCCCAGAATCCGATCCCCCCACCCACGGAAACGCTCCCTGGCTGGGACATAACTCCTATGCATCAGATAATCGGTTGGAAACGGGCATTGCGTAATGGCTAGGTGGGGCCATTTTTTGGTTGTTTCCAGGCTATGGGCACATAGTCCGGGCGAACTAGTCAAATGCCCGCACAACGGACAAAAATCGGGCTAGTTGACGATCTCCCGGGCGCGGACCTCGGTCCAGCGATCGCTCAGATCCCCGAAGACACGCCCCGCAGTCACGAGGTCGCCCCCTGCGAGAGCCTCCAGACACGTCCACAGATCGGCAGCCGAGTGATCGTCGAGCAGGTCCTCGTGGCTGAAGATCCCGCCGATCGACCCGTAGTCGAGCTCGATGAGCCCATCCTCGGGGAATCCGTCCACCCATCCCAACAGTTCGCGCACGGTCTCGGTCACGTTCGCGTCGATCCACGCGGACTCCAGGATCGATAGCGCCCTTTCGAGGCGAGCCTTCCCCTCCGACAAGGTGGTTTCGTAACGGATCCGTAACCCTTGCCTGTCCTCGGTGAGGATCCGTTCGGAATCGTCGAAGCCCACGAACCAACGAAGAGGTACGTGCCAGTTGGCGTGGAGGATGTGCGAGCGGACTTCGGGGTGATCGGCGTCGAGCCGTGCGAGCTCGCCCGCGGCGTGGCGTGCATCCTCTTCGGGAACGAAGGCCTCGGCCACCTCCTCGGGGACACTCCCCCGGAAGGCAAGCAGACCGGCCAGCATCCGCAATCGGGTTCGCCAGGGGCACACGTAGGTGGCCCCGTTGAGCCGGCGCACGAAAGCTCCCTCTGTCGGGGCGAGGGCGAGGGGCAAGGATCCGGCCAACAGCCAGCGCCGAGACGCCTCGTTCTCGCCTTCCTCGTGCGTGTCTACGACCCAACGGCGGCGTTCGTCACGCGCGAACGAATCGAGCGGTTGGTACACACGAAGGTAGGACGTGGCGACCACGCGTCGAATGCTATAAGCCGCACCGCCCTCCCCGTTCTGCCGCCGGCGGGTACCATCTCTTGGCAGGACGCAGCGTCGCGTCGAACAAGGAGTCTCCGCACCATGTCGGTTTTCGAGAACATCGTCGGGGGCGGCTACGAGCAGGTCGTCTTCTGTAATGACGATCAATCTGGCCTCCGAGCCATCATCGCCATCCACTCCACGGCCTTGGGGCCCGCGCTTGGAGGTACGCGCTTCTATCCCTACGACAGCGAGGAAGAGGCGCTCACCGACGTTCTGCGGCTGGCACGCGGCATGACCTACAAGGCTGCAGCCGCGGGCCTCGACCTCGGCGGGGGCAAAGGCGTGATCATCGGCGACCCGCGTCGCATCAAGACGGAAGAGTTACTCCGTGCCTACGGTCGCTTCGTCGAGACTTTGGGTGGGCGATATATCACTGCAGAAGACGTTGGCACGTTCCTCGAAGACATGGACGTCGTTCGGCGCGAGAGCCGTTGGGTCACCGGTTGTTCGCGCACCTATGGGGGCTCGGGTGACCCGTCGCCGGTGACCGCGTACGGCGTGTTGCAGGGGATCAAGGCATGTGCCCTCGAGGTGTTCGGCGATCCAGATCTCAAGGGCCGCACCGTCGCGTTGCAGGGTGTGGGGAAAGTTGGCTATGCCCTGTGTGGCTATCTCGTCCAGGAGGGCGCGAACGTCACGATCGCAGATGTCGACGTCGACAACCTCGGCCGTGCGGTTTCGGACTATGGCGTAGAAACGACCGCCCTCGATTCGGTGCACAAGGTGGAAGCCGACATCTTCGCTCCCTGTGCGCTCGGTGGGATCATCAACGACGACACGATCTCGGAGCTGCGCTGCAAGATCGTGGCCGGCGCTTCCAACAACCAGCTACAGCGCGAGGAGCACGGGGACAAGCTCCGCGACCTCGGCATCCTCTATGCACCCGATTTCGTCATCAACGCCGGCGGTCTCATCAACGTGGAAGACGAGTTGCGGGGCTACGACAGAGAGCGCGCGATGAAACGTGTCGAAGCGATCTACAAGGTTCTCCAGCACATCTTCGCGATGGCGCGCGAGAAGAACATCTCTACGGCACGTGCTGCCAACGATCACGCGGAGGAAAGGATCCGCAAGATCAGCCGGATCCGGCTCGTCCGCGTTACGGAGTTCGGCCCCCTGTCGGCCCACGAGTGAACGCCGACATCTACCGCGTCATCGGTGGCGGGGGCTCTCCGGATGGACCCGTCCCAGACGGCTTGTCCGAGAAGGACCTGATCGAGCTTTACCGGTGGGTCGTTCTACTGCGCGCGTTCGACGAGCGCGCCGTCGCGTTACAAAGGCAAGGGCGGATAGGCACCTACGCCTTGTACTGGGGCGAGGAAGGCACTCAAGCCGGCGCGCTCTATGCCTGTGACGACGCCGACTGGGTGTTCCCGTCCTACCGGCAGAACGCGATCGGCATCCTGCGGGGGGTTCCGGCCGCCACCGTCCTTGCATGGTGGCGTGGCTATGGAGGGACCCATGGCTTCTGGAACCCGCGCGAGCATCGCGTCGGGCCCATCTGCGTACCGATAGCGACGCACCTACCTCATGCCGTGGGCCTCGCGTGGGCCGCGAAGATCCGGAACGACTCCATCGCGTCGCTGTCGTGGTTCGGTGATGGTGCCACCTCCGAAGGTGACTTCCACGAAGCGATGAACTTCGCATCGGTCCTGAAGATCCCTACGGTCTTCTTCTGTGTGAACAACCAGTGGGCCATATCGACCCCGATCTCGAAACAGATGGCCACCGACACGATCGCCGAGAAGGCGGGCGCTTACGGCATGCCGGGTGTGCGCGTGGACGGCTTCGATCCGATCGCGTCCTGGAAGGTGACGAAAGACGCTCTCGATCGAGCGCGTCGCGGCGAGGGCCCGACGCTGATCGAGGCATATTGCTACCGGCTCAAGGCGCACGGAACCGCGGACGACCCCCGGCTCTATCGCGACGAGTCCGAGACCGAGCGGTGGCTGGACCTCGAGCCCCTCGGCCGGATGGCCGGATTCCTCACGCGGCTGGGACTCCTGGATGAGGCTCAGGACGCGGCGATCAAACAAGAAGCGAAGGACTCGATCGCCGCGGCGGTCAAGGACATGGAGGCGATTGCCCAGCCCGGTCAGGAGATCCTGTTCGACCACGTCTACGCGAACGGCCGCCCGTGGACGTTCGACGAGGGACTGCGTGAGCTCGCCGAGGTCGAGCGGCCGCCCGAGGTCAAGCCGGTAGGGCCTCAGCCAGGTTCTTCGACCGGGGATGTGGAGGCGCGCGATGCCTGAGCTCACGATGGTCGATGCCCTGAACAAGGGTCTTCACCAGGCGATGGCTGCGGACGACCGGGTCGTGATCATGGGTGAGGACGTCGCCAAGACCGGCGGCGTGTTCCGGGTGACGGCAGGCCTCCTCGATGCGTTCGGTGAGGACCGCGTGGTGGACACGCCGCTCGCCGAGGCCGGGATCGTCGGTAGCGCGATCGGGATGGCTGTTTACGGACTCCGGCCGGTCGTGGAGATCCAATTCGACGTCTTCGTCTATCCGGGCTTCGAGCAGATCGTCGTGCATGCCGCTCGTTATGCGTGGCGCACCCAAGGCGAGGTCCCCGCGTCGATCGTCGTCCGGATCCCTTACGGCGGCGGCGTGCGGGCCCCAGAGCTGCACTCGGATTCGCCCGAAGCATTGTTCTGCCACGTGCCGGGATTGAAGGTCGTTTGTCCCACTACGCCGCGCGATTCACGCGACATGATCCTGGCGGCGATCGCCGATCCCGATCCCGTCATCTTCATGGAGCCGAAGCGCATCTACCGAGCGGGACGTCAAGAGGTATCCGAGGAGATGCCGTTCGCGATCGGCAACGGCAGCATTCCCTCTGAGGTTCTCTCGACGGCCCGCATCGCCCGCGAGGGGAAAGACCTGGCGATCGTCACCTACGGCGCAACGGTTCCGCTCTGTCTCGAAGCAGCCGAGCGACTGGTGCAGGAGCGCGGGATTCAGGCGAAGGTCATCGACCTCCGTTCTCTGTATCCGCTCGACGTCGACGCGATCACTAGATCCGCTGCGGAATGTAGGCGCGCGCTGGTGGTACACGAGGCGCCGCGCACCGCCGGGTTGGGAGCGGAGGTGTCGAGCTTGATCCACGAGCGCGTGATGCTCGACCTCGAAGCGCCGGTCGGACGCGTCACCGGTTTCGACGTGCCGTTCCCGCAGTTCGCGAACGAGGACGACTACCTCCCCTCGGTTGACCGCATCGTTGCCGGAGCCGGTAGGGTCCTCGACTTCTGATGGCCGAATTCAAGCTGCCGGACCTCGGCGAAGGCGTCACCGAGGCCGAGGTCGATCGTTGGTTGGTGAAGGAAGGCGACACGATCGCGGAGGACGATCCGCTCGTCGAGCTGATCACCGACAAGGCAACCGCCGAGGTCCCGTCACCCTTCGCCGGCATCGTGAAGAAGATCCACGTGGAGGCCGGTGCCGTGGTTCCCGTGGGGACGGTGTTGGTGACGATCGATAGCGACTCAACAGCGCCGGAGCCTCCGGGGTCCTCTCCGACCCACTCCGCTCCGGCGCGTGACGAGGCCATCCAGGCCATGCCGCCGGTGCGGCGGTTGGCTCGGGAGCTGGGGGTCGATCTCTCCGCCGTAACCGGGTCGGGACCGGATGGGGCCATCTTGCGATCGGATGTAGTGGGAGCTGCGGCGCGCGCGGGCCGAGGGCAGGTTTCCCCGGCAGCACCCGACATGGCCGCCGGACGTCGGGAGCCGCTGCGGGGGGTTCGGCGCGTCGTTGCCGAGCGGATGGCTCATGCGCATCAGGTCGTTCCGCCCGTCACCCATGTCGAGGAGTGCGACGTCACGGAGCTCGACGCCACTCGCAACCTCGCCAACGAACGCGCTCCCGATCAGCCCCGGCTCACGTTCTTGCCGTTCATCGTCAAGGCGGTGATCCAGGGCCTGAAGGACCATCCCGCGCTCAACGCCTCGTTGGACGAGGATGCAGGCGAGATCGTGTACCACGACCACTACGACATCGGCGTGGCCGTCGATACGCCGTCGGGTCTCGTCGTTCCGGTCGTGCACGATGCCGACAAGAAGAGACTGCGCGAGATCGCGGCCGAGATCGACCGGCTGGCCGAAGCAGCCCGCTCGGGAACGCTGGACATGTCCGAGTTGCGCGGCGGCACGTTCACCGTCACGAGTCCCGGTCCGTTCGGTGGTCTGATGGCCACACCGATCGTGTTCCATCCTCAGTCGGCGATCCTCGGAGTACATCGCGCGATCGAGCGGCCCGTGGTCCGCGATGGTCAGGTCGTCGTGCGGACGATGATGAACATGTCCATCACGTTCGACCACCGCATCTTGGACGGCATGACTGCAGCGAAGTTCGTGCTCGATGTGGTGAAGCTGCTCGAGCACCCCGCCGTGCTCGCCCTGGAGGCCTAGCCGAAACCCGCGTTCGGTTACGTCCGTTTTCAGGCGTTTGGCGAAGAACACGCTACTTGTGCGCGCGGCTCCCAACGACTTGACTTGCTCCCAGCGGGGAAGCGTGTGAATTGGGGGCTGAGAGATGGCTTCGCCCGTTAACGACGTCCTGTGGCTCGAGGATCCGCGCGCGCAGGATCCCGCCGTAACGGGTGCGAAAGCCGCCTCGCTCGCACGGGCCTACGCCGCCGATCTGCCGATCGTGCGAGGATTCGTCATCCCCACCGCAATGACTGATCGATTCCGCGCGGGTGGATCGCTGGACGAGGAGACTCTCCGGGAGCCGTGGGACGAGATCTCGAGGGACGGCACCGCGTCCGTCATAGTGCGCTCTTCGTCCACGCTCGAGGACCAGGCGGGGTCGTCGATGGCCGGGATGTTCGAGTCGGTCGCGGGCGTGCAGGATCGCACCAGCTTCACTCTCGCGGTGACGAAGGTGATCCGCTCCTGCAGAGAAGCGCCGATCGCGGTATTGGTGCAGCGGGAGTTGGAAGCCGTACGTGGCGGGGTCGCGTTCGGGGCCGATCCCATCTCCGGCCGTCACGATCGACGAGTCGTCGCCGCGGTCGATGGGGCACCCGGGGCCCTCGTCGGTGGCCTCGCAACCGGTGCGAGATACACGCTCACGCCATCGGGGCGCGTGGTCGAAAAGGGCGGGGACGCGAGCGGGGCGCTCACCTGGGCTCAACGACGAGAGCTCTTGCGGCTGTCGGCACGGTGTGCGGACCTATTTGGGTCTCCTCAGGACATCGAATGGGCCTTCGACCGCAACGGGTCGTTGTGGCTGCTGCAAAGTCGCCCCATCACCGCGCTTGCCCGACCGGCCGAGGCTCACGGGCCCCTGTTCGGCCCCGGGCCGATCGCCGAAACCTTCCCCGAACCACTGGCGCTGCTCGAGCAAGATCTCTGGATCGATCCCCTACGTGAAGCGATCGGCAAGGCCGTGTTGATCGCAGGAGCGGCTTCGAAGAGGCGCCTCGCTAGGTCTCCGGTGATAACGCTTGTCGGGGGCCGCACCGCGATCGACCTCGACCTCATCGGCCTTGGTCCCCGGGGCTCGCTGCTGGTGAGGCTGGATCCTCGGCCGGCTCTCAGACGCTTGGCCGCGAGTTGGCGGGTTGGCCGTTTGCGAGCCGCCCTGCCTGAGCTCGCGCGCAGGTTGATCCGGCACATAGACGAAGAGCTCGCGGCCATCCCGCCGATGAGATCGCTATCGGACGACGACCTTCTCGGGATCCTTCACTCGTCGCGGCGCCGGCTCATCGCGATCCACGGACACGAAGTGCTGACCGGACTCGTCATGACGAAAACCGCGCCGGTGGCGAGTGGCGCAGGAATGGCTCTGCGCGTTATGAGTTTTGCGCGCGCTGCCGGTCGGAGCGATGCCGAGATCATCGCGTCTGATCCAACGGTACTGGCCTTGATCCCTCCGTCAATCCCGCCATCCGCCTCACTCCCTGAGGTGCCGGAGACGGTCCCCGAGCCAAGTCTCGACGCAGACCCCCTCGGTCGCGCGCGCGAGGACCTCCGCCTAAGAGCCCGCTGGATGCAAGAGCTGACGGCACGCGTCTCGTCGGAGCTCGGACACCGGCTCGCGGATCGCGGGGTCATCGACGGTGCGTCGTCGATCCGTTGGCTCCGGCTGGGTGAACTTGCGGACGTCTTGTCGGGTGACGTCCTCTCCATAGCCCTCGAGGAACGGGAAACGAAGCATTCCGCTCCGCCACTTCCGTTCGCGTTTCGGCTCGAGGCCGACGGCGGCGTAGTGGCCGAGACCGCCGTCCCGTTCGGGGACGGTCAAGGAGCCGTGGGCGGACGGACCACCGGCACGGTGCGCCGTGAGTTGAGCGACCTCCGATCGGGCGACGTGCTGGTCGTGCACCATCTGGACCCGAAGCTGGCTTCGATCCTGCCCTCGCTGGGTGGCCTCGTGGCGGAGACCGGCAGCGTCCTGAGTCACCTTGCGATCCTCGCTCGAGAATACGGCGTCCCAACAGTTGTCGGGGTCCCCGATGCGGTCGATCGTTTCCCGGACGGAGCGACGGTGTTGGTTGACGGAACGGTGGGCGAGGTCATTATTCTCGACGCGGATGGAGTGGCCTGATGCTCAAGAAGATGGCCTTCGTCTTCGGGCTAGTCGCGATCGGTACATCGGCCGCGTATCTCTTCATCTATCTCTACAGGTGGGAATGGAACCGCGCACTCATGGCCGGGGTCTTCTTGATCGCTGCCGAGATCGCGTTCGCCACCGCAGCGATCTTCGATCGCATCAAAGCTTTGGAGAAGACGGTCGCGTCCTCGGAGAGGAAGGCTGCGGAGCTGGACACTTTGACCGTCATCCGCGACAACGCTCCGCCCCCGCGCGATCGATTCGCGTGGCTCGAAGACACCGACGGGTTGGGCGTATTTATCCCCTTCCTCATGGGCGCCGGCCTTGTGGCATCCGCGGTGGCATGGGCGATCGAACGGGTGGCCGCAGTTACCGCGCGGCCCGCTTTCGAGCGGGGTCTCGCCGGCCGTCTCGCGCCGATATCGCTGCCCCTCGCGCCGCCTCTACAGCCTCAAGTTTCAACGCTGGGCCGAAATGGGAAGGCGACCATGCGCCGCCAAGTCATCGCGCTGTCGCTTGCGATACTCATCGGAACCGCGGGCATCGACATTCTGGGTGACGCGACACAAACCCGCCCCGATCACCTCACCCCCGGAACGCAGAGCAACATCACGATCGACGTGATGCTCCAAGGTTCCGGCCGTTCGCACGAGGCCGCCGTCGGATCACTCTGGGCGGTTTGCAGCGGGGTCGTCCCCAACGACCTGGCCGCGGGGGGGATCGCGCAGCTCCGAGGATCCAGTTATCGGATCTCGGTGGAACCTGCCCTAGGGAAGCACGCCGAACGGAGGCTCCGCGGTTGCATGGAGGACACGACGATCGACAACATGCAGGCGCGCGTGGTCTCGATCTCTACTTGATATAGGTCAGCATCCGTCTCGGTGCATCGAGGATCCGGCTGAGCGCAGTGACGGCAACATTGGGCGCTTCGATATCGGACACGAACGCTATCTGCTCGAGCGACGGAGGACCGACAGAGAGATTGTGCCGCCATGCCGCGGCGGGAGCCATCTTCTTCATCTCTACTAGGTAGGCGGCGACCATCGTCCCGGTCCGGCCCACTCCCGCCATGCAATGCACGTAGACCGTGCCGGGTGACCTTCGGATCGCCTCGAGGAACGCGGTGACCTGAGATTCGGTCGGCGCTTGTCCGTCGCGCATGGGGATCCTGATGACGTCCACCCCACGAGACGCCAACATCGCTTCGGGAATCCTGATCCCTGACTCCGCTCGGAGATCGACGATCGTGGTCACACCGGCTTTCGCCAGAGCCGTGTAGCCCTCGTCGGTTGGCCGGCTCCCTCGCCACACCTTGTCGTCGACGACGCGGAAGTTGTGCACGCCGGGGACTTCCCGGGCCGGGGAGGAGGCGCCGCTCGACGCCCACACATGCAGTCCCAGGATCATGAGGTTGCCGACGCCGATCGCCACCACCAGGCCTGCAACGGTGACCACGAGGTAGCGACGGCTCCGCCGCACCCATTCCGGCCCGATGCGGCCGATCGCCGCTGCGCTGGAGCTCATGACAACCAGTTCCACGACTCACCTTGCTTTCCTTGCCCCCCTTGGGTATCGGCCGCTAGATGCGGACCTTGACTAGGGCGTCCAGACGGCGCGCCCTAGCCCGAAAGAGTTACGAGGCGGATCAGGGGCTAGGCGGGGACCCCGAGGGTGTTGGTGAGGATGCCGATCTTCTCGACCTCGAGCTCGACGATGTCGCCGGGCTTTAGCTCGCGGCCGAGATCGAGCCCGCAACACCCACCCGGCGTGCCACTGCCGTACACGTCGCCCGCGTAGATGTCTTCAGCACGGGACACGTGGGCGATCATCTGTGCCCAGCTCCAGTGGGCATCAGAGGATCGAGCGCGCCCCCATTCTTCGCCGTTTACGCGGCAGATCATCTCGAGATCGGGCTCCGATCCGACTTCGTCGGCCGTGACGATGCACGGCCCGAAGGCATTGGCGAAGTCCTTGCCCTTGGCGGGGCCGAGCCACGCGCTCATCTCTCGGGACTGGATGTCGCGCGCAGAGAAGTCGTTGTAGATCGTGAAGCCGAAGATGTGCGAGGGAGCATCGGCCAGCGACACATCGCGGCCCCGGCGTCCCACCACCATCGCAAGCTCGAGCTCGAAGTCGAGGCGCTGCGTGTACGCTGGCCAGGGACAGACCTCCTCCGGGCCAATCAGCGCGCGGTGATTGCCCTTGTAGTAAACGGGGGCCTCGTACCAGTACTCGGGCACGTCGGTCCCGCGTCGCCGGGCGCCGCGCTCGACGTGATCCTCGAAAGCCAGGAAATCCCGGAGGGAGCCGAGCCGCTCCAGGGGGCACAGCCACCTGAAATGCTCGTCACCGAGCGGTGCCTGCAGAGCCGGAAGCCCCGAAGCGGCGCGCGCGACGTCGGCGACCTCGCGCCACACCTCCCAGCCCTGCTCGATCAGATGAGCGCTGGATACCAGGAACGCCCCGGTCTCCGGATCGAGACGCGTCCCGGTTACCTCGTTCCACGAATCGAGCAGGTCGACCGGGTGCTGATCCTCGACGGCCACCGCGAGGCGTGGCTGGAAGCCCCCGCGGCCGGAGATGTAGCGATATACGCGCAACCAGGAGTTACTTGTCGTCCAACAGGCCCATGCCCTGGGCCCACGATGTCTCGTATTCGGTTACGACAACTGCATCCGCTTCAGGCGAAACGACGAGCGGATGATGTGTCTCGACCATCACCGCGACCTCGTCCGTCCGTTTCTTCGTCTTGGATGCTTCGATCGCCGCAGGCTGGGGACCGTGATGGATGCCTTGCGGATGGAGTGTGATGTAACCGACGTCGATCCCCGCGCGGCTGAAGAAGTTGCCTTCGTGATAGAAGAGCACCTCGTCTGCGTCGATGTTGGCGTGATAGAAGGGCACCTTCAGTACTGCGGGATCTTCCTCGAGCGGTCGCGGGACGAACGAACAGATCACGAAGCCCTCGTTCGCCCACGTACAGTGCGCCGAAGGCGGCATGTGGTAGCTCGGCGAGTAGACCGGCCGATGGTCGAGGATGTTCAACTTCACCGGGCAAACGTCACCCTGCCAACCAACGACATCCAGTGGGTGCCAGGCGAACCACAGAGAAGTGAACCCACCGTCGCGCTTGACGCGTACTTCGAACTCGCCGGCCTCGTCGTGCGGGTCGGGATCTGGAACGACCATCATCCCGGGATCGAAGTGAGCGTGCTTGCCCATCAATCCTCGATCGGGCAGGTGGTACTCCCCGGTCCCTTCGATGACGAAGAAGAAGTTGTCGTCGCCTTCGGGGACCACGCGGTGCGTCGTGCCCTTCGGGATGATCACGTAATCGCCGGGAGCGAAGGTCAGCGGGCCGTAGTCGGTCTCGATCGTTCCGCTGCCGCGGTGGACGAAGTAACAGACATCACCGTCCGAGTCGCGCAGGAAGTAGGGCATCGGCGTGCTGCGGCGGCTCACGAAGAGTCGCACGTCGTCGTTGCCGGCTATCAACTGCCAGCCCCCATCCGGCTCGGTCTGGTCCTCGGGCTTCATCTCGTTGACGTCGATCGCTCGGGGGCGCAGGGGACCGTCGATGCGCGTCCAGGCCGTCGGGGGATGGGTGCGATAGAGGTGCGACGCGCGCCCGAAGAACGTCTCGCGGCCGTGTTCCTCCTCGTAGGTGCCCTCGGGCACTCCTACGTGAGCCTGCTTGGTGACCTTGCCTTTCGAATGGACGACATCCATCGTTTCAGAGACCCTCCCCGATCACAGGTTCCCCCTGGTCGCTTGCTCGCGCTCGATCGCCTCGAAGAGCGCCTTGAAGTTGCCCGCGCCGAACCCTTTCGCGCCGTGTCGTTCGATGATCTCGAAGAACACCGTTGGGCGATCCTGCACGGGCTTCGTGAAGATCTGCAAGAGATAGCCGTCCTCGTCCTTGTCGGCGAGGATGCCGTTGCGCTGCAGCGCGCCGACCTTGTCGGCGATCTCCGGGATCCGGCCCTTCACTTCCTCGTAATAGACACCGGGCACCCTGAGGAACTCGATGCCCGCCGCGTGCATCGACTCCACGGTCTTGACGATGTCCTCGGTCGTCATCGCGATGTGCTGGACGCCGGGGGTTTTGTAGTACTCGAGGTACTCCTCGATCTGGGACTTCTTCTTGCCCTCAGCAGGTTCGTTGATGGGCAGCTTGATCTTGCCCTTTCCATCCCAGACGACCTTCGACATCAGCGCGGAGTACTCGGTGGATATCTCCTCGTCCGAGAAGTGCCGGAGCTCGGTGAATCCAAGGATCCGCTCATAGAAGGACACCCATTCGTTCATCTTCCCGAGCTCTACGTTGCCGACGACGTGGTCGATGTCGAGGATCCCGAAGTCGTCTACCTGCGGCCCGTCGAGTGGTTGGAAGCCGGGGAAGAAGACGCCGGAGTAGTCGCGCCGGCTTACCAGCGAATGGATCGTCTCGCCGTACGTCGCGATGGCGGCCCGGACGATCTTGCCGTGCTCGTCCTCGATCACCTCGGGCTCCGAGACTCCGGTCGCACCTCGCTCGAGCGCGACGCGGTAGGCCTCTTCGGCATCGGGGACGCTGAACGCGACATCGTGGACCCCGTCGCCGTGAAGCTTCACGTGTTCGGCGATCTCGCTGCCCGGGTCGAGGGCACCCGTGAACACCAAGCGGACGTCTCCTTGCCGGACGCACCACGACACGCGGTCGCGACTACCGGTCTCGAGCCCCAGATAGGCGACCGGCGTGAACCCGAACGACCGGTAGTAGTGGGCGCTCTGCTTCGCGTTGCCCACGAAGAACTGGATGTAGTCGATCCCCAGGATCGGGAAGGGATCCTCTTGGGCCACGGCCACCTCCTTGTGTGCCGTACGGAACTCACAGTCTGACGAGACGACCAGGATATCTCTGGCCGGCCTCGCTAGCCGCGCGCTACGCGCAAGCGGATCCCACCCCAGTGCGGATCGGGGTCGGGATGATCGCGGCGGTGGTGGACCCCGCGCGATTCGGTGCGAAGAGCGGCCGATCGCGCGATCAACCGAGCGGTAGTTGCCGCGGCGCGCAGCTCCAGCACGCCGGCGTCACTGCTCAGCGGAAGGATGCTGAGCTGCTCGAGCTGCTCGTCCACCCGGCGCATCTCCGTGGGCTCTCGTTCGAGACCGAGAGCTGCGCTGCAGACATGTCGCAGCCATCTCCAGCCTGCGTCCACGTCGACCTCGAGGGCCTGCACCACCGGGGGCTGCGGACTGGACTTCACGGTACCCATACGTTGTCCGGCGATAGCGCGTGCGGCGCGGCGCCCGAACACGAGTGCTTCCGCAAGCGAGTTCCCCGCAAGTCGGTTCGCACCGTGCACTCCGGTACTGGAACACTCGCCCACCGCGTAGAGACGAGGGATCGCCGCACGGCCGTCGAGGTCTGTCTGGATCCCACCTATGAAGTAGTGGGCGGCCGGACTCACCGGGATCAGATCGCGCGTTGGTTCGATGCCTGCGGCTCGGCACGACGCGATCACGGTGTGGAACTCTTCCTCCAAGACCTTGCGGTCGAGGTGACGACAGTCGAGCCATGACTTACGCGAGGCGATCGCGCGGGCCACGACATCGCGAGGACCGAGCTCGCCGTCGGAATGGTGTTCGAAGAGGAACCGGCGTCCCGAGGCATCGACCACATGAGCGCCCGCACCGCGCAGCGCCTCGGTGATCAGAGGGCGCTGCTGCCCCTCACCGACTGCGAGGGCCGTCGGGTGGAACTGGACGAACTCCATATCGGCCAGCCCGGCCCCCGCTTCCCATGCGAGATGGAGCCCGTCTCCCGTCGCCCCGCTGGGGTTCGTCGTCGCCTCGTAGATCGCGCCGATGCCGCCGGTAGCCAGCACGGTCGAGCCCGCCTGCACGAAGGCGACCCGTCCCTCGCTAAGAACCCATGCTCCGACACAGCGGCCGTCGGTCACCGCAAGACTCAAGCATGCGCCTTCGATCCGTTTCACGCGCGACGCGGCCCGTTCGCGCAAGGTAGCCATGATTGCGGCGCCGGTCGCGTCGCCGGCATGGGCCGAGCGCGACACGCTCTGCCCGCCCTCGCGCGCGAGGTGCAGAGCCCCGTCGGGCGAGCGATCGAACGCACAACCGAGCTCCCCGAGCTCCAGCACGCATTCGGGAGCCTCGGAGCACAGCACCGCGACGGCCGCGAGATCGGCGTGACCCGCGGCCACTCGGATCGTGTCCTGCGCGTGCAACTCCGGCGAGTCGTCGCTCCCCAGAGCGGCGGCGACGCCGCCCTGGGCCCAGGGAGACGACCCCCGACCCTTCCGGCCCTTGTCGATGACCACGATGTCGGCGCTCTCGGGAACGTGCAACGTGGTGAACAGACCGGCGGCTCCGGCCCCGACGATCAGGACGTCGGCTTTCACCCGATCGTCCATCTAGCGGCCTTCGAAGTGCGGCTTCCGCTTGCCGAGGAAAGCGGTGACACCCTCCATGTGGTCGGCCGTACGGCCGGCACTGGTCTGCGCGTCGACCTCGGCTTCGAGCTGCTCGTCGAGGGAGCGTTCGGACGCGAAGTTCACGAGCCGTTTGGTAAGAGCCAGGGCCCGAGTAGGTCCTCCGGCGAGGGAGCGCGCATGAGCTCGCCAGGTCTCTTCGAAAGCATCGGCCGGAACCACCTCGTCGAACACCCCGAGGTCCGCGCCTTCTTGCGCAGAAACCGGCCGGCCGGTCGACGCGAGCTGCCATGCACGCGCGCTGCCGATCATCTTGCTGAGGAACCACACGGCCCCCGAATCCGGGACCAGCCCGGCATTGATGAACGCGAGAACCAACTTGGCATGTTCCGACGCTATGCGGGCGTCGCACGCGAGAGCGAGGCTCGCTCCGGCCCCCGCGGCAACACCGTTGACCGCGGCGATCACGGGCTTCGGAGCCGACCGGATCGTGCGGATCATCGGGTTGTAACGCGTGACCAAGGTGTCGCCCAGGGCAGGGACCTCACCACGTTCGTACTGGCTCGCGAGCGCGCCCAGGTCCTCGCCAGCGCTGAAGGCTCGACCGGCTCCGGTGATCGCGATGCATCGGACGTCGGGGTCACCGGCCGCGTCCTCGAGCACGCGCAGCGCCTCGGTCCCCATCTCGTCGTCGAAGGAATTCAGCACGTCGGGGCGGTTGAGCACGACGATGCCCAGGCCATCTTCGATGGAGTACGCGATGGTCATGGACTCAGGTTAACGGGAAGCGTCAGCCATCCCCCAGCAAGGCACCGCGGTCGGACTCGCGCTTGGGGAGGTGGACGACGAACGTCGAGCCGACACCCGGCTGGCTCTGAACCTCGATCTCGCCACCATGGGCATCGACGAGGTTCTTCACGATGTAGAGCCCGAGGCCGAAGCCGCCGACGCGCCGGGTCGACGACGAGTCGACCTGGCGGAACCGGTCGAAGATCTCCCGCAGTTTCTCCTGCGAGATCCCGACACCTTCGTCGGCCACCTCGAGCCGGGCCTCGGCGGGGGTTTCGATCGCCCGAACGATCACCGTGGAGTCGGGATCCGAGTATTTGAGCGCGTTCTCGACGAGGTTCGAAAGGACGTGGCGGATCCCGAGCGCATCGCCCCACGTGCGAGGGATGTCCGGAGAGGATTCGAGGATCATCCGGCGCTGTCGCCCCACGGACGCCTCGCCCAGGTCGGCGACGACGGTCTCCGCCAGCCGTCGCAAATCGATCAGCTCTCGTTTGAGACGAGTCACGCCCGATTCGAGCTGGGACGTGGTCAAGATGTCCTCCACGAGCCGCAAGAGACGATGGCCCTGGCGCTCGATCATCTCGAGGAAGCTCGCGTGCTGCTCCGGTTCCATCTCGACGCCCTTGCGGTTGACAGTCTTTGCGGCTCCGATGATCGCCGTCAGCGGCGTCTTGAGCTCGTGCGTCACCGTTGCGACGAAGTCACTCTTGAGCTGGTCCAGCTCTTCTAGCCGCGTGACGGTCTCGCGTTCCTTCTCGAACAAGCGCGCGTTGCCGATCGCGATCGCGGCATGCTCGGCAAATAGGCCCAAGGCTTCCAGATCGTGATCGGAGAAGGACCGTTTCCCCTCGGTCTCGCTGAGGTTGAGCACGCCCAGCAACTCGTCGTTACGAACCAGAGGGACACTCATCGCCGACCTGATCCCCCGCTGGGGATGGACGTGGGCCCTGAGCCTCTCCTCCACCCTCTCGCCTTGGATCAGCATCGGCACGCGACGTGCCGCTACCGTTCCCGAGATCCCATGTCCGACGCGTACCCGTCCCTGCATGACCGTCTCGAGGTGCGGACCGTGGTAGCTCACGACGCGCAGGTGGTCGCCGTCGTCTTCGAGCAACATGATCGAGCCTTCCGTACCGCCGAGGAGATCGAGGGCCGACGAGAGGATCAGATTGAGAACGTCGGACAGATCGAGCGTCGTGTTGATCGCCTTGCCGACCTCGGACAGCGCGGAGATCTCCGAAAGACGGTTGGATAGAGCAGCCGAAAGGACCCGTTCCTCGACCAGAAGCTCGGACAAGCGCCGCAGACGGGCCTCCTTGTCGACGACGTAAAGCAACAACGCAAAGACGAGCCCGATCATCAGGACGAAGACGACGTAGCTCGAGGTGTCCCGGAACCGGAGGATCTCGGGAAGCGAGTCGTACCCGATGCGATAAAGAACGGCGCCGGCCGCGATCGCAACGACCGTGAACAACGAGATCGACCACAACTGTGATCTCCGGCGGTTGATCTCCGAGAGGGTGACCGGACGCCGGGGGCTAAGGCCCGCCGTACGAGCTATCTCTTCGGTGGAATCCTGGCCTTCTACAGGCCTTCGGAAGGCCACGCAGCACGCTCCGAGGCCGTGCCCGGAAGCTCCTCCAGGACGTGCTTGCTGCGGAGCTCGTGCGCGGGGATCGGGATGGGGTAGTCCGACGAGAAACAGGCGGTGCAGAACTGATCGCCCGGGACCTCTGTCGCCGCCACCATCCCGTCGAGCGACAGGTAGGCGAGAGAGTCCGCTTCCACACGCGCACGGATCTCGTCCACAGCGAGCTGGGACCCGATGAGCTCGTTCTGATCCGGCATGTCGATCCCGTAGAAACAGGGCCATTTGATGGGGGGCGAGGAGATGCGCATGTGGACCTCGCGGGCCCCGGCTTCCCGCAACATCTGCACGAGCTGGCGGGTCGTGTTCCCACGCACGATCGAATCGTCGACGACTATCACCCTGCGGCCCGCGATCACCTCGCGCAGCGGGTTCAGCTTCATACGGATCCCTTGCTCGCGCATCGATTGCGTTGGTTGGATGAAGGTTCGCCCGACGTAGCGGTTCTTCACGAAGCCCTCTCCGTATGGAACACCAGATGCAGCGGCGAAACCCTGGGCCGCGGGGACACCACTGTCGGGTACCGGCATGACGAGCTCGGCGGTAGCCGGCGCTTCCTCTGCCAGACGTTGCCCCATCCTGTAACGCGTCGCGTAGACGTTCTGACCCATGAGGGTCGAATCGGGCCGGGCGAAGTACACGTGTTCGAAGATGCAGGCCGCGGAAGTTGTCGGCGCGAACCGTTCGCTCGACAGACCACGATCATCGATCGTCACCATCTCGCCCGGCTCGACGTCGCGGATGAACTTGGCACCGAGCAGGTCGAGAGCGCACGTTTCCGATGCAAGCACCCACCCGTCGCCGAGCGAGCCGATGCACAGCGGTCTGAAACCGTAAGGATCACGGGCCCCGAACAACGTCGTCTCGTCCATCATGGTGAAAGAGAACGCGCCCGATAGACGCGGCAGCACATCGAGTATCGCCGCCTTCGTTGAGCCGGCATTCGCACGCGCGATGTGAGCTGCAACCAGATCGGTATCCGAGGTGGACGGGAGCCGCGCACCCTTGGGCGTTGGGTCACCTCCCGCCTCTTCGAGCGATCGCTTGAGCTCGACCGAGTTCACGAGGTTGCCGTTGTGGGCCAGCGCGATCTGCCCCGACGGCGCGCTCTTGTACGAGGGCTGGGCGTTCTCCCAGGTCGTCGAGCCGGTAGTGGAATAACGCGCGTGTCCGATCGCGAGATGCCCTCGAAGGCTGTTCAGGACGGTCTCGTCGAAGACCTGCGAGACCAGACCGAGCTCCTTGTAGACCATCATCGTGGCCCCGTCGGAGACCGCCATGCCGGCCGCCTCTTGACCGCGATGCTGCAACGCGTAGAGGGCGTAGTAGGTCAGCCGGGCAACGTCCTCTCCCGGCGCATAGATACCGACGACGCCACAGGCGTCCCTAGCTTCTCCTGGCATTTCTTTCCTCGATGCTACTCAACAGTGCCGCTTCCAGGGCGGTTCCGTAACTTTCTTGCAGCTCGTTCAGGCTCGCCGCGAACGGGCCGAAGTCGACTCGCTCGCCTCCGGTTGAACCGATCGTGGCCGCGGGGATTCCCGCTCGCTCGGCGCGCCGCAGAAGCTCGCCATGCTTGTCGGGCTGGCAGCTGACGACCACCCGTCCGGGGGTCTCTCCGAACAGGACCCGGTGGTCGTCCTGCAGGGAAGCCACGATCCCGAGGCCGCCGGCCAGCGCGCATTCGGCGAGCGCGACCGCGAGGCCTCCCGCGGAAACGTCGTGGGCGGATGCGATCAGATCGTTCACCTCGTCCAGCAGCGCGATCAGACGCACGCATGCGTCGAGATCGAGCTGCGGTGGGCGACCGGCGACGGTGCCGTTGATCACCTTGGCGTATTCGCTACCTCCAAGGTCGTTGGGTTTCGCCTCGCCGAGCACAACGACGTGATGACCCTCGGAGACGAAGCCGAAGCCGCGCACGCGTTCCAGATCGCCGATACCGCCCAACATCCCGATCACAGGCGTGGGGTAGATGGCGCGCCCCTTCGTCTCGTTGTAGAAGGACACGTTGCCTCCCGTGACCGGCGTACCCAGGACGCGACAAGCATCGCCGATCGCGCGTACCACCTCCGAGAACTGCCACATCACCTCGGGCTTCTCGGGGTTTCCGAAGTTCAGACAGTTCGTGATCGCGAGCGGGCGCGCTCCGACACACGCGACGTTCAGCGCTGCCTCGGCGACCGCGATACGGGCACCTTCGTAGGGATCGAGGTAGCAGTAGCGACCGGGCCCGTCGGTAGTGATCGCGACGGCGACCTCTTTGTCGGGCAGCCTGATCACTGCCGCGTCCCCGCCCGGTCCGATCAGCGTGCCGAGGAAGATCATGTGGTCGTACTGCTCCCAGATCCACCGCTTGGAGCAGATATTGGGCGAAGCGATCACTGCCTCGAATGCGCGCCGAAGGTTGGCGGGCGGGGCATCACCCGGCCCCGCGTTCTGGATGTCCTCGAGCCATACGGGTCGCTCGATCGGTCGCTGGTACACGGGGGCTTCCTCGGCCAACGCGTCGGCCGGAACGTCCGCGACGACCGCGCCGTCGCTCGCGACTTCGACGTGTCCGGTCTCGGTGATCTCTCCGATGACGCGCGCGTCGAGGCCCCAGCGGCGGCACACCTCGAGGACGTCGTCGAGGTTCGCGGGCTCGAGCACGCCGAGCATTCGCTCCTGGGATTCGGAGATCATGACCTCGAAGGGCTCCATCCCCGGCTCGCGCCGGTGCACGGCATCGACGTCGACCTTGATCCCGGTCGCCGCCTTGGAGGTCATCTCGGACGTCGGGCACGAGATCCCGCCAGCGCCGAGATC
>Ga0299913_10000633_pt1 | contig 23173 bp, 16 predicted proteins | sample RVTome_9_FD_201360 | JGI IMG/M metagenome (GOLD analysis project Ga0299913, IMG submission 201360) | Soil microbial communities from uranium-contaminated site in the Upper Colorado River Basin, Wyoming, United States - RVT155D38 (version 2) ... | reverse complement strand
GTCTGCTCGGGCGGCGGTCCCGGCATCATGGAGGCCGCCAACCGCGGCGCGCGCGAGGCGGGCGGCCCGACGATCGGCCTCAACATCCGCCTGCCGTTCGAGCAGGGCCCGAACCCGTACATCACGCCGGGACTGCACTTCGAGTTCCACTACTTCTTCATGCGCAAGTTCTGGTTCGCGTACCTCGCCAAGGCGCTCGTCGTCTTTCCCGGCGGCTTCGGGACGCTCGACGAGCTGTTCGAGATCCTCACGCTCGTCCAGACCGAGAAGCTCGCGAAGGGCATCGACGTCATTCTCTACGGGACGGAGTACTGGGATCAGGCGCTGCAGCTGGGCCCGCTCGCCGAATGGGGCGCCATCAGCCCTCGTGACGTCGGCCTGGTGCACCGCTGCGACACCGTGGACGAGGCGTACGAGCTGCTGACGACGAATCTGATGAAGCATCACTTCGTGCCCGCGAGCGCACAGGAGGCGGAGGCGCCGGGGATTGCGCGGACGCGGGCGTAGAAAGAAAGGGAGAAGGGGAAAGGGAGAAGGGAGAAGGGAGAAGGGAAAAGGAGTGTGGCTCACCTGTACAGCAGGAAGTCCTGACGCAGCCTGCGGAACGCCTCCAGCTCCGGCTGCCAGCTCGCTACGATGTCGTCGAGTGGAAGGTCGGATTCGATCTGCTGCCGCAGCTCGGGCGATCCCGCGAGGATGTCGATCGGCAGCTTCTCGTGCTCGTATTCGTAGGGCGGCGGGCGCCACGCGAAATCGGCGGGCGAGGCGCGGCGGCACGCCTCGAGCAGCGCCACGGCGGCCGTACACGGCTCGAAGCGATCGCGATCGAGCACGTGGACCTGGCACCCGCCGCACGGCACCTTCGCGTGCTTCTGGAAGGTCGGCTCGAAGACCGCCGGGCGGAAGTGCACGCCCGGAAGCTCCCGCGCGTTGAGGCCGTCGGCGAACCGCTCGGCGTCGATCCACGGCGCGCCGATCAGCTCGAACGGACGCGTCGTGCCGCGCCCTTCCGACACGAGCGTCCCCTCGAAGAGCACCGTGCCCGGATACACGATGGCCGTCTCGAGCGTCGGCATGTTGGGGGACGGCATCACCCAGGGCAGGCCGGTGTCGTCGTAGTACGTCGATCGCCGCCAGCCCTTCATCGGGATCACCTCGAGCGGCGCGCCGATGCCGAACCCCTCGTTGAACAGCCGCGCCAGCTCCCCGATCGTCATGCCGTGCCGCATCGGGATCGCGAACTGTCCGACGAACGACTCGTAGCCCGCGCGCAGCATCGGTCCGGCCACCGCCGTCCCGCCAATCGGATTCGGGCGATCGCAGACGAGGACCTCGAGGCCTCTCCAGGCCGCCGCCCGCAGGCAGTTGGCCATGGTGTAGACGAAGGTGTAGATGCGCGCGCCGATGTCCTGGAGGTCGACGAGCAGCAGATCGAGGTTGGCCAGCATCGCCGCCGTCGGCTGGCGCGTCTCGCTGTACAGCGAGTAGATGGGCACGCGGCGCTTCGGATCCGCCGCGTGCGACGACTCGACCATGTTGTCCTGCACGTCGGATCGAAAGCCGTGCTGCGGGCCGAAGATCGCCGCGAGCTCCGCGCCGCCCTCGACGACGCGATCCAGGATGTGGACGAACGAGCCGTTGATCGAGGCCGGATTGCACACGACGCCGATGCGGCGGCCGCGAAGGCGGCCGGAGGCGATCAGGCGTTCGCTGCCGAGGACGACGGGCATGGCGGCGCGATCGTATCAGAACGCCGCCGCCGAGCCGTTCCCGGTCAGCTGCGCTTGCGCAGGAAGGCCATGACCGTCGTGAAGACGGATCCGAGATCGGTTACGACCATGTGGGGGGTCTGGTAGGGGCTCACCCGCAGATCGATAGGCACGTAGTCGTAGCGCTGCCAGACGCGCTCGTCGATCGGCTCGACGAGCGCCAGGTCGGGATGTTCGAGGAGGACCTGCACCTGCGCCGGCTGGAACGCCTCGTGGTGCGGTGGGCCCGAGAGGCAGTACTCCGTGCTCAGGACGAGCAGGCCACCGGGCTTCAGCACGCGGGCCATTTCGGCGATCGCCGACTTCGCGCCCGCGAGGCCGCCGAAGTGCTCCACCGATGAGAGCGAGTACACGACGTCGAACGTGCCGGCAGCGAACGCGAGGTGGCGGCCGTCCATCCTGAGGAAGACGAGCCGGTCCTGCCGGTACGGAAAGCGCGCGAACTGCGCGGGGTCCGCGAAGACGGCCGCGTCCCCCTCCATCGCGCGCTCCGACTGCCAGACGCCGCCGTACATGTCGGTCGCGATCACCCGGCCCGCGTGGTTCGCGAGCCAGTACAGCACCGGCTCGTGTCCCGCGCCCACACTCAGCAGGTCGACCTCATCGCCGAGCGCCCCGAGGCGCCCGAGGCCGAAGAGGAGCTGCGTGAACTCGTACGCCTTGCGGTGCATCGAGCCCTTGTCGGGCCCCTCGCCGAGCGAGGTGAGCAGCTGCACCCAGTCGGGGTTGTCCCACTTCGCGGGGTTCGCCAGCTCGCAGAGCTGCACGTCCCGCGGGATGAAGCCGGCATCGGGACAGATCTGGCGATAGCGCCGGGCGAACTCGTCCGCGCGGAGAAACGTCTCCAGCAGCTGCCGCCGCGGCACGCCCGCGGCGAGCTGCGCGGCATAGTGCGTGTGTCCTTCCGGATCCGCATCGCGGCCGAAGAGGATGGCGTAGGCGCGCCGCACGAATCCGGATTCGTCGCCGATGCGACGCAGCGCCTCTTCGAGGACGTCCGGCGGACGGTTCGGATCCTCGCCGTCCCGGATGGCCGTGTACAGCAGCCGGAACTCCGTGGAGACGAGGAAACGATGCACGAAATCCGCCGTGACCTGGCCGGCCTCCAGCGCACGCGCCGCCTCGAACAGGTCGTGATCGGAGGGCCCGCGCCAGAGCGTCAGCCAGTACGCCGCGCGAACCTCGTCGAGCAGGGGATGATCGCGTCCGGACGGCACGGCAGCGCCGGGGTCGAAGGGGGGCGCCGCGGGTGCTTCCGCACGGGACGCTTCGCGCCCGCGTTCTTCCGTACCCCAGAGCCGCCGCCACATCCGTAAGACACTAACACGCGCACCCGGCCGTCCTGCGCCGGGCGGTTGACGGGCGCGCACGGGCGGCACAGACTGGCGGCAGGCGGACGCGGGGCGCGCAGACGCGCCGCCAAGGTCCAAGAACCGGGAGCAGGGAGTGACGGAGCCCAGACGGCTGATCGTCGGCATCACCGGCGCGAGCGGAACGATCTACGGCGTCCGCCTGCTCGAGCGCCTGCGGAAGCTCGGCATCGAGACGCACCTGGTGCTGAGCCGCTGGGGCGCGCGGACGCTCGTCCACGAGACGTCGTTCACCGTCGAGCAGGTGCAGCGGCTCGCATCGCACAGCTACGCCTCCACCGATCAGGGTGCGCCCATCTCGAGCGGATCGTTCCTCACCATGGGCATGATCGTGCTGCCGTGCAGCGTCAAGACGCTCGCGGGCATCGCGCACGGCTACGGCGACTCCCTGATCCCGCGCGCGGCCGACGTCGTGCTGAAGGAGCGCCGCCGGCTCGTGCTCGGCGTGCGCGAAGCGCCGCTGCACGAGATCCACCTCGAGAACATGCTGAAGCTCGCGCGGATGGGGGCGATTGTCTCCCCGCCGGTGCCCGCCTTCTACAACCGCCCCGCGTCGGTCGACGCGCTGGTCGAGCACACGGTGACGCGGATGCTCGATCTGTTCGGGCTCCACACGGACGACACGCTCCGATGGGACGGCGAGATGGCCGAGGGCACGCCGTCGGTGCGCCGGGTCTGACCCGTCCGTCGAGCGCAGCCACGCAGTTCACGTATGCCTCCTGAACGCCTGATCGTCCTCGACAAGTACTCCGGCGAGCGGATCGGCGAGGTCCCGGTCGCCGACGCGCAGGAGGTCGACCGGGCGGTTCGCGTGGCGCGCGAGGCGTTCGAGACCTGGCGCGATCGGCCGGCTCACGAGCGGGCGGGCATCCTGCGGCGCGCGGCCGACCTCGTCGAAGCGCGGCGCGACGAGTTCACCACGACCATCGCCCGCGAGGCAGGCAAGGCCTGGAAGCACGCCGCGGTCGAGGTGAATCGCGGCATCGAGACGCTGACCTTCTCGGCCGAGGAGGCCAGACGCATCCACGGCGAGACGGTGCCGATGGACGCCTCCGCCGCCGGCGAAGGCCGCGTCGGCTTCTACTTCCGCATGCCGCTCGGCGTCATCGCGGCGATCTCGCCCTTCAACTTCCCGCTGAACCTCGTCGCGCACAAGGTCGGACCCGCGCTCGCCGCCGGCAACACGATCGTGCTGAAGCCCGCGGAGGAAACGCCGCTCACGGCGGTGCGGCTGCGGGACGTCCTCGTCGATGCCGGGCTGCCGGAGGGTGTGCTGCAGCTCGTGCACGGCGAGGGACCGACGACGGGCGAGGCGCTCGTCACGCATCCGCTGCCGGCAAAGGTGACGTTCACCGGCAGTCCGCCGGTGGGGCGCCGCATCCTCCAGGTCGCGGGGCTCAAGCGCGTCACGCTGGAACTGGGGAACAACTCCGGCACGCTCGTCGAGCCGGACGCCGATCTCGACGCCGCGATTCCCCGGTGTGTGCTGTCGGCGTTCGCCAACGCGGGGCAGGTGTGCCTGAGCCTGCAGCGCCTCTACGTTCACGAGGACATTGCGGATCGGTTCATCACCGAGTTCGTGAGACAGACGGAGGCGCTGAAGGTCGGCAACCCGATCGATCCCGCGACCGACGTCGGTCCGCTCATCTCCGACGAGGCGGCCGATCGCGCCGAGTCGTGGATCCGCGACGCCGCCGCCGACGGCGCGCGCGTTCTCACCGGCGGACGCCGTGAGGGGCGCCTGGTCTGGCCGACCGTGCTCGTCGATACGCGCCCCGACATGGCCGTGATGTGCCGCGAAGCCTTCGCGCCGCTGGTCTCCATCGTCCGCTACCGCACGTACGACGAAGGACTGGCGCTGCTCGCCGATACGCCGTACGGACTGCAGGCGGGCGTGTACACGAGCGACCTGCGCAAGGCGTTCGAGGCCGTCCGGCGGCTCGACATGGGCGGGGTGATGGTCAACGACACGTCCATGTTCCGCGTCGATCACATGCCGTACGGCGGCAACCGCATGAGCGGCATCGGACGCGAGGGCGTCCGCTACGCGGTCGAGGAGATGACCAGCCTGCGCATGGTCGTCGTGAACCTCGGCTAGCACGGCATGCTTCCTGCTCGGATGGGGTCGGGCCTCTCGCAGGCCTCACCACCGATGCAGGACACCACGATCCCGGGGCCCGCCGTGCGGCGCCCGCGTCTCTCGAAACGCGCGTTATTGCGCACGTCGTGGCGGATCTTCGCCATCGTCGCGCCCCTGCTCGCCGTGCCCGCCGCCGGGGCGCAGGCGGGCGCTCAGGGTCGACCATCTGACATCGGTGTCGCCCGGGCGTCCCCCGTGGGGACGCTCACCAGCATCCGCGCGATACGGGCGCTGAGCCCCACCGACGCGGCGAGGGAACACCCCGTTCGCTTCCGGGCGCAGGTCACCTACATCGATCACGACTGGGGGATGCTCTTCGTGCACGACGGGGGCGCCAGCCTCTTCGTGCACCTCGGCGGCGCCGCCACCGACGCGCGGCCGGGCGACGTGGTCGAGATCGCCGGGTTCAGCAGCCGCGGCGACTACGCGCCCATCGTCGTGCGCCCGGCCCTGCGCGTCCTCCGAACCGGCCGGATGCGGCCGCCCGCCGCCGCCACGGTGGACGCGATGCGGAAGGGCCGCACGGACGGCGAGTGGGTCGAGGTCCGCGGCGTCATCCGCGGCATCCACGAGCTCGGGTACGATGGCCACCTCCGCATGAATCTCGTCGTCGACGACTACCGAACGACCGTTCGGCTGCCGGAGCGGTGGGCCGGCGGGCTTCCGCATCACCTGACCGGCAGCACGGTGCTCGTGCGCGGCGTGTGTGCGATCAGCGTGGACAGCGCGGGACGTCCGGCCGACTTCAACCTCTTCACGCCCTCGCTCGACGACATCGTCATCGAGACGCTCGCGCCGGAGGATCCCTTCGGCGGACCGGTGGCGCCGCTCGAGGCCGTCGCGGCAGCCGTGCGGCCCGGCCGTCCTCCCGAGCTCGCCCGCATCCGGGCTTCCGTCGTGCTGCAGCAGGGCGATCGCCTGCACGTGAACGATGGCACCATCACGGCCGGCGTGCGGCTCTGGACGCCGGCGCCGCTGCCGCTGCACGGCGTGGTCGAGATCGCCGGGTATCCGACGCTGACGCCCACGGGCCTGCTGATCGAGGACGCGACGTTTCGTGCCACGGGTGAAGAGCGGCGCATCGACGGCGAGCGATCGGACGTGTCCGCGCTCGCGGCGGGGCAGCACCAGGGGCAGCTCGTTGAGGTCGAAGCCACGGTGCTCGACCTCGTCACGGCGGCGGAGGACGCGATGCTCGTGGTGGTGCTGCAGCACCACGAGACGATCTTCACCGCGCGGCTCGCGCAGCCGGCGACCGACTGGCCGCAGCTGCCGGACCGCGGCCGCCGCGTCCGAATCACCGGCGTCTCCGTCCTCGAGGCGGCCGGGCCCGACGTGCCCACCAAGTCGCTCCGCCTGCTGATGCGGTCGAACGCCGACCTCGTGCTGCTGGAGACGATGCCGGCGTGGGCCACGGCGCAGGTGCTCACGATCCTGGGTGTCATGGGCGGCGGATTGCTGCTCACCGCCGGCGCCGCGATCGGGCTTCGGCGACGGGTCCGCAGCCAGACCGCGATCATCCGCGAGCGTCTGGAGGAGGAGCAGTCGCTGAAGGCGCAGTATCAGGAGCTGTTCGACGGGGCGAACGATGTGGTCTTCACGTGTGACGCCGGCGGCCGTCTCGTGTCGCTGAACGGCGCGGGCGAGCGCCTGACCGGCTGCTCGCGCAAAGAGGCGGCGGGCGAGGCCGCCTACCGGTTCTTCGCGCACGAGCAGCGCGCCTCCGTACGTGAACTCTTCGTTCAGATCGCACGGTCCCGGGTGAGCCGGCGCTTCGAGGCCGACATCGTGCAACCCGGAGGCGCGCGCCGGACGCTCGAGGTCGATGCGCGCCCCATCGTGAGGGACGGCCAGCTGTCCGGCATCCAGGCCATCGGCCGCGACATCACGGACCGCAAGCACTTCGAGCACGGACTCGAACGGGCGAAGGCAGCGGCGGAGGCCGCCAGCCGCGCCAAGGGCGAGTTCGTGGCGAACATGAGCCACGAGATCAGGACGCCCCTGAACGGCGTGCTCGGAATGACGGAGCTGCTGCTGGCGTCGGATCTCGACGACACCCAGCGCGAGTACGCGTCGACGGTCCGGACATCCGCCGAGTCGCTGCTCCATGTCGTCAACGACGTGCTCGACTTCTCGAAGATCGAGGCCGGCCGCCTCGAGTTCCGCCAGGAGCCGTTCGATCTGCCGGAGATGGTGTCCGGAACGCTCCGGACGTTCGCCGCAGCCGCGCACCGCCGCCATCTCGAGCTGTCGTGCCTGGTGGGCGACGACGTGCCCAGGCAGGTCGTGGGGGACGGCGATCGGCTGCGGCAGATCCTCGTGAACCTCGTGGGCAACGCGGTGAAGTTCACGCACGCCGGCGGCGTGGAAGTCCACGTCGACGCCGAACGCGGGCCGGGCGGGGATTCGTGCCTGCTGCGGTTCGCGGTGCGCGATACGGGCATCGGGATCCCGGCCGACAAGACGCGGACGATCTTCGAGGCCTTCGCGCAGGCCGACAGCTCGCTCACGCGCCGCTACGGCGGCACCGGCCTGGGCCTGACCATCGTCTCCTCGCTGGTCGCACACATGGGCGGCGAGATCTCGGTCCAGAGCGAGCCCGGCGTGGGCTCGACGTTCACCTTCACCCTGCAGGTCGGTGTGGCGGAGGCTCTGGAGCGCGATGCCACCGTGCCGCCGCCGCTCGCCGGCGTGCACGCACTGGTGGTGGACGACTCCGCCCCCGCGCGGCAGGGGATCCGGACCATGCTGGAGCGGGCCGGCGCGCGCGTCCACGCGGCCTCCACGGCGATCGACGCGCTGGCGCACCTGAGCTTCGACGCCGCGTCGAGCCAGCCGTTCACCGCGGTCGTGGTCGACGCGGGTCTTCCCCGCGAGGAGTGCGAGATCCTGATCGCAGCCGTGCGCCGCACATCGCAGGCGCCGCCGGTGGTGGTCCTCACCGCCCTGGTGTTCGAAGAGGCAAACCTCGAGCTGGCGCGGGTCCTGGGCGCGGCCGGGTGCGTGAACAAGCCCGTCCTCGCGCGCGACCTCCTCGCCGCGCTTGAAGGGCGATCCCGCCCGCGCCCCGCGGCCCGCAGCATGGCGCTGGCGCCGTCGGCGCGCCCCCTTCGGGTTCTCGTCGCCGAGGACAACGCCGTCAATCGCCGCGTCGCCGCCGCACTGCTGTCGCGCCAGGGCCACAGCGTCCTGCTCGCGGAGGACGGCCGCGAGGCCGTGTCGAAGGCGGCCACGCACGCCCTCGATCTCGTGCTGATGGACGTGCAGATGCCGGAGCTGACCGGCCTCCAGGCGACGGCCGAGATCCGCGCCGCCGAGGCGGGCACCGGACGATACCTGCCGGTCATCGCGCTCACCGCACACGCCCTCACCGGCGATCGCGAGCGGTGCCTCGAGGCGGGGATGGACGGCTACCTGACGAAGCCGATCAGCGCGGCCGCGCTGCGGGCGGAGATCGAGCGCGTCTGTGCCGGCGATGCCAGTACCGCCGGGCGGGAGGACGCGTCCGCGGCGTACCGCGCGGCGGGCACAGCCGGCGCGGCCTGAGCGCCGCCGGGACCGAAAAAGCGCCGCGCGCTTCTCCGACGCTGCGGTATAGTGCGGCGAGACCGCCCGGATTCGCCTGCCGCATGCCCCTCAGAATCCTGTTCATCACAGCCGAAGCCGCTCCCTTCGCGAAGACCGGCGGCCTCGCGGACGTGGCCGGCTCGCTGCCCAAGGCTCTCGCCGCCCTCGGCCACGACGTCCGCATCGTCATGCCCGCACACGCGCCGATCGAGCGCGCCCTGCAGGAGGGCCGCTGGGGGCTGCGCGCGATCGGTCCGACGATGCGGGTGCCGATCCTGGGCGGCATTACCGCCGGCGCGATGGAAGCGAAGCTGCCGGGGAGCGACGTGGCGGTGCACTTCATCGCCGAGCGGTCCCTCTTCGATCGGCCCGACCTGTACGGGTACGCCGACGATGCGTATCGCTTCGCCTTCTTCAGCCGCGCCGCGCTGCACTTCACCGTCGAGCATCGCGACTGGCGCCCTGACATCGTGCACGCGCATGACTGGCACGCCGCTCCGGCCATCCTCTGGCTCGCGACGGGCGGGCAGCTCGACCCGCGCTACCGCGGCCTGCCGACCCTGCTGACGATCCACAACCTGCTGCATCAGGGCCGCACGACCACCGACATCCTCCGCTATCTGGGTGCGGGGGGGCCGCACATCTGGGAAGAGGGGGCCGGCGAGGTGAACCTCATGGCCCGCGGCATCTATCACGCGACGATGATCAACACGGTGAGCCCGACGTACGCATCCGAGATCCTGAGGCCGGACGGCGGCGCGGGACTCGACGGGCTGCTGCGATACCGGCAGTTCGACGTGCACGGCATCCTCAACGGCCTCGACGACGAGGTGTGGGACCCGTCGCGCGATGCGCACCTGGCCGCGACCTACGATGCCGACGCGATCGACCGGCGAGAGGAGAACAAGCGCGCGCTGCAGGCGCGGCTCGGCCTTCCCGCCAGAACGGACGTGCCGCTGATCGCGATGGTCTCGCGGCTCGACGTCCAGAAGGGGGTCGATCTCGCGGCCCCCGTCGTGAGCTGGCTGCTCGAGCGGGGCGACGGCGAGGTCCAGTTCGCGGTGCTGGGCTCCGGGGCGGCCGAGTACGAGCACGTGTTCCGCCGGCTCGCCGCGCGGCATCCGCAGCAGGCCGCCGCCGTGTTCTCGTACGATCCGGAGCTCGCGCCGCTGATGTACGCAGGCAGCGACGTCTTCCTGATGCCGTCGAGGTTCGAGCCGTGCGGCCTGGGGCAGCTCATCGCCATGCGGTACGGCTGCGTGCCGGTCGTGCGCGCGACCGGCGGGCTCGCCGACACGGTAGAGGACGGCGTGACCGGGTTCACCTTCGGGCCGTACGACAGCGCGGCGTTCCTCGACGCGCTGCAGCGCGCGATTGGCGTGTTTCGGAACGCACCCGGCGAGTGGCACTCGATCCAGCGGCGGGGCATGGGCCAGGACTTCTCGTGGGCGGCGTCGGCGAAGCGGTATCAGCAGGTGTACGAGTGGGCGAGGGCGAGGGGCGGTACCTGATACTTGATCCTGGGAGTGGAGAAGTGGAAAGTGAGAAGTAGCCCATGCCTGCCTCGGTGACGGTTCCGGCGCTGCTCGCGAAGCTCGGCCTTCAGGACGTCAACGCCGGCGCCTGTTCGGGGCCCGGCCGCTGGATTGGGGATGCCGGCGGCGCCGAGACCGTTTCCTTCAACCCGTCCACCGGCGATCCCATCGCGCGCGTCGTCCAGGCGAGTGAAGAGACGTACGACCGCGTCGTGGACGAGGCGGTCACGGCGTTCCGCGTCTGGCGCGAGACGCCGGCGCCCCGGCGCGGCGAGCTGGTGCGGGACCTCGGCGGCGCGCTGCGCGAGCTGAAGGAGCCGCTCGGCGATCTGGTCAGCCTCGAGATGGGCAAAATCCGGGCGGAAGGCGCGGGCGAAGTCCAGGAGATGATCGATGTCTGTGACTTCGCGACGGGCCTCTCGCGCCAGCTCTACGGGCTGACGATGGCCTCGGAGCGGCCGGGGCACCGGATGATGGAGCAGTGGCACCCGCTCGGCGTCGCAGGCGTGATCACCGCCTTCAACTTCCCCGTGGCCGTGTGGTCGTGGAACAGCGCCATCGCGGCGGTCTGCGGCGATCCGGTCGTGTGGAAGCCGGCCGAGCCGACGCCCCTCTGCGCCGTGGCCGTGCAGCACGTCGCGAACCGCGTCATGGCGGATCACGGCGTCACCGGAATATTCAACCTCGCGATCGGTCCGGGGCGCGTGATCGGCGAGCGCATGCTCGCCGATGCGCGGCTGCCGCTGGTGTCGTTCACGGGATCGACCGCGGTCGGCCGCGCCGTCTCGGAGGCGGTGGCGCGCCGATTCGGCCGCACGATTCTCGAGCTCGGCGGAAACAATGCCATCATCGTCGCCGAGGATGCGAACCTCGATTTGGCAGTCCGCGCCATTCTCTTCGGCGCCGTCGGGACGGCCGGCCAGCGCTGCACGTCGACGCGCCGCGTGATCGTGCACCGCGACGTGGCGGAGGAGCTGAGCGAGCGGCTGGTCCGCGCCTACAAGCAGGTGCGCATCGGCAACCCGCTCGATCCGCGCACGCTGATGGGGCCGCTCATCACCGTGGACGCCGTGGACGCGATGGGCGAGGCGCTCGATCAGGCAAAGGCCGCCGGCGGAGAGGTGCTCGTGGGCGGACGCCGGCGTCCCGATCTGGGCGAGCAGTTCGTGGAGCCGGCGATCGTCCGGATGCCCGCGCAGGCGCCGATCGTGAAGACCGAGACGTTCGCGCCGATCCTGTACCTGCTCGAGTACGAGGCGTTCGACGAAGCAATCGCGATCCACAACGACGTGCCGCAAGGGCTTTCGAGCGCCATCTTCACCGGAAGCGTCCACCGCGCCGAGGAGTTCCTGTCGGTGCGCGGGTCCGACTGCGGCATCGCCAACGTCAACATCGGCACGTCCGGCGCGGAGATCGGCGGCGCGTTCGGCGGCGAGAAGGAGACCGGCGGGGGGCGCGAGTCCGGGTCCGATGCGTGGAAGGCGTACATGCGCCGCCAGACGAACACGGTCAACTGGTCGGTCGACCTGCCGCTCGCGCAGGGCATCCGGTTCGGTGATTGAGATGACGCTGATCATCACGCTGCTGCTCGCGCTGGCCCCCGAAGCAGACGCGTACGTGCAATCGATTACCGAGTGGCGGGCGGCGCGCGAAGCGCGGCTGACGTCGGAGACGGGGTGGCTGACCGTCGCCGGACTCGTGTGGCTGAAAGGGGGGCGCAATACCGTCGGCTCGGCGCCGTCGTCCGACGTCGTGCTGCCGGCGCCGGCACCCTCCGCAGTCGGGACGCTCACCGTGAGCGGCAGCCGGGTGGAGTTCGTTGCCGCGAAGGGCGCCGCGCCGAAGTCGGACGGCAGGGCGGCGGGGCGCCTGGCGCTCACGCCTGACCGGACGCTGCTCCAGATCGGATCCGTGACCTTCTCCGTGATCGAGCGCGCGGGACGCCTGGGCGTACGCATCCGGGACACGAATGCGGCGGCGCGCCGCCGGTTCTCGGGGCTGCAGTGGTATCCCGTCGATTCGCGCTGGCGTGCGCGCGCGACCCTGGTCCCTCCGGCGAAGCCCCGCGTCCAACCGATCGCGACGATCGTCGGCGACACGATTGAGATGGAGAGCGCGGGCGAGCTCGTGTTCACGGTTGGCGGACGTGAGCTGCGCCTGGAGGCGCTCTTCGAGTCGGACGAGCGCAGCGAGCTCTTCATCATGTTCAAGGACCGGACGAACGGCGATGCGACCTATGGTGCGGGACGCTACATGTACCTGCCCGTGCCCCCCGCCGGCGGCTCCGTCGAGATCGACTTCAACAAGGCGTACAACCCGCCGTGTGCGTACACCGACTTTGCGACCTGCCCGCTGCCGCCGAGCCAGAACTGGCTGCCGGTTCCCATCGAGGCGGGAGAGAAGAACTACCGCTCAGGCCACTGACGCCCCCGCCGCAATCCACGTCCGAAAACGACTAGTCAGGGGCGGCAGCACCGCGTATCTTGGCAATGTGAACGCCGCACCTGAGACCACCGCCTGGCGCCTGGCGCGGCTGGCCCGTGATCCGCGGTTCGACGGCCGCTTCTTCGTGGGCGTGCTGACGACGGGCATCTACTGCCGGCCGGTCTGCCCCGCGCGGACGCCGCTGGAGAGGAACGTCAGGTACTTCGCTTCGGCGGCGGCGGCAGGGGAGGCGGGCCTCCGGCCGTGCCTGCGGTGCCGGCCCGAGGTCGCGCCCGGCAGCCCCGCGTGGAGCGGCACGTCGGCGACCGTCCGGCGCGCGTGCCGGCTGATCGATGAGCTCGCCACCGAGGGCCTCACGGTCGAGTCGCTCGCGGAGCGGCTGGGCATGGGCTCGCGGCACCTGCGGCGCCTCTTCCTGGCGCATGTCGGCGCCTCGCCCCAGGCCGTGATCCAGACGAAGCGCCTGCACTTCGCCAAGCAGCTCGTCGACGGGACGGCGCTGCCGCTGTCGGAGGTGGCGCTCGCGTCGGGATTCGGCAGCATCCGGCGCTTCAACGCCGCGTTCAGAACGTCCTGGGGCCGGCCCCCGTCCGCGTTCCGCCGCCCCGCGGAGAACGGCCGCACCGACCCTCCGGCGTTCCGCTTCCGTCTCGCGTATCGTCCGCCGTACGACTGGGACGCGATGCTCGGGTTCCTCGAGCGGCGCGCGATCCCGGGTGTCGAGGTCGTGCGGGAGGGCCGCTACGGGCGCACCATCGCGGTCAACGGACGCGCCGGCTGGCTCGAGGTCTCCCACGATTGCGAGGGGCACGCGATTCTGCTCGAGATCTCGCATCCCGATCCGCGCGCCGTCTATGCGATCGTGCGCCGTGCGCGCGAGATGTTCGACGTCGACGCGGATCCGGCGATCATCGGCCTCCACCTGGCGGCGGATCCGCTGCTGTGCGAGGCGGTCCGGAGGCGCCCGGGCGTCCGGATCTCCGGCGCCTGGGATCCGTTCGAGATCGCGGTCCGCGCCGTCGTCGGTCAGCAGGTCTCGGTGGCCGCCGCCCGGACGCTGCTCGGGCGCGTCGTCCGGGCGTTCGGCACGCGCGTCCCGTCCGCCGCCGGCGGCGACACGTGGCTCTTCCCCGACGCCCGTGTGCTCCAGCACGCGCCGCTCGAACGCACCGGCCTCACGTCGCGGCGGGCGGCCGTCATCAGAGCGCTCGCGGGCGCCGTTTCGCGCGGCGAGCTGACGACCGGCGGCGATGGAACGGCGCCGTTCACGGAACGGCTCCAATCGCTCCCCGGATTCGGACCGTGGACGATCGCGTACGTGGCGATGCGCACGGGCGGCGATCCGGACGCGTTTCCGGCCGTGGACCTGGGCTTGCGCCGCGCGGCGGGGCTCGAGGCGGAAGCCCTGGCGTCGCGGGCCGAACGCTGGCGTCCATGGCGCGCGTATGCCGCGATGTATCTCTGGATGGAGAGTCCCCATGACCACCGCGCTGCGATACACGATCGTCGACAGTCCCGTCGGACGCCTGCGGCTCGCGCGCAGCGGCGAGGGGCTGTGCGCGCTGCAGTTCCTGAACGGCCGGCGGCCCTCTGATCCGCTGCCCGGCGCCGTCCGCGACGATGCGGCGCTGGCGGATGCGGCGGGGGAGATCGAGGAGTACTTCGCCGGAGTGCGGCGCGAGTTCACCATCCCGTTCGTGCTTCGCGGGACCCCGTTCCAGCGGCATGTGTGGGAGGAGCTCTGCCGGATCCCGTACGGGCAGACGATCAGCTACGCCGAGCTGGCGCGCCGGATCGGGAGTCCGAAAGCGGTGCGTGCCGTCGGCCTCGCCAACGGCGCGAATCCCATCGCCATCATCGTCCCCTGCCACCGCGTGATTGGCGCCAACGGCACCTTGACCGGCTACGGCGGCGGCCTCCCCACCAAACGCCACCTGCTGGAGCTGGAGGGGTCAGACCGGGGTCAGACCGGGGTCAGACTGGGGTCAGACCGGGGTCAGACCGCTTTTCGTTTTTGAGCGGGTCGCGACGTCCAGTTGTACGCAGATTCTGCAGATCGGGGCTGCGGGTCGGTTTGTCACCGGTCCCGGCCAGCTTCTGGAGCCAGACTCTGAGTGCGGATTAGTGCGTACTTTCCACGTCAGGGAGCCGCGGGGTCTGACCCCGGTCTGACCCCCGTCTGACCCCGGTCTGACCCCCGCGCTACCGCCGCAGGTAGGCTCGCAGGGCCGCGCGCATGGAATCGAACGCAATCTCGGCCGGATCCACCGAGGATGGCTCGTGCCACTCGATCGCCGCGACGGCGTCGAGGGCCCGCGCGCGGGACGCGTCCTCGGCCGCGCACGTGAAGAAGAGATCGAGTGTGGGATATGTGACACCCGCGTAGGGGTAGTGATTGGCAAAGGACGCCAGGTAGCGGACCTCGCGGACCTCCAGGCCGACCTCCTCACGCACCTCGCGGCGAAGCGCCTCCTCCGCCGATTCGCCGGGATCGACGAACCCGCCCGGCATCCCCAGCTTCCCCCGCGCGGGATCCCGTTCCCGCCGGATGAACAGCATGCGCCCGTCTGCGTCCACCATCAGCCCCGCCACCGCGCTCGCGGCGTTGAAGAAGAGGACGAAGCCGCAGGCGGCGCACCGGAAGGGATTCGCACGTTCCGCGGGACCGGACTCCACGCGGCTGCCGCACCGCGGACAGGACGAGCACTGACGCCAGGGCTCCAGGTACCCGCTCATGCCGCCGGCCCGCTCAGCCGCACGCGCACCAGAAAAACGCGGTCATTGCCGCAGAAGAGGAGCACGTCGGCGGCTACTGTACCGCAGGTTCCCGCCCGGGCAACCGGACCTCCACTCGCGAGCGCCGGACCGCGCGCCGGTATATCGTGTTCGCATGCGTCTGTCACAGGGGACGGCGCTCGGCCGCTACGTGATCGAGGACCTGCTCGGCCGCGGCGGCATGGGTGAGGTGTACCGGGCACGCGACACCGAGCTGGGGCGCGAGGTTGCCCTCAAGGTCATCGCCGCCGCCGTCGATGCCGACCGTCTCGCCCGTTTCAATCGCGAAGCGAGGACCACGGCGCTCCTCGCCCATCCGAACATCGTCACGATCTTCGACGTCGGAGTGCACGACACGCTCCCGTTCCTCGTGACGGAGCTGCTCCACGGCGAGACGCTGCGGCGGCGCCTGGCGCAGGGACGGCTCGACCTGCGCACGGCGATCGAGCTCTCGCTGCAGCTCGCCCGGGGCATGGCCGCCGCGCATGCGCTTCGGATCGTGCACCGTGACCTGAAGCCCGAGAACCTGTTCCTCTCGCGCGACGGCGTGCTGAAGATCCTCGACTTCGGGCTTGCCAAGCTGCGGTCCGAAGCGGTCGCCGGCTCCGACGGCACGACGATGGACCTCTCGGGGGCGGGCCTGGTGCTGGGCACGCCGGCGTACATGTCGCCCGAGCAGCTGCGCGGCGAGCCCGTCGACGAGCGCACCGACATCTTCGCGGCAGGCGTGATCCTGTTCGAGATGGTGACCGGACGCCACCCGTTCAGAACCGACAGCATCGCCGCGACCATCGGCGCCATTCTGCGCGATACGCCGTCGCCGGGCGGCAGCGTCAGCCCGCCCGCGCTGGACCGCCTGATCCTGCGCTGTCTGGAGAAGGACTCCGCGGATCGCTACTCGAGCGCGGCGGACCTGGCATTCAGCCTGGAATCCCTCCTCGCCGATCTGCGCAGCGGCCGGTCGCCGGTACGGCAGGAAGAGCCGAAGGCCGCGGCGCCGTCGATCGCGGTGCTGCCGTTCGCCGACATGAGCGCGACACGCGATCAGGATTACCTGTGCGAGGGGCTCGCCGAGGAGCTGATCACGGCGCTCACGCACGTGGAGGGGCTTCGTGTCGCCGCTCGCACCTCGTCGTTCGTCTTCAAGGGAGCGACGCTGGACGTGCAGGCAGTGGGGACGCGCCTCGGCGTCGCGACCGTGCTGGAGGGCGGCGTCCGCAAGTCGGGCGATCGCCTCCGCGTCACGGTGCGCCTCGTCGATGTCGCCGGCGGCTACCAGCTCTGGGGCGGACGCTTCGATCGCAGCCTGGAGGATGTCTTCGCCATCCAGGACGAGATCGCCGAGAACGTGGCGACCGCGCTCCGCGGCATCCTCACCGCCGACGAGAAGCAGGCGATCCGCCGCCCCGAGACGGGCGTCGACGCCTACGAGTACTTCCTGCGCGGCCGTCAGCTCCTGAACCAGTGGAATCGCGCCCAGCTCGACGCCGCCCGGCGGATGTTCGAGCGCGCGCTCGAGATCGATCCCGATTACGCTCCGGCATGGGCCGGCCTGTGTCTCGTCCACTGCTCGCTCTACGAGTGGTGGGGCGGAGGCCCCGACGATGTGGAGGCGGCCGAGCGCGCGAGCCGCAAGGCGCTCGCCCTCTCACCCGGTCTCGCCGAAGCCAGGGCGGCTCGCGGGTTCGTCCTCTCCCTCGAGCGGCGGTACGAGGAAGCGGAGCGCGAGTTCCAGGAGGCCATCCGCCTCAACCCGAACTCGTTCGAGGCGCACTACCAGAACGCGAGGAGCTGCTTCGCCTGGGGACGGCCGGAGCGGTCGGTGAAGCCGTTCCGGGACGCCGCCGACGTCAGACGCGAAGACTTCCAGAGCCTGATGCTGCTCGCCCAGAGCCTAAGCGTCCTGGGGCGGCAGGAGGAGGCCGTCGCGGCAACGGTGGAAGGCGTCCAGCGCGCCGAGCGCCAGCTCGAGCTGGATCCGACCGACCCGCGCGCCCTTTCACTCGGCTCCACTGCCCTGATCACCATCGGCCAGCCCGATCGGGCGCTGCAGTGGGCCGGCCGCGCGCTCGAGCTGCATCCGGACGACCAGGGTGTGCTGATCAACGCCGCCTGCACGTACGCCCGGGCCGACCTCCCGGAGCGCGCCCTCGACCTGCTCGAGAAGACGTTCGCGCGCGGATACGGCAAGCGCGACTGGATCGAGCACGACCCCGATTACGACAGCCTGCGCGACCATCCGCGGTTCAGGGCCATGCTCGAGAAACTGCGATGACCCGGAGCATGAGCTGGCGCTCCCGGCTGCATCGGCCTTGACGCCCGCCTCGTCCGTATATCAAAGTTGCGCTGCCCTCCCCGGCTGATCACGTCCCGTCATCGGAGGTCTCGATGCTCACGGGCAGATCCGGTCCCGCTCGTGCGTCTTGTGTTCCTGTTCGCATGGCCGTCGTGTCGGTCGCAACGGCGATGTTCGTCCTGCTGCCGCCACACCTCACGACGCGCCCGCTGAACGCCCAGGTGTTGATCGGCTGCGGTGAAGATCTGGACGAGACGCTGGTGGGACCCTTCGCGGTCGCGGCGATCTCGCCGTATGTGATCCCGGGAGACGTGTTCGCGCTGCGTCTCATCGGCGGCGGCGCGCGTGGCGGAGACGAGGTCGATCAGGATCTCGGGCCGGAAGACAACGGCGGTCGCGGCGCCATCGTCTCGGCGGTCTTCAACGTGACCCCTGGCGACACGGTCCAGATTCTCGTCGGTGAGCGCGGCGAAGACGGAGTGGCCGGAGACGATGGCGCTGGCGGCGGCGGTGGCGGGACCTTCTTCGGCCTCGGCGCGAACGCGGCAACGGCCTTCACTCCGGCGAATCTCCTGCTCGTCGCCGGGGGCGGCGGTGGCGGCGGCATCAACATCGACGATGGCGGCTCGGGCGGGACGCTGGACGGTGCCCAGGGAACGGGAGCCGGTGGCGGTGGCGGCGGATTGAACAACGGCACCGGGGGAGCGCCGGGCGCGGCGGGCGACGCCGGCGAGGGCGGTGGTGCGACGCCCGGAGACGACGGCGTCGATGCAACCGACGAGGACGGCGGCGCAGGCGGTGCCGGGGCGGGAGGCGATGGTGGGGACAGCGTAGGGGGTACCGATCCCGGGCTCGCGACCGGCGGCACTGCGGCTGTCGACGGCGGCGCCGGCGGGACAGGCGATACCGACAGCGGCGCTGGAGGATTCGGCGGCGGCGGTGGCGGTGGGCTGTTCGGCGGCGGCGGCGGTGGTGGCTACGCTGGCGGCGGCGGCGGCATCCTGGGAGGCGGGGGCGGCGGCGGCGGCTCGTTTCTGGCGGCTGGCGCCCTCGAGACGTTCACCGTCGTCGACGTCGAAGGCGATGGGTTCGCCTTTCTCTGCGAAATCCGGGGCGGACCGGTGCCCTCACTGGCCCCGATCGTGCTCGTGCTGCTGCTGATCACCGTTGCCACCATGGCGACGTGGAGGCTGCGTCACAGCCGACCGACAATTCCGTAATCTCAGCGACGCGATCCGGCAGCGAAGGAGCTGGAACCACCATGAGTCTGCGTGCGCGATTCACCTCGATTGTGCGAGTGATGCCGCTCTTGTGCGCCACCACACTGCTGGCATCCGGCTGCTCGCGAGAGCCGGCGGGACTCGAGATCCAGGAGGGATCCGAGGTCAGCGTCGAGAGCAACGACGGGACTACTGTCTCGGGGAAGCTGGCCGACGTGGAGGCGGACGAAGTCGTCGTCGAGACACCGGACGGCCAGACCACGCGGATTCCGCGCCAGGAGATCCGCTCGCTCCGGGCGGTGACACCTGACCCTCCGCTGTCGGAGGCGGGCGGGACGGCGGCAGCGCCGCCGGCTCCCCCGGTTCCGGAGTATCGCCAGGTGCAGGTGCCCGCCGGGACGGCGCTCGCGATCGAGCTCGGTTCGACCGTCGGATCCGAGACCAGTCGAGTCGAGGATCAGGTGCGCGGGACGCTGCGGCGCGCGGTCACCATCGATGGCGTCGAGGTGATTCCTGCGGGCGCCACGGTGCTCGGTACCGTGACGCAGGCGCAGCGATCGGCACGCGTGAAGGGGCGGGCACGCGTCGCGTTCCGCTTCTCGCGAATCGATCGGCCCGACGACGCGGAGCCGCTGGCGATCTCGACCGCTCCCATCGCGCGTGAAGCCGAAGGGACGAAGAAGGAAGACGCCGCGAAGATCGGCGGCGGCGCGGCCGCCGGCGCGGTGATCGGCGCCATCGTCGGGGGCGGGGACGGCGCGGCCAAGGGCGCGGCCATCGGCGGCGGCGCCGGGACCGGCGTCGTCCTTGCGACGCGCGGCAAGGAAGTCACCCTGCCCGCCGGGACGAACGTCTCGACGAAGCTGCTCGAGCCGGTCGTCGTCCAGGTGCGAGTGAGATAACGCAAGAGACGTCGGGTCTTCTCGATCGCTGGAGGCCGTCATGCCTGCGATCCCGCCTGTGCTCGCGGATCGTCCGTTCCTGCGTCGCGGATTCCTTCTGATCGCCACCGCCCTGCTCGTCATCGGTGCGCCGGAGACCGCGCTCCGGCCCGTGCACGCGCAGATGGCGGTGAGCTGTCCGCAGGGAGAAACGCTCGTCAACTTCACGGCGGGCACGATCTCGTCGTACGACGTGCCCGCCGATGTCATCGCGGTCCGCCTGATCGGCATCGGCGGACACGGCGGCGACGACATCGACGCGACGGGGTCGGAGGCCACCGGGGCGGCGGGCGCCGGAGTGTCGGCCGTGTTCAGCGTCACACCGGGTGACACGCTGCAGGTGCTCGTCGGCACACGAGGCGAGGACGGCCAGCCCGAGGACGACGGCGGCGGGGGCGGCGGCGGCGGGACGTTCTTCGGCATCGGACCGGACGCGGCGACGGCGTTCATGCCGGCCAATCTGCTGCTGGTGGCTGGCGGCGGCGGGGGGGGAGGCATCAACTTCGACGCGGGAGGCGGCGGCTTGCCGGACGGCGGGGACGCGGATATCTCGACCGGTGGAGCCGGCGGCCTCGGCGACGGCACGGGAGGCGCGGCCGGATCACCGGGCGACTCGGGCGAAGGCGGCGGCGCCGCCGTTGGAGATGATGGGGCCGACGGGACCGTCGGAGCCGGGGGTGGCGGCGGCGGCGGCGGGGCGGGCGGCGATGGCGGTGATTCCGCCGGAGCCATCGGCGGCACGGCAGCGGTCGGCGGCGGGGCGGGCGGCGCCGGCGAGACCGCGCTCAGCGGTGATGGCGGATTCGGCGGCGGCGGCGGCGGCGGCGTGACCGGCGGCGGGGGCGGCGGCGGCTACGCGGGAGGAGGCGGCGGGTTCAACGATGGCGGCGGAGGCGGAGGCAGCTCCTTTCTCGCACCGGCCGCTGCCGAAACGTCCATGGTCCTCAACGGGATCGGCGAAGGCGTGGGCGCGCTGTGCGAGATCCGCGCCACGGTGCCGGCGAGCGGACCCTTCATGCTGGTGATTCTCCTGCTGCTGCTGGTTGCCGCCGGCGGCGCGAGCCTCTGGCGGAACCGTCCCGCGGCATCGTAGAGGGTCTGCGCCTGCGTGCTCAGCGCGGGCGGCGGAACGGGTACACCAGCTGCGTCAACCATCGCGCCGGCACATCACGGCGGTGGTGGAGGCCGTAGGCGGACGGCCAGCGATCCGGCAGGTAGTACGTGCCGAAGAGGATGTCCCAGATCGGCGTGTGGACCGCGAAGTTCCTGTCCACCGCCTCGCGCTCGGCGCTGTGATGCCAGTGATGGAAGGCCGGCGTCGCAATCAGCCTGCGCAGCGGCCGGAACTCCCATCGCACATTGGCGTGTATGAAGGTCGCCTGGGCGGCCACGAGAAACACGTACGCCGCCAGCGTCTCGCGTGAGAATCCGAGCACGAAGATCGGGACGTAGGTCAGCCCGCGCGTGAGAATCACGTCCACCAGGTGCAGCCGCGAACCCGCCAGCCAGTCCATCTCCTCGATCGAATGGTGAATCGCGTGGAAGGGCCAGAGCAGCGGCACCGCGTGAAACAGGCGATGGACCCAGTACTGCGTGAAGTCGGCGGCGAGCAGGAGCGCGGGGAGCGCGAGATAGATCGGCAGCGACCCGACGGTGCTGGTGATCGATTCCACGCGCGCCCAATCGAAGAGGATCAGGGCCGGCTGGAGCGTCAGGATCGTCAGCACCTCGATGAGCAGCGAGTTGACGAAGAAGTAGGTGAGGTCGATGCCCCACTGGCGTCGGAGGACGCGCTGGTCGGTGCGGAGCGCGAAGAGCCGCTCGAGCGGGATGAACACGGCCGAGTAGAGCAGCAGGTTCAGGACGAAGAAATCGAGTCCGAGCCAGGACCGGCCGCCGCCGCCACCGGCGACCGGGACGGTGGAGCCGCCGAGCAGCGCTGCCGCCAGGGTGAAGCCGAGGCCCACGAGCGCCAGCATCTTGTTCGCCCGGAGGAACGCGCTGACGGTCCCGAACAGGAACGAAGCGACGAGCGTGATGTGGATGATCGCGCGCAGATAGTCGAGCGCATAGAAGGCGCGCAGGCCGGCGTGCGTCAGGTACTCGGGAAAGTGCAGGCACAGGACGGCGCCGAACCCGGCGATCCCGAGGATCGCCGAGAGGAGTCCGCTGACGAATCCGTGGCCGAACGAGGTGGGCTCGGTCGTCTCGAGCGAGAGGTGCGCGCCCGGCGGCGGTTCCTGGAGCTGGACCGTCATGGCACGTCTTCGAGCCGGGCCGGGCATGCGTGCCGTACCTCGTAGCGTCGATCGTCAGCCCGCGGTTGTGCCCCGGTGAGCCGCGAGACGAGGACTTCGGACCGCCGGAAGAAGCCGGCGGCCTCGAGCGGCGCGTTGCACCAGCCGGTCGTGATGCAGTAGTGCCCGTCGTAGGGCCGCTGGTGGTGCGCCGCATGTTCGCGGCGTCCGAGAATCAGGCCGCGATCCTGCAGCCAGCGAATCACAGGCGGCGGCGAGGGCCTGTGCGCCCATTGATGGATCTGGTTCGTCATCATCCCGACCCCGCAGAAGGCGAGCCCGAAGACGGCGACGGCGCAGCCCCACGCGGTGTCCAGTGGCACGGCGAGCAGAGCGGCAAGGAGCGGAATGCCGAGGAGGGCGACGTCGCCGTTGGCGTCGGCGAAGCGGCGAAGCAGGAAGTCGTCGGGATTGACGTGGTGGACGCGGAAGGGGACAAGCAGGCGCGGCCCGATGAACGGCAGGTCGTCGCGCCCCCAGGTGTCCGCGGTCCAGTGCACGAGGCCCGAGACGAAGTCGGCGGCCGCGATGCCGCACACCAGCGCACCCGGCATCCACCAGTGCAGGTCGCCCCGCGCGGCGATTCGGAACGCCAGCGCCGCCACCAGCAGGGCAGCCGCCGCAATCGAAGACACGGCGACGATCTGCTGCGCCCTCGACGCCTCGCCGAGTGCCGGCAGCGTGGAATCGGCCTGGTTCAGGGAGCCTCCGCGCAGCAGTCTAGCAGGCTGCTGAAAAAGTGACCCACCGGGGATCGACAGGATCGATTCCCCGTACTACGATGCTCCCACCCAGCACGAAGGGAGCGAGGGGATGCG
>Ga0299913_10000632_pt1 | contig 23191 bp, 16 predicted proteins | sample RVTome_9_FD_201360 | JGI IMG/M metagenome (GOLD analysis project Ga0299913, IMG submission 201360) | Soil microbial communities from uranium-contaminated site in the Upper Colorado River Basin, Wyoming, United States - RVT155D38 (version 2) ... | reverse complement strand
CTCCGTTCCCGGCGCCTCGAGCAGGTCGAGCGGCCGGGGCAGGAGGCTGACCGGCACGCCAGCGGACCTGAACGTCTTGATCAGCGCAACCAGCCCCTGGTCGTCGGCCTCGGAGGCGATCACGACCCGGTCGGCGTCGTTCGAGTCGACGATCGAGAGGGCCGATTCGGGCGCCAGGCGGTCCTCGTCGCCGCGCGGCGGCCGCAGGTCGCAGACGACCCGCGCGGACTCGCGAAGCGGCTCATAGGCCTTCAGCCGCTCGACGATGCCGGAGTCGCCGACGACGACCCACCGCTCCGGCCGCTGGGCGCGGCGGAGCAGCGGGGTCGCTGCCCACCTGATGGCGACGCCGAGCGCGAAAGCGCCGAGCCAGAGGATGACCTGCAGGCCCGGTCCGAGCGCCGCCGCATCTCCTGCGAGCCCGGCGAGGAGGGCCGCTGACCAGGCGAAGGCCGCGCTCGCGAGCAGCCTGCGTCCGATCGTCGACGGATCGGGCGCCGAGGCCCTGAAGCCCCTCCGGCTCCCGTAGAGGCCGAGCAGCCAGCAGAGGAGGACGAGGACCAGCGGGGCGAAGACGCTCGTCGGCAGCAGTGACGCGCCGGCCTCACGCAGGACGAGGACGAGGAGCGCGGCGGACCCGAGCAGATCGAGCGCGGGAAGGACAGCCCGCACCCATGTCTGCCGCTCCCGCGGAAGGCTGCCCAGGTGAGGGCGCTGCTGGACGACCGACGCGCGGTCGGGCGCCGCTCGGGCGATCTCCGTCGAAGCTGTCTGAGCCGTAGTCACGATTGAGACCTGGCAGAGCGCTTATCGACGGAGGGGGCGCGGCGCTCAAGCTCCACAGCCCCGTCATGCGGATGCTGCTGTCCTCCTCGCGTGAGCCCTCCCTGGCGTGCAAGGTGTTTCCCGAGGAAGTACCCGTGACTCACCGCGGCGCAACCCGGGGTGGCGGCCTTAACGCATCCTTTACGGAGCTTCGCCAGGCTACGCGGCTCGCGACAAGCCCGCAGTTAGCGGCGAATCGACCCGCCTGAGCGGGCAGGGGCCCCCGGTATACTGGGCGCTCGCTGTCCCCTACAGACCGGAGGCCAGATCCACTCGGCGAGCTTCAGCCGAATAAATGGATAGGACCGCCGGCGCTGTGCCGTCCCTGCAAACACGCTCCCTCCGACCTGATCGCTAAGAAGAGAACCCGCCCACTGCCGATACCGAGCTAGAAGTGTTCGAGAGATTCACAGAGCGAGCCCGCCAAGTCGTCGTCCTTGCACAGGAAGAGGCGCGCACGCTCAAGCACAACTACATCGGCACCGAGCACATCCTGCTCGGGCTGCTGCGCGAGGAAGAGGGCCTGGCGGCGCGCGTGCTGGAGTCGCTCGACATCACCGTCGAGCGGGTGCGCGCACAGGTTGTCCGCATCGTCGGCTCCGGCGAGGAGGTCACCTCGGGGCAGATCCCGTTCACCCCGCGCGCCAAGAAGGTGCTCGAGCTGGCGCTCCGCGAAGCGCTCTCGCTGGGCCACAACTACATCGGCACCGAGCACATCCTGCTCGGGCTGGTGCGCGAGAACGAGGGGGTCGCGGCGCGGATCCTGCTCGACTTCGATGCCGACTCCGACAAGATCCGCAACGAGGTGATCCGGATGCTCTCCGGGCCGGGCGGCCGCCGCCAGGGCCAGGGTGCCGGCGCCGCGCAGGGCGAGGGCAAGAAGTCATCGAAGCTGCTCGACCAGTTCGGCCGCAACCTGACCAAGCTCGCCGAGGAGGGCAAGCTCGACCCGGTGATCGGCCGCGAGATCGAGATCGAGCGGATCATGCAGATCCTCTCGCGCCGCCAGAAGAACAACCCGGTGCTGCTCGGCGAGCCCGGGGTCGGCAAGACCGCCGTCGTCGAGGGCCTCGCGGCGCGGATAACCAACGGCGAGGTCCCCGAGCTGCTCAAGAACAAGCAGATCTACACCCTCGACCTGGCAGCGCTGGTCGCGGGCTCGAAGTACCGCGGCGAGTTCGAGGAGCGCCTCAAGAAGGTGATGAAGGAGATCACCCAGCGCGGCGACATCATCCTCTTCATCGACGAGCTGCACAACCTGGTCGGCGCCGGCGCCGCCGAGGGCGCGATCGACGCGGCCTCGATCCTGAAGCCGGCGCTGGCGCGCGGTGAGCTGCAGACGATCGGTGCGACGACGCTTGACGAGTACCGCAAGTACCTCGAGCGTGACGCCGCGCTGGAGCGGCGCTTCCAGCAGATCAAGGTCGACCAGCCGAGCCCCGAGGAGACGGTGAAGATCCTCGAGGGGCTGCGCGAGCGCTACGAGCAGCACCACCGGGTGACGATCACCGACGACGCCCTGGCCGCCGCCGCCGAGCTCGCCGACCGCTACATCTCCGACCGCTTCCTGCCCGACAAGGCGATCGACCTGATCGACGAGGCCGCCTCGCGGATCCGGATCAAGTCGATGACCGCCCCGCCGGTCTACCGCGACCTCGAGGAGGACATCGAGTCCACGCGGCGCGAGAAGGAGGCGGCGATCGAGGCCCAGGAGTTCGAGAAGGCCGCCAACCTGCGCGACAAGGAGCGCCAGCTGACCACCCGCAAGCGCGAGCTCGAAGACGAGTGGGCGGAGGGCGAGAACGGTGAGCGCCCCCAGGTCGGCGAGGAGGAGATCGCCGACATCGTCTCGATGTGGACCGGGATCCCGGTCTTCAAGCTGACCGAGGCGGAGACGAAGAAGCTGATCCGGATGGAGGACGAGCTGCACAAGCGGGTCATCGGCCAGGACGTCGCGATCACCGCCGTCTCGAAGGCGATCCGCCGCTCGCGGGCGGGGATCAAGGACCCCAAGCGCCCGGCCGGCTCGTTCATCTTCCTCGGCCCCTCCGGAGTCGGCAAGACCGAGCTGGGGCGCACCCTCGCCGAGTTCCTGTTCGGCGACGAGGACGCGATGGTCCGCATCGACATGTCGGAGTACATGGAGAAGCACGCGGTCAGCCGCCTGGTCGGCTCGCCGCCGGGCTACATCGGCTACGACGAGGGCGGCCAGCTGACCGAGGCGGTGCGCCGCAAGCCCTACTCGGTGCTGCTCCTCGACGAGATCGAGAAGGCCCACCCCGACGTCTTCAACATCCTCCTGCAGATCCTCGAGGACGGCCGGCTCACCGACGCCCAGGGGCGCACGGTCGACTTCCGCAACTCGATCGTGATCATGACCTCGAACATCGGCGCCGCCGAGATCGCCAAGAACACCTCGATCGGCTTCACCGTCGCCGACGAGACCGGGATGTCCTACGACGACATGAAGAACCGGATCATGAGCGACCTGAAGAAGGTCTTCCGGCCCGAGTTCCTGAACCGGATCGACGAGGTGATCGTCTTCCACAAGCTGGCCAAGGAGGAGATCAGGGAGATCGTCGACCTGATGATCAGCCGCGTCCGCACCCAGGTCGCCGAGCACGAGCTGCAGCTCGAGCTCTCCAACGAGGCCAAGGACCTGCTGATCGAGAAGGGCTGGGACCCCTCGATGGGCGCCCGTCCGCTGCGCCGCGCGATCCAGCGCTACATCGAGGACCCGCTCGCCGACGAGGTCCTGAAGCAGGGCGAGATGGCCACCGGCTCGACCGTGATGGTCGACCGCGACGCCAGCGGCGACGAGGAGGACCGGCCCTTGAAGCTGACGATCATCGCGCCGACGAAGCCGCCGAGGAAGGAGCCCGAGGAGCCGCCCGAGCCGGAGAAGGTCGGCGTCGGCGCCAAGGGCCCCGAGGAGTCCGGCGATAGCCAGGAGCACGACGGAGGCTCCGAGCCCAAGGCTCCGGACGCGGCCCCCGCTGAGGGCGACTGAGGCCCTCTGGCCAGCCCAGCGCCGAGCCGCACTGGCGATCGGGCTGCTGGTCTTCGTTCTGCTGGTCGACCTGCTCTGGGGCCTGATCGGTGGCTCGACCACCGGGACCGAGTTCGCGTTGGTCGACGAGCCGGCCCATCTGGCGACCGCGCTGCTGCTGCTTATCGCGCTGATTGCCGTCCACGAGTCACCGCCGGCCTCCGGCTTCGTTCTCGGCGCGCTTGTCGCCAGCGTCGTCATCGACCTGGATCACCTGCCCGGCTACCTCGGCTGGGACGGCCTGATCGGCGATCTGCCGCGCCCGTTCACGCATAGCCTTTTCACCGTGGGCTGCCTTGTCGGCGCCGGCGTCGTGCTCCACGCCGAGCACCGTGCCTATGCGCTTGGAGCCGCGTTCGGAGTTGCGGCGCATCTGTTCCGCGATTCGGCCACCGGTCCGGGACTGCCGCTGTTCTGGCCGCTATCGGCGGGGACCGTGCAAGTCGCGTATGTAGTCTTTGTGATCGGGCTCGCGACGGCAGTCGCCGTGGTTCTCGCACGCCAGTCCCGGAAAACCCGATGAAGATCACGAGGCGAACCGCAGCTGCTCTTGCCGGCTGCCTGGTCGCCGCCGCGGGCCTGGCCGGGGCGGGATTGACGGCGGCGGCCGCGGCGCCCGTATCCGTGGGCGTCTACGTCCCCGGCGGCGCCGGAGACCCCGGCGAGCTGGACGCCTTTCAGGCCCGCACCGGCCGCGCCCCGGTGCTGGTCCACTCCTACAAGGACTGGGAGAGGCCCCCGTTCGAGGTCGCCGAGCTGAACGCGGTCTGGCAGCGCGGCTCCGTGCCGCTGATCAGCTGGGAGCCGTGGAGCTGGACTGACCCGGGGAGGTCCTTCCCGCTGCGGGCGATCGCCGAGGGGCGCTTCGACTCCTACGTGCGCGGCGCCGCGCGGACGGCTGCCGCCTGGGGCAACCCGATCTTCCTGCGCTTCGCGCACGAGATGAACGGCCGCTGGTACCCCTGGGGCGCGGTCGGCGCCAACGCACCGGCCGACTACCGGGATGCGTGGCGCCACGTGGTCGACGTCTTCTACGAGGAGGGGGCCAGGAACGTGCGCTGGGTCTGGAGCCCGTACGCGAGCACGATCCTTCCTTTCCGGCGCTACTTCCCCGGCGACCGGTGGGTCCACTGGGCCGCCCTCGACGGCTTCAACTGGGGCGCGACTAGGGGCGAGTGGCAGTCTTTCAGCGAGCTCTTCCGCAAGCCGTATGAGGCGCTGATCAGGTTCACCCGGCGGCCGGTGATGATCGCCGAGACCGGGTCTGTGGAGCAGGGCGCCGCGAAGCCGCGCTGGATCAGCCGGGCGCTCGGGCACATGCTGCCGCGCCTCAACCGCATCCGGGCGATCGTCTGGTGGGACGACGTCCACAACGACGGCCCGGACTTCCGCCTCGACACCTCCTCCGCCGCGCTGGACGCGCTGCGCAGCGGCCTCGCGGCGAAGCGATACGGGGCTAACCGCAAGGTGCTGCTGGAGACGCCGCGACGACTACCGCGATGAGCCCGCCGCGAGTGGTGCTCGCCGTCCTCGCCGTCTCCGCGACGACGGTGGCGGGTCTCGCCGCCGCTGAGCCCGCCCCGGGGGCCAGGATCGCCCTTGGCGCGTACATCCCGAACGCCACCCACCAGCCGCGGGCGATTGACCGCTACGCCGGCAGGGTGGGACGGCGGCCGCTGATCGTCGCTTCCTACAAGCAGTGGGACACCCGGGCCTTCGTACGGGACGAGCTGAGGGCGGTCTGGCGGCGCGGCGCACTGCCGATGATCACCTGGGAGCCGTGGAGCTACCACGGCCGGCGCTTTCCGCTGGGGGCGATCGCCAGGGGCCGCTACGACGGTTACGTGCGGCGGGCCGCCCGGGCGGCGGCGCGATGGAACCGCCCGATCCTGCTGCGCTTCGCACACGAGATGAACGGCAACTGGTACCCCTGGGGGCGGGGGGTGGACGGCAACACCCCGCGCCGCTTCAAGAACGCGTGGCGGCATGTCGTGAGGATCTTCCGCCGCAACGGGGCGCGCAAGGTGAGGTGGGTGTGGACCCCCTACGTCAACCAGAGCGGCCGGCTGCCGTTCCGGCGGCTCTACCCCGGCAGCCGCTATGTGGACTGGGTCGGCCTCGACGGCTTCAACTGGGGAGCGAGCCGGGGTGCGTGGCAGCCGTTCGGAAAGATCTTCGGCGACTCCTACCGCCAGCTGCGGCGAATCAGCAACGCCCCGATCCTCATCGGGGAGACCGGCTCCGCCGAGGCGGGAGGCAGCAAGCGGAGCTGGGTCTCGCGTGCCCTCAGGCGCCAGCTCCCGCGCTTTCGCAAGGTGCGCGCGGTGGTCTGGTTCAGCGCCCACGGGGTCGGGGCCGACTTCAGGGTCGACAGCTCGCGGTCGGCGCTGCGGGCCTTCCGTCGCGGCGCTGCCAAGGGGACCTACGACTCGAGCAGGCGTCGCCTGCTGAGCTTCGGGAGAGGCCGGTGAGGCGGCCTCGCCACCGGGTGGCGGCGCTTGCCGCCGTCGCGGTGGTGGCCGGGCTACTCGTCCCCGGGACCACCGCGGCGGCGCAGGAGGCGAATGCCCCGATCGCGTTCGGAGCCTACCTCCCGGACTCGACCCTCACCCCCCGCGTGGTCGACCGCTTCGGCCGGTCCATCGGGCGGGAGCCGGTGATCGTCCACTACTACAAGCAATGGGACTTCCAGCCCTTCGTTCGCTCCGAGCTGGCGGACGTATGGCGGCGAGGATCGCTGCCGATGATCACCTGGGAGCCCTGGAGCTACGAGGGCCGCGACTATCCGCTGCCGGCAATCGCCCGCGGCAGGTTCGACGGCTACGTGCGGCGGGCGGCGCGGGCCGCGGCAAGCTGGGATCGGCCGGTGCTGCTGCGCTTCGCCCACGAGATGAACGGCCCCTGGTACCCGTGGGGGCAGGGGAGGCGCGGCAACGACCCGGCGCTGTTCAAGAATGTCTGGCGACGCCTGGTGCGGATCTTCCGCGAGGAGGGCGCGACCGAGGTCAGGTGGGTGTGGACTCCGAACGTCAACGGCGGTGGCCGCTGGCCGTTCCGCCGCCTCTATCCCGGCGACGCCTGGGTGGACTGGGTCGGGCTTGACGGCTACAACTGGGGGCTGCGCGGGGACTGGCAGTCGTTCACCCGGATCTTCGGCAACTCCTACAACGCGCTGACCCGGCTGACCGACCGGCCGATGATCGTCGGCGAGACCGGCTCGAGCCAGAGCGGCGGGGACAAGGCGGCCTGGCTGGCGAGCGCGCTGGGCCAGGAGCTGCCGAGGTTCTCGAGGATCCGCGCCGTCGTCTGGTTCAACGCCGAGGCGAACGGGATCGACTGGCGGCTCAACAGCTCCCCGGCCGCGCTGCGGGCTTTCCGCGCCGGAATCTCCTCGCCACGCTACGACGCCAGCCGCGCGAGCTTCCTGGCGACCCCCGCCGACCTCGCGGCCCGCTCCAGCGCTCCCGCCGCCCCCAGCGGCGGGTTCGGGGAGCCCTCGTTCTTCTCGCGCATCACCCAAAAGCTCCACGGGCGGTACCTATGGATCGCGATCGGCGTCGGCGCGGGGCTGTTGGTCCTGCTCGGGGTCGCGATCGCCGTGCTGAGAAAGACGTTGCGGGCGCGCGCCGCCCGCTGAGCGCGGCTCGAACATCCGTCCATGCCCTCCGGGGTGATTCTCGCCGGCCTCCCATCGGGTCGACGGGGGACAGGTGCAAGCGGCGTCCAGGCTCAAGACAAGGCTCCTGTTCGCCCTGCTCGGCGTCGTCGGCGGCTGGCTCTTCCTTGCCTTGCAGCCGGCGCAGGCCCAGGCCGCAATCAAGCTCGGCGTCTATTCCGGCGCGGAAGGCCAGCCAACCGCCCTGTTCGACGCCCCGACCCTCGACCGATACATCTCGATGGTCGGTCGAAAGCCGGACATCGTCATGGACTACAGCAACGTCACGGATCCGCTCCTGACCCAGGTCCAGATCGCCAACATCCAATCGCACGCGGTGACGCCGATGGTCACCTGGCAGCTCTACCACTCGGGCTGGAGCGGCCCGACGATCTCCCTCGAGGACCTCGCGGCCGGTGGCTACGACAGCAGTCTCCGCGAGTCGGCGCAGCTCGCCAAGACCCTCCCGTTCGAGATCATGATCCGCTTCGGCCACGAGATGAACGGTTACTGGTATGGCTGGAGCGGCACCCCGACCGCCTACGTGGCCGCCTGGCGCCACATCGTCTCCGTTTTCAGGGAGGAGGGCGTGACCAATGTGAAATGGGTCTGGTCGCCGAACGTCGACTACGGCGACCTCCCCTTCACGCCCTATTTCCCCGGTGACGAGTGGGTCGACTACGTTGCGCTCGACGGCTACAACTGGGGCACTTCAGGGGTCGGCAGGAACACTTGGCAGAGCCTCTCGGAAGTCTTCTCGGCCTCCTATCGCACCCTCACCGAGCTGAGCACGAAGCCGGTGATCATCGCCGAGACGGGCTCCAGCGAGATCGGCGGCGACAAGGCCGCCTGGATCCGCGAGGGCTTCCTGACCACAATCCCGCAGGCGTTCCCGCGGGTCGAAGCGGTGATCTGGTTCAACCGCGACATGGAGCAGGACTGGCGCGTCAACTCCTCTGCCGCTTCGCTCGAGGCCTTCCGCTCGGTGGTCTCCTCGACCCTCTACGGCGGGACGGTCGGTGGCGAGTCCCCGGACACCGGTGGCGGCACCGGTGACGACGGCTCCGAGACCCCGACCGCCTCGACCGACGGGGGGTCAGGAGACAGCGGCGGCGACGGCTCGGGCGTGAGGCCGGGCAAGGGCAAGGGAAGGAACAAGAACAGGCCTGTCAAGGTCCGCTCCCTGCGAGTCACCCGACGGGTCCGGCTGGCGGCCCATGCCGGAGGCCCGGCACGCCGCGGCGCGCCCCGGCTGCGCGGGCGGATCAGCTATCACGCCTCGCGGCAAGCCAAGGTCCGGATCGCGATCCAGCGCCGCACCCGGGGCGGCGGCTACAGGCGGCGGGTGGTGATCGTGCGGCAGAGCCGTACCGGGCGCACCCGGCTGCCCTTCTCGCGGCTGAAGGGCTGCCACTTGCGGCCCGGCGCCTACCGCGTGGTCGTCACCGCGGCTGATCACGGCGAGCGCTCGCCGGCGCGGCGCGCCCATTTCCGGGTGGTCTGAGAGACGTTCAGCGAGCTGTCTCCGAGAGCTCCCGCGGCGCCGGCCCGCCCCTGCCGCCGCCGCGACCGACGGTCCGCAGGACGGGGCCGCTCATCGCCACGGCCTCGACGGCCAGCCCGGCCAGCCAGCCCCAGGCGACTCCGGACAGACCTCCGAGCGCGGCGCCCAGCGCGCCGCCACCGAGCTCGAGCATGGTTCCCGCCCAGACCAGCGGCAGCGCCCTTCCGAGTCGTCGCTCGACTCGGCGAATCGCCACGTAGTGGGTCTTGACGGTGAGCGGGAAGACTCCGAGCGCCATGATCTGGAGGGGCACCGTCGCGGCGTCGGAGTAGCTCTCCCCGAATACGCCGAGCAGCGGGGAGGCGGCGGGCAGCAGGACCAGGCAGGCGAGCAGGGCGAAGAGCAGTGAGAGGGAGAGGGTGAAGCGAAGGCGAGCCGCGGAGGCTTCCGTATCGCCTGAGCCGATCGCGTAGGCGACCGTGCTGAGCGAGAAGGGCACCATGGTCAGGAAGCCGACGATCATCCAGGCGATGTAGAAGCTGGCGTTCTCGGCGGGCGAGAGCAGCATGACCACGATCACAGGCATCGCCAGGTCGGCGGTCTCGAGCCCGAGGTTCACGCTGGCGTGGGAGGCGGCGGAGCCCCGCATGCCCCGGAGTGACGCGAAGTCCGGCCGCAGGCGGTCACCCTCGCGTCGCTTGTAGAAGCGAACGAGGACGAGGAGCGAGAGGGCGATCCCCACCGTCCACGCGGAGTAGATCCAGGTCGCGCCGGCGTCGGCGATCAGGAGCGCTATCGCGACCAGGGCGAGGAGCTTGATCGCGGCGAAGGCGAAGTTGCGAAGCAGCTGCAGCGTGCCGCGCAGCAACCCGATCAGTGCCTGGTCGAGGACCAGCCCGAGCGCGGTCAGCCCGGCTCCCGCCGCGAACAGGGAGATCGCGACGAGACTGCCCTGCAGATCGTCCAGGTTCGAGGAGACGAGTGGCGCGAGGAGCGCGAAGGCGAGCCCGAGGGCGCAGCCGCCGAGACCGCTGACCACGAGGGCTGCGTTGAGCAGCGAGCGATGCCCGGCCTCGCGGCGGGGAAGCTCGCCCATCAGCAGCGTCCCCAGTCCGAAGGAGGCCATGAACCCGAGCAGCGTCATCGCCGAGACCGCGGCGCTGCCCACACCGACCGCTTCGCGGCTGAAGTCGTGCGCGGCGACGAACCAGAAGACCGCCCCGAGGATGGAGGTGACGAGCGAGGCCCCGAGCATCGAGCCGGCGTTGGCGAGCAACGACCGGTTGGGTTCGGCCGCGGCGACGGCACGGGCGCGGAAGCCCGCGAGCGGCGCCCGCCTCATCCGCTCTCTAGCCCGCCGACTTCGTAGATCGCGATCGCGCCGTTGGTGTAGATCCTGTTGAGGTCGCGAACCCGGTGGAGCTTCCTCAGCGAGGATCGCGGAATCGACACCTCGCGGGCGAAGGCCCCGGGTTCGTCGTTCTCGACGTAGAAGCCGATCACGGGAAGGTCCTGGCTGAGGCGATGGTCGACGGCGATGTAGTCCACCATCTGCCCCCTGAGGAGCCGCCGGTTGGCCCGGTCGAAGCTCTCGCTGAAGAGGACCCTCGGCACCGGGATCTCCTCGAACTTGCCGAACACCGGCTCGAGCCGACCGTAGGAGCCGAGCAGCGTCGCGTTCGTGCGATCGACGATCACCCGCCCGCCGCGCGGCAGGTTCCGGTCAGAGAAGCGTGCGGCGCTGAGCCCCTGCGGCGTGACCGACCTGTCCTCTGCCCCGACCAGGAACGTCCCCGGCTGGCGCGTCACCGGCAGCTCGCCGATCACGAACCCGCCGAGGAAGACCACGGTCGCGACCGCCGCCAGCCCGAGTCCCGCCGCCGCGCTCCTCAGGCGCTGCCTGGGCCACTCCCATCCGTCGATCAGCATCGCGGCCAGGAAGGCGACCCCGATGAAGACGAAGGCGGAGGCTCGCGCCGAGGTCTCGACCCCGACCGACGTCAGCCTCAGCCCCAGGGTGACCGGATAGATAGCCGCGACAAGGGCCAGGGTCAGATGCAGCGGCCCGGCCCCGGGCCAGACCTTCCTGAGTCCGAACGGGATCACCAGCAGCAGGGGGACCACCGAGGCGAAGGCAAGGGCCCTGGCGCCCGTCGAGTTCGCCTGCCCCGCCCCCTCGAACAAGGTCTTCGGGCCGGAGCCGCCGAAGAGGAGATTCGAGACCGAGTTGAACGTCTCGCTCATCAGGTTGCCGAGCTCCTCGATTGTCACCCCGCCGGCGACGAAGACGAACCAGAGGACGGTCGGGACAGCCATCAGCACGGCCGGCAGCGCCGGCGGGTTCCTCAGCGCCGCCCGCTTCTCCAGCGCTTCCCGCAGGCGGGGGACGAGGCCGGCGCCATCGGTGGCCGGCCCCCCGGCGACCGCGGCCCGCTTGCGCTCGCTCCGGTTCGCCAGCGCAGTGAGCAGCGCCCAGGCGACGAAGAAGGCGAGCAGCCCATAGGAGGTGATGTGGTGGGTGATGGACAGGGTCAACGCGAGCAGCGCCATCCCCCCGACCAGCCACAGGTCGGACGCCGCGTCCTGAGGCTTCGCCCAGCGCACCGCGAGAATCAACAGGGTGGCGGCGAGCAGGAGCGCCAGCGACTCGTAGGCGAATTGGGCGTCGAAGTAGAGGAAGCTGGGATTGCAGGCGTAGACGGCGGCGCCGAGACCGGCGGCGCGGGCAGACCCGCTGACCCGCTCGAGGAAGAGGAAGATCGCGAGCATCAGGGTCACCTTGGCGACCCCGATCACCACCAGCCCGGCGTGGAAGATGCTGATGTCGGCGAGCTGGGCGAGCGCCGCGGTGATCGCCTCGAGGCCGGGGAACCCCTCGGTGCTGACGACCAGCGGGTTGCTGGCGAAGAAGCGGCCCGATTCCACCACCGCGTCGGTCGCACGCCAGGTCCCCAGCTCGTCGAACCGCAGGAACCCGGTCGGCGCGGCGAGGATCTTGACCACGTAGAGGGAGGCGGTGAGGACCAGGACGAGCGAGATCCGCTCGGCGCGCGACGCGCCCCGGGCGGTCAGGCGAGCGGCGATCGGCGTGTAGATCAGCACCAGCCCGCCCCAGAAGAGCGCCTCCGCCGCCGTCTCCCCCTCGCGAGCGGCGTTGTTGCCGAGGGCGATCAGCACCAGCCCGATCGAGGCGGCCAGCGCCAACAGCGGGGCAGCGCCGATCTCAAAGCCACGCTCCCCGGGCCCCTGCCGAAGTCTGGCCGGGGCCGGCGGCGGGGCGCCGCGCGGAGCCGGGAGCGCGGTCTGGGAGTCGGCCGGGAACCGCGCCTCTGTGAGTCGCGCGGGGGGACCGATCACGGAGACGCCCCGGTCCGCAGATAGGCCCGCCGGTATATCTCGCCGCCTCGGAACAGCTCGATGAGTAGCGGTCCCTCGCCCGAGAGCTCCGCCGGGTCGATCCGGGCCCGCAGGTCCTCCCCGGGCGCCAGCTCGACGCCGATCCGACGCTGCACGGCCCCTCCCTCGCTGATCCGCACCAGGTAGGAGGAGTCACGCCCCTCGTGGTTGGCGACCTCCACCGAGGCGCCCCCCTCGCCGTCCGGCAGGACCGAGAGCGAGCTGAATTGCGCCCGCTCGGCCTGGTCGTCGGCGCCGTCGGTGGCGATCGCGACGCTGACGCTGGCGAGGCCGACCGCGCAGAGGAGGGACGCCGCCGAGAACAGGGCGGGCCGGCGGATCGCGATCCGGATCCTGTTGCCGCGGCCTCTGGGCAGCCGCCTACGGCGCCTCCGCAGCGCTACGAACGCGGCGAGCACGGTGGCGCCGCACAGCAGCGCGGCCCAGGCGAGGCGCTCGAGGGGGACGACGACCTGAACGATCAGCCCGCCGATCACCGAGGCGGCGAAGCTGAGGGCGACGACGTAGATAAGGCGCTCGTCGCGGGGCAGCGCGCCGGGCGGGAAGATCACCGCGGTTAGCGCATAGCCGGGCAGCAGCAGGACGAGTGGGGCCAGGGACACCGCCTCGACCGAGGCCGGAACCGGCGCCAGGGCGGCCGCCAGGGCGAGCATCGCCAGCACCACGGCCGCCCCGAGGTCTCCCCACCAGGGAAGCGAGAGCCGGCTCACCTGCTCCTCTCCCGGTACCCCGCCACCGTCTCACGGTAGAAGCGCTCGAGCTCGGGGACGGCGTGACCGCGGGTGAACCGCTCGGCCCGCGCCTTCGCGGCGGAGCCCAGCCGCTCGCGCAGGGCGGGATCGCGGTTCAGCCGGTCCATGGCATCGGCGAGGCCCTGCGGGTCCTCGACTGGGACGAGGAGTCCCGTCTCGCCGTCCGCCACCATGTCCACGTGCCCGCCGGTGCGGGTCGCGATCACCGGGCGGCCCCTGCTCATCGCTTCGTGGACGACGGTGGCCAGCGGCTCCGGCCAGGTGCTCGGGAAGACTCCGTAGAGGGCCCGCTCCCACATCGCCATTACGGTCGCGTGGGGCACATCGGTGAGCACGGTGAGCCCCTCGGGGATGCGCTCCGGCTGATCGGGCCGCTTGATCCCCGCCAGCACGAGCGGTGGGGGATCGGAGAGCCGCGCGTAGGCGTCGAAGAGGACGTCCATCCCCTTGACACGCCGGAACGCGCCGACGAAAAGGATGTAGGGCTCGGCGGGCAGGCGGTCTAGGAAGGCAGGGTCGGCCGGCTGATCGCCCTCCTCCTCGTGGAAGTTCGGGATCACCACCGAGCGCGCCGGGTCGAATCGCAGGTCGCGATCCATCACCTGGGTCACGTAGTGGCTGACCCCGTGGACCGCAGTTGTCTTTTGCCGCAGCAGCGGTCGGACCCCGAGCACGCTCAGCGCCGCCACCGTGCCCTTGGCGGCGCCACGCGTGGCGGTCGAGCAGGCCAGGCACTTCGCCGGGCCCGGGCCCGAGCAGATCCCGTCGCCGTGGCGGATCAGGTTGCGGACCGCACAGGTGTTGCCGTACTCGTGCCCCCAGAGGATCATCGGCACCCGCTTCCCGGCGAGCGCCACGGCCGCCGAGTGCGCGAGCCACCCGTAGGCGGGAACGAGATCGGGCTGGAACCGGTTGACCAGGCGCCGCAGCCGCCAGATCGCCTCGGGGTCGGGAAAGGGGGGTGGCGTGTGCCGCCACGGGTCCTCGGAGATCCATCGCATCCGGCTCGGCAGGTCGCGGACGCGGTGGATCTGGATCCCGCCATCCTCCTCGAAGGCCGGCGCCTCGGGGTGCCAGGCGGTCGCGATCATCACGCTGTGGCCGAGGCCCGCGAGCTCGCGGGCGAAGAGCTCGATGCAGCGCCCGGCGCCGCCGATGTAGGGCCGGTACTCGTCGGTGACGAAGAGCAGGCGGAGCCGTCCGGGAGCCGACCCGAGGTCGGGCGGCGAGGGCGTCCTGGGCCGGCGGCGGCTACGGACGCGGGCCCGCGCATACGCGATCGGGCCGCCGGCGAAGCCGCGAAGCTCGCGTCGGGCCAGCGTGCGAGGGAAGTCGTCCTGCCGACCGACGTTCTTCGCCGATCCGGGGGAGATCGCGAGGTGGATGCCGCGCGGCAGCCGTCGCAGGAGGGCCGGCAGCAGCCTCGGGTTCTCGACCACGGTCTTCGTCAGGCAGGCGCTGAGCCCTGCGCCGTACCCGTAGACCCGTCGCTCGAGCTCGGCGTACTCGGCGGGGTGCGCATGCCAGACGATCGCCGCGGGCTCGTGGACGACCTTCCGACCTGCCAAGAGGACCCGCAGCAGGGCGTCGATGTCGGAGGCGTCGACGACCAGCGTGCCCGGGGGGCCGAGCAGCGGGTCGAAGCCCCCCAGCTCCGCGAGGAGCTCGCGCCGGAACGCCATGTTGCGCCCGGCGCCGAGGTCGCCCGGCGTGAAGGGGAAGAGCGGCTGGTCGGGTGGCGGGTCGTCGACGTCGTAGATCCGCGGGTGGTGGCCGCGATCGCGTCCCCCGAAACCCTCCACCCAGCGCTGAACCGGTGTCTCGAGGGCGCCCGGGAGCGTCATCCCGGAGGTCGCGCCGACCCGTTCATCGCGCTCGAACGGTGCGATCAGCGCCGCCAGCCACTCGGCGTCGACCTCGACGTCGTCGTCGGCGAAGACGACGATCTCCCCGCTTGCTGCCGCCAGCCCGGTGTTCCTGGCGTGCGCGAGGCCGGGCTCAGGCTCCCGCAACAGCCTGATCTCGAAGCGCGTCTCGCCGAGCTCTCCGGCGGCGAGATGGACTGCGGGCTCGCCCGACGAGGCATTGTCGACGACGATCAGCTCACAGCGCCCATCCGGGTAGCTGCTGCCGAGGATCGAGCGCAGGGTCTGCGGGACCGACTCCGGCCGGCCTCGCGTGCAGATGATTACCGAGACCGAAGGCGCGCGGGCGAGGAGCTGCTCGCGCTCGGCCCGACAGGCCGGCAGGCCTTCGCCGGCGAGGCCGGCCGCCTCGACCGGTGCGTCCTCGAGCCCGTCCGCGGCGAGGTGCGCCGAGACCTCGCTCGATAGCTCGCTCCGGATCCGGGCCGCGAGCTCGTCCGCCGAGACTCCCTGCTGTGGAAGCTCGACCTCGATCAGCCCGAGCGGTCGGCCGTGCAGGCGCACCAGGCAGAGTGAGGATGCGTAGGAGCGCCCTTCGGGCCCCTCCCGGCCGAGACTCGGAAGGGGGGCGCTGAGCTCGACGATGTCGATCCGCACAGGCGCGAAATCGGGCGAGGCGGGCTCTGTCCGATCGTTTCGCACCAACTTCACCTGGTCGCAGACCGATCTCGAATGCGAGGCCCCTGTGGCCGCGAAGCCGGCTCATCCAGGAGCATGCGGATCACGATAGCGAGTGGCTTGGTCCGCAAATCCGGGGAGTCCCGCGGCCGTCCACGCGGCTCCGGTGATCGGATGCGTTCGGGGCGCCCGCTAGGGTCAGGCCGATGGCCGAAGCCCCGACAGCGACGGTCCTCGTCTGCTGTTACACGTTCGACCGCTTCGCCGACACGGTGGCCGCCGTCCGCTCGGTCTTCGACCAGACCCTTCCCGCGCAGGAGGTTCTCGTGGTCGTAGATCACAATCCGCCGCTCGCCGAGGAGCTCGGCAAGGCGCTTCCGGGGGCGGTGGATTTCTGCCTGAACGAAGGCCAGCGCGGCACCTCGGCGACCCGCAACGCCGGCGTCGCGCGGGCGAGCGGGGAGGTGGTTGCTTTCCTCGACGACGACGCCGTCGCCGAGCGGGACTGGCTCGAGAATCTGCTCGGGAGGTTCCGGAATCCGAACGCCATGGTCGTCGGCGGCAGCAGCGTCCCGGAATGGGAGCAGGGGGCCGCCCCACCGTGGTTCCCTCGCGAGTACGAGTTCATTTTCGGGTGCACGGGGCACATCGACCTGGTCCTCGGCGAGGACGGGCAGGTACGAAACGCAACGGGCAGCAACATGGCGGTCCGGCGCGAGGTCTTCGAGCAGCTCGGCGGCTGGACGACCGAGCTGGGCAGGGGATCGGTGAAGACCGGCGGGGAGGAGGCCGAGCTCTGCCTGCGAATCCGCAGCGCGATGCCCGAAGCACTGATCCTCTACGAGCCCTCCGCCCTCGTCCATCACAAGGTCCCGCGCCAGCGCAGCACGCTCCGCTACGTCTTCACCTACGCCTACCACGAGGGAACGGTCAGGGCACTGCTCGAGAAGCGCCTCGCTCACTACACCGCGCGCCCCCTGGCCGGGGAGCGGGCCTACCTGCGAGGCCTGCTGCTCGAGGCGATTCCGGCGCGCCTGCGCCGCATCTACCGACCGCAGGCAATCGCGCAGCTCCTCGTGATCCTGGCAAACACGACGCTGGTGGCGCTTGGTTATGCGCGCGGGCGCCTGGCCCATCGCTGAGGCAGGATGGTCAACGTCGCGATCATCGGCAGCGGCAAGATGGGGATCCTCCACGGCGCGATCCTCGGTGCACTGCCGGACGCCCGGGTCGTCGCGATCTGCGAGCGGAAGTGGATCATCCGGAGGTTCGGCAAGAACGCCTTTCCAGGCGTTCGGGTTGTCGAACATCTGAGTGACCTCGCGGGCCTCGGAGTCGATGCCGTCTACGTGACGACGCTGCCGGGCTCTCATTGCGAAGTCGTCAGGGAGGTCTTTGAGCGGGAGATCGCCGCCAACGTGTTCGTCGAGAAGTCGCTTGCCGCGAGCTACGAGGAGGCCCGTGAGATGAATGCGCTTGCGGAAGCCCAGGGGGCCGCCACGATGGTCGGGTTCCAGAAGCGCTTCAGCAAGACCTTCGACAAGGCGAAGCGGCTCCTCGACGAGGGTGCGATCGGTGAGATCGCCGGCTTCGACGCCTGGTCCTACTCCTCCGACTTCGCCGAAGCGAGCGCCGACGCCCGCCAGTCTGCTTCGCGGGGAGGAGTGCTCAGGGACGCCGGATCTCATGCCATCGATCTCGCGCTGTGGTACTTCGGCGATCTCGAGGTGCTGGCCCCAGCCGAAGGTACTCCCCTCACCGACCTGCCAGCGGACTTCAGCTCGGCGAGGGTGGGCACCTCGAGCGGGATCGTCGGAACGTTCAGCGTCTCCGCGCAAATGGCGGATTACCGCCTGCCCGAGATCGGCATCACGATCAAGGGCTCGGAGGGGAGGATCGACGTCAATGACGACCAGCTGGAGCTCGTTAACGACCGGCAGACGCAGCGCTGGCATAGACAGGACCTGGCGGACAGCGAGGTCGAGTTCCTGCTTGGCGAGGCCGAGTACTCGCGGGAGAACGATGCGTTCATAGCCGCGGTGGCGACCGGCCTGGATCACGGCGGAGCGGATTTCGAGGCGGGGGCCAGGGTCGAGCGCATCATCGACGCAATGCTGGGAGCCCCGGCATGAGCGCCGACGAGAAGCTGCTCCTGGTCGGCGACAATCCGTTCTTGGGCGTCAGCCATCTCTCCCAGGAACGGGCGAAGGCGAGAGGATCGGACGTGACCACGGCCGACCATGCAGCCGAGCTGGTGTCGATCTCGTTCAACAATGGCGCCGACGGATTCCTGTTCTCGATCGGTGAGCTCTCGCTCTCGGTCCTGAACACACTCAGGAAGCGGGAAGATGCCGCTTCGAAATCGCTTCTGGCGATCGCTCCGTGGTCGTTCGAGTACGTGCGTGCGGCGGTCCGGCTCGGTGGCCTGCCCGGGCTGGCGGGGGAGGTCAGCCGGCGAGTCGTGCGCTCACGGAATATCTACGCCGTCCTGCAGGGCGCACGCGGAGCGCTGAGCAACGACATCGGAGCGCTGTTCAAGGCCTACATGAGCTACGAGGTGTCGAGGGTCCGCTCGGCGGCCGGCCGCGACGCCCGGCTCGAATCCCTGCTGCTGCACGAGATCGTCACCGACATGGCCCTTGGCTTCGACATGGAGTGGATGTTCAGGGCTCATGTCGACGCCAACCGCCGCGCCGGCACCAAGCCTGGATACAACACCCGCAACCTGCCGCTGCTGGTGGCGAAGCTCAGAGAATGGGGAATCAGCCTCGATGGCTCGGTGATTGCCGCCCCATTCAACGCCGAGGGATTCCAGATGTGCCCGTCGATGCAGGAATGTGAGGCGGTGCTGGCCGAGCTCGGCAGCAGCGAGGTGATCGCGTTCAGCATCCTCGCGGCCGGGCACCTGAACTATTCGGACGCGATCGAGTACGTGGCGGAGCTGCCGAACCTTCGCGGCGCGGTCGTGGGGGTATCGAAGCCCGAGCATGCGCGGTCCACCTTCGGCGATTTGCGGCGGTCTTTCGAGCGCGCAGCGGCGAGCTAGACGCTCGAGCGCTTGGCCTCGACCGCTGCGGGCAGCGTGATCGCCGTTTCGGGGCGCCGCTGCCACATGCCAGGGTTGAGCCAGGACTCGCGAATGATCGTCCTCAGCACGCGGAAGCCGTCGCGGAAGGTCCTCAGGTGGCTCTGGCCGTGGATCCGGTTGAGCTCGTAGCTCGGCACCTCTGAGATGACCAGGCCCGCCTTCGCGAGGCGAACGTTGATCAGGGTCTCGACCTCGAAGCCGGTGACGTCGAGCGAGATATAGGGGAGACAGCGGGTCCAGAAGGCGTTGTAGCCGTAGCAGAGGTCGCTGTAGCGGGTGCCGTAGAGGAGGTTGACACTGGTGGCCAGCCCCCAGTTGCCGGCGCGGCGCAGCGGCGTGATGTCCTCGCTGCCGCCGCCCTCGATGAAGCGCGAGCCCTTGGCGAAGTCGGCGCCCGCCCAGAGCGAGTCGATGAAGCGGGGGATCTCGGCGGGATTGGCGGAGCCGTCGGCGTCGAGCATCACGATCGCGTCGCCGGTGACCGCCTCGAAGCCGAGCCGCAGCGCATCTCCCTTGCCCTTATCCGATTGATGAACGACGCGGATCGACGGACGCTGCTCCAGCGCCACGGCGACCGTGTCGTCCTCCGACCCACCGTCGACGAGGATCACCTCGTGAAGCCCGCCTGGCAGCCGCGGCAGGAGCTCGCGCAGGTTCTCAGCCTCGTTGAGCGCAGGGATGACGACGCTGACGCGCGGCGGGCTGGTCACGGCCCGGGTTCGCGTGTGCTCTTTCTCGAGACGGGTTCTGGCCGGGGCGGGGCGGGGATGGCTGACGAAGGCCAGCATCGCGCCGGCAAGGGCCGCCCACGGGGCTGCCCCGATCAGCGGGTTGACCACAACCAGGACCAGGCTGACGCCGAGCAGCGCGGCCGCTGCGAGGCGACTCTTGGACCACCGAGGAGTCGCTGCTGTGGATGGAGAGGTGCGCTGGGACACAAGGATCACGAAGTTCTTGTGAAGTCCCGCTTCGACATCCATGTCTGTGCGGACGGGCCGGTCTGCCTTGCCGGCCGACTTCTCCCACGATTTTGCGGGAGCCCGGTTTGGGGGTAATTTGTGGGTTGTTTGCTGGGAATTAGGACAAAAATTCGCCACCCGCTAGCGTCAGTACTTGTGACACGGCGGCACCCCTGAGCCCTGCCTGACCATGGAGACCGATCCCAACCGCGCTTCGGAGACCCTGCCCGCGCCCCTGCCGGCCCCCCAAGATGCCCTCGACCGGCTCGGCCTCGGCATGCTCGTCACCACCCCCGACGGGCTGGTCATGGAGGCCAACGAGACCGCCACCCGGCTCGTCGCCGAGGCCTTCGGGGCCTGGCCGGAAGAGGCGACCTGCTGCAACCTGTTCGGCTGCCGCAGCCGCGAGCCCCTCGCCCTGCATTGCATCAGCGAGTTGGCTTCGAACACCGATGGCTCGCTGCCCGAGCTTCGCGTCGACCTGCCTCCCGAGCTGCCGACCAACGCGGTCTGGGTGACCGCGGCCCGCACCGGGGGCGAGGGGTCACCTGTCCTGCTCCACCTGCGGCCGGCGGTTCTCGGCGACCGCCGCCAGCGCACCGAGCCACACTGGATGGCCGGGCCGCGGCTCCGCGTCCAGGCTCTCGGCCGGACGCGGATAACGACCGAGGAGACCTCGATCGAGGGCCAATGGCTGATGCAGCGGCCCGGCGAGCTGCTCAAGTACCTGGTCTGCCAGCGTGGCCGGCCGACCCACGTCGACGAGATCGCCGAGGCGCTCTGGCCAAACGGCGGAGTGTCGGGACGCAGCACCGTGCGCTACTACGTGCATAGCCTCCGCGACCTGCTGGAGCCGCTGCGCGAGCCGCGCGGGTCCTCCTCGTTCATCGTCTCGGTGCAGGGCAGCTATGCGATCGACCCCCGCGTCAACGTCGACCTCGACGAGTTCGAGTCGCTGGCGATGGCCGGCCTACGAAGCGCCGGGGCGGAATCGGAGACCGGGCCGGAAGCGAACTCGCTGCTGGCCCAGGCGATGGACCTCTACCGCGGGGACCTCTTCGAGGAGCAGCCGTTCGCGGCCTGGGCGTTCGCCGAGCGAGAGCGGCTGCGCTCGCTTGCGCTTCGGTCCCTCTCGGTGCTCGTCGAACGGCGCCGCTCAACCGATCCCGCTGTCGCGCTCGACTACCTCGAGCGGTTCTCCGATCGCTGGCCGGTCGACACCTCCTTGCAGCGCTCGCTGATCGACCTCTACCTCCAGGAGGGCCGCCGCAGCGACGCCCAGCGCCGCTACGCGGCGTTCCGCAAGCGCCTCCGCGAGGAGTTCGAGGAGGAGCCCGGCTTCGAGCTGGCCGATCTCGGTCCGGGCCGGGTCCCCGAAAGTCGGTAATCGCCGCCATCGCGTGATCCGCCCGCGGTGGGGCGGCGTAAGGGTCGGGCAAGCCGAGAGTCGGGCCGGCGGCCGGCTCCGAAGCTGAAGCACCGACCACCGCCGTCAAGGAGGACCCATGAAGAAGTACGCACTGGCCGCGGCCCTGGCGGCGGTGGCGATCGCGGTACCGCTGAGCATCGGCTCCTCGCATCGCGAGGCCCCGCTGATCGCGCTCGACCCGACCGGGGACAACACCGACACCTACGCGTTCACCGCGAACGACGCGACCGGCAAGCTGACGCTGGTAGCGAACTGGATCCCGTTCGAGGACCCGGCGGGCGGTCCGAACTTCTACAGGTTCGACGACGCGGCGCGCTACTACCTGAACGTCGACAACACCGGTGAGGGCGTCCCCGACGTCCGCTACCTGTTCGACTTCAACACCAAGGTCCGCAACAAGGGCTCGTTCCTGTACGGGCTGGGCGGCGAGATCACCTCGCTCCGCGACCCGGACCTGAACGTGATCCAGACCTACAAGCTGGTCCGTGAGCGGCTCCGGAACGGCCGCGTCGTCAGCACCAAGGTGCTCGGCAGGGGCCTGCCGACGCCGCCCAACAACGTCGGCCCGAAGACGACGCCGAACTACGAGCAGACCGCGAGCGCCGCCGTTCGCAGCCTGCCCGGTGGCGTCAAGGTGTTCGCCGGCCAGCGGGACGATCCCTTCTACGCGAGCCTGGGGCGGATCTTCGACACGATCAACCTCACCGGCGCCGGCCTCGGGAACATGGGCGGCGGGGTCGACGACCTGGCCGGCTACTCGGTCCACTCGACGATCCTGCAGGTGCCGGAGGCGCAGGTCACCCGCAACCGAAGGGGCGTCGCGGGCCCTGACGCGAACAACGCGGTCGTCGGCGTCTGGTCGACCACCGAGCGGCGCAGCCTCTCGGTCGGCGGTCGCGGCGGCGGCTCCTACCGGCAGATCTCCCGGCTCGGCAACCCGCTGGTCAACGAGGTGATCATCCCGTTGGGGCAGAAGGACCGGTTCAACCGGACCACCCCGGACCGGGACGCCGAGCTCTACGGCCGCTTTGTCGTCGAGCCCGAGCTGGCGAAGGTGCTGAACGCGCTGTTCGACGTCGGCGCCCCGGAGACCAACCGCACCGACATCGTCCAGGCGGTCCTCCAAGGGATTCCGGGCCTGAACGCGTTCCCGGGCCGCAACGCGGAGACCCCGACCGACACGATCCACATCAACCTCGGCACGCCGCCCTCGGCGAGCCCGAACCGTCTCGGCGTGATCGCCGGCGACAACGCGGGCTACCCGAACGGGCGTCGGCTGCTCGACGACGTGGTCGACATCGACCTGCGCGTCGTCGCCGGTGTGCTGAAGGGGAACGACGTCCCGCTCGGGGACGGCGTCGACCAGAACAACCTGCCGTTCCTCACCGAGTTCCCCTACGTCGCGCACCCCAAGCCGGGGGCCAACCCCGACGCCGGCTTCGGCTCGGAGCTGAAGACATCCGGCAAGGCCTCGGCCGAGGGGCCGGTGCTGGTCTCCGGCGGCGCCGATTCCAGCGGGCCCGCGAGGAGCGGTGCCGGATCGGCGATCGGCGATGGCGGCGAGGGCATCAGCCCGGCCGCCTGGCTGATGATCGCGGCGGGCACCGCGGCGCTGCTGGCGATCGGGGCCGTCGCCGGCCGCAACCGCAAGGTCAGCGACCGCTGACGTACCACGCCTACGGAGGGGGCCGCCGCGGCGGCCCCCTCCGCGGCGGCTCATCAAGGAGAGAACCGTGACGCTCACCCTGCAAAGGCTTCCCCTCAAGCTCGCCGCCGCGGCGCTCGCCTTCGTGGCGATGATCGTGCTGCTGCGGGAGATCGACGAATCCGGCGTGCCGGCGGCGGGCGAGGCCTCCGGCACGGTGAGCGAGATCCCGCTCGATGCGACGACCAACGAGCGAATCGAGGCGCTGCGGGCGCGGATCGCCGCGGACCCCGCTGACGCCGCCAGCCGCGTCGAGCTCGGTCAG
>Ga0299913_10000631_pt1 | contig 23203 bp, 20 predicted proteins | sample RVTome_9_FD_201360 | JGI IMG/M metagenome (GOLD analysis project Ga0299913, IMG submission 201360) | Soil microbial communities from uranium-contaminated site in the Upper Colorado River Basin, Wyoming, United States - RVT155D38 (version 2) ... | reverse complement strand
CCTGGGGTCCGAGGTAGAGCCGGTGCGCGCTCACGCCGTCCACGATCGGGGCGGCGACTCCGATCTCCAGGGTCGGGAGGCTGTCCCCGGCCTCGCCCCGCAGGGAGACCGCCGAGAGAGGCGGCCCGTCGGCGGGCGACAGCACCATCGCCAGGAAGTACTTGTTCCTGAGCCCCGCCCACTCGATCTCGCCCCCCAGCGAAACCCCGTCCCCTTCGTCCAGGTCGCCGGCCTCGTGGTCGACGACCTCCCCGTCGACTCGACCCACGGCCCGCAGCTGGGAGTAGTCCTCACGCGGCTTCTTCTCGTTGGAAAGAAGGCGCGGCCCGATCCCGGTGACGAGGACGCCGTCGGCGGGCTCCCCGAAGCGGATCTCGACCCCGATCACGTAGCTGTCGGGGTCGAAGCGATAGGTCTGCTCGATCTCGGGCTCGGCTCCGGCCGAGACCAGCCGCAGGGTCGCCGGCTCCGCGCCCGCTGGAATTCTGAGCAGGCTGTCGCCGGCGATGTAGCGAGTCGCGTCCAAGGCGACCCGCCGGCCCCCAAGATTGGCGGCCCGGTTCAGGAACGCGGCCTCCTCCGGGACCAGGAGGACCGGCCCGGGGTTCGTGTACGACGGATACCGGAGGAGCTCGACCTGCCGGAGGACGGCCCCGCGGGGGTCGATCGTGAGCCGGTAAAGAGGGGTCTCCACGACCACCGGCACCGGGACGGGAGCCAGGCTGTCGACGGTCGGCGCCTGTTCCTCGAGAACCTCGCCGTCAGGGCCGGCCGCGTCCGCGACCGAATCCGGTTCCCGGGCGGCCGACTCCGAGGCAGCCGGGGGCGGAAGGGCCGGCGCCACGGCCGTGGAGTCCGGCGCCGCCGTGGGTGCCTGGTCGGACGTCATCCGGGAATACCACCACTGCGTGCCCGCGAGGACCACCATCATCAGCAGGAACGCCAGCAGAACCCGTCGCTGCTCGTTCAAACGTGGCCCATCTTCCCGGTCTCGACCGGCACAGGATCGTGGCCTCCCGGATGCCACGGATGGCACCGCAGGATTCGGCGGATGGCCAGCCCTCCTCCCCGCCATGCCCCATGGACCTCGATTGCGCCCCGAGCGTACTCCGAGCAGGTAGGCTGGTAGCGGCAGGGAGAGGGTCGCCAGGAGGTGGCCACTTGGTAGAGACCGATCAGGGCCAGGAGGATCGCTCTCACGTCGTCATCTCCTTCGCCAGCCCGTGGAGGGCCCGCGACAGCTCCTGGAAGTCGAGATCGTAGGCCCCGATCCGCGCCCGGACGAGATAGTCGCGAGGCTCCGGCCGAGAGAGGAGCTCGCTCGCGAGAAGAGCCGTCAATCGGCGCCTCAGCCGGTTCCGCTCGACGCTCGTGTGCCCGTACTTCGGGGTGATGCAGGTCGCCCGGGACGCGCCCCCCGCGGCCGGACGCCAGTAGAGCTCGAGATCGGCTCCGTGGACGCCGGGTCCGCGAAGGAGCCTGACGATCTCGCGTCGAGTGGTGACGCGACGGTCCCGGGGGATGGCACCCACCGGAGCTCGACCGATCCCGGCGCCGGTCGAAGCTAGCGCCGCTTGCGGGAGAACTCGGCGGAGACGGAGAGCCGGGCGCGCCCTTTCCTGCGGCGCCTGGACAGGATCTTGCGCCCTCCCCGGGTCTTCATCCGCGCGCGGAATCCGTGCTTGTTGCGCCGCTTGCGCCGGCTTGGTTGATACGTGCGCTTCATCGTGGTCTCGCGGGAAAGCGGGAAATGTGGACCGGAAAATGCGGCTGAAACGGCCGGAGAATGTACGTCCCGCCGACCGCCGCCGTCAACCGCTCTTTGCACTTCGTCCCGCCGTCTGTCGGCCGGTTGACACGTCTCGATGCGCGGGCTACTATGGGAGTCCTTTCGACGCGCGGCGCACACTCACAGGAACTCATTCCCGTCCCAGCGGAGCCCGCAGTCGTGTATTCAGCCGAACTGACCGCGCCCGAGGTGTGGTCCCTCATCCTCGAGGAGACCCGCAAAAGCATCAACCCGCAGACGTTCACGACCTGGCTCGAGCCGACCGAAGCGGTCGCACTGACGTCGGATGAGCTCCTCGTCCACGTCAAGAACCAGTTCGCCATCGATTACATCGAAGGGCAGTACGGCGCGGTGCTGGCCGAGATCATCGCCGCCCTGTTCGACGAGGAGCTGAGGATCGTCTTCCAGTCGGCCGACGGCGGGAGCGAGGCCGGGCCGGGCCGGCCCGTGACGGGCCGGCCCATGCCGGACGCCGTGACGTCGAACCGGTCCCTCCCGGGGACCCGGCCCGCAGGCACGATCAACTTCGGGCTGCCACTCAACCCGCGCTACACGTTCGACACCTTCGTGGTGGGGAACTCGAACCAGTACGCCCACGGTGCCTCACTGGCGGTCGCCGGGAAGCCTGCCCAGAGCTACAACCCGCTCTTCATCTACGGGGGCGTCGGGCTCGGCAAGACCCACCTCATGCAGGCGATCGGCAACACCGCCCTGGAGACAGGCCAGCTCGAGCGCGTCTGCTACCTTTCGGCCGAGACGTTCATGAACCAGATGATCGAGGCTCTCCAGTTCGGCAAGACGCTCGATTTCCGGAACAAGTACCGGCGCATGGACCTGCTCCTGATCGACGACATCCAGTTTCTCCAGGGCAAGGACGCCACCCAGGAAGAGTTCTTCCATACCTTCAACGCGCTCTATGACGCGCACAAGCAGATCGTCGTCACGAGCGACCGCGTGCCGAAGGAGATCCCGACGCTCGAGGAACGGCTGGTCTCACGGTTCGAGTGGGGGCTCGTCGTCGACATCCAGCCACCCGACCTGGAGACCCGGATCGCCATCCTCCAGCACAAGGCCAGCCGGACCGGACTGGACCTCCCACAGGATGTCATCCTCTTCATCGCCAAGAACGTGAAGTCCAACGTCCGCGAGCTCGAGGGAAGCCTGATCCGGCTGATCGCCCACTCCAGCCTGAACGCGTCCGACGTCACCATCGAGCTCGCCGAAGAGGTTCTCAAGAACATCCTGAGCACGGAGACCCGGCGCGTCACCGTGGACCGCATTCAGCACGAGGTGGCGACCGACTACGGCGTGACGGTCGAAGGGCTCAAGTCCCGCAAGCGGACCAAGAACCTGACCGTGCCGCGGCAGGTGGCTATGCACCTGTGCCGCCAGCTCACCGATCTCCCGCTCGTCGAGATCGGCCAGGCGTTCGGCGGCCGTGACCACACGACCGTCATCCATGCTTGCGACAAGGTGGACTCACAGATCAAGAGCAACCGCGGCGTCCGGCGACGGATCGAGCAGCTGCGGGACCGCATCGCCAGCTGAACCGCGCGACTTGTGGACAGGGTGAAAGTCCGACGTGGACCGACCGTGGATTGGGGAGCCGAAGTGACGATCATCCACACGCGTCCGGGCACCGTCCACAGCGTGCCCAGAACCACCCGCGTCGCACTCGAGAGCATCCCTGCCCGGCCGGTGGCCATCGCCAGGGGATCGAATGTCGTCGGTCCACAAATCCACGCTCCCTAGTTCTACTACGAATGATCTATCTTTCGTCGAAACAGATCGATCTCCGTCGGGGATAACTCGAGGACGTCCGGAGGCAGAAGCATGCGGTTCACGATCGCTCAAGGTGACCTGCTCGAAGCGCTGAGCGCGGTGTCGAACGTCGTTCCGGCCAGGACCCCGCTGCCGATCATCGGCAACGTGCTGGTCGAGGCCGAGGACGACGTGTTCGCCATCTCGGCCACCGATCTGGATCTTTCGGTCACGGTCCGTGCCGCGGCCAGCGTCGACGAGCCGGGGCGGGTGACCCTGCCCGCCCGGAAGCTCACCGACATGGTCCGGGCCTTGCCGGCGAGCGTGGTCCGCGTGGAGGGATCCGGCGAGCACGTGACGGTCGAGTGCGAGAGCTCGCGGTTCCGGGTGCACGGTCTCCCGGCCGAGGACTTCCCCGGCTTCCCCAAGCTCGATTTCGAGGCCGGGTTTGCGGTCCCGGCGGGGATTGTGGACCGGCTCGCCACGCGAACGGCATTTGCTGCCTCGACGGAGGACACGCGACCGATTCTGAACGGGGTTCTGTGGGAAGTCGGCGAGGAACGGATGCAGATGGTCGCGACGAACGGCCACCGCCTGGCACGGTACTCGGTGCCGAACCCTGACGGCGGATCCGAGTCCCGTAGCATGATCGTGCCGCCCAAGGCGCTAGCCCAGATCGGTCGGATCTTCGCCCCCGATGACGAGCTTAGGGTGGCCACGGACGGCAAGCAGATCGGGTTCCGCGGCCAGCGTGGCGAGGTGTTCAGCCGGCTCATCGAGGGGCCCTATCCGAACTACGAGCAGGTGATCCCGCGCGACAACGACAAGCGCGCCCGGCTCGACAAGGAGCGGCTGGTCGGGGCGCTCCGCAGAATGGTGGTGATGGCCAGCGACCAGACCCACCGCGTGCGACTCTCGCTGGGGGACGATCTCCTGCGCTTCCACGTCTCGACCCCCGACGTGGGCGAGGGATCCGAGCAGATGCCGGCGGCTTACGAAGGGGACGAAATCGACATCGGGTTCAACGCCAACTACCTGCTCGAGGTGCTCCGGTTCGTGGATTCCGACGAGGTCGAAATGACGCTCAAGGCGCCCGAGCGGGCGGCGGTCGTGATGCCCGCCGACGGCGACGACGAGGCGTTCCTGTGCCTTGTCATGCCGCTCCGCCTGCAGGAGTGAGCTAGGTGGACGTTCTGACCACTTAAGATTATGTTTAGACCCTTCCCGGGCGGCCCGGTTCCGGTTGCCCGAAGTCCTTATCACAGTTAAATTTAGTCCCTCGATGAGGGACCCGGATCGAGGCACCCGGTGCGGCTGATCGAAATCGGCCTCGACCGCTTCCGCAACCTGCGCTCCACGTGCATCGAGATCCCGCCCCAGGGGGCGGTCCTGATCGGCTCCAACGGGCAGGGGAAGACTAGCGGCCACGCCCCCGTTCTTCTCCTCGACGACGTGTTCGCGGAGGTGGACGCCGGCCGGTCACGGGCCCTTCTGCCTTGCCTGGGCGTCCATCGGCAACGCCTCGTGACCTCCGCGCGGCCGCTCCCCGGGCTCGAGACGAGCCTCGAGCCGTGGGAGGTCTCGGAGGGCCGGATCCAGAGCTGCGCGGTAGCCGCCTGATGACTGCGCGGGAGCGGGGCCGCGTGCGGCGCGTGGGCTCGGTCCTCGATCGGGTCCTGGCCGGGCTCGGCGTGGACGAGGTGGTCGACCGCCACCGAGTTCTCGTCGACTGGAAGGGCCGGGTGGGCGAGGAGATCGCGCGTGCGACCCGGCCCCGGAGACTGGATGGCGACGTGCTGATCGTGGGGGTGTGCAGCCCGGCGTGGCTGAACGAGCTGTCGCTTCGCCGGACGGAGATCCTGAAGGCCCTCAATGCCGGGCAGGGTCGGGGAAAGATACGGAAGATCGTGTACCGGCTGGATCCCGAAATCGATGGCTGACGACGCCGTGGAGGACGTGAATGCCTAAGACGAAGGTCGTGCAGGCGCGCAACGCGAAGGCCGCCGAGGCCTACCGGGCCGAGAAGATCCAGGTCCTGCAGGGTCTGGAGGCCGTCCGCAAGCGACCCGGGATGTACATCGGCTCGACCGGCGCCCGGGGACTCCATCATCTCGTCTACGAGGTCGTGGACAACGCCGTGGACGAGGCGCTGGCAGGCTATTGCGACGCGATCGCGGTCACGATCGGCCCCGACAACGTGGTCACGGTCGAGGACAACGGTCGGGGCTTCCCGGTGGACGTCCATCCCACCGAGAAGAAGCCGGGGGTCGAGGTCGCGATGACGACCCTCCACGCGGGCGGGAAGTTCGACCACACGTCGTACAAAGTGTCCGGTGGCCTCCACGGCGTCGGCGTGTCGGTCGTCAACGCGCTCAGCGAGTGGCTCGAGGTCGAGGTCATGCGCGACGGCCAGCGCTATCACCAGCGCTACGAGCGGGGCGCCAAGGCCACCGAGCTCGAGGTGAAGGGCGAAAGCGACGAGACCGGGACCATCGTCCGATTCCACCCCGATCCCCGGATCTTTCCCGAGATCGACTTCCAGTACGAGACGCTGACCGGCCGGCTGAGAGAGCTCGCGTTCCTGAACCAGGGGCTGGAGATCTCGATCACCGACGAGCGCGCGGAGAAACCGGAGAAGGACGTCTTCAAGTACGATGGCGGGCTGGTGGAGTTCGTCAAGCACCTCAACAAGAGCCGGAAGCCGCTCCACCCCAAGCCCATGTACGTGGAGGCGACGCGCGAGGACGTCGAGGTGCAGTGCGCGATCCAGTACAACGAGACGTACACGGAGACGCTGTTCACCTTCGTAAACAACATCAACACACACGAGGGCGGGACGCATCTGTCCGGGTTCAAGAGCGCCCTGACGCGCACGCTCAACGCCTACGCCAACGACAAGGGCTTCTTCAAGAAGGCGGACTTCACGCTCAGCGGCGACGACGTCCGGGAGGGCCTGACGGCGGTGCTGTCGGTCAAGGTCATGGAGCCTCAGTTCGAGGGGCAGACCAAGACCAAGCTCGGCAACTCCGAGGTGCGCGGCATCGTGGAGTCGGTCATGAATGAGAGTCTCGGGAGCTGGCTCCAGGAGAACCCTGGCCCGGGCCGGAGGATCGTGGAGAAGGCCCTCCAGGCGGCGCGGGCGCGTGAGGCCGCCCGCAAGGCGCGCGACCTGACGCGCAAGAAGTCCGCGCTGGACAGCGGGGTCCTGCCGGGCAAGCTGGCGGACTGCTCGATCGACGATCCGGACCTGTCGGAAATCTTCCTGGTGGAAGGCGACAGCGCCGGCGGTAGCGCGAAGATGGGGCGCGACAGGAACTACCAGGCGATCCTGCCCCTGCGTGGAAAGATCCTCAACACCATCCGCGCGCGGATCGACAGGATCCTGTCGAACGAGGAGATCCGCACGATCATCACCGCGATCGGGACAGGCTTCGGCGAGGACGAGTTCAAGCTCGAGGACGCGCGCTACAACAAAGTGATACTCCTGTGCGACGCCGATGTTGACGGAAGTCACATCAGGACGCTGCTCCTGACGTTTTTTTTCCAGTGGATGAAGGAGCTGATCGAGGCGGGTCGGATCTACATCGCACAACCACCGTTGTACCGCGTCGGGAAGGGCAAGCAGGAGTTCTACGCCTACGACGATGAGGAGCGCGATCTTTACATCGAGCGGTTGGGAAAGAACGGCGTGAACGTCCAGCGGTACAAGGGCCTCGGCGAGATGAACCCGGACCAGCTCTGGAAGACGACGATGGATCCGGAGAGCCGAACGATCCTGCAGGTGACGATGGACGACGCCGTCCAGGCCAACGAACTGTTCCAGACCCTGATGGGCGATGAGGTCGAGCCACGCCGGGAGTTCATCGAGAAGAACGCCAAGTACGTCCGGAATCTGGACGTGTAGTCCCATACCCCGCGAACGAGGTTCATGTAGACCATGGCCGTAGAGCAGACCCGGGAACGGATCGTTCCGCGCTTCATCGAGGACGAGATGCGGGAGTCGTTCATCGACTACTCGATGAGCGTCATCGTGGCGCGGGCTCTCCCGGACGCCCGTGACGGTCTCAAGCCCGTCCACCGGCGCATTCTGTATTCGATGCAGGAGCTCGGGCTGGGCCCGACCCGCCCGTACAAGAAGAGCGCGACCGTCGTCGGCGATGTGCTCGGGAAGTACCATCCCCACGGGGACAGCGCCGTCTACGACGCTCTCGTCCGCATGGTGCAGCCGTTCTCCCTGCGGTATCCGCTGCTGGACGGGCAGGGGAACTTCGGATCGGTCGACGGCGACCCCGCGGCCGCCTACCGCTACACCGAGGCCCGGCTGGCCCCGATCGCCAGCGAGATGCTCGCCGACATCGAGAAGGAGACGGTCGACTACGCGCCCAACTTCGACGACCGGCTTCAGGAGCCGACCGTCCTGCCGTCCCGGCTCCCCAACCTGCTCGTCAACGGCTCGAGCGGTATCGCGGTCGGGATGGCCACCAACATCCCGCCCCACAACCTGCGCGAGGTCGTAGACGCGCTGTGCGCGCTGGTCGACGACCCGGAGATCGACCTCGACGGCCTCATGGCGCACATCAAGGGACCGGACTTCCCTACCGGCGGCTTCGTGTTCGGCAGCGCGGGCATCCGGGAGGCCTACGATACCGGTCGCGGCAAGATCGTGATGCGGGCCCGCGCCGTCACCGAGGTCAAGGCGAGCGGCAAGGAGCAAATCGTCATCACCGAGATTCCCTACCAGGTCAACAAGTCCAAGCTCGTCGAGCAGATCGCCGACTCGGTGCGGAGCAAGAGAATCGAGGGCATTTCGGACCTTCGCGACGAAAGCGATCGGGACGGCATGCGGGTCGTGATCGAGCTGAAGCGGGACGCCATCGCGCAGGTCGTCCTCAACAACCTCTACAAGTCCACCCAGATGGAATGGACGTTCGGGATCATCAACCTTGCCCTCGTCGACAACGTGCCCCGCGAGATGGGGCTCAAGGAGTTGCTCGAGCATTTCGTCGAGCACCGCCACGACGTGGTCGTCCGGCGCAGCCAGTTCGAGCTCCGCGAAGCCGAAGAGCGGGCGCACATCGTGGAGGGCCTCCGGATCGCGATCGACAACATCGACGAGATCGTGAAGCTCATCCGGGGGGCCGCCGACACCGACGCCGCCCGGAGCGAGCTCATGGAGCGGTTCGGCCTCTCCGAGCGCCAGGCCCAGGCGATCCTCGACATGCGCCTGGCGCGCCTGACCGGTCTCGAGCGGGACAAGCTGGAAGCCGAGTACACCGAGCTTCTGAAGACCATCAACCGGCTCAAGGAGCTCCTCGCCTCCAAGCGCCTGCGGATGGAGATGATCAAGGACGAGCTCCGGGATATCGCCGAGAAGTACGGCGATGCGCGGCGCACCGAGATCGTGGGGGGCGGCACGGACCTCTCGATGGAGGATCTGATCGCCGAGGAGGACATGGTCGTCACGATCAGCCACACCGGTTATATCAAGCGGATCGCCGTCTCCACCTATCGTCAGCAACGCCGGGGCGGCCGCGGCGTGACCGGAATGGGGACCAAGGAGGACGACTGGATCGAGCGACTTTACGTGGCGACGACCCACGACTACCTGCTGGTGCTGACCGCGCAGGGGCGCTGCTACTGGCTCAGGGTGTACGACATCCCGCAGGGGGGACGGGCGAGTCGGGGCAAGCCGATCGTGAACCTGCTCGAGATGGCCCCGGGGGACACGGTGGCCGACGTGATCAGCGTGCGCGGCTTCGACGACCAGCACTTCGTGGTCATGGCCACCGAGCGGGGACACGTGAAGAAGACGGTCCTGTCCGCGTACGGGAACCCGCGGCGGGGCGGCATCATCGCCATCCGCGTCGGCGGGGACGATCGGCTGATCAGTGCCCAGCTCACCGACGGCTCCAACGACATCGTCCTGGCCACCCGCAAGGGACAGGCGATCCGTTTCCACGAGGACGAGGTCCGCGACATGGGACGCGACACCCAGGGGGTCAAGGGGATCACGCTCCAGGGCAAGGGCGACGGCGTGCTCGACATGGTGGTCGTCAAGAACGAGCAGAACGCCATCCTGGCGGTGACCGAGAACGGCTACGGCAAGCGGACCCGAATCAAGGACTATCGGGTAACTCATCGTGGCGGGAAGGGGATCAAGACGCTGAGCCCGACCGCCAAGACGGGCCCCCTGGTGGGGGTCAAGGAGGTCGTCGAGCAGGACGAGCTCATGATCGTCACGAGCGGCGGCATCATCATCCGGTTCCCGGTCAAGGGCGTTCGGATCATGGGACGCGCCACCCAGGGCGTCCGGCTCATCAACCTGGAAGAAGGGCATCGTGTCGGCGATGTGGCACGGGTCGTGCTTGAAAACGGCGATCAGGAAGCGGGGCTCGGGGACGAGCTCGGGGCCCCGGGCGAACAACAGCTCGACATGGAACCCGAAACGGAGTGACCCCTCCTGAATGCTCCCGCGAGAGCCGAACCCCGCCCGGCGGTAGGGGAGCCGTACATCCTGGTCGTGGACGACGACCCCTCGATCTGCGACACGCTGACTACGATGTTGCAGTTCAAGGGCTATCGAACGTCAGTGGCCAGAAATGGTAAGGAAGCGATAGATATAGCACGTACTCATCCTCCCGACCTGGTGCTGCTGGACGTGATGATGCCCGAGGTCGACGGGGTGACCGTGTGCCGGACCTTCCGCGAGGATCCGGGTCTGCGCGACATCCGGATCCTCATGCTCACCGCCAGGAGCGGCCGCCAGGACGTCGTGCGGGCGCTCGAGGCGGGCGCCAGCGACTACGTCACCAAGCCCTTCTTTTTCGACGAGCTCGTGGCACGGATCCGCACCAACATGGAGGTCAAGCGTTACCACGACGATCTGGCCGCCATGCTCCGGATCTCGCAGGCCGTCTCCTCGTCGCTGGACAGCGACAAGGTCCTCTACACGATCGTCAGCGAGCTTGGCGAGGTCGTGCAGTCGGACCGGGCTTCGCTGATCAAGGTCGCCGACCGGGAGACGGGCTACGTAGTCGCCACCCAGGACGACCCGGAGATCCGGAACCTCAGGATCGATCTCCTCGACTATCCCGAGATCCAAAAGTCCTTCGTCGAGCGGCGGGTGGTGGTGGTCGATGATACCCACAGCGATCCGCTGACCGCCGAGGTCCGCGAGAAGATCCCCGACCGGAAGTCGGTATTGATCGTTCCGCTCGAGATCCAGCGCGCCGACCTGGGGGACTACGTCCTGCTGAGCTCGCGCGAGTACCGCCCCTATTCGGAGCCGGAGATCAAGTTCGCCCAAGTGGTGGCGAGCGCGGCGGCGAACGGTCTCAGCAACGCGGCCCTGTACGAGCAGGCGGCGATCGACAACCAGCGGCTGGCCACGCTCGCCAACACCGACGACCTGACAAAGCTCCACAATCACCGCCACTTCTATCAACGCCTGGAGGAGGAGTACAAGCGGGCGGAGCGCTACCGGTCGGACCTTTCGCTGATCCTCCTCGACCTGGACCACTTCAAGAGCGTCAACGACACCCACGGGCACCAGCGGGGTGACGCCGTTCTCCGCGAGCTCGCCAACGTCCTCCTGCGTTCCATCCGCGAGACCGACCTGCTGGCGCGCTACGGCGGCGAGGAGTTCGCGGTCCTGCTCCCCGAGACGAGCCTGGCGGGCGCGTTCCGTCAAGCCGAGCGGATGCGGCAGTCGGTGAAGGCCCATTACTTCGAGGCCCTGCAGGGGCAGACCCTCACCATCTCCTGCGGCGTCGCCTGCATGCCGTTCAGCTCCGACGTCTTTACCGAGCCGCGCCACCAGCAGGACGCCCTGATCGCCTGGGCCGACCAGGCGCTCTACACGGCCAAGCGCGGGGGCCGCGACCGCTCGATCACAGCCGAAGCCCGGTCCGCCGAGGAGTGAGTGGCCTCATGCTGGCGCTTCTCGCCGTCGTCCTCCTGGTCGGAGGAGGGCTCATCGGGCTATGGCTCCTGCTGGGCTGGCTCGGCGCCTGGCGGTTGAACCGCTCGTACACCCTGTACCCCGACGTGAGCTTCAGCTTCACGCCCTGGGAGCTCGGCGTGAAGCACGAGGAGGTCGAGTTCCCGACGGCCGACGGAATCATGCTTCGGGGGTGGCTCCTGCCCCGGCCGGAAACCACCCGGACGGTCGTGTCGCTCCACGGGTACCGAGGCCACATGGCCCAGCTCCTGGGGATCTCCACGCTCCTCTGGCGGGCCGGCTTCAACGTGCTCCTGTTCGACTTCCGCGGACGAGGGCGGAGCGCAGCCGCCCCGATCTCGATGGGGCTCTGGGAGCGCGGCGACCTCGCGGCCGCCCTCGACCTCGTGACGCGCCGGATCGCGGGCGCCCGGATCGGGCTGCTCGGCTACTCCATGGGGGCCGTCGTGGCCGCCTACGGCGGCGCGGACCCGCGCGTCCGGGCGCTCGTCCTCGACAGCTGCTTCACGTCGCTCCCCGAGGTCCTCGAAAGGATGGCCGGCCAAGAGGCGGGGCGGTACTTGCGAGGATGGGTGGGCGGCCGGGCTTTCCTGCCGGCCATGGAGTGGTGGCACCGCCGCCGCGGGAAGCCCGCCTTCGCCGAGGCGGCGCCGATCCAGGTCATGAGAAACCTCGCGTCCAAGCCGGTCCTGGTCATCCAAGGTGATCGGGACGGCACGGTCCCGCTTGAGCACGGGCAACGACTGGCGGCCGAGGCCGACGCGGAGCTCTGGCTCGTTCCGGGCGCTCACCACTGCGGCGCCTACTTCGTCGACCGTCCGGCGTACGCCGATCGTGTCTCCGCCTTCTTCCAGCGTCATCTGGGCGAGATCGGGAGTCGCGAGGCCGCGGAGGGAGGGCGGTGACCGTCGCCCTTTTCGAGGTCCTTCTGTTTGGCCCCGCGCGCGAGGCGGCCGGCAGCGATCGTGTCCCGGTCCGGGTCGACGGGCCGGCCACGGCGGCCGTGGTCCTGGCCGCGCTCGAGCGGGCCCATCCGGCTCTGGCGTCGCTCCTGCCGCGGACGAGGGTGGCGGTCAACCGGCGCTACGTGGATGCCGATTCGCCGGTCGCGCCCGGCGACGAGATCGCGGTCATCCCGCCCGTCGGTGGGGGTTGACTCTGCCGGCCGGCGAAAAAACAGGCTCTCGAGGACCTGGACCGGTGACCTCCCGCATGTAGGTTGAGCTCAATGGCTGCCCACCGGGAGACGCTTCGCGCGAGCCCGACTCTCCGGAACGTCCCGGACTCCGCCCTGAACCAGCTCGCCACGCGGGCCCACGAGGTCAGGTTCGAGGATGGCGAGCGGCTCATCCCCCTGATCGACCCGGCCCCCCATCTCGGTGTGCTCCTGGAGGGGCTCGCGAAGCTCGTCGGCGTGACGATCGAGGGCGAGGAGCGCATCATCTATGTCTACCATCCCGGCGACATCTACGGCGAGCAGCTGTTCATCCAGGAAAGCGGCATCGATGACTACGAGGTCGTCGCGATGGGGCGCGTTCGCACGGTGGTGTTCGCGATCGAGGACTTCCTCGAGGTGGGCGCCGACCATCCCACCCTCCTGATCGGCGTGACGCGCGCCCTCTGTCTGCGTCTCGACCAGATGAACGACCGGCTGATGGCCGCGATGTCGGACGACGCGCGGATCCGGCTGAGCCGGCTGTTGCTCGATTTCGCCGATCATGAGGGTCGACCCTCGAGCGCGTTCGTGGCCCTCCGCCATCCCCTCACCCATGAGACGATGGGGCAGATCATCGGGGCGACCCGTCCGCACACGACGACCGTGCTCAAGACGCTGGAGGAGGAAGGAGCCGTCAAGCGGCAGGGGCAGAAGGGACTCATCGTGCGACCGAGCCGGCTGAGCGAGATCGTCTCGCGTCAGGGGTTCGACCTCCTTCGGGAGCACGAGGCGGACGAGGAATGGAGATGGCCGCGCCCTCTGGGGCCCCGCGAGCTGACGTGACGCCTGGCACCACCCGCCGTCGACTGCTGCCGTCGGATTTCTGAGCCCTGTGAGGACCCGATTCGAAATCACCGAGGCCCCGCTCCGACCGGAGACGTGGATCGGCGCGGTTGCGGACCCCTCCGCGGGAGCCGTCGCCACGTTCATCGGAGTGACCCGCAACTCCTTTCATGGCAAGCGCGTGCGGCATCTCGAATACGAGGCGTACCGGCCCATGGCGGACCGCGCGTTGGAGAGGATAGGTATGGAAATTGCCGGGAGGTGGCCGTCGGTGACGGGCGTCGCCATCGCCCACCGCCTGGGCCAGGTCGAGGTCGGCGAGGCCAGCGTGGTGGTGGCGATCTCGGCGCCTCATCGGGCCGACGCGCTGGCCGCCTGCGGCTTCGGCATCGACCTCCTGAAACGGGAGCTCCCGGTCTGGAAGAGGGAGGTCCTCGAGGGAGGGGCGGTCTGGCGCGAGAACGAGACGACCCCCGGTCGAGGAGGTGAGCCCCTCTGATCGTCGCGAACTGCCGCTCGAGCATCACGGAGCGCGATCTCGAGTTCCTCGTCGACGCGCTGGCCGGCAGCGAGACGGACCGCCCCGCGCTCCGGTCGCTCGCGGCCGACCCCGAAGCCGTGGATCGGCTCCTCGACAGCCCGGTCCTGTTCGAACGTCTGCTCCAGGCCCCACGCCTGCTCCACATCTCCCCCTACTTCTTCTATTACGTGCTCGTGCGGCGAGCCTTCCTCGACCATGGCATCGATCATCGCGTGGCCTCCGACTACGTGGGGGCGCTCCTGTCCTTCCACATCCAGCGGACGGGTCGGCGGCCGGCCCGCGAGACGGTCTACCTCGTGGACCTGATCCGCGCCACAGCCGAGGCGCGGACGCCGCAGCGGGCGTTCGAGCTGCAGGCCGAGGTGGGGAACCGCGCCCTCTACCTCGCGGGGCTGTTCCCCGACTGGATCTATCACCGTTTCACCTACGGACGGCGCTCTGTGTCGCTGGAGTACTACGAGGAGATGGGGCGACGCTTCTACGCCGCCGCCGCGCGGACCGAGCCCGCCCGCCGCCACGAGCTGGACGAGCCGCTCGGATTCCTGGGCGAGACGTTCCCCGCGGTCCGTCAGGCCCTCAACGACCTCGTCGACCTGCACCTCCACCTGGCTCCGCGCCCGGAGTCGGTGGACCGGCTTTTCCGACAGGCCCTGTACCGCGTCCGGAACTGACATGGCGCTCCTGGGAGACCTCCAGCGGGTGTTCGAGAACACGTACGGGTGCCGGACGGGCGTGGACCTCGAGCGATGCCTGGTCGGACCGGCGCGCTGCGCGGAGCTGGTGTCCCGCTCCGGCCGCCACGCCGAGATGTCGGACTGGGCGCGCTTCTTCTATTACGTCGACGGCGGCAACCTCCGGCTGGCCCTGTTCTACGGGCCCGACATGATCGGTGCCCTCGAGGCGCTCGATCCCCGCCGGTCGCTCGGCGAGTCGAACGTGCTGCCCTTTCTGGTCTTCGCCGAGGAGCTGAGCCACGCCGTGCATACGACCTTCGCGTTCCGCGAGGGCGGCGTCCGCCGCGTGCGGGCCAGGGCGTTCCTGGAGGAGCTCGAGCTGCTGGCACGGATCGACGCATACCTGCTCCTCCGGCACTTCGTTGTCGGGCTGAGCGGGCGGTTCACGCCCGAGGATCGCTCGTGGGCGCGCCATCACGCGGTAGCGCGCTGGGACGTGCCCTACGAGGACGCCGCGATCGGCGGGCGGTATCGACGCGCGGCGCGTGGGGCGGCCAGCTTCCTGGATGCCCTGGAGGCCCTGCCGCCCCGGCGCCAGATCCCGGAGCTGCGGCGATTCCGGGCGCTGTCATGGCCGGCCAAGCAGGCCCGCCTGAGCGCGGGACGTTGACCTGCCGTGGACAAGATCCTGTAACGACCGCCAGCGGGCGGCCGTGCGTGCTTAGGGCGCGGCCGGCTCGAACAGCGGGATGCCGGGCAGAAGCGCGGTCCGGACGTGGGGCAGCCGGCTTCCCGTCCGGGCATTGAGGACGTCGACGAGCAGGTTGGTCAGAAGCCCGTACCCCTTCGCGGTGAACGAGGCGCCGTCCAGGCCGAAGGCCTGACCGGTCAGCCACTCGTCACCGAGGCGGACGCCGTCCGACAGGATTCCCTCCGGCCGGGCCAGGTCCTGCACGAGGGCGTGGGCGTCGACCAGCGCCAGCCCGCGCGCGGCGGTCAGCCGCTCCAGAGCCAGGTTGTATCCGACGACGGCGTCGCGGGCCACGAACTGCTCGCCGACGTCCAGGACGACCTGGTCGGGGAGCGGGAGGCCCAGGCCGTCCTGCTCGATCGGCACCCCGATTCCCTCCTCGGTCAGCGGTCCCGCCTCCATGGTGACCAGGTCCCCGGGTCCGAGCGGTCCGTCCGGCCCGATCAACGGGACCGGCACCTGGCGCTGGACGACCAGCGTGTCTCCGGTGACCGGATCGACGACCTCCTCGAAGATCGTGATCGTCCTGGGCTCGCCGGTGAGCGGATCGATGACGATCGGCGGCACGGCGTGCAGGAAAGGGAAGAGGGTGACGTCGGGGACGTTGAAGACCGCGATGTCGTCGGTCAGCTGGACGAGCTGGTCGAGGAGGGGGCCGAGGACGGCCTCGAACGTCGCGGGCGAGGTCGGCAGCCCGGGAGCCAGGGCCGGGTCGCCGCCCGCCGCGGCGTAGTCGAGGACGTCGGTCGTCCCCAGCCAGACCAGGATGAAGGTCGGGTCCAGGGCGGCCGCCTCCTCGGCGAACGTGCCCCGGTTGCGCAGGACGAGGTCGTAGAAGGCGTTGCCGGTCGTGGAGGTGGCCGAGCTGCGGGTCGCCAGGGCCTCGAAGGCGAGCGCCCCGGGCACCCCCAGGTTGTTGTAGGGTCGGGGCAGCTCGGGCTGGAGAGGGGGGCCCCCGCGCGGTTCCCGCTGGATGACGGGCGGCGCGAACTGGACGAGCTCCAGGCGACCTCCCTGCTCCCCCTGGGTCGCGAACCCCGGATCAGCCACCAGCGGCTGGACGAAGTCCTCCGCCCCGGCCAGACCCGCCAGGAGCGCCGGGATCGACAGCTCCTGGCCGCTCTCGAACAGCGCCCCGTCCTGGGCGCCGGCCAGGTATCCGTCCCCGATGGCGAGGGGCCGGCTCATGTCCAGCGACCCGGTCCGGTCGGGGAACGCGTCCAGCGGGACGTCGCTCTCGCCCAGACAGGCCGTTCCCGCCAGGAGAAGCAGAGTGCCCCAGCGGTGGCCGAGCGCCCTCACGGCCGCGTCTCGACCGGCAGGCCGGCCTCCTTCCAGGCGCCGAAGCCGCCCTGGAGGACCCGGACGTTCGGGAACCCGTACTCGACCAGCAGCCGCGCCGCGCTCTCGCCGGATTCCGTGTCGCGCCCATAGACGAGGACCATCTGGTCGGTCCGGACGTGGAGGTCGTCGATGTTCTCCTCGAGCCGCTCGAGATCGACGAGGATCGCGTCGGCGAGGAAACCGTCCCGGATGTACTCCTCGGCCGTCCGGACGTCGACGACCCGCCATGGAGGCCGGGCCCCCTGGAGCATGCTTCGCGTCACGCGGGGAGCCAGGACGCGGTACGCCTCGGAGGCGGCCGGGTCCCCTGCCCCCTTCCGGGGCCGGACCTCGCGAATGGCGCCGGGGGGCCGGTTGATCACGATCATGAGCTGGGCGCCGGCGGAGTCCACGACGTACTGGGTGTCGGCGGTCCCGACGTCGAGATCCGGTCGCGCGGCCGCGTCCGGCCCGGGCCGGTCGGCGGGGCCGCAGGCAGCCAGGACCGCGGCCAGGAACAGGCACCCGGACGACCTCACCGGCCCTCACGCTTGAAGGTCCCGCCGGTCCCGCCGGTCTTGCTCTCCAGCCGGATCGCCTCGATCACCATGCCGCGGTCGAGTGACTTGACCATGTCGTAGATGGTGAGAAGTGCTGCGGAGACCGCGCTCAGGGCCTCCATCTCGGCCCCCGTCCGGGCGATCGTGACCACCGACGCCTCGACACGGAGGCCCGGCAGGGCGGTGTCCGGTTCGATGTCCACGGCCACATGCTCGAGCGGCAAGGGGTGGCAGAGCGGAAGGATCTCCGGTGTCCGCTTGGCGGCCAGGATCCCGGCAACCCGTGCCACCGCCGGCGCGTCGCCCTTCGGCAGACGGCCGTCCAAGACCGCCGCGAGCGCCTCCGCGCTCATCCGGATCGCTCCCGTGGCCCGCGCCGTCCGCCGGGTCGGCTGCTTGCCGGACACGTCCACCATCCTGGCCCGTCCGGCGTCGTCCAGATGCGAGGGGGCGCTCAGGGCGGGGACGGGGCCTCCCGGGCCCGGGCCGCGGCGTGGACGAGGTCGCCGTCCATCCACGCGCCCATGTCGCGGTACTTGTCGGCACGGCGCCCGATCCGTTCCTCGGCGCTCGGCTCGGAGATCTCGAGGAGGTGGCGCCTGAGGACGTCCTCGAGCGCGCGGGCGGTCGCGGCGTAATCGGTGTGGGCGCCGCCCATGGGCTCGCGCACGATCTCGTCGACGATGCCGAGCCCGTACAGGTCGTCGGCGGTGAGCTTCATGGCTCGGGCGGCCAGGTCGCGCTTCTCCCCATCCTTCCACAGGATGGCCGCGCAACCTTCCGGGCTGATCACCGAGTAGAACGCGTTCTCGAGGATGAGGATGCGGTCCGTGACGCCGATCCCCAGAGCCCCGCCGGAGGCGCCCTCCCCGGTCACGACCGAGATCGTCGGCACGCGGAGCCCGGCCATCTCGCGGAGGTTCCTGGCAATGGCCTCGGCCTGACCGCGCTCCTCCGCGCCGATCCCGGGATAGGCCCCAGGCGTGTCGATCAGCGTGATCACCGCGTGCCCGAATTTCTCCGCCACCTTCATGAGCCGGAGCGCCTTCCGGTACCCCTCCGGGTGCGGCATCCCGAAGTTGCGGCGCAGGTTCTCCTTGGTGTCGCGTCCCTTCTGCTGGCCGACGATCATGACCGGCCGGCCTTCGAAGCGCGCCATCCCCCCGATCATGGCGCGATCGTCAGCGAACGAGCGGTCTCCGTGCAGCTCGAGCCAGTCGGTAAAGCACCGCTCGATGAAATCGAGTGGGTAGGGGCGGCGGGGGTGCCGGGCGAGTTGGACGCGCTGCATGGGTGAGAGATGGGAGAAGATGTCGGACTTCAGTCGAGTGAGCTTGGCCTGGAGCGTGGCCAGCTCGGCCGAGACGTCGATGCCCCGCTCCTCGGCCGCCCTCTCCATCTCGGCGATCCGCTCCTCGAGCTCGACGATGGGACGCTCGAAGTCGAGGTGGACGCCGTTCGTCATCGCTTGTCCGCGTGGCCGTTGCCGGAGCGCGTCGCGACGGCTCCGGGCGGCTCAGCGAGCCGCACGTTCTCGCGTCCGAGCAAGGTCGCCAGCGGCTCGAGGAGCCCGTCGTGGAGCGCCACGCGCAGGTCGGTGGCCAGGATCGCCAGGCTGGCGCCGGTGTCGATCGTGATCGTGACCGGCATCGAGCCCGAGTTCCGGAGCAGCACGGACCGGACCTCGTTGAGGATATCCTGCTCGCACTTCTCGCGGGGCACGCGCACCTCCAGGCGTCGCTCCCCCTCGGTCGCCGCCTGGGCCAGGGGAACGATCGCCTCGGCGACCACTTTACCGGTCTCCTCGTCGCGCCGGTCGAGCCGCCCGGTCACCAGGATCGGGACGTCGCTGTGGACCAGGGGCCGTGCCGTCTCGTACACGCTGCTGAACGCAATCACCTCGATCGCCCCGGTGTAGTCCTCGAGCGTGAAGAACGCCATGTCGTGGCCCCGCTTGTCGCGCTGGCCGCGGACCCCGGTGACCACGCCGCCGATCGTCACCTGACGCCCGGCCGGGAGCTCGGCCAGCCCGGCCGCCGTGTGGCGGGCGAAGGCCGCGAGCTGGGCCCGGACACGGTCGAGCGGATGGCCCGAGACGTAGAAGCCGAGCACCTCCTTCTCGTTCCGGAGCCGCTCGCCCGCCGGCCACTCGTCGATGTCCGGAAGCCGCGGGATCGTCCGGCTCGCGTTCTCGGGCGCCCCGCCGAACAGCGTGAACTGGCCCCGCTCCCGCTCGCTCGCCTTGCGCTGCCCGTGAGCCAGCGCCAGGTCGAGGGCCACGATCTGCTGGGCGCGGTGGCCCTCCAGGCCGTCGCACGCGCCGGCCTGGATCAGGCTTTCGACCACGCGCTTGTTGACCTGGCGCAGGTCGACCCGCTCGGCCAGCTCGAACAGGCTGGCGAACGCCCCGTCCTTGCGGCGGGCCGCCAGAACGGCCTCGATCGCGCCGCGGCCGACGTTCTTGACCGCGCCCAGCCCGAACCGCAGGCCGCGTTCGACGTTGGTGAACCCGTACCCGGACTCGTTGACGTCGGGGCCCAGGATCTCGATCCCCATCGACCGGCAGGCGTCCAGGTAGCGTACGATCGTGTCGCTGTTCCCCATCGCGTTGGTGAGCAGCGCGGCCATGAACTCACGCGGGTGGTGCGCCTTGAGCCACGCCGTGTGGTACGCGACCAGCGCGTAGGCGGCCGAGTGGCTCTTGTTGAAACCGTAGCGGCCGAAGGTGGCGATGTCGGTCACCAGCCGGTCCACGACGGCCACGGGATAACCGCGCTCGAGCGCGCCCTCACGGAAGCGACCCATCTGATCGTCGACCAGCGACTGGATCTTCTTGCCCATCGCCTTGCGCAGGATGTCGGCCTCGGCGAGCGAAAACCCGGCCACCCGGTTGGCGATCTGCATCACCTGCTCCTGATAGGTGATCACGCCGGACGTGTCGGCCAGCAGGGCGAACAGATCCTGGTGGTAGGTGTCGACCGGCTCCTCGCCCCGCTTGCGCCGGATGTACCGTTCGGTCATCCCGCAGTCGAGTGGGCCGGGCCGGATGAGCGCATTGAGGGCGATCAGGTCCTCGAAGCGGGCGGGATGGGTGCGCGCGCAGATGTCGGTCGCCAGCGAGGACTCGAACTGGAAGATGCCCTCCGTCTCGCCGCGCCCGAGGAGCCGGTACGGCTCGGGGTCGTCCAGCGGGAGGGCGTCCACGTCGATCCGCTCGCCGGTCTTCTCGGCGATCATCTCGATCGCGTCGTCGATGATGGTGAGCGTCTTGAGACCGAGGAAGTCGATCTTCAGCAGACCCACCCGTTCGATGCTGGCCATGTCCCACTGCGTCGTGAGCTCGCTCCGCTCGGAGCGGTACAGGGGGACGTAGTTGACCAGCCGGTCCGGCGCGATGACCACGCCGGCGGCGTGCACGCTGGCGTGGCGCGCCAGGCCCTGGAGGGCCTTGGCGTCGTCCAGCAGCCGCCGCAGGCGGTCGCTCGAGCGGTACGCCTCGCCGATCTCCGGGACCTGCTCGATCGCCTCCTCGACCCGCACCGGCTGGGGTGACCCCGGCGCGTTCGGGATCAGCTTCGCGAGGCGGTCCGCCTCGGCCAGCGGCAGCTGGAGGACGCGCGCCACGTCGCGCACGGCGGCCTTCGACTTCATGGTCCCGAAGGTGATGATCTGGGCCACCGACTCCTCGCCGTACTTCCGCTTCACGTACTCGATGACCTCGCCCCGCCGGTCGTCCCGGAAGTCGATGTCGATGTCGGGCATCGAGATCCGCTCCGGGTTCAGGAACCGCTCGAAGAGCAGACCATAGCGCAGTGGATCGATGTTGGTGATTCCGAGGCAGTACGCGACCAGGCTCCCCGCGGCCGATCCGCGCCCCGGGCCCACCGTGATCCCCTGCGCCCGGGCATGGGCGATGAAGTCGGCGACGATCAGGAAGTACCCGGCGAAGCCCGTCCGCTTGATGACGTCGAGCTCGTACTCGAACCGCTCCAGGATCGCCTCGTCCACCGGATCGTAGCGCTTCCCGAGCCCGCGCCGGGCCTGCGCCTCGAGCAGGGCCTCCAGGGAGTCGTGGCCGGCCGGCAGCGGGAAGGCTGGGAGCAGCGGACGGCCGAAGTCGAGCTCCACTTCGCAACGCTCGGCGATCCAGGCGGTGTTCTCCAGCGCTTCGAGGCAGTCGGGGAACCGCTCCGCCATCTCCTGCGCCGTCTTGAAGTAGAACTCGTCGGAGTGGAACCGCATGCGGTCCTCCTGGTCGACGAGCTTGCCGGTCTGGATGCACAGCAGGACGTCGTGCGCAGAGGCGTCGGCGCGGCGCTCGTAGTGGACGTCGTTGGTGGCCACGAGCGGCAGTCCCATCTCACGAGCCAGCTCGCGGACGCCGTCGTTGACGATCCGCTGCTCGGGGATGCCGTGGTCCTGGAGCTCGAGGAAGAAGCGGTCCGGACCGAAGAGCCGCGCCAGCCGCCCCGCCCGCTCGCGGGCCGCGGCGTAGTTCGCCTGCATGAGGAAGGTCGGAACCTCGCCCTTCAGGCAGGCGCTCAGCGCGATCAGGCCGTCGGCGTTCTCAGCCAGCGTCTCGTGGTCGATGCGCGGCTTGTAGTAGAACCCTTCCAGGTAGCCGATCGAGGAGAGGCGGATCAGGTTCCGCCAGCCGGCTTGGTTCTGCGCAAGGAGCACGAGGTGGGAGTAGGAGCCAGCCCGGCCGCCCCGCTCCCGGCGGTCCCCCGTGGCGACGTACGCCTCCATCCCCAGGATCGGCTTGATTCCCGCATCGCGCGCCGCTTGGTAGAACTCGACGGCGCCGAACAGGTTGCCGTGGTCGGTCAGCGCGAGGGCCTGCATGCCCTGCCCGGCGGCCGCGGCGACCAGCCGGTCGAGGCGGTTCGCCCCGTCGAGCAGGGAATACTCGGAGTGCGTGTGGAGGTGGACGAACCTCACGCCGGGCCAGCCCCGGAGGCGCCGCAGCGGAAGGTCTCGAAGATGCGATCGAGCTGGACCACGTACGGATACTTGCTCCGGTCGGGGGCGTAGAGGTTGCCGTCCAGAAGCACGAGCCGGTCGCCGCAGATCACCCCGTAGGTGACAAAGAGCCCGACCCCGACGTCGGAGGGGCTGCTCCACGGCCCCTGGAGACGGATCGCGGGATGCCCGCCGAGGCTGGTCTCGACCGCTCGGATCTCCGGCACGGGACCCGCCAGCGAGTCCGGCCCGGACGCCGTGTCGGCAGGGGCGTGCAGGACGCCCGTGATCGAGTCGCCGGGGAAGAGCCGGCGTCCCCAGTCCCGTCGGACGGCGAGGACCGTGTCCGCCGTGAGCTCGGCCGGTCGGGGTAGCCAGTGGAGCGAGACGACCCGCCGCGGATCCTCGTTGTACCACACCCGCGAGTCGGCGGGGGCGGAAGCGCCCGCCGGCCGGTACACGTTGGGGAGCAGGAGCGCGAAGCCGAGCTCGTCGGCCAGCCGCTCGGCGAGGGCGGAGTCGGGCTCGCTCGCCCACATCCGGGCCACGTGATGGGCGACGAACTCGTCGTGGATGACGTCGTAGAGCGAGTCCGCCCGCGAGCGCACGAGCTCCTCGGTGGCCTCGGCGGTGGGCGCCGCCAGCACGTAGATCGTCTGGCCGCGGGCCCACTTGTCGTGGACCACGGCCGAGACCGGACCCTCCAGCGGCGTGTCGACGAGCTCGGGCAAGAGGACCGCGTCGTCTCCGCCCAGCTCGACGACCAGCAGCCGCTTCCACTTCCGGAACTCGCCGATTCCTTCGGGCGTCGTGAACGTCACCTCGAAGACGGGCTCCATGCGGGTCGTCTCGACCTCCCGCTCGAGCGAGGCCCGGAGGGCCG
>Ga0299913_10000630_pt1 | contig 23204 bp, 20 predicted proteins | sample RVTome_9_FD_201360 | JGI IMG/M metagenome (GOLD analysis project Ga0299913, IMG submission 201360) | Soil microbial communities from uranium-contaminated site in the Upper Colorado River Basin, Wyoming, United States - RVT155D38 (version 2) ... | reverse complement strand
TCGCAATCAGCCTGCACCGCCTCACCGGAGCCAACAACATCGCTGCCACCCTGCGACATCACGCCCGCGACCCACTCCGACCTCTACGACTAATCGAGATCATCTGACTTTGCCGACCCCCTGGCCGGTGGCGGCGCGCAGCGCCGCCCTTGACCTTCATAGAGTCGAATTCGGCAACAGAAGACCGCATGCTACTCAACAGGACTTACGAGGATTCGCCGGCAGTTCCATGCAGGCAACCCGTTGAAAGTCGCGATACAAGCCGCTAAACATGTCAAAGTTGAAACTTCCCAAGTCGAAAATGTCGCCCGGTAACTGCCCCGCACTAGTGGCGTCGGGCAAGTAGGCCGCTAGAACCCTAGCTTTCCTTTCCGCCTCTTCGCTGCCAAAGAAGTAGACGCTGTTTCGCGCCGTTTGAAACTCGCGCCAGGATGCGCGGAGGTCAATCGCGAGTTTAGCGCAGTCACCGTCGACTGTGAACGTCTGGCCCGACGACTCTTCCGCCAGCTCCGAGGTGCACGTATACAGCAGGTGGGCAACGCTGGCATAATTGTTCGCCGCGTCTAAGAATTTGATGTATATTTCGGCCTTATTGTCACGATCTTCCTTCGCGCGCTCTTCCTGGAAGATCGCAGATTGGTTCCGCGCCGACGCTTCGTTCTGCATGCTTACGCCTAGAAGCGTGCCGACTATACCCACAATTCCGGTAACTATCACTAGTGAGACAGGAAGGATGACCTTCTCTAGCAGCGGCCGTAAATTTCCCCGGATAGTCGTATCATCCCGGCGAAGCTGAGCAGTCTCTTGTGACGAATTTTCATCTTCAGTGTTGGTCATTAGCTCACCCGTCGACACTCCATGGGAGGTCAGGATACAGCTCTGCAGCGACGACAGACTTATCATCGTGGGTCTTAGCGCCCAACCTAGTGGCTGTGCTCGCCGTGCTTGCCTCCCATCGGTGGAGGCGCTGCAGAAGGCTGCGAAGATCGGGCACGCTGGATGACGTTATCGATGACCAGTCTGTTAGCGCTGCTCCGCGAAGCGGCTTTTCAGTGCCGTCAGTGCCGATGATGCACCAGATGATTTCCCGCCAAGCTGCCCGAAACTTGATTCCCTCGTTCGCGGCTTCGGGCGTTGCTTCGGCGATCCAGTAGCCGCCGAGTTTGTTACGGACCGCACGTTGCTGCTGCTGCAACTCGGCGAGTAGGCGGTGGTGTTCGTCGTCGTAGCCGTGGCCGGCGGCGAGGCGGGCGCGGTAGGCGTCGCGGGCGGGGAAGTTCAGTTGGGCTAGGCGGTCGTCGCAGATGCGCTGTTGGGTGCCGTCGCGGAAGCCGACGATGACGGGGCTGTCGCCGAGGACGAAGACGTCGACCAATTCGGGGCCGACGCGGACGATGCTGACCGTCGAGGACGGGGAGTCGCCGGGGACCAGGTCGAGCTTGTCGGCGGTGGTGGCGATTGCGTTGCGGACGACGGTGCGCAGTCGGCGTCCTGGTCGCGCAGCTCGTGGACGATGGCGGCGCCGAGGGTGTCGACGAGGTGCCGGTGTCGACGGAGGCGGGGGCGAAGGCGGACGCGCCGTCCATGACGACGACGGCGTTGTCGGTGACGAAGACGCGGTGCGTACCGGGACGAGTTCGAGCCAGCCGCGGTGACGCTGCCGTGGCGCGAGCCGAGCGGACGGAACGTCACCGTCGAGCTGCTGATCACCCGGCCGGACGGGAAGCCGTGGTATGGGAGCCTGTTCAACCACGTGATCTGGAAGCCGGCGTTCACCCAAGCCGGGCTGACCTACGTCACGCGGGCCGACGGGATGCACGCGATGCGGCACCTGTACGCCTCGGTGCTGCTTGCCCGCGGGGTGTCGGTCAAGGAGCCTGGCCGAGTACCTGGGCCACACCGACGCCGCGACCACGCTCGCGACCTACACCCACCTGATGCCGTCCAGCCACGAGCGTGCCCGCCAGGCCGTGAACGAGGTGTTCCGGCCTCGGGCCGCCAAGCGCTCTGGTACGGCCTGAGCACGGCCTGATCATGAGGTCCGGTAGGTCGGCAGGAACCGAAGCGGCGACCCTCCACAGCTCGACGGAGGGTCGCCGTTCCGTATTCGTGCAGGTCAATGACCTACTTCAGCTCGGCGCTCGACTTGCCGAGGAGGCGGCGGGCGACGATGAGCTGCTGGATCTGCTGGGTGCCCTCGAAGATGTCGAGGATCTTGGAGTCGCGCGCCCACTTTTCGAGCAGCTCGCGCTCGCCGTATCCGACGGAGCCGGCCAGCTCGACGCAGCGCAGGGTGATGTCGACGCCGGTACGGCCGGCCTTGGCCTTGGCCATGGAGGCCTGCAGGGAATTGGGCTTGTTGTTGTCGGCCATCCACGACGCCCGCAGGGTCAGCAGGTAGGCGGCCTCCCAGTCGGCCTCCATCGCGAGGAACGCGGCCGCGGCGGCGTGCTGGGCGTTGGCCGGCCTGTCGTAGTCGACGGTCACGCCGGCTTCGGCGAGGAGCGTGCGGGTCTGCTCCAGCGCGGCCCGAGCCACGCCCACCGCCATCGCGGCGACCAGCGGGCGGGTGTTGTCGAAGGTCTGCATGACTCCGGCGAAGCCATGGTCCGGAAGGATCTCGGGCGTGCCGAGCAGGTTCTCGACGGGTACCCGGCAGTCCTGCAGGTGCAGCGTCGCGGTGTCCGAGGCGCGGATGCCCAGCTTGTGCTCGCAGCCGACGACGGTCAGCCCGGGGGTGCCCTTCTCGACGACGAACGACTTGATCGCGCCGCGGCCCCTGGACCGGTCCAGCGTCGCCCACACCACGACGGCGTCGGCCCGTTCGCCGGACGTGACGAAGATCTTCTCGCCGTTCAGCACGTAGTGGTCGCCGTCGAGCCGGGCGGTGGTGGTGATGGCCGCCGAGTCCGAGCCGCAGGAAGACTCCGTGATGGCCATGGCCGCCCACTTGCCGCTGCACCTGGCCTGCTGCTCCTCGGTGGCCACCGAGGCGATCGCCGAGTTGCCGAGGCCCTGGCGCGGCAGGGCGAGCAGCAGCCCGACGTCACCCCAGCACATCTCGATGATCCCCAGCGCGGACGACATGTTGCTGCCGTTGTGCACCTCGCCCTTGGTCGCCTCGGCCCGGCGCACCCCGCCGGCGCCGGCGCCGCTGCTCTCGCCGGAGGCGTTCATCCCGTCGACCATCGCGGTGAACATGTCGAGCTCGTGCGGGTAGGTGTGCTCGGCGGTGTCGTACTTGCGCGAGATCGGGCGGAACACCTCGGCGGCCGCCTGGTGGGCCAGGTTGACGAGCGTGCCGAACTTCTTCGGGACTTCGAGGTTGATCATCAGACCAGCACCCCGCCTTCCATCAGGCCGATCGCCCGCAGGTCGCGGTACCAGCGCTCCACGGGATGTTCCTTGACGAAGCCGTGCCCGCCGAGCAGCTGCACGCCGTCGCTGCCGATCTGCATGCCGTGCTCGGTGCACAGCCGGCGGGCGAGCGCCACCTCGCGGGCGAAGAACCTGCCCCGGGCCGCGCGGGCGGCCGCCCGGTACGTGACGAGGCGCATGCCGTCGAGCTCGATGCCGATGTTGGCGACCGCGAACGCGACGGACTGCCGGTGGCTGACGGGCTCGCCGAACGCCACCCGCTCGTTGACGTAGGGGATCACGTAGTCGAGCACGGCCTGCCCGGTGCCGACGGCGAGCGCGCACCAACCCAGCCGGGACAGCCGGATGCACTCGGCGTAGACCTCCGACCTGCCGCCGCCGAGCAGCGCGCCCGCCGGCAGGTGCACGCCGTCCAGCACGAGCCGGCCCATGCCGGCCGCGCGCAGCCCCATCGCGGGCTCGGCCTCCACCGTGAGGCACTCCGTCGCCGACTCCACCAGGAACAGCGCGGGCCCGTGGCCGTCCAGCTCGGCGGCGACGACGAACAGCTCCGCGTCGCCGGCGCGCGGCACCAGCGACTTAACGCCGTCCAGGGTGAAGCCGCCGCCGGCGCGGCGCGCGGTCGTCCGCAGCGCGAACGGGTCGAACAGCGGCCGCGGCTCCAGCACGGCCAGCGCGGCGGCCGGCACCTGGTCGCCGACGAACGGCGGCAGGTAGGCGGCCTGCTGCACCTCGTCGCCCCACAGGGTGAGCGCCGTGCTCACCGCGGCCGGGGCCAGGCAGGCCACCGCGAGGCCCAGGTCGCCCCTCGCCAGCGCCTCGGCGACCAGCACGTTCGTCACCTGCGAGCGCTCGGTGCCGGCGCCGCCGAGCTCCTCCGGCACCCCGATCAGCGTCAGCCCGAGCTCGGAGGTCTTCTTCAGCAGCGCCACCGGTGCCTGGCACTGCGCGTCCGCCTCGGCGGCCACCGGGCGCAGCTGCTCGGCGGCGAACTCGCCGGCGATCTCCTGCATCAGCCGCTGGTCCTCGGTCGGCGTGAGGTCGAAGAGGTCCCCGCCGGGCGCGGCCGGCAGCCTGGCCGGCTTCGCCAGCTTCTCCGCCGCCTTGAACGCCCTGTTCACCGCGCCGAGCGTGCGGAAGCCGGTCCTGGTGGCTTCGAACACCACGCGCTCGGTCGGCTTGCGCAGGCGCCAGCGGTCCATCACCTTGGCGCCGGCGAGGCGGGTGAGCACCGCAAGCCCGAGACCCAGCGCGTCGCGGCCCTGGTGACGGCCCTCTTGGCGACGCCGGCTGTCCTGACCCGTAGCCATGTCCCTACCCGCTCTGTTCGGGAACCTACTCGCGAGTAAGGAGCCTAACCTACTCCAGAGTAGGAAGGCCAACGCGCCGCGGCGAGCGTCACACCTGCAAGCCGACAGAAAAAGCAGTCTTGACAAGAAAAGTTGTCGGTGGGACGGTGTGACCATGCTCGAAGTGGCGGTGATCGACGATCCGGCGGCCGCGGTGGTCAGCCTCGACCCGGTGCGCGCCAGGCTGCTGGCCGAGCTGTCCGAGCCCGCATCGGCGACCTCGCTCGCGGCCCGCATGGAGCTGCCGAGGCAGAAGGTCAACTACCACCTCCGCGCGCTGGAGGAGCACGGCCTCGTCGAGCTGGTGGAGGAGCGGCGCAGGGGCAACTGCACCGAGCGGGTGCTGTGCGCCACGGCGTCCTCCTACGTCATCTCGCCGGCCGTGCTCGGCGACGTGCAGCCGGATCCGCTGCGCGAGCCGGACCGGCTCTCGGCCCGGTGGTTGCTCGCGCTGGCCGTGCAGCTGGTGCGGGACGTCGGCGACCTGATCACCGGCTCGGCGCGGGCCGCCCGCTTGGTGGCCACGTTCGCGATCGACGGCGAGGTGCGTTTCGCCAGCGCCGCCGACCGGGCCGCGTTCGCCGAAGAGCTTGCGGGTGCCGTCACGGCGCTCGTTTCCAGGTACCACGACGACGACGCGCCGGGCGGCCGGCGGCACCGGATCGTCGTGGCCGTCCACCCGACGGTTTCCCGAGGAGAGTCCTGATGGATGCGCAACGACCGGATCACCAAGGACCCGCAGGCCGCGCCGGCGGCGATCGTCCAGGCGTTCGGCCGGCCGAGCCACGGCGTCTTGAGCTGGAGGTCGCGCTGGACGCGACCCCCGAGCAGGTGTGGGAGGCGATCGCGACCGGGCCCGGCATCTCGTCGTGGTTCGTGCCGACCGAGGTCGAGCCGGGCGAGAAGGGCCGGATCCGCCAGGACTTCGGCTCCGGGTACGTCGTCGACGGGCAGGTCACGGCGTGGGAGCCAGGCCGGCGGTTCGGCTACGGCCGCTTCGTGCCGGACGAGGCGTCGCCCGAGCAACCCGACGCCGAAGGACCGGACTACGCGTTCGAGTTCCTGGTCGAGGGGCGCGCCGGCGGCAGCACGGTGCTGCGGTTCGTGCAGAGCGGATTCCTCGACGGCGAGGGCTGGGACGCCGAGTACGACAGCCTCGAGCACGGCTGGACGCTGTTCTTCGCGAACCTGGCCGCGTACCTCGAGCACTTCGCCGGGCGGCCCGTGCGCAGCGTCACCACCATGGGTTTCACGGCACTCAGCCGGCCGGAGGCGTGGACGATCATGCACGAGGCGCTCGGCCTGGACGGGCACCCGCGCGAGGGTGACGAGGTGCGCCTGACGCCGGAGGGGCTGCGGCCCGTCGATGGCGTGGTGGACGTGGCGGACGAGCACTTCCTCGGCGTGCGCACGAGCGACGCGCTGTTCCGGTTCGGCGCGGAGGGGTCCGAGGGCTGCGGCGTCAGCGCGTACCACTACTTCTACCGCGACGACGTCGACGAGGCAGCCGAGCGTGCCGCCTGGCATGGCTGGCTGAGCAACCTGTTCCCCGCGCCGGAGCCGGTGGCGCGCTAGCGCACGCGCAGGTCGTGGGTGGCGATGGGTGCCGCGGCGCTCATCGCCACTCGCGAGCGCGCACGCCGTCGGCGTACAGCGCGGCGAGCCAGGGGCCGGGGCGCTGGCCGACCAGCCGCTCCATCGCGGGCGTCAGTGCCAGCACCCGGCGCACGCGCTCCGCGACCACGAGGCAGTTGTGCGGGAAGCAGAAGACCTGCAGCCGCGCCGTCTCGATGGCGTCGCGCTTGGCCTTGAGGAACCGGATGGACTCGTCGGCGGTCAGGGCCACCCGGCGATGCGCGCCGGCCCAGCGGATCCAGTCGACGTCGGTTCGCTGGGCCGCGGCCTCGCCCCAGACGTCGTCCAGCGTGGTCACCTGAATGCCGGCCGCCCGCAGCCGTTCGACGAAGCGCCGGCCGAGCGTCCGGTCCACGACGAGCCGGATCACGCCGCGTGCCCAGGGTCCTGCGGGACGCCCGCACCCGCCGTCGTTGCGGCACCGTTCACGCGGCGACCTCCGCACCGGCCACGCCGAACACGCGGAGCGCGGCGTCCACCTCGTCGTCGCCCAGGTCGAAGTCGTACGCGACGTCCTCGGGGCGTTCGCCGGCGAGCACCTGCTGCACCACGTCGACCACCCGCACCTTGGTACGGGCGAACACCGGCTGCCCGTAGCCGAACCGCTGGTCCATGATCACCTCGGCGCCGTGCCGGGCGTAGGACCGCAGCGTCAACCGCTGTGGGTAGCCCTCGTGGTCCCACTCGAAGTACCTGACGTGGTCGTCGACGACCGTGGGCAGCACCGCCTGGCCGTCGATCACCCGCTCCCACCGGGTTGGCTCGCCGGGCTCGGCGAGGTCCCGCAGCAGCGACCCGCCGTCGGTCGCCAGCCGCTGCGCGAGCAGCGCGAACGGGCCGAACTCCGCCCGCAGCCTGCGCACCGCCCTGCGGATCTCGACGCCGTGCAGGCCCCAGCGCCGCAGCCCGTGCAGCAGCTGCGCCTCGGCTACCGCCACCAGCGGCATCGTCGGCTGGAACCGGCCGCCGGAGCGCACCGCGTGCAGCAGGCCGGCCGCCGCCCACTCGCCGATGGTGGTCCGCGGGATGGCGAGGTGCAGGCCCGCCTGCGCGGCCGTCAGCAGCGGCTCGGTGAACCGCGGGCCGTCCGTGCGCACTCAACAAGTATGGCTTGCACGACCGACGATCCAGCCGCGCCGAGCACGACCACCTGAACAGCAGACGTCAGAACCGGCTACAGCTCTTTACAGTCACCCTCACCTTCGAGTGGGAGAGACACTGTGAATCGCAGCTGGTTGGTTACTGGATCCTCTACCGGGTTGGGCCGCGCGCTGGTCGAGGCGATCGCGGCCGCCGGCGAGTGCGTGCTTGCCACGGCCCGAAAGCCCGAGATCCTCGACGACCTGGCCATGGCCTACCCGGAGACGGTGGTCACGACCGGGCTCGACGTGCGTGACGAACTGCAGTGCGCGGCGGCGGTCGACCTGGCCGTCGAGCGCTTCGGGGGCATCGACGTCCTCGTCAACAACGCCGCGTACGGGCTGTTCGGCACCGTCGAGGAGGTCGCCGACGACGAGCTGCGCGCGATGCTGGAGACCAACCTGCTCGGACCGTGGCGGCTGACCCGCAAGGCGCTGCCGGTGATGCGGGCGCAAGGCAGCGGCCACGTGCTGCTGGTGTCGTCGACCAGCGGGTACCTGGCGCTGCCCGGCATCGCGGCCTACACCACCGGCAAGTTCGCCCTGGAGGGGATGGGCGAGTCGCTGGCCATGGAGGTGGCGCCGTTCGGCATCCGGGTGACGGTGCTGCAGCCGGGCGGGTACGCCACCGAGTGGGGCAACTCGCTCGTCGAGGCGCGCGGTCGGATGCCCGAGTACGAGGCGTTCACCTCGGAGATGCTGGCCGGCATGCGGGCGCTGAAGGGCCTGCCAACCGTGCACCCGCCGGCCGAGTTCGCCGATGCCGTGCTGCGGCTGGTCGACATGAACGAACCCCCGCTGCGGCTGCCGCTCACCCCGTTCGGCTGGCAGACCGCGGTCGACGCCGCACGCGGACGGCACGCCGGCCTGCTCGCCGCGGCCGCGGCCACCGGCGCCAGCATCCCGGCGGGGCCGGTCGAGGTGAGCGTGCCGCTGAATTAGCCGGCGGGCGCGGCGCCTGCGGCATGTACAAGAGGTACCCGACGCGGCACACTCGGCGTGTTACCTGTTCACGCACAATGGGGTGATCACGTTGGGGACTGGCGCGGGTCGGGTTGGGACCGTCGCGATGGTGGCGGTCACGTTGGGCGTGCTCGGCATGGTGCCGGCGTCGGTGGCGGTGGCCGGGGAGATCAAGGCGGGGTCGCAGGCCACCTGCCCGACGCCGGATCCCGCGATGCCGAAGCGGCAGCTGCGCGCGGTGTGGATCGCCAGCGTGGTGAACATCGACTGGCCGTCCAGGCCGGGGCTGTCCGTCGAGCAACAGCAGGCGGAGTACCTGGGCTGGCTGGACGACGCGCAGCGCAACAAGCTCAATGCCGTCGTGATGCAGGTGCGCCCGACGGCCGACGCGTTCTGGCCGTCGACGCTGGAGCCGTGGTCGCACTGGCTGACCGGCGTGCAGGGCCAGCACCCCGGCTACGACCCGATGGAGTTCCTGGTCCGCGCGGCCCACGAGCGCAACCTGGAGTTCCACGCGTGGTTCAACCCGTACCGGGTGGCGATGCACGGCGACCCGAGCCAGCTGGCGCCGGACCACCCTGCGCGGCAGCACCCGGAGTGGATCGTGACCTACGGCGGCCGGCTGTACTACAACCCGGGCATCCCCGAGGTCCGCGCGCACGTCGAGGACGCGATCATGGACGCGGTGCACCGCTACGACGTGGACGCCGTGCACTTCGACGACTACTTCTACCCGTACCCGGTCGCCGGCCAGGCGTTCGACGACGAGGCGACCTACCAGCAGTACGGCGCCGGGCAGTTCCCGAACAAGGCCGACTGGCGGCGCGACAACATCGACAAGCTGGTGCAGGAGCTGTCCGAGCGGATCACCGCGGCCAAGCCGTGGGTGAAGTTCGGGATCAGCCCGTTCGCGGTGTGGCGCAACGGGGCCACCGACCCGGAGGGCTCGGCCACCACGGCCGGCGTGCAGACCTACGACGACCTGTACGCCGACACCCGCCGCTGGGTGCGCGAGCGTTGGATCGACTACATCGTGCCGCAGGTGTACTGGAACATCGGGTTCACGCCGGCCGACTACGCCGTGCTCATTCCGTGGTGGTCGCAGCAGGTGGCCGGCACCGGCGTGCACCTCTACATCGGCCAGGCCACCTACAAGGTGGGCACGTCCACCCAGCACCCCGCGTGGTTCGACCCGACGGAGATGACCAGGCACCTGACGTACAACCGCGACTACCCGCAGGTGCTCGGCGACATCTACTTCAGCGCCAACCAGATCCGCGCCAACCGGCTGGAACACATGGACCTGCTGATCGCCGAGCACTACCAGCGGCCGGCGCTCGTCCCGCTCGCCGAGCAGCTCGGCGGGCAGGCGCCACACCAGCCGGTGATCGCCGCGCTGCGGCGGACCTCGACCGGCGTCAGCATGCACTGGGTGGACACCTCGAGCTCGCAGGCCAGGTCCACCGCGTTCGCTGTCTACCGGTTCGACGGCGACGTGCAGGTGCGGGCCTGCGACATCGCCGACGCCTCGCACCTGCTGGCGACCGTGCGGCGTAGCGGCTCGGGCGTGCTCCAGTCGTTCACCGACGGCACGGCGGAGGCCGGCCGGGAGTACACCTACGTCGTGACGGCGCTGGACCGGCTGCACAACGAGAGCGCACCCAGCCCGGCGCGCACCGTGCGCTGACGGTTTCTTCTGCAGTCCAGCGGGCTCGACGTCCGGCATCCAGAGCGGATGACGGATATCCAGCCCGCTGGACTGTGTTCGGACCACGCGGTTCGGACACCACGCGGTTCGGACACCACGCGCCCCGATCGGAGCAACCGCCCGCCGACGACGAACCCGGTCAGCGGCACCGTTCGTGTGAAGTCAGCTGACCGGTCACCGATCAGCTGCGGCCGCCGGTCGCAACCGCCCGCACCACCGATATGGCCCGACCTCCGGCCTTGGTACGCACTGAGTTACGGCCCTACGGCGGCCGGCCTGCTCCCGCGGTGTGCGAGGTGAGAAGTGAACGACCTGACTCGCGTGTCAGCGACCGCGATCACCCAATCGCCGCCGATGCCGCCGGTCGAACTGCCCCCGTTGCCCGATCGGTTCGCCCCCCAGGTCGCCTCCGAGCTCGGTTGGGACGGCACGGTGCTGCAGCCGATGACCGTCCTCGGCCGCCGGGTGATCGTGGTGGCCGAGCTGCTCGAGGACGTCCACTACGACCGCAAGCTCCGCGGCTGGTGCCCGGTGACCGAGCGGATGTCGGTGGCCATGTGGTCGTGGCCGGAGTTCGCGGACAGCGCTCCGGAGCCGGCCGTGCGGATCCGCGGCGTGATCGCCTCGGCACGGCACTGGCGCACCGCGCTCACCGCGGCCACCCCGTTCGCGGGCCTGGCCGGCACCGCGCTGCTGCTGCCGCCGGGGCCGGCGCGCGAGCCCGGCTGCCTCATCCAGGCCGAGTTCTACGGCGTGGCCGTGGTGGCCACCGCGGACCGGGACCGGGTCGACCTGGTGCAGCCCGGCCGCCGCGGGCGGCTGGCGACCGCCGGCTCCACCACGATCTGCCGCTGGGTGCACGAGGTGGTCTACGAGCGCGTCGTAGCCGAGCTCAAGCTCTGAGCCGTTTCTGCTTGGCGTGCGGCGCGGCGCTAGCGGTCGATGCTGCTGAGGGCGATGCCGGCGGCTCCGGCCCAGGCGCCGAGCGCCGGCTGCGGCGGCAGGCCGTAGACGACGGACGCGAGCTCGGCGTGGCACCGGCTGGCGTCCACGCAGCGCAATGCCCAGCCGTCCTGGCAGCGATGGCTGCCGGCGCCGCTGGCCAGCACCTTGTCCCGCAGGGCCAGCAGCGCGGTGATCGCGTGCGCGTCCGCGGCGTGCTCCGGCTGCTCGCTGACGGACAGCCAGCTCAGCTCGTTGCCGTCGCACACCTCGCAGTCGCAGCGCAGCAGCACGTTCTCCGGGTCGGCAAGCGCGGTGGCGTCCAGCCGGTCGAGGTCCACGAAGCGCAGCAGCCGCGGCACCAGCACGGTCGGCGACTCGACGCGCCGGCGCCGGCGCATCGCGCACCGCCGCAACCCGTCGCGCAGCCCGACGGCGGCGGCGTACCCGCCGTAGCACAGCGCGCCGAGCGCGGACACGTCGGAGCGCAGCACGATCACCGGCAGCCCGAGCAGCAGCAGCCGGAGCAGGCCGTCCACGATCGACGGCACGCCAAACGCGTCCGCGCCGTGCTCGATGACCAGCGCGATCGGGAGGTCGCTCGCCGTCACTTCGGCGCACAACCGCTCGATGTCGTCCACGAGCCACGACGCGTGCAGCGGCAACACGGCCACCACGCCGGGGCCGAGGCAGGCCGCCTCCTCGAGCACCGAGCACAGCGCATGGCCGTCGCCGACCCCGATGTACGGCGAGTCGGTGAGCAGCGCGGTCAGGCCGGCGGACCGCTGCCAGTCGATCCACGCCTGGCTGAGGTGGGCGCCGCGGCCGGCGCGGGTGCGCACGTAGCGGGCGGCGTCCACCAGCACCGGGCGGCCGAAGCCGCCGGCCATCAGGCCCTGCGCGGCGGCCAGCCCGTCGCGCCCGGTGAGCACGAGCCCGCCACCGGGGCGGTCGGTCCAGCGGGAGACCCGGCGCGCGTCCGTGGCGTCGGCCTGCATGAGCAGCGCTCCGCGCAGGTGATGCAGCCCGGAGCCGGCACCACCAACGCGGTAGCTGTGCCGCCCGACGCCCATCGAGTCTCCCGCTTCCACGGTGCTATGAGGCAATCACCCATCGTATTGAGTACCGCGCACCCGTGTCTGTGCGCCAACCGGTCCAAGCCAGATATGAGCAGGGTTCATATTAGCCGCACCATGGGACTACCCTTGGACGGCGTGACGGACCGCCACAGCAATCCGACGCCGCCGCAGCGGCAGACCGCGCTGGCGCACTCCGCCGCCCTCGCCACCGACACCGCCTTCGCCGCCGACACCGCGACCGCCGGGCTCGACCCGCCGCTGGCCGTCGTCGACCTGGACGCCTTCGACGCCAACGCGGCCGACCTGGTGCGACGCGCCGCCGGGCTGCCGATCAGGGTGGCGAGCAAGTCGGTCCGCAGCCGGGCGCTCGTCTCCAGAGTGCTGGCCATGCCGGGGTTCCACGGCGTGCTCGCGTTCACCCTGCCCGAGGCGCTGTGGCTGGTCCGCACCGGCGTGTGCGACGACGTGGTGGTCGGCTACCCCAGCTCGGACCGCGGCGCGCTGCGCACCCTGGCGAGCGACGACGCCGCGCGGTGCGCCGTCACGATCATGGTCGACTGCGTGGCGCAGCTCGACCTCGTCGACGCCGTGCTCGGGCCGGACCACCCCGAGATCAGGGTGTGCCTGGAGCTCGACGCGTCATGGCGTCCGCTGCGCGGGCTGCTCGGTGGCCGCGTGCACGTGGGCACCCGCCGCTCGCCGGTGTTCGAAGCCGCGGACGCCGTGGCGCTCGCGCGGCTCGTGGCCGACCGGCCGGGCTTCCGGCTCGTCGGCATGATGGCGTACGAGGGTCAGATCGCCGGCCTCGGCGACGCGCCGGCCCGCCACCCGCTGCGGGCCGCCGCGGTGCGCTGGATGCAGGCCCGCTCGGCCGCCGAGCTGGCGCAGCGGCGGGCCGCGGCCGTCGCTGCCGTCGGCGACGTGGCCAAGCTGGACTTCGTCAACGGCGGTGGCACCGGCAGCCTGGAGCGCACCGTCGGGGAGGGCGTCTGCACCGAGGCGGCCGCCGGATCCGGGCTGTACGGGCCGACCCTGTTCGACGGCTACTCGACCTTCCGGCCGCGCCCCGCCGCGTTCTTCGCGCTGCCAGTCGTGCGCCGCCCCGGGCCGGGCATCGCGACCGTGCTCGGCGGCGGCTACGTCGCGTCCGGACCGGCCGGCGCCGACCGCCTGCCCACCCCGGTGCACCCACGCGGGCTGCGGCTGCTCGGCACCGAGGGCGCCGGTGAGGTGCAGACGCCCGTCGCAGGCGCGGCCGCCGACAGCCTCGCGGTCGGCGACCGCGTGTGGTTCCGGCACGCCAAGGCCGGCGAGCTGTGCGAGCGGTTCGATGAGCTGCACCTGGTGCGCGGCGACCGGCTCACCGGGTCCGTGCCCACCTACCGCGGCGAGGGCCACGCCTTCGCCTGAGAGCCGCCACGCCTTCGCGTCGTAGCAGCCACGCCTTCGCCTGAAGGCCGCCGGGCCTTCGGTCCGAACGCTTCGCCGACCACACGTGTGGGGGACAAGCCGGCCGGCAGTACGCTCCGACGATCGCTCACATTTCGGGGAGGTAACCGGTGACGGAGGAACAGCGCGCGCCGCTCCCGGCATTCCCCGACGGCTTCCTGTGGGGCACCGCCACCGCGTCGTACCAGATCGAGGGCGCGGCCGACGAGGACGGGCGCGGGCCGTCGATCTGGGACACGTTCTGCGCGCTGCCCGGCAAGGTCGTCGGCGGCGACACCGGCGCGGTGGCGTGCGACCACTACCACCGCTGGGCCGAGGACGTGGCGCTGATGGCCGAGCTGGGCGTCGGCGGCTACCGCTTCTCCATCGCGTGGCCGCGCGTGCAGCCGGGCGGGCGCGGGCCCGTCAACACCAGGGGCATGGCTTTCTACGACCAGCTCGTGGACGCGCTGTGCGAGCAGCAGATCGTGCCGATGGCGACGCTGTTCCACTGGGACAGCCCGCAGCCGATAGAGGACGCCGGCGGCTGGCTCGCCCGCGACACCGCTGAGCGCTTCGCCGAGTACGCCGCCGTGGTGGCCGACACCCTCGCCGACCGGGTGCAGCACTGGGTCACGCTCAACGAGCCGGTGGTGCACATGCTGCTCGGCTATGCGACGGGGGTGCATGCGCCGGGCAAGGCGCTGCTCGTCGACGCGCTGCCGGTGGCGCACAACCTGCTGTTCGGGCACGGGCTCGCGTTGCAGGCGCTGCGGGCCCGTGGCGCGCAGAGCGTCGGCATCACGAACAACTACAGCCCGGCGTGGCCGGCGACCGGGCAGGCCGAGGACGTCGCCTCGGCCGCCGCGTTCGACGTGCTCTACAACCGCCTGTTCACCGACCCCCTGCTGCACGGCGCCTACCCCGAGGAACTGGCCGGCACGTTCGACACGCACCTGCCGGACCGGCACCACGCGGACCTCGGCGTGATCTCGGCGCCGATCGACTTCCTCGGCGTCAACTACTACAACCCGACCAAGCTGTGCGCGCCGTCGGCGGACAGCGCGCTGCCGTTCGAGCTGTCACCGATCGACGGCTTCCCGACCACGTCGTTCGGCTGGCCCGTGGTGCCGGACGGGCTGCGGGAGCTGCTGGTCGGCCTCGCCGAGCGCTACGGCGAGCGGCTGCCGCCGATCTACATCACCGAGAACGGCTGCTCCTACGACGACCAGCCCACCGGCGGCGGCCGCGTGGTCGACGACCCCGAGCGCATCGCATACCTCGACGGCCACCTGCGCGCGCTGTGCGCCACCATGTCCACCGGCGTGGACGTGCGCGGCTACTTCGTCTGGTCGCTGCTCGACAACTTCGAGTGGGCCGAGGGCTACTCCAAGCGCTTCGGCCTCGTGCACGTCGACTACGCGACCCAGACCCGCACCCCCAAGGCCTCCTTCCACTGGTACCACGACGTGATCAGCCGTTAGGCGAGGGCTGCGATTGCCGGATTACGTCAACGCCGAATGTGGCAGACCCGAGACGTCTAAATCCGGTTTCAAAGGGTTCCAATAGTCGATGTTTGTGCTTACGCTGCGTCCCGCTTGCCCGGAAGCGCGGGTCCGATCGGGGTCGCGCGGGGACTGTCCTCTCCATCGACGGAGGCTCTTGGTGACAACACGTATCACTCGTAGGGGTCTGGTAGCAGCCGCTGCCGTGGTAACCGCGATCGGGTTCGCTGCGGCTCCGCTGTCTGCCGCTCCCGGCGGCGGCAATTCGCTGGCCGACCGCAACGACGACTCGAGCGCATCGGCGCCCGGCGTCGACTCGGCGAGCGCGCTCGTCAGGCTCGCCGGCGACCCGCTCTCGACCAACTCGCGGACCAAGCCCCCGGCCGGCAAGAAGGTCGACTTCTCCAGCCAGACCGTCAAGTCCGAGCGTGCTCGGCTGTCCGCGCTGCGCAACGACTTCAAGGCCTGGCTGCGGCAGAACGCGCCGACGGCGAAGGTCAGCGGCGAGTACGACCTGGCCGTGCACGCGGTGGCCGTCAGGCTCAACGGCACCAGCCTCGACGCGCTGCGCGCCGCGCCCCAGGTCGTCTCCGCCGAGTACCAGTCGACGTACAGCCCGCTCGACGACGCCGACCCGGACCTGGCGCTGATCCACGCCATCGACGCGTGGCGCAGCTCGCAGGTCGGCGGCGACGCGAACGCCGGCCGCGGCATCAAGGTCGGCGTCATCGACACCGGCATCGACCAGACCCACCCGTGCTTCGGCGAGGCCGGCTTCCCGGCCACCCCGCAGCTCGGCGACCGGCGCTTCACCAACAACAAGGTGATCGTCGCCAGGGTGTTCAACAACAAGACCCCGTCGCAGGGCTACACGCCAGAGGCGGTCCAGGACCACGGCACCCACGTGGCCGGCACGGTGGCCTGCAACCTCGACACGCCGGCCGACGTGCTGGGCGCCGAGATCCCGTACGACGTCTCCGGTGTCGCGCCCGCCGCACAGCTCGGTAACTACAACGTCTTCCCCGGCAACGACGACAACGCCCGCAGCGAGGACATCCTCGACGCGATGGAGGCCGCGTACGCCGACGGCATGGACGTGATCAACATGTCGCTCGGTGGCCCGTCGAGCGGCGCGCTCGACCTGCTCACCATCGGGGTGAACAACCTCGACGAGGCGAACATGGTCAGCGCGGTCTCCGCGGGCAACTCCGGCCCAGGGCACTTCACGGTCGGCTCGCCCGGCAGCGCCGCCCGCGCGCTGACCGCCGGCGCGTCGACGGTCGGCCACTTCGTGGGTGCGCCGGTCCAGGTCGGTGCCACCACGTACCAGGCGGCGTCGGGTGACTTCGCCGTGGTGTCCAGCGACCTGACCGCCCAGCTCGGCGTGGTCACCGGCACCAGCAACGGCCTCGGCGAGGCCTGCGCCGCGCTGCCGGCCGGCAGCCTGACCGGCAAGATCGCGGTCGTGTCCCGCGGCACGTGCTCGTTCTCGCTCAAGATCCTGAACGCGCAGAACGCGGGCGCCGTCGCCACCCTCGTGGTGAACAACGTGTCGGGTGACCCGAACTCGATGGGCACCGACGGCACCCCGAACCAGCCGACGATCCCGGCCTACTCGGTTGGTGTCGCCTCGGCGCCCGGCCTGATCGCGCAGGACGGCCAGTCGGCCACCATCAGCGCCGCCCTGGCGTACTTCCGCAGCAGCAACGACAACATCATGGCCGGCTTCTCCAGCCAGGGCCCGACCGACACCGCCGCTCGCCGGGTCAAGCCCGACCTGGTCGCGCCCGGCGTCAACGTGCTGTCCAGCGTCCCGGTGAGCTACTGCGGCACGGGCGCCACCGACTGCTGGGCGTTCTTCCAGGGCACCTCGATGGCGTCCCCGCACCTCGCCGGCATGTCCGCCGTGGTTCGTGGCGCGCACCCGAGCTGGACGGCCGAGCAGGTCCGTTCGGCGATCGTGAACACGGCCTCCGATGGCGTGCTCACCAAGACGTCGAACGGCACCACGATCGAGACCGACGTGAACGTGGTCGGTGCCGGCCTCGGCAACCTGCTGAACGCGGTGGCCGCCAAGGTGGCGGTCGGCCCGGTCAGCACGACGTTCGGCACGGTGCCCGGCGGTTCCGGGCAGAGCCGTACCGAGTCGGTGCTGCTGACCAACCTCACCGGCTCGTCGATGACGGTGTCGCTCGCGGTGGACTCCGCGGTCGGCAGCGGCGTCACCTACTCCGCTCCGGCGTCGGTGACGATCCCGGCCGGCGGCTCGGTGAGCGTGCCGGTGACCGCGGCCGTCGCAAGGGGCACGGCTGCCGGTGACAAGTCCGCGATGCTGCGGCTGTCCACCGGTGGCGTCGAGATCGCGCACAGCGTGCTGTACGTGTTCGTAGTCTGATCTGCGCTGACGCGCCCGTGAGCGGCGATGAGTGCGCTGGCACTCATCGCCACTCACGACTCGTGACACCCCCCTGGGCGCGCCTCCGGTCGAACCCCTCGACCCGGAGGCGCGCCCTTGTCGTGGGTGGTAGGGCGAGACGACGCGGGGGCGGGCGTTGTGAGGGCGCTGGGCGGGCGTTGGGGGTGCTGGGAAAGATCTTGGAAGTTTGTGTGACTTCTCGTGGCGCCGGTTGTCCTACCAGCGAGAACCGACCTCGGAAGGACACAAGCCGCCATGAACACGACAGCCGCCCGCACCAGGATCGCCGCCCGCATGACCTTCGGTCTGGTCGCCAGCGCACTGGCCTTCGGCCTGGGTGCCGGCATCGCCGCCGCCGTCCCGGCCGGCCCGGTGGGACCGATCGACGACTTCGCGCCGTGCCCGCCCGTGCAGCCGTTCGCGATGCCGGTGCTGCCCCCGACGTTCGTCGCCCCGACCAAGCCGGTCGAGCCCCCGGTCAACCCGCAGCCGCCGGTCAACCCGCAGCCGCAGATCCCGACCGGGCCACCCACCCTGGTGCTGCCGCCTCCGGTCGGCGACCCGCCGCCGCCCCCCGGCCCGACCCTGGTCGCGCCGACGCCGGAGGACCCGCCGTGCGGGTCCCACCCCACCGACCCGACGGACCCCACCGAGCCGGAGGAGCCCGGTGAGCCGGAGGAGGAGCCCGGTGACGAGCCGACCGAGCCTGGAGAGCCCGGGGACGAGCCAGGAGATGAGCCGACGGACCCGACGGACCCGACGGACGACCCGGTCGCGGACACCGACAGCCTGGCCTACACCGGCGTCAGCGCCGGCAAGCTGACCGCCGCCGGAGTGGTGCTGCTGGGCGGGGGTGCGCTGGTCCTGCTGCTGGCGCGCCAGTTCCGCCGGCGGGTGGAGTGACCGCGACATGCCGTCGTCGCCAGTCGGGAGGAGCCGGTCGAGCGCCGGCTCCTCCCGTTCGTGCCGCAGCCGGCCGTACTCTTTGCGCGTGGACGACGCCGAGCTCGCGCAACTGGCGGCGACCGGCGACCGAGGTGCTTGGTCGGCCATCTACGACAGGTACGCCGACCGCCTGCACGACTACTGCTGGTCGATCCTGCGCGACCGCCACGAGGCCGAGGACGCGCTGCACGACGCGTTCGTCACCGCGGCCAGCAAGATCGGCCAACTGCGCGACCCGGCGCTGCTGCGCCCCTGGTTGTACGCGATCTGCCGCAACCAGGCGCTCGCCAAGACCAGGCGGCGCGGCCGCGAGGTCCCCAGCGAGGACGTGGCCGACATGACCCCGCCGGTCAGCGACCGCTCGGACTACGAGGTGGAGGAGCTCCGGCGGCTGGTCTGGGCCGCGGCCGGCGGCCTCGCCCCGCGCGACCGGTCGGTGTTCGAGCTGCACCTTCGGCACAACCTGGACGGCAAGGAGCTGGCCGAGGCGCTCGGCACCAACGCGCACCATGCCACGGTGATGCTGTCCAGGGTCCGGGACCACGTGGAGCGCTCGCTCGGCGCGCTGCTGGTCGGCCGCACCGGACGCAAGGACTGCGCCGAGCTGGACGGCATGCTGGCCAACTGGGACGGCGAGCTCACCCCGTTGCTGCGCAAGCGCGTGGCCAGGCACATCGACAACTGCACGGTGTGCACCGAGCAGCGCCGCCGGATGGTCAGCCCGCTGGCCCTGCTCTCCGGAGTGCCGCTGCTGCCGGCGCCGAGGTACCTGCGGGAGCGGGTGCTGCAGGACATCGAGCTGGTCAACGGCGGCACGCCACTGGACGACGTCGCAGGTGGCGGCGCCAGCGGTGGCGGTGGTGCCGGTGGCGGCATCCGCAGGGCGATCGGCGACGGCCGCGTCAAGCTCGTCATCGGCGCGGCCACGCTCACCGTGCTGGCCATGCTCGGCGCCGTGCTGTTCTCCGGCGGCCCCGGTGGCGAGCCGGCCAACCTGGGCGCGACGGTGCCGAGCAGCCAGGCGTCCCCGGCGCCTGCCAGCACCTCGGGATCGGCCGGGTCCAGCAGCACCACCGGGGCGCCGAGCAGCGTGCCGTCCACCACCACCGCGGCGCCGGCACCGGCCGCGCTCGGCGCGGTGACCACGGCCGTCGACTTCGGCGCCGCGAGCACCCAGCAGGCGCTGCGCTTCCGCAACACGGGTGGGCAGCCGATGCCGTGGTCGGTGTCGAGCGGCCACCGCGCGGTGACCGTGCAGCCGGCGAGCGGCAACCTGGCGCCCGGTGCGACCGCTCAGCTCACCGTGCGGCTCGACCGCGGCGCGCTGGCCGAGGGCGATTTCGCCGGCCGGCTACGGCTGTCCGCGGCAAGCACCACCGACATCCCGGTCACCGCAGCGGAGAACCGCCCGCCGAGGATCACCGACCTCGCTTCGAGCAGGGCATGGCTCGTCGCGGGCACGGTGGGCATCGACTGCCAGAGCACCCAGGTGTCCGCCGCCGTCACCGACGACACCCCGGTCACCGTCACGCTGTCCTGGCAGCAGGGCGGTGGCAGGGTCATCGAGGGGCCGATGAGCCTGCGCGGCGGGCGGTACTCCGCGCCGATCGCCATCACGCCGAGCACCCCCGGCGCGGAGGACATCCGGTGGTGGGTGACGGCGACGGACCAGCGCGGAAACACCTCCAGAAGCCCGGACCAGGGGATTGACGTGCGCTCCACGGGACCCTGTCCCAGCTGAGTAGCCCACGAATGGGCTACGAATCGAGCATCTCGGCGCAGCTAAGTGGCCGCTGATCGCAAGTAGCTGGTCCGCAAATTGGGTGGTGCGGTCCCGGTCGGCGCCTTGACTGGCGCCTTTTGAGAGGCCCGGGACCGCACCACACCGCGGGAGGGGATGGGGTCTGAATCCGCGGGCCGACGCCGGTCGGGGGCACGTCATCGGCCCGCGAAGCTTGGGGGTGGCCGGTGATCCGGATCGCCGCGGTCGGGGGCACGGGCGAGCCGGATCACCGGCCACAGGCGGTGCTCCGTTGCGTCCGGGTGGGGGATATCCGGAGCTTGTGAGTCCGCCAGTCCTCGTGGAGTTGTGTCCTACGGCAGTGCGTCAGCGCAGCGCGGCGCGCCGCACCGAGGGCACCTGGTGCGCCACCGCCGGCCGCGCGACCCGACGGGCCTGCGGAACAGCCGGCTGTTCGGGCGCGACCAGGTGCTGGTGCGCGGCCTGCCAGACAGAGCACGGCGCCTTCTGCGCGCGCCACCGGTTCGAGCAGCTAGGGCAGTTGCCCTTGCAGTCCGGCTCGTGTGCTCTCAGCAGTGCCCGCCAGCCGTCGGTCAGCCTCGGCAGCTCGGTGCGAGCCACCGACGCCAACGACGGTCCGTCGGCGTTCGCGGCGAGCTCGTCGAGCATGTCGAGCCGCTCCCAGACGGCCTGCCGCAGAATCTGGCCAAGGATCTGGTCCACTGACCCCTCACCCTCCTGCCTGGTCGGCGGCCTCGCGCAGCGCCTCCGAGAGCTGCCCCACCTGAACGGGGGACAGCACCGCGGTCTCGCCGGGTGGGCCGACCAGGACTACCCGGTCGCGGTCGATCAGTACGGTCAAGAAGCGCTCACGGTTGATGACGTCGCGGCAGCTGACTCTCCACCAGTGCCGGTTGCCTTCGAGGTCGTGACCGACGTATGGCGGGAGGTCGCCCCCCGGCCCGTCGGCCTCGTCCGCCAGCTGCACTGCCTCTCCCCGTCTCTGGGACACTCTGGGACACTTTGTCGTGTTCTGCTGGCCTCGTGCAGTCGCCAACAGCGAAAGGTTGCGCCGTAACCGACCAATGTGGGGAAGCGGTGCGCCGATCGGTTTGGCTATAACGGTGAGCGGCAAGGGCTGATCGGCTGGGCATATCAGCTCTGCCGATGCATGCTTCACCAGGATGGAGCAGCGTGCTTACTCTGAGGTTGTCGCCCGGAAGACCCGGCAAGGGGGGCGCTAAGTGAATGTGATCGGATCCCACGATCATCCGATTGCCGCCGACACCTGGCAGCAACGGGAGATGCGGGCCGCGCTGGCGGCCCGGGACATCAGCACGGTTTACCGGCTGCTTCGGCGGGTAGGAGTGTCCCAGCGGCAGATCGCCGCGATGACCGGACAGTCCCAGTCGGAGGTCTCGGAGATCCTCAAGGGCCGCCAAGTGATGGCGTACGACGTCCTGGCCCGGATCGCGGACGGACTTGGCATCCCACGAGGCTTTATGGGACTCGCTTACGACGAGGCGACAGCGACCAGCGTCGTCGGACCACCCGGCGACGAGCACGCCGAGGAGGACGAGTCGGTGAAGCGGCGGAAGTTCCTTGGGAGCACCGCTGCCGTGATGTTCGGCACCGCGGTGTTGGGCCAGGACGGCGGTCAGTGGCTCGCTGGCCCCACGCAGGCGCCCGCTCCGAGTCGCGTAGGGCTCAGTGATGTTCGGCAGATCGAGGCTTCGACCAAGGCCCTTCGCGGCCTTGACTACCAGTACGGCGGCGGCGCCTGCCGCGACGCCGTCGTCGCCCAGCTCTCGTGGGCCCAGCGAATGTTGGACGCGCAGGTCGCGGACACCGTTCGGCATCGGCTGTTCACCGCCGTGGCCGACCTGCACAACCTCGCGGGATGGACGTCGTTCGACATCGACCTGATCGACTCCGCGCGTTCGCACTTCCTGAAGGCCCTCAACCTGGCCAAGCAGGTCGGCAACAGCTCCTTGATGGCGAACGTGCTGTACCGGATGGGCCGGGTCTACCTGGAGCGGGAGGCACCGGACGACGCGCTCAAGCTGTTCCAGCTTGGCCAGATCGCGGCGCAGGAGTCGGGCGCGGAGATCGCCGTCGCAGTGCTCTGCGCGAACGAGGCATGGGCGTACGCGATGATGGGCCTGCCGGAGCAGACGCAGAAGATGCTCGGCCGGGCGCAGGACGAGTTCGCCCGCGCCGACCTGACGCACACCGAGAGCTGGGCGAAGTTCTTCACGGAGAACGACGTCATGGCCATGACGGGTGCCGTGCATTTCGCGCTGTCCAGGGCGCCGGAGGGAAACCAGCCCATCGATCGGGCACGGCACGTCCGGCTGGCCATCCCGAACTTCCAGCGGGCCGTCGAGAACTACACGTCGGACATGGCGCGCAGCCAGCTGTTCAACATGAGTTCGCTAGCCGCGGCGCACCTCATGGAGGGTGACGTCAACCACGGCGTCCGGTTGGGCCGCCAGAGCGTCGAGCTTGCCACCGAGGTTCGATCCGCCAGGGTCGCCAACCGGATGAAGCCGCTGCTGACCGAGGCGGCCAAGCACCCGCGCAACTCGGACAGCCGGGACCTCGCCGAGCGTATCGCCAGGATCGCGGTGGCCTAGATGGCGGCCAGCCGCACGCGAGCGGGAACCGACGAGCGGCACATTCGTGACGACCTGGCGCCCGTACTCGCCGCGGTCTGTGAAACGGTCGGCCTCGACCACCGGGATGCCGAACTGGTCCGCTACATCGGCAACGCGGTCTTCCGGTTGGCCAGGCATCCGGTCGTCGTGCGGATCGTGCTCGCGCCTGCGCTGCGGCACCGGGTGCCCAAGGTGGTCGCCGTCGCGCGATGGATGGCCGCCAACGGCGTGCCGGCGGTACGGCTGCTGGACGGTATCGAGCAGCCGGTTCAGGTCGACGGGCACCTTGCGACCTTCTGGCACGAGGTGCCGGCGGCCG
>Ga0299913_10000629_pt1 | contig 23215 bp, 23 predicted proteins | sample RVTome_9_FD_201360 | JGI IMG/M metagenome (GOLD analysis project Ga0299913, IMG submission 201360) | Soil microbial communities from uranium-contaminated site in the Upper Colorado River Basin, Wyoming, United States - RVT155D38 (version 2) ... | reverse complement strand
CGGCGTGCCGGCCGGGCCGACGGTGCCGCGCCCGGACAGCACGTACACCAGCCCGTTGAAGTCGGGGGACCACGGCAGGTCCAGCCGCGCGCCGGGGCTGACGGTGGCATGCAGGTAGGTGATCGGCGTCCAGGTCACGCCCGGGCCGTCGTAGCCGTCGAGCGACCCGGCGATGACCCTGACCAGTGCGCCGCCGTCAATGCTGGAGACCAGCGCCACGTCGCGGGCCCCGATGTCCTGGTAGCGCGGCGGCGTCCACTTCAACGAGCGTGGCAGGTTGACCCACAGCTGCACGCCGTGGAAGAGCCCGCCGTGCGCGACGAGCTCCTCGGTCGGCAACTCGCTGTGCAGCACGCCGGCGCCGGCCGTCATCCACTGGGTGGCGCCGTCGGCGATCACGCCACCGCCGCCCGTCGAGTCGTCGTGCCGGAACGCGCCGTCGATGATGTAGGTGACGGTCTCGAACCCGCGGTGCGGGTGCCACGGCGCGCCCTTGGCCTCACCCGGCGCGTACTCGACGGCCCCCAGGTGGTCCAGCAGCAGGAACGGGTCGGCGAGCGACACGTCGATGCCGGGGAACGGCCGGCGCACCTGGAAGCCCTCGCCCTCCAGGAAGCGCTTCGCTGTGACGACGCGCCGCACCGGGCGCCATTCGGTGTCGGCGGCCAGCGCGGTGAGCCGGGGCAGGGTGAGCGTGTCGGCGGTGACTGCGGGCATCGGAGCCTCCCTGGGTCGCAAGCTCTACACCTGCTGAAAGGAAGTTGAGTCCGCAACTATTCCTTGGCGCTCGTGGCGAGTATGTGACACGCGTCCCACCGAGCGTGTCCGCGTCGCTACGGTCTCACGCGTGCACCCGTTGCAACTGTCCCGGCGCTCCATGCTCCGCGCTGGCGGCCTCGCGCTGACCGGCGCCTTCGTCGCGGCCTGCGGCGAGAACACCGGCCGAACACCGGCCTCGAACACCGAGAAGACCACGATCAGGCAGTGGTACCACGAGTACGGCGAGGAGGGGGTGCAGCAGGCCGTCGAGAAGTACGCCAAGGCGTACCCCGACGCCAACATCCAGCTGCAGTGGACGCCGGGCGACTACGACACGAAGCTCGCGTCGGCGCTGCTCACCGACGACGGCCCCGACGTCTACGAGGGCCAGCTGACCATCGACCGGGTCAAGGCCAACCAGGCCGTGGACCTCTCCGACATCATCGCCGACGCGAAGTCCGACTTCACCGACGCCACGATCGCGGCCAACACGGTGGACGGCAAGGTCTACGCGATCCCGATGGTCGAGGACATGCAGCTGCTCCTCTACCGCAAGAGCCTGCTCGCGGCCGCCGGGGTGCAACCGCCGAAGACCGTCGACGAGCTGATCGACGCGGCAAGGGCGACGACCAGGGGCACGGTCAAGGGCATGTTCGCCGGCAACGACGGCGGCGCCGGCGTGCTCGGCGGCCCCGCGCTGTGGTCCGCCGGCCTGGACTGGATCACGCCGGACCACAAGGTCGGCTTCGACGACCCGCGGGCGGCCGCCGGGCTCGGCAAGCTGCGCGAGCTGTACACGTCCGACGCGCTGCTGCTCGGCGCGCCGGCCGACTGGTCGGACCCGTCGGCGTTCATCTCCGAGCTGTGCGCCATGCAGTGGACCGGGCTGTGGACGCTGCCGGCGGTGACCGAGGCCTTCGGCGACGACTTCGGCGTGCTGCCGTGGCCGCGGCTGGACAGCTCCGGCAAGGACTCGGTGCCGATCGGCACCTTCGCCCAGTCGGTGAACGGCAAGAGCAAGGTCATCGACGAGGCGAAGGCCTTCGTGAAGTGGCTGTGGGTGGACCAGATCGAGTACCAGACCGAGTTCCAGCTGGACTTCGGCGCCCACATCCCGCCGCGCAAGAGCATCGGTGCCAGGGCCGACAAGCTCAAGAGCGGTCCGAGCAAGGACGCGGTCGACTACGCCACCAACCTGGCGGTCGCGGCCAGCCGCCCGGACTGGACGGCGAAGAGCCAGGACGCGTTCGGCAGCGCGGTCACCAACATCGTCAGCAAGGGTGCGAAACCGGCCGACGAGCTGAAGGCGGCCGCCGCGGCGGTGCAGGCGGAGCTCGACCGGCTCTTCGACTGAGCCCCGATAGATGACGCAGGCGACGGGCCGGCGGGCGCAGCGCGGGAACACCCTGTGGTTCTGGGCGTTCGTCGGCCCGTTCTTCCTCGGGTTGCTCGTCTTCGGCTACCTGCCGATCGGGTGGAGCCTGCTGCTGTCCTTCTTCGAGGCGCGCAACACCGTCACGCCGAACGTCTTCGTCGGCTTCGACAACTACGTCGACATGCTGCGCGACCCGGGCTTCACGGACAGCCTGCTGACGTTCACCGTGTTCGCCGCGTTCGTGGTGCCGCTCACCTTCGTGATCTCGCTCGCGCTCGCGCTGCTCGTCAACCAGGCGCGGGTGGCGCGGGCGTTCTTCCGGTCGGTGTTCTTCCTGCCGGCCGCGTGCTCGTATGTGGTGGCGGCCACCGTGTGGAAGATGTCGATCTTCCCCGGCGTGCACTTCGGGCTGGCGAACACCATGCTCGGCTGGTTCGGCGCGTCGCCGGTGCCGTGGGTGGCCAGCGTCGAACCGCCGTGGTACTGGCTCGTGCTCGTCACGCTGCGGCTGTGGCTGCAGGTGGGCTTCTACATGATCCTGTTCCTGGCCGCGCTGCAGCGCATCTCGCCCTTGCTGTACGAGGCGGCGTACGTGGACGGGGCGGTGCCCGGCTGGCAGACGTTCCGGCACATCACGTTCCCGCAGCTGCGCGCGACGTCGATCGCCGTCATGGTGCTGCTGCTGATCAACGCGTACCAGGCGTTCGACGAGTTCTACAACGTGCTGTCGAGCGCGCGCGGCTACCCGACGTACGCGCGGCCGCCGCTGATCGACCTCTACTACAAGGCGCTCGGGCAGGGGCAGGACTTCGGGCACGGCAGCGCGGGCGCGATCATCCTGACCCTGCTGATCGCGATCGTCACGATCGGGCAGGGCAAGCTCCTCGGCTTCCGCAGGGGCGGGCGGGACTGATGGGCAGGGCGCGCGGTCGGACTGCGGGGTGCACGGGCTGATGGCGGAGCAACCGGTCGGCTACCGGCACGGGCCCCGGGCGGCGCTCATCGCGGCGCTGCGCTACACCGCGCTCGGCGTCACCGCGGTGGTCTTCCTGCTGCCGTTCTACCTGGTGCTGCGCAACGGGCTGTCCACCCAGCGGGACATCACCTCACCCGGCTGGGAGATCTTCCCCAGCCGGCCGCAGTGGAGCAACGTCACGCGGCTGTTCGACAACCCGTCGGTGCCGATGGGCTCGGCGCTGATGAACTCCGTCGTGGTCTCCGTGCTGCAGACGCTCGGCACGCTGCTGCTGACCGCGTTGGCCGGATACGGGCTGGCCCGCATCCCGTACCGGCACGCCAACCGCGTCTTCGTCGCCACCGTGGCCACGCTCATGGTGCCGACCGCGGTGACCTTCGTGCCGAGCTTCGTGCTGGTGTCCACGCTCGGCTGGGTGTCCACGCTCCGCGGGCTGATCATCCCGACACTGTTCAGCGCGCTCGCCGCGTTCCTGTTCCGGCAGTACTTCCTCGGCTTCCCGCGCGAGCTGGAGGAGGCGGCGCGGGTGGACGGGCTGAGCTACTGGGGCATCTTCTGGCGCATAGTGCTGCCCAACTCCGGCAGCTTCGTCGCGGCCATCGGGCTCATCACGTTCATCGCGTCCTGGAACGGCTTCCTCTGGCCGCTCGTCATCGCCCAGGACCAGTCGTCGTGGACGGTGCAGATCGCGCTGTCGTCGTACCTCAACGCGCAGTCGCCCAAGATCGACCTGCTGTTCATGGGCGCGGCCATCTCGATCCTGCCGCTCGTGCTGCTCTTCGTCTTCCTGCAGCGCTACATCGTGCAGGGCGTCGAACAGTCCGGCATCAACGGCTGACGCGCGAGCTCACAGGAGCTCGCGGACCAGTACCTCGGCCCGGCGCAGCCCGGCGAGCGACTCCGGGGTCGACCCGGGGTGCAGCGCGTGCGCGGCCAGCCGGAAGAGCAGCGCTCGCAACAGCACCTGCGGCCACTGGGCCAGCTCCGCCCAGCGGTGGGTCAGGTTCTCGTCGGCGCCACCCCAGGCCAGCGCGTCCACCACGATCACGGCGGCGGCCCACTCCGGCGGCCGCCAGTACGCGCTGAAGTCGATCACCGCGGGCGCCGCGCCGCCGGCGAACAGCACGTTGCCGAAGAGGTCGCCGTGCACGATCTGCTGCCGCAGCTGGACGGGCCGGCGCGCGGCCGCCAGCTCCCGGAACCGCGCGCCGCCGCTGTCCTCGTCCAGCTCGGCCTCGACCTCGCCCCACGCGGTGCGGTCGGCCACTGCCCACACGTCGGTCCGGTTCCCGATGAACCGCGGCCGTGGCAGGCTCGCGGTGGCTCGGTGCAGCCGCAACGACACCGCCACCACCTCGTCGTGCCGCGGCTCGTGGCGGCCGGCCAGGTGCCTGGCCGCGGACCAACCCGCCACCACCCACCGACCGTCCGACGAGCGCAGCGGCCGGGCCAGCCGGACCCCCTCCACCTCGAGCGCGTCCAGCGTCTGCGCCACCCACGCCGCCTCGGCCGTGCTGGCAACGGGCTTGAGCACCACGTCGCCGCCGCGCCACACCGGCCCGCCGCTGTCGAGCAGCTCCAGCTGCTCGCCCCGAACGCCGAACGCGGCACACACATGCTGCGGCGGCGCATCCATCACCGGGGTCACGGCCCAGCACGGTACCTCGTCCGCGCGCCACAACCGCGCAGTTCACGCCCGTGGCGCAGCGCGCCATCGGCAAGCGCCAGCGCGCCTCAGTACGTGGGCAGGGAGGTGTCGACGTCCTTGGCCCAGCCGAGGACCCCGCCGCCGACGTGCACGGCGTCGCGGAAGCCGGCGGCGTGCAGGGCCGCCAGTGCCTCCGCGGAGCGCTGCCCGGACTTGCAGTGCAGCACGATCGGGCGGTCCTGCGGCAACCCGGAGAGCGCCTCGCCGGACAGGATCCGGTCCTTGGGGATCAGCACCGAGCCGGGGATGCGCACGATCTCGAACTCGTGCGGCTCGCGCACATCCACCAGCACGAAGTCGTCGCCGGCGTCGAACTTGGCCTTGAGCTCCTTCGGGGTGATGGTGGCGTCGGCGGCGGCGCGCGACGCGTCGTCGGAGACCGTGCCGCAGAACGCCTCGTAGTCGATCAGCTCGGTGACCGGCTTGGCCGACGGGTCGCGGCGGATCCGGATGGTGCGGTAGTTCATCTCCAGCGCGTCGTACACCATCAGCCGGCCGAGCAGCGTCTCGCCGATGCCGGTGATCAGCTTGATCGCCTCGGTGACCATGACCGAGCCGATCGACGCGCACAGCACGCCGAGCACGCCGCCCTCGGCGCACGACGGCACCATGCCGGGTGGCGGCGGCTCCGGGTACAGGTCGCGGTACTGCGGCCCGTGCTCGGCCCAGAACACCGACACCTGGCCCTCGAAGCGGAAGATCGAGCCCCACACGTACGGCTTGCCGAGCAGCACGCACGCGTCGTTGACGAGGTAGCGGGTGGCGAAGTTGTCGGTGCCGTCCACGATGAGGTCGTAGTCGCGGAAGACGTCCAGCGCGTTGGACGAGTCCAGCCGCTCGGTGTGCAGCCGCACCGAGATCAGTGGGTTCACCTCGAGGATGGAGTCGCGCGCCGACTCGGCCTTCGGGCGGCCGATGTCGCTCTGCCCGTGGATGATCTGGCGCTGCAGGTTGGACTCGTCGACCACGTCGAAGTCGATGACGCCGAGCGTCCCGACGCCGGCCGCGGCCAGGTAGAGCAGCGCGGGGCTGCCGAGCCCACCCGCGCCGACGACGAGCACCTTGGCGTTCTTGAGCCGCTTCTGCCCGTCCATCCCGACGTCCGGGATGATCAGGTGACGGCTGTAGCGGGCGACCTCCTCGCGGGTCAGCTCGGGGGCGGGCTCCACCAGGGGCGGCAAGGCCGGCATGAACGACTCCTTACGCGAGGTGAGCGTTGTCCACCGGGGTCAACGTCGCCGGTCGGCGGGTTCTTCCGCGGCCGGCCGTATCCGGGCAATGGCGGCGGTTAAAGGCCCATCCCGGCCGCAATGGTGGTACTTGGAGGGCGACCATGGCGCGTCAGCCGTTCTGCGTCGGGTACGGCCACGGGTTCGCGACGCACACCTTGCCGTCGGCCGGCGCGTTGTCGGTGCCGAGCGCGGCCAGGTAGTCGTTCGCCACGCCCCAGGTCTGCTGCATCATGATCGGCGCCAGGCCACCGTTCTCCGCGCACGGCCGGTGCCCAAGGCCGAGCGCGTGCCCGACCTCGTGGTTCACCACGTACTGCTGGTAGGCCACCACGTTGCCCTGGAACGCCACCGCACCGCGCTCCCAGCGGGCCGCGTTCAGGACGGTCCGCCCGCCGCGCCAGCACGACGCGTCGAACTGGATCTTGAAGCCGCAGATGGCCCGCGCGGTGGCCTGCGAGGCAAGGGTGATCCGGACGCGCGGGGTGCCGGTGTCGATGCGCCGGAACGCGTACTTGCCGCTGCCGACCCAGCTCTTGGGGTTGTTCAGCGTCGCGTCGACGGTGCGGCCGAACCCCTCGGGGCCGCCGGGCAGCTGCACCCCGTCCTCGATCTCGACGGTGTACGTGAAGAGCTCGCCGGTGCCGAACTGCTCGCCGGCGCCCGGCACCACCGAGTAGCTGCCGGTGCCCAGCTCGGTGAACGGGCCGCCGGCCGGCAGCTCGGCCGACGCCTTCGCCTCGTTGAACTTCGGGTTGGTCTCCGGGTTGGGCACCAGCGGGGTCGGCTCGGGCGTGGTGGTGACCGCCGGCGCGGTGGACTGCGCGGCCGAGAGGCCGCTCGCCGCGGTCCTGGCCGGCGAGCGCTCGCTGACGTTGAACACGGCGAGCGCGGTGAGCACGGCGAGCACCGGCAGCGCGTAGGCCCGCCAGCCGTAATAGCGGAAGAAGCCGGTGACCCCGCGCCGACGCTTCGGCCGCCGACGGCGAACCTTGTGGCCGTGCTCGGAAAGCGGGTCCCATGCGGCCCGCAGCGGCTGCCCCGAGGTGCGCCGCTCCCCCGGCCGGTAGCGCTGCTCGATCCGCGCGGCCGGTTCACGGCCGCGGCCAGGCTCACGGACCCAGCCCGGTTCGTCCGCGCGGCCCGGTTCCTGGGCGCGGGCCTGCTCACGCACCCGGGTGGCTGGGCCACCACGATGCTGCTGAGCCTGCCGAGTCACCGCGCCAGCCTGCCACATCTGGTGCTCGGTTCGACCACTCACCACTGTCCGCTGTCGTTCGCGTCCAACATACCCAGCACCCCACGGGCCACCGTCTCCGGCCGCTCCATCTGCGCGACGTGCCCGGTGCGCGGCAGCACCAGCAGCCGGCCGCGCTCGATCAGCTCGGCCGTCTTGGGCGCCTTGCGCACGCTGACCAGCTTGTCCTCGGTGCCCCACACCACGAGGGTCGGCGCGGTGATCTGGCTGGCCACGGCCCACAGCGAGCGCGGCCGGCGCACCAGCCAGGACCTGATCAGCCCCATGGTGGAGCGGCCGAGCGCGGCGCTGGCCCACGGCATGGCCAGCCGCTCGGCGAACTCGGCCTCGGCCGCCGCGATGCGCTGCACCGGCACGTCCCCCGGGTTCGCGAAGCACAGCCGGATGATCTGCTCGGCGCGCTCGCGCGGGGTCAGCGCGGCGAGCGCCCGGCGCGCCCGCGCGCCCACCACGGGCAGCATCGCCAGCGGCAGCCGTGGGTCGGACGCCCGCCTCCAGTCCGGCCGCAGGTCGGGCACCGCGGGCGAGACCAGCGTGAGGGAGCGCACCAGGTCCGGCCGCGCCGCGGCGACCATCATGGAGATCGCGCCGCCCATCGAGTTGCCGAACAGGTGCACCGGCCCGCTGCCGAGGACCCCGCTGCCGAGGGCCCCGCTGCTGAGGCCTTGGACGAACCGCGTCACGGCCTCCGCGTGCGATTCCAGCGTGTAGTCGTAGTCGCGCGGCGGCCGGCTGCGGCCGAACCCGGGCAGGTCGACGATCAGCCCGCGCATCCGCACCGAGAGCAGCGCGGCCAGGTCCGTCCAGTTCGTCGACGAGCCGCCGAGGCCGTGCACGTACACGCCGGTCTCCGAGCCGTCCGCGGGGCCGTCGACCTCGCGGACGTGCAGCTCCGCGGCACCCGACGGCACCACGCGCCCAGGCCAGTACGCCACGTCGATGTCCAGGTCGGGCAGTGGACCGCCGTACATCGGCACGTGGGTGAGGGTGCTCACCGGCGCTTCGCGGCTGGTCGTCATTTCTTCAGGATGCCCTTCGCCGGCGCGTCGAACCCACGGCCGTCGCGCGGATCACGCCGTCTTCTGCCGGCCGACCTTCCGCTTCGACTTCTCGTCCTCGGCCTGCTGGCCGCGCGACTTCCTGGCCGCCTCGACCGATGCCTTGAGCGCGGCCACCAGGTCGACCACCGGCGCCTTCTCCTCGGGCTCCTCCGGCTTGCGCACCTCGCCGCCGGTGGCCTTGGCCTGCACGACCTCCTCGACGGCCTCGCGGTAGGCGTCCGTGTACTGCGTCGGGTCGTAGTCCTCGGCCATCGTGTCGATGAGCGTGCGGGCCACGTCGCGCTCCGCCTTGGACGCCTTGATGCCGCCGGAGAGCGACTCGAAGTCGGCCTCGCGCACCTCGTCCGGCCACACCATGGTCTGCATCACCAGCACGTCGTCGCGCGGGCGCACCACGGCGAGCGACTCGCGGTTGCGGATCGCCACCTTCACCAGCCCGACCCGGCCGGCGTCCTCCAGCGCGTCGCGCAGCAGCGCGTACGGCTTCACGCCTGCCTTGTCCGGCTCCAGGTAGTAGCTGCGCGAGTAGGACACCGGGTCCACCTGCTCGGCCGGCACGAACGCCAGCAGCTCGACCGTCTTGGACGTCGGCAGCGGCAGCTCGGCCAGGTCCTCGTCGGTGAGCACCACGACCTCGCCGCTGTCCAGCTCGTACCCCTTTGCGATGTCGGCGTACGCGACCTCCTCGCCGCACACCTGGCACACCCGCTTGTAGCGCACCCGCCCGCCGTCCACCGCGTGTACCTGGTGGAAGGACACGTCCCGGTCCTCGGTCGCCGAGTACAGCTTGACCGGCACGTTGACCAGCCCGAACGACACCGCACCCTTCCAGATCGCACGCATGATCACAGTGTCTCGCGGGATCGCCGAGACCGCACCCCCCAACGAACGAATGGACCAATCCGCCGAACCGGGGCGGGTGCGGGAGGATGGGCCCGTGGTCGCCGAACGGGTCAGGGTCGACGTGGACGGGCGGACGGTGACGCTCACCCACCTGGACCGCGTGCTGTACGCGTCCGGCTTCACGAAGGCCGAGGTGGTGGACTACTACACCGCGGTGGCCGACGTGCTGCTGCCGCACCTGGCCGACCGGCCGCTGACCCTGGTGCGCTACCCCGAGGGCGTCGCCGGCGGTGGTTTCTTCGCCAAGAACGCACCGTCCGGCACCCCGGGCTGGGTGCGCCGCAGCCGGCAGGCCACCTCCGACGACGACATCGAACACGTGGTCGTCGAGTCGAAGGCCGCGCTCGTGTGGCTGGCCAACCTGTCCGCGATCGAGCTGCACATCCCACTGTGGAAGGCGCGCGGCGACCACAACACCGAGCGGGTGGACTACGACCGCCTGGTGATCGACCTGGACCCCGGCCACGGCGCCGGCATCCCGGAGTGCGCCACGCTGGCCATGGCGATCCGCGGTGCGCTGGCCGCCGACGGGCTTAGCGCGGTCGCCAAGACCACCGGCAAGGCCGGCATGCACCTGCTCGCGCCGATCGCACCGGCGCCGGTGGGCCGGGTGGTCGACTACGTGCGCCGGCTGGCCACCGCGCTCGCCACCGCGGCCCCGGAGCTGGCCACCTCGAAGCTCGGCGAGAAGGAGCGCAAGGGGCGGGTGCTGCTGGACTGGCGGCAGAACGTCTACCGGGCGACCACGGTAGCGCCGTACTCGCTGCGCGCCGGCGACGAACCCGGCGTCTCCACCCCCGTGGACTGGGACGAGGTGGCCGCGGCCACGGCCGGCATGCCGCTCCGGTTCAGCCCGGACGACGTGCGCGAACGGATCGCCCAGCACGGCGACCTCGCCGCCGGCGTGTTCACGGAGAGCCCGCCGCCGCTGCCGGAGTGAGACTGTCGGAGTGAGACCGACACACCCGGCAAGACCTCGCGCGGCACGTGCCCGCTCGGCAATGCTGGTAGCCATGACGGATAGCAGCAACGTTCCGGCGTTCGACCTGATCGCCGAGCGCTACGACGAGGCGTTCACCGATCGACGCTTCCAGCTGGCCGCTGGCCAGTGGCTGATCGACGAGCTACCGCCCGGATCCAGGGTGCTCGACCTCGGCTGCGGCAGCGGATTGCCGACCGCGATGCAGCTCGCCGATGCCGGGTTCGAGGTGGTCGGCACGGACGAGTCCGGACGCATGCTGGAGCTGGCCCGTCAACGCGTCCCCAGCGGCACCTTCCTCCGCCAGGACATGCGCGACCTCGGCGTGGAGCTGGGCCGGTTCGACGCGGTGGTCTCGTTCTTCTCGCTGCTCATGCTGCCGAGGGCGGACATCGTGAAGGTGCTCGCCGGGGTGCGGGAACGCCTCACCGAGAACGGGTTGCTGGCGATCGGCATGGTGTACGGCGACATGGACTACCTGCCGATCTCCTTCCTCGGCGCGAGCACCTTCGCGACGTGTTATCCGACCGAGCAGCTGGCCGAGGTGGTCGGCGACGCCGGCTTCGAGGTGCTCGCCTCGGAGGAGGTCGACGTGCAGGCCGAGCCGGAGCGCATCGAGAGGCAGATCTACCTGCGCGCCAGGGTGCGGAAGGTTGAGTAGTCACCTAACCGGGGCGCGGGGCGTTACCCCTCGGTAGGGTGACAACGGGCGGACTGGAGGCGCGAATGAGTGAGGCCACGCAGCGACGGGGCGGCCCCATGACACGCGGCGTGCGGCTGCCGAGGGGCGCCCGCCGCGCCGTACTGCTCGAAGCCGCCCAGGACGTCTTCGTGGCCAACGGGTACCACTCGGCGGCCATGGACGAGATCGCCGAGCGGGCCGGGGTCAGCAAGCCGGTGCTGTACCAGCACTTCCCCGGCAAGCTCGACCTCTACCTCGCGCTGGTGAACACCCATGTCGACGTGCTGGTCGTCACGGTGCGCGAGGCGCTCGCGTCGACCACCGACAACAAGAGCCGCATCGCCGCGGCCGTCGCCGCGTACTTCGACTTCGTCGACCGCGAGGACCAGGCCTTCCGGCTGGTCTTCGAGTCGGACCTGCGCAACGAGCCCGCGGTGCAGGACGCCGTCGAGCGCGGCGAGCGCGCCTGCGCCGACGCGATCGCGCCGCTCATCTCCGCCGATGCCGGCCTGGACACCGAGCAGTCCACGCTCATTGCGGTCGGCATGGTCGGGCTGTGCCAGATCGCGGCGAGGTACTGGCTGCGCACCGAGCGCGCGGTGCCGAAGCAGGAGGCGATCGAGCGGCTGTCCCGCTTCGCCTGGAAGGGCTTCGCCGGGCTGCCGCTCACTCATGGCTGATGCCTGCGGCAGGCATCAGCCCGCGGCGGCCCGCAGCTGCCGGTCGCCGGCGAGCACCTCGGCCACCACGTCACCGATGGCGGCCGTGACCTCGGCGGTCCGCTCGTGCGGCAGCATGTGGCCGGCGCCGGGCAGGATCATCAGCCGTGAGCCGACCAGCCACTCGGCGATCATCGCCGCGTACCGCGGCGGGGTCAGCCGGTCGCGGTCGCCGACCAGCACCGTGGACGGCGAGCCGGCGAACGCCACCAGCGCCTCGCGCCGGTCGTGCTCGTCGAACGTGCGGCGGAAGGTGAGCATGGTGGCCGGTCGGCAGCTCGCGACCATCCTGGCCACGGCGGCGACGTCACCGGCGCGGGCGCCGACGCCGAACACGAGCCAGCGGACGAACGGCTCGATGGCCCCGGGGCGCTTGGTGATCACTTCCCGGCCCAGCGCGCACAGCAGCCCGACGCCGATTCTCTCGAGGCGGTGCACCACGGCGGGCAACGGATCGGGCAGGCCGAGCGAGAGCATCCGCAGGTCGCCGCACGCGGTCGACACGAACACCGCACCGGCCACCCGTTCGCGCACCAGCTCCGGGTGCCGCTCCGCGAGCGCCATGATCGTCATGCCGCCCATCGAGTGCCCGGCGAGCACCACCGGCCCGGTCGGCACCCGCTCGGTGATCAGCTCGGCCAGGTCGTCGCCGAGCCGGTCGAGCGTGGAGTCCTGCGCGGCGCACCGGTCGGACTCGCCGTAGCCGCGGTGGTCGTAGGTGAGCACCCGCACCGGCCCGTTGCACGCCGCGGCCAGTCCCGGCAGCACCGGATCCCAGTCGTGGCTGTTCAACGCGTAGCAGTGCACGAGGACCACGGTGACCGGCGCGTCCGGGTCGCCGTGCTCCACGACCCGGAGCCGAGTGCCGTCCCTGCAGGAAAGCCAGTCGCCGCTCATCGGTCAGCCCTGCCCTTCGCCACCACGTCGTGTCGAACCCGACCGGGCCGTCACTGATACGGGAGTAGCCCGATCAGTTAGACCGTGAACGCAGCGTGTGGGGCAGTTACCCGGGCTGTCAACCATCCGAAAGGACGTGTTGAGCCGACCGGTAGCGCGGTGGCGCCTACTCGCCTACGGCGAAGCCGACCTTGCGGACGTCCGCGGCCGCGATCTCCACGTAGGCCACCTTGGCGGTCTGGATGAAATACCGCCGGCCCTTCTCGTCGACGAGGCACAGCAGGCCCTGGTTGTTCCGCAGTGCCTCGGTGACCAGCGCCTCCACCTCGTCCGGCGACTGTGCGCTCGAGATGGTGAGCTCGCGCGGGCTGTCCGCGACGCCGATCTTGACCTCCACGCCGACCTCCTGCTGGTTACCTGGACTTGCAGCCCCCAACACTAATCGAGCGCGGGCCACGGGGTGTCCGCTGTGCGTGAACGACGCGCCCGCGTCAGGACAACCCGAGCGCGGCCATCCGCTTGGCGTGCTTGGCCTGCATCCGCTTGAACAGCGCGCCGATGCCGGCGAGGTCACCGGAGCCGTGGACGATGAGCTCGGCGAGCCCGTCGCGCTCGGCGACCACGTACTGGGCCTGGGTGACCGCCTCGCCGAGCAGCCGCCGGCCCCACAGCGTCAGCCGGTCGCGCACCGTGCGGTCCGCCGCGCAGGCCGCCTGCACTTCCCGCTCGGCGAACGCCGAATGCCCGGAGTCGGCCAGCACCTCGAGCACCAGCCGCTGCGTCGGCGCGTCCAGCCAGCCGGCGATCTCCCGGTAGAAGTCCGCGGCCAACCCGTCGCCGATGTACGCCTTGACCAGCGACTCCAGCCACGACTTCGGCGCGGTCGACGCGTGCCAGGCGTCGATCGGCGCGATGAACGGCGCCATCGCGTCCACCACGTCGACGCCGAGCCCGGCCAGGTGCTGCTCCAGCAGCCGGTAATGCCCGATCTCGGCGGCCGCCATGCTCGCGAGCGCGGCGCGGCCGGTCAGCGTCGGCGCGGTCCTGGCGTCCTCGGCGAGCCGGTCGAACGCGGACAGCTCGCCGTAGGCCAGCACGCCGAGCAGGTCGACGATGCCCGCAAGGTCACTGTCGTGCGGCTCGCTCATGGCCGCTGAGCGTAATCCCCCCGCCGCCCAGCCCATCCCCCGCCGTCCAGCCCGTCCCAGCCCCGCCGTCCAGGTGGTCGACTCGCATCCGTATCGACGTTCTGGCGCCGCGAAAACGTCGATACGGATGCGATTCGATGTGGCGGTAGGACGTGGTCGCAGGGAGACGCGCCGCACACCGGGACACGAACCGATCAAGGTGGCAGGTAGACTTGACCCGTCGCGGGCGTAGCCCCGCGAAGATATGGTGCGCGCAACGCCCATCGTCGGACTCCCGCCGCCTGAAGTAGGCGCCGCGGTCGAGCACCTGAAAGCGTGCGCGCAGGGACGAGAGAGGCGATCACGCTGACCGACGAAAAGATCATCAACTACACAGTGGACCACAGCGAGACCGGGATACCGGAGGACGCGGACACCTCGCACCCGTTGCGGGCCGACGCCCCGGTCAAGCCGGACTCCCCCACCTTTGCCGAGCTGGGCGTACGCCCCGAGATCGTGCAGTCGCTGCACGAGGCCGGCATCGAACGAACCTTCGCGATCCAGGAGCTGACCCTGCCGCTGGCGCTGGCCGGCGACGACCTGATCGGCCAGGCCCGCACCGGCATGGGCAAGACCCTCGGCTTCGGCGTACCGCTGCTGCAGCGCAGCACGCTGCCCGGTGACGGCACGCCGCAGGCGCTGGTCGTGGTCCCGACGAGGGAGCTGTGCCTGCAGGTCACCCACGACATCGCGGACGCGGGACGCCTGCTCGGCGCGCGGGTGCTGCCGGTCTACGGCGGCCGCCCGTACGAGCAGCAGACCGCAGCGCTGCGCAAGGGCATCGACGTCGTGGTCGGCACTCCCGGCCGGCTGCTCGACCTCGCCGAGCAGCGCAAGCTGGTGCTCGGCAAGGTCCGGATGCTGGTGCTGGACGAGGCCGACGAGATGCTCGACCTGGGCTTCCTGCCGGACATCGAGCGGATCCTGCGCATGGTGCCGGACCAGCGCCAGACCATGCTGTTCTCGGCGACCATGCCCGGCCCCATCGTCACGCTGGCCCGCACGTTCCTGCACCAGCCGACACACATCAGGGCCGAGGAGAACGACGCCGGCGCGATCCACGAGCTCACCGCGCAGTTCGTCTACCGGGCGCACTCGCTCGACAAGCTGGAGCTCATCGCGAGGGTGCTGCAGGCCAAGGACCGCGGCCTGACCATGGTCTTCGCCCGCACCAAGCGGACCGCGCAGAAGATCGCCGACGAGCTGGCCGACCGGGGCTTCGCGGCCGCAGCAGTGCACGGCGACCTCGGCCAGGGCGCCCGTGAGCAGGCGCTGCGCGCGTTCCGTTCCGGCAAGGTCGACGTGCTGGTCGCCACGGACGTCGCCGCTCGCGGCATCGACGTCGACGACGTCACGCACGTGGTCAACTACCAGTGCCCAGAGGACGAGAAGACCTACGTGCACCGCATCGGCCGCACCGGCCGGGCCGGCAAGACCGGCGTCGCGATCACGCTGGTCGACTGGGACGAGCTGCCGCGCTGGAAGATGGTCGACGAGGCGCTCGGGCTCGGCATGCCGGAGCCGATGGAGACCTACTCCAGCTCTGACCACCTGTTCGCCGAGCTGGGCATCCCGCCGGACGCCACCGGGCGGCTGCCGCTGGCCATGCGCACGAGGGCCGGGCTGGACGCCGAGCCGGAGGAGGACCTGGGCGGGAAGACCCGCCGGGGTCGCAAGCCACGCCGTGGCGCCTCGGACGCGGCCGTCGAGCCGAAGCCGCGGCGCAACAGGGTCCGCCGGCGCACCCGCGGCGGCAACGGAGCCGACGAGTCGTCGGATGGCGGCGGCCCGGACGCCGGCGCCAAGCACCAGGAGCACGGCCGCCAGGGCGCCGGCCCAGAGCGTCACGGACCGGAACGGCAGGGACCAGAGGGCCAGGGACCGGAGCGCCAGGGCAGGACCAGGCGCCGGCGGCGGCGCTCCACACCGGCCGCCGCCAACCAGGTCGTGAGCTCGGAGGACTGACAGCGGCCGTGGTGACCCCGGAACGCCGCACGCGCGGCGACGTCGTCGCGGTGGCCGTGCTGGTCGTCGCGGTGATCACCGCGGCCACCGTGCTGTGGCGCTTCAGCGATGCCAGGGCAACGGTGTCCGAGCCGGCGGTGGGCGAGGCGCCCGCGCTCGTCCCGCCGACCGCGCTGCCGCCGTCGCTCGCCGAGGTGTGGAGCGCGCCGAGCGGTGCCACGCCGATCCCGCTGGTGGCCGGCTCCACCGTGGTCACCGCGGACGGCCGTGAGGTCGTCGGCCGCGACCCGCTGACCGGGGAGCTGCGCTGGCGCTACGCCCGCGACATCGACCTGTGCACCGCGACCAGCGCGTGGGGCCAGGCGCTGACCGTGTGGTCGAAGAACCCGCGATTCTGCAGCGAGGTCACCTCGATCGGCGGGGACAGCGGCAAGCGGGTCAACCAGCGCAACGGCGACGCCGAGCGCGGCACGAGGGTGCTTTCCGACGGCACCCACGTCACCGCGATCGGCGAGCGGTACCTGGAGAGCTGGCGATCCGACCTGGTGCGCACCACGCAGTACGGCAAGGTGCCGGCTCCCGTGAACCCGGGCAAGCAGCCGCGCACCGGCTGCAGCTACGCGTCGATCGCGGTGGGCGTCAACCAGATCGGCCTGATCGAGCGCTGCCCTCCCGACGACGCCACGCCCGACGGCGACCGGCTCACCGTGCTCAAGGCCAACCCCAAGGAGGCCGAGCAGCCCGAGCCGGTGTACTCGATACCGCTCGGCATCCAGGCCGTGCAGGTGATCGCGGTCTCCGCCAACCGCGCCGTGCTGCTGCTCGACAACCCGACCAGGCTGGCCGTGTACGACGAGCACGGCAGCCAGGTCGGCGACCACCCAGTGGACGCGCCGCTGCCGGGCGACGGGCCGACGCCGTCCGTCGCGCAGACGACCGCGAGCCCGAACGCCGTGTACTGGTTCACCGGCACCTCGACGATCGCGCTCGACCCCAACGACTTCCACCCGCTGTGGACGGTGCCGGGCACGCTCGGGCCCGGGGTGATCTTCGCCGGCCGGTTGCTCGTGCCGGCGCCCGGTGAGCTCGTCGTGCTCGACGCCCAGACCGGCGAGCGGCTCGGCGCGACCCCGGTCGACCGGGGCGGCTACGACGGGCCGGTGGAGCTGGCCGCTGCCGGCCCCGTCGTGCTGGAGCAGCGCGGCGCGCGGCTGGTGGCGTTGCGTTGACAGACCTCGACCGGACGGCCGCCGCCGTGGGCGACACTCCCCCGATGGCGAGCACGTCCAGCCCGGCGGCCCTGCCGCCCGGCCGGCCCGTAGCCCCGCCGCCCGGCCCGCCCGCGGCCCCGCTACCCGGCCCGCCCGCGGCCCTGCCGCCCGACTCGCCCGCGGCGCCGCCGCGTGCCTCGCAGCCGATCCCGCGCCGCGCGTCGCAGCTGAGCCCGCATCGGGCGGACCGCATCGAGCTGCCCGGCGAGCACGGCCCGCTGGCCGCGCTGAGCGCGGTGCCGGCCGGTGCGGTGGCGACCGTGCTGCTGGTGCCCGGCTACACCGGCTCGAAGGAGGACTTCGCGCCGCTGATCGACCCGATCGCCGACGCCGGCCTCGCCGTGGTCGCGCTCGACCTGCCCGGCCAGCACGAGTCGGCCGGCTCGACCGCCGAGGCCGACTACCTGCCGGCGAACCTCGGCACGGTGGTCGCCGAGGTGCTACGGCACCTGGAGCCGCGCCCGCTCATCCTGCTCGGCCACTCCTACGGCGGGCTGGTGGCCAGGGCGGCGGTGCTGGCCGGGGCCGAGGTCGCCGGGCTCGTGCTGATGTGCTCCGGGCCGGCCGCGCTGCCCGACGGCTTCCGCCGCAACCTGCTGAACGTCGCCGAGCCCGTGCTGCGCTCGCGCGGCGTGCCCGCGCTGCAGGAGCTGCGCGAGGTCGTCGAGGCCGACTCCGGGCTGCCGCCCCAGCCGCCGGAGCTCGCCGCGCTCATGCGGCGGCGTTTCCTGTCGAGCGCGCAGGCCGGGCTGATCGGCATGGCCGCCGGGCTGCGCACCGAGCCGGACCTGGTGCCCGAGCTGGCCGCCGCCCTGCGAGGCACGGGCACGCCGTGCCTGGTCACGTGCGGGGAGGCCGACGACGCGTGGCACCCCGAGCTGCAGCTGGACATGGCGGCGCGGCTCGACGCCCCGTTCGTGGCGGTGCCGGACGCCGGCCACACCCCCAACGTGGAGAACCCCGCCGCGCTGCTCGACCTGCTGCTGCGCACCTGGCACGCCTGGCTGAACGACCAGCCATGACCGGGTCGATGGACCGCTTGCCCGGCGCTACCGGTGCGATGGTCCATCCGCCCAGGACGGGCGCCGAATGCCTAGCCCCACCACCAGAACCACAGGGTGCCGGTCGCCAGCAGAGTGATGGCCGCCGCGGCGAGCACGGCCGCGATGCCACGCCGGCGGTCCGCGACCACCTGGAGGGCGACGGCAAGCACCGCGGCCACGGCGTGACCCGCGACGGACCCGGCGCCGGGTCCCGGCCGGCCGTCCGCCAGCACCGCGGCGACCACGACGACTGCCGCGAGCACCACCAGCCCGGCGGCGACGGTGCCGGACGCGGCGCGCAGCAGCCCCCAGCCCCGGTCGGCGGCGCGGGCCCTGCCGCCTGGGCGCCGCGACGCCGGCCGCCGGGTGGTGTCGTCCACGGTCGCGGTCATTGCGCCAGCAGTGCCCACGGGTCGACGCCGGGCGCGGCCCGCCGACCCTCCGGGCAGTGCCTGCGGAAGTCGCACCACGAGCAGTGCCGGCCGGTGGCGGGCGGGAAGAGCACCTCGGGGTCGCCTCCGGCGGTCAAGGTGTCGGTCGCCAGGGCCAGCTCGTCGGCCGCCTCCTCGGCCCTCGTCAGGTGCCGGTGCAGCGACTCGGCGGTGTGCTCCCACGCGTGCACCTCACCCGTCGGCAGGTGGTGCAGCTCGACGCGCCGGCAGTTCCTGCGCAGCGTGCGTGCGGTCGCCAGGGCGTACAGCGCCAGCGCCTGCGAGCCGCGGGTGTCGTCTACGGTGAGCCCCTGCCGACCCGTCTTGTAGTCGACGACCACCAGCTCGCCGGCGCGGTCGTCGATCCGGTCGACCCGGCCCTCGGCGACGATCCGGGTGCTCGGCGTCGAAACCCATCGCTCGATGCCGAGCGGCTCGAACTCGGGGTCGAGCGAGGCGACGTACTCGGACACCCAGCCCTGCGCGCGACGCCGGTACGTCGCGGCCTGCTCCCCGTCGCGGAAGCCGTCGGTCTTCCACAGCTGGGCGACGAGGCCGGCCGCGGTGTCCGCCGTGCGCCGCCGCACCGGCAGGTCGAAGAACGCCCGCAGCGCGTTGTGCACCGCGGCACCCATGGTGTTGTGCGCCCACGGAGCGCCGCGCGGCAGTGGCGGACGGTCCAGGTAAGTCATCCGGTAGCGGCGCGGGCAGCCCGTCCACGTGGCCAGCTTGGCCGGGGTCACCCGAACCAGGCGCTTCGGCATTCCGCCCAGTTCCAGCTCACCCTGCAGCATGCCCACGGCCTCAACGGTAGTGGGTCCCACCGACCGTCCCCGATCCGATGGCCCCACCCGCCAACGGTTACGGAGAGTTCCATACCAACTGCCTATTGACACCGAGCCGAGTGGAGCGCTTCAGTCACTTTCGTGTGACCGGACGTGACCCTGTCTCGCGTTCCGCTGTTTAGCCGTCCCCTCTTGCGCCGTCGACCCCTACGGCGCCCCCCTGCAGCAGGAGGTATCGGTGAGTTTAAGAAGACTGCTCATGGCGATCGGGGCGATAGCCCTGGTCGTCTTGGTCCCGATGGCCGGTAACGCGGCCCCACCGGCTCCGGTCGATGCGGCCGGAGAGTACGTGGTCACCGGGGCCCGCTCCGCCGAGCAGCGCTCGGCGATCGCCGCGACCGGCGCGGTGCTGAACTCCGTGTCCCACGGCGAGTTGGACATCACGGCCACCAAGGACGAGGTCAAGCAGATCGAGCGGCTCGGCTACCAGGTGCGGCCCGCGCAGCTGGTGGCGGCCGAGCGCAGCCAGACGGAAGCCGGGGTCAACGACTTCCCGCCGGCCGACTCGAACTACCACAACTACGCCGAGATGACTGCGGTGATCAACCAGGTCGTCGCGGCATACCCGAGCATCGCGAGAAAGAGCTCCTTCGGCACCTCGTACCAGGGCCGGGACCTGATCGCGGTCAAGATCTCGGACAACGTCGGGATCGACGAGGCCGAGCCAGAGGTGCTCTTCACCCACCACCAGCACGCCCGCGAGCACCTCACCGTCGAGATGGCGATCTACCTGATCAACGAGCTGACCAGCAAGTACGCCAGCGACACCCGCATCAGGGACCTGGTCAACTCGCGCGAGATCTGGATCCTGCCCGACGTGAACCCGGACGGCGGCGAGTACGACATCGCCACCGGCTCCTACCGGTCGTGGCGCAAGAACCGGCAGCCGAACACCGGCTCGTCCTACGTCGGCACCGACCTGAACCGCAACTGGAGCTACAACTGGGGCTGCTGCGGCGGCTCCTCCGGCAGCACGAGCAGCGAGACCTACCGCGGCGCATCGGCCGAGTCCGCACCCGAGGTGAGGGCGCTGTCGAACTTCGTGCGCAGCAGGGTCGTCGGCGGCGTGCAGCAGATCAAGACCGGCATCGACTTCCACACCTACAGCGAGTTGGTGCTGTGGCCGTACGGCTTCACCTACAACGACACCGCGCCAGGGATGACCGCCACCGACGCCGCCACCTTCCAGCGGCTCGGCCAGTCAATGGCCGCCACCAACGGCTACACGCCCGAGCAGGCGTCGGACCTGTACATCACCGACGGTTCGATCGACGACTACCTGTGGGGCGCCCACAAGATCTTCGGCTACACCTTCGAGATGTACCCGCGCGGCTTCGGTGGTGGCGGCTTCTACCCGCCGGACGAGGTGATCGTCCAGCAGACCACCCGCAACCGGGCCGCCGTGCTGTGCATCCTGGAGTACTCAGACAACCCGTACCGGATCCTGCCGAGCGGCACGTGCGACGCGGCACCGCCGCCACCACCGCCGCCCGGCTCGTACTTCGAGAACGCGAACAACTACAACATCGCGGACTATCCCGGCGCCGCCGTGGAGAGCCCGATCGCGGTGACCGGCGTGCCCGGCAACGCCCCGTCGACGCTGCGCGTGGGCGTGGACATCAAGCACACCTACCGCGGTGACCTGGTGATCGACCTCGTCGCACCCGACGGGTCGCTCTACCGCCTGAAGAACAGCAGCTCGTCGGACAGCGCGGACAACGTGATCACCACCTACACGGTGAACGCGTCGACCGAGGTGGCCAACGGCACCTGGCGCCTGCGGGTGCGCGACGTCTACAGGGCCGACGTCGGGTTCATCGACAAGTTCAGCCTGCAGTTCTAGCTCTCGCCCCAACCGGCGTCTCGCATCCGTATCGACGTTTCCTGGCCCGCACGACGTAGATACGGATGCGAGACGACATGGAGCAGCTCGTCGAGCGCGCCCGGCGCCGTGACCTCGGCGCCGAGCGCGGTCGGCTTGTTCGCGCCGTGGTAGTCGCTGCCACCCGTGGCCACCAGTCCCAGCTCGGCGGCCAGCCAGCGCAGCCGGGTCCTGGCCCGCTCGTCGTGCTGCGGGTGGTCCACCTCGACGCCGGCGAGCCCGGCGGCGGCCAGCTCCGCGATCACCCCGTCGCCCACGATCCGGCCACCGCGCGCTGCGTGCGGATGCGCCAGCACCGTCACCCCTCCGGCGTCGGCGATCATGCGCACCGCGTCGAGCACCGGGGTGTCGGCACGACGGACGTAGTACGGCCCGTCGTCGCGCAGGTACCTGACGAACGCCTCGTCCACCGTCCGCACCACGCCGGCGGCGACGAGGGCCCGCGCCAGGTGCGGCCGGCCCGCCGGTGCATCCGGCGCGAGGCCGGCGAACACCGCGTCCTCGTCCACCGGGAAGCCGTCGGCCGCCATCCTGCGCGCGATCATCCGCAGCCGCTCCCGCCGCCGCTCGCGCAGCCTCGCCTGCTCCCGAACGATGGCCGGCGCGTCGGGGTCGAACAGGTACGCCAGCAGGTGCACGGAGATGCCGTCCACGGTGCAGGTGGACAGCTCGGCGCCCGGCAGCACCCGCAGCCCGGGCGGCGCCGCGGCGATGGCATCGGCCCACCCGGCGGTGGTGTCATGGTCGGTCAGCGCCACCACGTCGAGCCCCGCGGCGACCGCCTTGGCCACCAGCTCGGCCGGTGTGTCCGTCCCGTCGGAGACGTTCGAGTGGGCGTGCAGGTCGATTCGCACACCCTCAGTCTGCCCGCGCCGGTGCGGGTCAGCGGCCCCGGCGGCGCCTCGGCGGGGCCTTCATCATCGACAGCCGGCCGCCGGTCTTGTCCTTGTCGCCGAAGACCAGCTCCGAGATGGCGTCGAAGACCTCCTCGGGCCGGGGCAGGAACTCGATGCGGTTCAGCGCCTGGATCTGCCCGGCCGACTCGAGGATCATGGTGCCGTAGCCGAGCATGCGGCCGACCACGGTGCGTTCGTAGGTCATGTCGGTGATCTTGCTGACCGGCATCATGGCGACCTTGGTGGTGAAGATGCCGCTGGTGATCATGGCCCGCTTGTCGGTCACCACGAGCCGCTCGACCCACCACTCGACCAGGTAGAACGTGAAGCGCAGCAGCGCGAACAGGGCGACGTACCACAGCACGTTCTGGACCAGCCACACGTACGTGCCGACGCCGTCCAGCAGGTAGGACAGGGTGAACGCGACGGCCAGCGCGAGCAGCGTCTGCACCATGGATGGCAGCACGACGGCCCAGTGCCGCCGCAGCCGGATGACCCGCCGCTCGCTGGAGAGCAGATACTCGTCCGGATCGCGGGGTGCGAGCATTGGCATGCCGGGCCCCTGTCTGCGAGTGTCCGCTAGGCGAAGAGCGACCGAATGAAGGTGACCAGCGAATCGGCACCGTCGCGGAGCATGCCGCCGATGTCCTGGACCAGCGCGCTCGACCCTTGCGGGTCGGAGATCACGAAGTACAGCACCAGCACACCGCCCAGCAAGCCGATGGCCTTCTTAGCACCCGGACTCACCGTGACCAACCCCGTCCCATCGTGCTGACGCGTCAGCACCGTTGTACCTCACAACACCGGCTGTCCGGCAGAGTACAGGCTCACTTGGGCCGGTACGGCGCAACGCAGCGAGGTGTCAACTACGTTCTGTCGCGTGACCGAGGACCACGACCGCCTGATCCGGTGCGTCGGCGCCGTCATCCACGACCGCGATGGCCGACTGTTGCTGGTACAGAGAGCGACAGACCCCGGACGCGGACGGTGGTCACTACCAGGCGGACGAGTGGAGCGCGACGAATCCGACACCGGCGCGCTGCGGCGCGAGTTGATCGAGGAGACCGGGCTCTCCGTCGACGTCGGTGCGCTCGTCGGCTCGGTGCTGCGCGCGGCGCCCGGCGGCGGCACCTTCGAGATCCTCGACTA
>Ga0299913_10000628_pt1 | contig 23228 bp, 28 predicted proteins | sample RVTome_9_FD_201360 | JGI IMG/M metagenome (GOLD analysis project Ga0299913, IMG submission 201360) | Soil microbial communities from uranium-contaminated site in the Upper Colorado River Basin, Wyoming, United States - RVT155D38 (version 2) ... | reverse complement strand
CGCGACCGCCCACCCGCGCCGACTGCAAGTCAAGGGCAAGAGCGAACCGATCGATGTCTTCGTTTTGAAGATCGGCTCCGGCTGAAGGGCGCCCGGTCAGGCCACACCCACCTGAGCCCGGTGCGGAGTCACCAGAGCAACCGCCGCTCCGACTGAGGGACCGGCTTTGAGGAGGGTGGCACGACCTCACCGAGCGACCGCTGTGGAGGCGCTGTACGCTGATTCCCCTGCACGACCGTCATTACGGCAACGAGCAGTGAGAATTTCTCCAACTAGCACAAGGCAAAAACGTGGAGCTGACGGGATTTGAACCCGTGACCCCCTCGTTGCGAAAGATGCGGTCAAAACGCTGTGACCAGGGGAAACGGCACAAGTTGGCGGGTCTGTGGAGCGGCTGTGGGGCGAGCGAGGTGAAACGTTGTGAGACGAGGTGATGTGCGGCTTCGGTTCATGATGGACACTGTGGCTCCGGTAGGTGCCTGACAGTTTCGGGACGCGGCTCCGGTAGGTGCCTGACAGTTTCGGGACGCGGCTCCGGTAGGTGGGCGACAGTGGCTTCGGTACGTGGGTGACACCTCCTGGTTCCATCCTCCTCTCGCAGTTGTGAGGAGGTCTTCTTTGTTGGTGGAGCTGGGTGTTGTGGAGCAGCGGTATCAGGCGGTGTTGGAGGTCGTGGGCGGGGCGGCGGTGACTGATGTTGCCCGCCGGTATGGGGTTGCTCGGCAGACTGTGCATGGGTGGCTGCGCCGTTACGCGGATCAGGGTCTGGCGGGTCTGGTGGACCGGTCGTCGAAGCCGGTGTCGTGTCCGCATCAAACGCCGGCTGAGGTGGAGGCTCGGATCGTGGAGATGCGGAGGGCTCATCCGGGTTGGGGGCCTCGCACCATCGTCTATCACCTTGGCCGGGAGGGGGTGGAGCCATTGCCGTCTCGTTCGGCGGTGTATCGGTGTCTCCGGTCATGCTCCTGATTGCCATCGGGATCGCAGTTCTCCGCTACCGGCTGTACGACATCGACCTGGTCATCAACCGCACCATGGTCTATGGGGGCGCTGACCATTCTGTTGGGGTTGGTATATGTTGGTTCGGTGGTGGCGTTGGGCGGGCTGCTACGGCCGGTGACCGGGTCCCATGACCTGGTGGTGGCCGGCTCCACGCTGATGGTGGCGGCCCTGTTCTCGCCAGCCCGTCGGAGGATCCAGGGGTTGGTGGACCGTCGCTTCTACCACTCCCGTTACGACGCTGCCCTGACGGTAGAGGCGTTCCGCGCCCGGCTGCGGGACGAGGTGGATCTGGAGACTTTGCGGGCCGACCTGGCGGGCGTGGTGCGGGAGACATTGCAGCCGGCCTCGGTTTCGGTTTGGCTGCGGAACGACAACCAGGTTGAGTGAGGTGTGGGTGTGAACCCGTGAGGGAGACGCGGGTCTGTATGCCTAGTCGTCTCTGCTCCGTCAGGACAGACGGGACGCCGATTCGCTCAGCGTCGCTGTGCCCCCGCAACACACCCATGCCTCGACACCTCGATCTTGCTCCATACCGCCAATACGGCGAGACCATCGAATGAGTTGGCCGACCTCGTAGCCGTCGCATGGATCGCATAGCTGCAACCGGGCCTCCTCCTCGGTGGGGCAAGCAAGTAACGGAAACGATCGACGGCGAGACATCGCCATGAACTCGCATCCGGTCTGGCGGAGCTGATGCGATTTGAATTCATGACCTCCTCGTTATCAGGGATGCGCGTGTAGTTAGGTCCTCGCTCATCTACATGGTCCCTCACGGTTCATCGGGATCTTTGTGTTACATATGTTGCACATCGTCCTTCGCCGTGGCCCGGGCATCCTGTCAGTGATCCGCCGGGATTTCCCCTCGTCGCCGCTCTCACCCTCCGAGAGGTGTTGACTGCCAGCCTCGTTATCGAGCGATCGTCACAGTCTGTCCCTGACAAACATCGCCGCCGTTGACAGTTTGCTCTAACGGGTCGGGACGTTCTGCTCTACGGACGAGCCCAAGACATCGGTACCCGTGGAGGTAGCGGTCAAATAGGAGAAATATGAATCGTCTCACGCCTCTGACACCAATAATTCCGCTTCTGGCGTTGGCACTCTGGTATAGCACCCGATCCCGGTGGTTCTTCGCTGCGTTCCTGATCGGGCATGCGCTGGTCCACGTCATGTACTTCGTGCCGGAACCACCCGCAGACCGGACCCCTCTTAAATGGCCGTTCCACCTGGACCGGTCCTGGATTCTGTCCAACCTGGGGATGTCAACCCAGGCGCTCAAGGCAGTCGGGATCGTTCTCGCGGTCGTGTCTATCGTCGGCTTCGCGGTAACCGGGGTCGGGATTCTGATCGATGCTGGCTGGTGGACCGGCGTAGGGGTTGTTTCCGCGGTCGCTTCGTTGCTGCTGTTGGCCACCTTTCTCGACCCGCTCATCGCACTCGGTCTCATCATTAACACGTTTGTGCTGTCGGTGATTCTGCTGGCATGGCCACCGATCACGTTCATCGGCTGATGACACTGCCCGGTCAACCCCTGGAGTTCTTCTGGTGTGTAGCTCGAGTCCATTCCATTCAGGTCGCGTCGATCTCACACGCCTTCAGGAAAGGGGGCCTCAGGGCTCTTAATCGGTAAGACCGTCAGCGGCTTCGACTAGTTCACGTAAGCGGTCCGCAAACCGGGCGGCAGGAGCACCGTCGATGATGTCGTGATCAACGCTGATCGTGAGGCTGACATGCTCACGATTCTCGATGTTCCCGTCCACAAGAACCGGGCGTGAGCCAATCCCTCCCACGGTCACCATGAGCGGCGCCGGAGTTATGGGAATCCCCCACCCAAGGTTGCTGCCGAACATTCCAATCGCACTCACCGCGATGGTCCCGCCGAAGCGTTTCGTCCACCAAGGTCGGGCCATCATCAGCCGCCAGATCAGTCCACGAATAGCGCGGGGGAGAGTCACCAGCCACATCGTGCCCCGGTAGCGACGACGGTCCATGTCGGTGACTTCTTGGGCCTGTCTTATCTCGGCGGAGATTTCTCTGACAGTCTTCCGATTGACAGCCCTGATGATTCGCGACTGCACGATCCGCGTTCCATCAGTCTGGACCTGCTCCAACTGCATGTTGACGTCGACATCTTCGAACAGCACCAGTTTCCGCCTTCCCCATCGGTGGGCATGCAGCATCCGATCTTCATCCACCGCCCTTCCCACACAGGCAGTTATGAATCCGGTGAACGAGACCCGTCCTGTCCTTTCGGCAGCGACCAGGGAGCGTGCCTTACTGACGTCGACCTCAACCAGACCATGGATGATGTGTCGTCTGGACCCCTCACGCAGCACGTCCACATAAGCGCGACGTATCTTCGGAAAGGGACGAACCTCGTAACCCTCGCCTTTGCGTGCCAAGGACGAATTGTGGTTCACGAGTCCAGCCGAAGACCGCCGCACTGAGGGCATTCCAAACCTCTCCAGGAACCCTACCGGTCGGTGCTTATACGAAGCGCATCGCCTGGTTGCCGAGCAGTCGTTGCAGTCCGAACACTGACAGACAATCTGCGGTCAGCCCCTGTCCCCATCTCCTGACTCCAATGCCTCAGGTCTTGTAGAGGCCGATGATCGACTCGGCCATGGCGTTGTCGTAAGAGTCGCCTCGGGATCCGACTGAGGCGACGACTCCGTTTTCGGCGAGTCGTTCGGTGTAGCGGATGGCGAGATATTGCACCCCGCGGTCGCTGTGATGTATCGGTCCGAGACCAAAACGAGCCTGGTGCGCGCCGAAGCCCTGCTCTGGGCCGGCGCATGGGCTGAGGCCGAAGACCTGGCGACGGAGACGATCGGCCGACACTCCACCGCCGATGTGCGTCTCGCAGCCATCCTCGGCGTGATACGGACCCGCACCGGTCGCGGAAGCGCCGTCGAATACCTGGACCAGGCATGGTCCCTCGCCGTGGAGAGTGGTGAAATCGACCACCTACCGCGTTCTGCGGCGGCCATCGCCGAGCGGATGTGGGTCGTCGATACACCCGACAACGCCCTGTTCGAACAGGTCCGGGACCTCGTTGACCGCGGAATCAGGTTCGAATATCCCTGGCCGGCGGGATCCTTGGCGCTGTGGATGTGGAAGTCGGGTGATCTCGATGAGCCGCCAGAGGGGCTTCCCGCACCCGTACCGGGACCTCCTGTCGGGTCGGGTCGATCAGTCGGCGTCGTTCTGGACGTCGAGACAGATCCCGTATGAAAAAGCGATCGCCCTCCTGTCAGGAGACGTGTCGCAGCGTCTGGAGTCGCTGGAGCTGCTGAACACCCTCGGCGCGGCGGCGGTGGCGGCCCGGGTGAGAAAGGAACTGCGAGACGAGGGTGTTCCAACTCCGCGTGGCAAAGGCAAGGCGACGAGGGGCCACGCCGCGGGTTCTCACCAGCCGCCAGGCAGAGGTCCTCCAATCACTCTCCGAGGGCTTGACCAACACCGAGATCGCCGACCGTCTGTTCGTCTCTCCGAGGACCATCGAGCACCACGTTTCGGCGATTCTGGCGAAACTCGACTCCTCCACCAGAGACGAGGCGCTGCAAAGGGCCCGAGACGAGGCGCGCATAGAGACCTAAATCGCGTACCTCCTCAACCATATGTGGGGGTGCCTCCCCGATGGCCCGTACTCCGGTCGTCGATACGGTCATCAAGGGACATCGACTTAGAACAGAGGAGGTTCTTATGTCGCTGTACATGGATGTTCACACCATCGCGGGAGGCGTCTCCGTCGCCGATGTTGCGGACGCGCATGTCAAGGACCTACAGACCGGGGCCAAATACGGGGTGGGCTATCTCCGCTATTGGGTCGACGAGACGGCAGGAAAGATCTTCTGTCTCGTGGAGGCCGACAGCGCAGAGACGCCAACACCGTTCACCGGGAGGCGACGGCGGCAGTGGCAAACCAAGGCTGCCATGAGGTTTTCCAGCAAGTTGCGTGTTGCAACTCGCATTTGGGTCATTGAGAGAGGGTGTTATGGGCAAGCGAATCAACGGGTATCGCCGCAAGAACAGGGCCAGGGCACTAAAGGTCCCGGCGCCGATCTTCACGATCGAGGTGTCCGACCTTCCCGGGAGTTTTCCGAGGGGATATTCGACCCAAATGGTGCCTGAAATAGGACAGATCACTCGACGTTCGCGAACCGTCGCGGCCGAGGACATCGAGCTCTTCAGCCAGATGACCGGGGATCACAATCCCCTGTATTACGACTCAGAGGCGGCCGCCCGAACCACATTCGGGGGGATAGTCGTTCAGGGAGGGGTGACATCCGGGCTCCTCAACGCTCTCGTGGCTCACGACCTGCCCGGGCCGGGGAGCGTTTTTCTCCACACGGACTGGAGCTTCAAGGCTCCGGTTCGACCAGGCGACACCATCACGGCCGAGGCGGAGGTCCTCGAGGTGCGTCGGGACAAGCCCATCGCACGACTTCGCACCACTATTGCCAACCAGGATGGTGTGGTCGTCCTCGACGGCTCGGCTCTCGTCTACACTTCGCCTTGACATGAGTGGCTGAGCCCTCCCGGGGCTGCCTGAGAACGGGCGCCCGAAGCCGAGACGCTGGGTGGGTGTCAGGGGCTGGGTTGTCGCAGAGCGCCGATGTAGACGCCCACGACGATGAGCACGCCACCAGCGAGGAGTCCGGTAGTGATGGGCTCTTGGTCGAGCCAGGCGGATAGTGCGACGGTGACGATGGGGATGAGCACCATGACATAGGAGGTTCGAGACGCGGACCAATGTTGGACAACGAAAACCTGGAGTAAGAACACGATCACAGAGCCGACTGCGGCAACGTAGGCAACGGCGACCCATGTCTCGGGGAGGGAGGGCATGGCGAACGTCTCCCCACGCAGCGCTGAGGCCAGTATCAACACTGGGACGGAAGCGGCCATCCCAACTGTGTTGAGAGCGACCAGGTGAATGGGCGGAAGCCGGCGCACGATCACCAACGCTTGCGCAAAGCATAGAACGCTGCCCAACACTGCGGCCAGCGACACCCAGGAGACCGTCCCCTGCAGCGACTGGCCAGAAATAACGGCAACGCCTGCGAGGCTGATCACTGCTCCAACGACCGCGACGGTCCGTAATCGCTCCAGTCCTTGTCCGACGGCGAGGATGAGCGTGGCCAGGGGCACGAGCGCCAGCAGCGTCTGACCCAAACCGGCCTGAATCTCCACGAGGGCGAAGTAGTAGAGCCCGAAGGCCCCTGCGAACTGAAACAGACCAAACACAGCGGCGCCGGCCAAGAGTCTCCCTCTGGGGAATTCGACTCGCAACGCTGCCATCACCAACCCGACCAGAAGCGCAGCAATCGCAAACCTGACGGACGCACCCCACAGCGGCTCGAGTTCACGATTACTGAAACGTATCGCTACCGAGTTGCCCCCGGCCAAAACCGCCTCCGCGAGGAAAGCCCACAGAACCAGACGGCTGATCGCTGCGCGAGTATCACTAACGGATTGAGACCGACTCGCCATCCGACGAACCTACGCCAGCCCAAGTCTGCCCAGCCGCCCAACATTCCACGATCCCGAGCACCCTGACCAGGGTGTTTTGTGGAGCTGGGGGGATTTGAACCCCGACCCCCTCGTTATGGGGCGCCCAGTGACGAGACGTTGACAATGCTGCGGCAGGCTCCTGGTGTTGATGTTGGGGTGAACCCGGACGGGTTTGGTGGCTACATCCGGCTAGGCGAGACGTAAAAGCACGCCCACTTCTGCGAGAGGAGCATCTTTCAATCTAGGTGCCGGCCTGGTTGTCTTTGAGGCTATCGAGAGCGGCGGCTCCGATAAGTGAAGAGGGAAATTCCTGCCGGGTTTCCCGATGCTGATGGTTGGCTGTGTAGTCCTCCAAGATTCGGTCACGGAACTCGTCCATGCCGGCCTGTGCGCGGCCTCGTCGGGCTGTCATCATCAGCTTGGCTAATGAGCGTTGGAGGAGGGGACCTGTCGGCCTTGTTGCCGAGTGACTGAGCCGAGTGCCCTCATCGATCGGCGCAAACTGCAGATCGAGAATCGTTTGAGTGGGTCTCCTCCCAGGCATCGGGATCAGCTGCTGCAACACGACACGTTCAAAGGGCAGCCATTCCATCACCAGCTGCGCGACGGTCATCTTTCCGTGATAACACTGATATGTGCTGCCCGATCCAACCCGTCCGTTCTTCCGGTCAACCACCTCATAGCTGTCAGATCCGATGATGATGTTCCGAAATTCGGACTGGTTCGCATAATTCCAAACATGCTCGACCGGCACCGGGATGTCAGTGGCCAAAGTCATCAAGACGTCTTCTGGGCCATAGAAGGTTCGTCCGAGCTGTTTCGCCGCTTCATAGACCGGATGCATGTCCTCGACCATGACTGAGACCTCGCCGAAATCAGGCACGACTTCGGAATGAGAGACCATTCCCTCGGCGTCCGGATCCAGACCAAGAGCATCGACAGCGGGCTCGGTCAACAACAAATAGGCTCGCACTCCGGTGTCGGCCGTGACCGAATTCTTGAGCAAGCGATGGACCAGATTCACATCAATCCCCACGAGCTGTCTGATGTCGCCGACCGACTGGATGGCGAATGATCCGTAATGCACGAAGAACTTCACGTCGAGAGCCGAGACGTTCGCACAAGCGTTGCACTTGCATGTGTTGTTGAGAACCATCAACTCGATCGCTCGTCGGAACTCCACATAGGTCTCTTCGATCCTCTCGAGAAAGGTTTGAGCAGTCACGAACCCTTCCGCCAATGCGTAACTCAGGACCGCATCCCCCTCCAACTGGGTGATAGTCAAAGGAGGCCGCGTCTGGTCCATCAGCAGCTCCAAGAGATCAGTCAGCGTTTGCTGAGCGTGCTCCAACTCAGAGTCGTTCAGATAGCTCGTGTAGCCGGTGATGTCAGCGATCAGAAGGAAGCCACGATGTTCCACTCCCGAACATCCTATGGAAGCGACCAACACCCGGTCCAACCGCACCCGAAGTCAGCAGCTGAACGCGCCCATAACGCGCGTCTGTCTCGACGAGAACAGAGCGATCCACCCATTCTGGAACCGGCAGGGGGATACTGCTTTGGTTGACCTTGGACTCTGATTGCCACTCTGGGTGGCTGTGTGGGGGTTAGGGTCGCTCGGTCCTTGGGGACGGTTTGACTCTTGAACCGGCTTGACCGCCCGTGCTGGGCGTGTGCTGATAATGACTTGTCGGCCGTTCCTCGGAGCCTGGGCCGGCACTCACCGGTCGGGCGGTGCGACCGGATAGTCCTGCTCCTGGTGCCGGCGCTTGGTGCCAGTTCGCTCCCCGGTTGGCGATACTCGGTGTGGACCGGAGCTTTCCTCGCCGCCGTGATGGGGATGGGCTTCATTGCGAATCCCGACATGACATCCAGCCGAGGCGTGGCTTGGGGGATGGCCATGGTCGCTTTCAGTGTCGTCTGGTTGCTTTTGGGTGAGCGACGGCAACGATCGATCGTGGGGCCCGAGAGCTGAGTCGGAGTGTGGCCCGGGCGACGGCGATGGATGCCGCCATCGGCCCTAACTGAGGGCTCGCTCTTCGCTCCTGGATGACGCAGCCAGCCGTCCAGTCCGGCGAAGAGGGGGAACTGTGACGACGACGGATACCTCGGACCGGCAAACGGGGCTCATGGAGCGGACAGCCGGTTGGGTCGCCTTTGCCATAGCAGTCATCGTGACCCTCCAGGGAGTCTTCATCCTCTTCTACGGATTTGATCAGGGCCGATTCGAGCGAAAAGCCGACGTGGAATGGGCAGAGTTGGAACAGGCCTTTCCCACCCGTGACCGACTACCTGAGCGTTGGTCAGGCCGACCGAACCCTGGCCATCACGGTGATCGCCTTCGGGTTGCAGGCTTGTCTGTTGTTCTGGTTCGCCATCCACAAAGGCCGGCGCGTGGCACCCGCAGTGCTCTGGGTGTTCCCGGCGATGCTCATCGATGGTCGATCCACTTCCTGGTCAACGATGACACGCAGATCGGGACACCCAATCTCGTGTTTACGGGGTTGACAGCAGTCGCCATTTTCATGGCACGGTCCGAGCTGACCGACTGACGGACAAGGAGCAGGTCGAAGAGACGACTGGGAGAGCCGGTTCTCCATTTTCAGGGATGAACCTGTGGGCCTCGACCGACTATTCGCAAGATCGGGGAATCTCCAGAACCCGCCGGTCGAGCGACGTGAGGCATCGTGAGACATTGGTGAGAGCTGCTGACACCGCCAGAGGTCGGGCTGGCCCGCAAATTGGGTCCCGGCGCCGATCATCGGTGCCGCCAGGGAGACAGGCGTTGTCTCGACCGGTCTGGCTACGCGGTGACCTTCGACCCGTACTTTCGCCGCGCTGCCTGCTTCGAGACACCGAGCATCATGCCGATTTCGGACCAGCTGCGGTGAGCCTGCCTCGCCGAACGCACCGCCTCGGTGAGTTCTTGTTCCACCTCGTCGCGCTGCTCCGTCAACTCAGCGATGGTCCGAAGGGCTTCCGTGTCAGCCTCCTTTAGATCCGAGGATTCGACACGTTCAGCCCACTCCTCCAACGCTTTGACACGCCTCGCTCTCGATTTGCTCATTCGATCCACCAGCGCGCGAGCTCTCGTGGCGTGGATAACCGCCGTGCCCTCTTCGTCGGAAACAACACCCACCTCCCAGGATGGCTTGGTGTCCGCGCCCGGTCGGAAACAACACCCACCTCCCAGGATGGCTTGGTGTCCGCGCCCGGTCCTTCACCGTGCACAGTCCCACCAATGCGAACTCCATCAGACGCTGTCCCGAAATGGGTCCGTTCGGTAGTCACGCGATCGAGCCATCGTCGGGAAGTGTGACGATCACAACCAGCACCTCCTCAGTACCGGTTACTCGGGTCTTGTGACCTTTCCCGGTTGTGTCCTCAACGAGCAGGATCGTCCCTGGCTCTAGTGGCCGAATCGTGGCGTCGCTGGCTTCGATTTCACCCTGACCGGTGAGGTACACGGCAAGTTCCCTCACCGGAGCCGCATGCCAGTCCAATTCCAATCCAGCAGAGGCACGAGCTATGAAGTAGCCGGATGCCTTCTCCTGTGGGGTGAGGAGCATCGAAGGCGCGGACGGCAGAAAGTCTGATTCCTCGAACGCGAGCTCTACGTCTTCCAGATGAGACTCGCCGTCCTCGCTGGCCCAAATCCGCAATGCAGACACCATCACCTTGAACTTACCGGACGCACATAGGTGCCTGAGCGCTCTTGGGCGCGATCAGTTCAGCATCGAACTCATCATCGTTGAGGCATCACGAAGCCGGTCGAGTCGGGGGTCATCAATCGGGTCGAGGATGTCGGTACTGACGGGTTCCAGCATCGCTCGCACTCTGGACCGGAATCCCGTCTTCTCGCCCATGTCCTGCTCCCACTGAACAAGAGCCTCCTCGTCCGACACGACATTCAGCCAGACAACTCGGCCGGTCACAGTGTCGACGTAGGGGTCGAAGACAAACCGCTCTCCGTAGTGTTCCCGGGTGCAGGAGGCCACCTCCTGCATCAAATCCTTGGCAGCCAGAAGTTGGCCTTTCAGTTGCCAAATCACTATCGCTCGAATGGCCATTGCCTAACGAAGCTACACACGGTCGTTGCACCCATACGTGCCTCGATCTCGGACGGTCTTCGATATGGGTGGAATCGCTCCCGAATATTCATCGCGTGCGGGTTCGGTTGGTCCTATTCCGCCGACGTACCAACTCGCGCACCGCTACCGCGCGCGGCGGTTCTGTCGGGGGTCGGTGCCCGCTAGTCGCTGCTTCGACGGCTCCAGTCTCCATATCGACGAAACTGGGTTCGGCGTATGAACCTAGTTCTTGACCAGAGTAGATGTGTCATGCGCGTGCCCGCTTTCGTGGACACCTGGATGTTGGCCCCCAGTCTCGTGGTGTCTCCCTGGAGCCCGGGGCGGTCCAAACACTTCCGAGCCGGCGAGCCTGCACACGGTTAGCTCCTTGCTGCCGCGTCGCGCATGCCGAACCTCGAAATCGGCCGATGCGCCCGCGCATATTCGGCAATATGCGCTAGCGAGGTAGCCCTCGAACCGCCATCCCCAAGCGTCTCAGATCTGTCGACTACCAACGTTCTCGGTTCTGAGCTCCTGATCTCCCCATGTGACCTGGTGTGAGGTGGAGTGAGAAAGCACCTCGCAAGAAATGAGGTGCTTCGGGCCGGAGTCTTGTGGGCCGCCTGTGGAGCGTGAGACCTCAGGATCGTCGATCCAGCGAGCAGACGACGCGGCCAAGAGGCGCCCTGACCAGGGGATTTAGTGGAGCTGACGGGATTTGAACCCGTGACCCCCTCGTTGCGAAAGATGTGGTCAAACCGCTGTGACCAGGGGAAACGGGACGCCCCAGCGGGGCAGTGGGCGGCTGTGGGGCGAGCGGCGTGAGACATAGCGAGACTTGACGGGCAAGCGTCGATCCAACTGCCCGACAGGATTGACACGGGTCGCGCGACGCACGACCGCGGGGCATGGCGCCGTCGCGTTTCCGTACAGGGGGTGCGCGCTCGCCGTCGTTGCCCTACTCGTGGAGCTCCACCACTCCGGCGTGGCCGTCGACCGTGATCCTCTGGCCGTCGCGCAAGCGGCGTGTGGCGTCGCCGAGCGCGACCACTGCGGGGATGCCGTACTCGCGCGCGACGAGCGAGGCGTGCGCGACAAGGCTGCCGCCGTCGGTGACGACGCCGGCGGCGCGGCCGAACAGTGGCGTCCAGGCCGGCGTGGTGGCAGCTGTAACGAGGATCTCGCCGGGCAACAGCCGGTCGGCATCGGCGAGGTCTTTGATTACGCGCGCTGTGCCGGTTACGCGGCCGGGGCTAGCCGGCATGCCCTCCAGCATCCCGTCCCCGGCCCTGGCAGGTGTGCGCATCTTGGCGACAGCGTCCTCGTGGAACTTCGTGACGAACTTGGGCAGAGTGCCGACCACCAGCGGCGGAGTGAGCCTGCGGTTGCGCGCCCAGAGCTCTCGGCGCTCCGCCACCGACGAGATGCGTGACTCGACGCCGTCGATCTCGCCACGCTCGAGGAAGTGGACGTCCTCCGCACGGTCGATGACGCCACGGCGCGCGCATGACTCGCCGAGGCGATGAAGCGCTCGCCGCGCCAGCGGCCACCCGAGGGTCAGCTGTGACACTTGCTCCTCACGCAGCCGGGCGTACAACTGCGCGAGCTCGAGGATGAGGTCGAAGCGAGCGCGCAGCTTCGGGGGGAGCGAGTCACGGCACTGCTGCTCGGCGCGCTCTCGCTCGGCGACGAGCCTTCTATGCACGGTCTCTGGTGGAGCCGGGGGGGCACCGAGCTCCCCCGCCGTCGGGCGGAACCAGTCGAAGCTCTGGGTCGCGTGCGGCGCGGGCGGCAGCGGCTTGACGAGTCCCGCGACCAGGGTCTGATAGTGGCCGCCGAGCTTCGTGCCGAGGTGGCGGGCGTAGAAGTCCGCCAGCACGCTCTCCATCTTCCATCCATGCCCAGCAACAACCGTCATCGAACACAGGTACTCGCCGGCGATGTCGGCGACGTCATCGATCAGCCGGGCGAGCGCCTCGTCGTCCATTTCGTCGACCTCTCGTTCGCCCTGCTCGACGCGGGCGCGAGAGCGGGGCAACAGCTCATCGCGCCAGGCACGGGTCGCGGGCTCGACCGCGATTCGATGCATCAGCTCGGGCTGGCTGTTCAGCCGCAGCACGCTCCACATGTAGCGCGGTCGGCGGAGGACCCCGAGCAGGCGCCACGCGCCGCCGGACCCGAAGGTGGAGTAGAAGTACCAGCCGTTGATCAACACGTGCAGCGGTCGCGGTGTTTCGACGCCGAGCACTGCCCGCTGGGTAGTCGCGAAGGTCTCCTCGAGCCGCGGCAGCAGCCATGTCGCGCTCAGCGGCGTGACCGGCTCCGGCAGCCATTCGCCGAGGCGGAAGTTTCGGGTCCAGCCGCCGGGGAGCGATGACTCCCAGCGCACCGGCTCGGGCAGGGCGGTCATGGGACGCGCCTGCAGCAGGTGCAGCTTGCCGCCGGCGAACGCCCACTCGATATCCTGTGGGATGCCGCCCATGAGCTCCTCGACGCGCCGCGCCAGCCGCGCGACGTCGATCACCTTCGCTTCGTCGAGCACCTCGATCTGCGCCCGCCGGTCGCGCACGGGCTGCCCGTCGCGCACCAGCCACTGCTCACCCGTCGCCTCGCCGCCGACTAGCTGCTCTCCAAGCCCGGCCGTAGCGGTGACGACGGTCACCTCGCGTTCGCCGGTGAGCGGGTGGGCGGTGAAGGCAACGCCGGATGACTCAGCTTCGACCATGGGCATCAACAGGACGGCGATGCGGTTCGCCCCGCTGGGCCCGTGGGCGAGTCGATAGGCGGCGACGCGCTCGTCGTTGACCCCTTCGCGCACACTGCGCACCGCTTGGGCAACGGCGGCGGCGCCGCTCACGTCGAGCACGGTCTCGTACTGTCCGGCGAACGACGCGCCATCGAGGTCCTCGGCGAGCGCCGAGGAGCGAACCGCGAGGGGTCCCTCACCGAGCACCGCGATCGCCTCGGCGACCGCTGCGTCGATCCCGTCTTCGGACTCGTCGGCGACGATGACGACGCCGGGAGGCACCGGAAGGCCCCGGCTCGCAAGCGCACCCAGGTTCGCAGCCTTATGCCCGGCGATCGCGGCGTCGCTGCGATCTAGCTCGTCCAGGCGGCGGGTGCGCCTCATTTGCGCTCCTCCGAGGCCGTCCTTCAGGTCGGCTTGCTTCACCATTACTCCTCCTCGCTTTCCTTCTCCTCGCGACGCAGCGCCTCGAGCAGCGCGTTGATCGCCCATTCGACGGCTCGCCCCGCCTCAGCACCGCTGAGACCCCAGTGCTCGTACATCGCACGCATGAAGTGGACACGAACCAGGCCGGCAAACACCGCACAGATCCCCCGTGCCAGCTCGGGGTCCATTCCCTTCGTATAGAGTCCGATGGCCCGTTCGATCATCTCCAGGCGCTGTCCTCGCAGCTTCTGCATGTCCGGCGACGTGTACTCCGGCGCGTGCTCGCCACTCTCGAGCAGCGACCCGAAGTACGCGAAGGCCCGCGCGGTCATCGCGCCGAGGTCCTCGGCGCTGACGTTCGTGTCCCAGCCCGAGTGCTCGACCAAGTGGGCCGTGACCGCCTCCAAAAGGTCACGCTGCGTCGGGAAGTGGCGATACACCGTGCGCTCGCTCACCCGCGCGCGCTCCGCCACCTTGTCGAAGGGAAGCTCGCTCGACCAGGGCGCGAAACCCTCCACCGCCGCCTCAACGATACGGGCGCGGGTCGCGGCGACCTGCTCGGCGCGAAGCTCACTCTGGTAGACGCTCTTCTTGCGGCTCATGACAGTCATACTGCCATGAAGTCATGACGACTGTCAACCGACCAGTAGCGGCTGATGCGCGGAGCATCGCGTCGGCCCACCTCCGGTCGTCGAAAACCAGGGGTTGCTTCGGCTATGGCAAGACGGGGGCGGCAGTTTCAGCTTTCGTGCGTTGCTGATGGTCTGTTGTGATCGCCTCGACAAAGTTGGCCAGGCTCTGGGTCGCCATCTTCTTGATGAATACCGTGCCAATCCGGAAAAGAGCCTCCGACCAGCGGGGGCCCTTGAATCCTCCCCACTGCCGTGTCAGGTGAGTGCCTGTCGGAGTCTCCTCGAGGTAGGTGACGACCAGCCCGCTTCCCTTCATCGGCTTGGGCAACATGTCTTCGGTCACCACCTTCGTGAACGGCTCCCACTCGAGGATCGTCTGAGGTGTCACCCGATCGCCGTGATAACACCGATAGACGCTGCCGACACCGACTCGTCCTCCGACGCGGTCGGTGATCTCCACCTTCTCGGCTCCGATCAGGATGTTACGAAACACCGGTGAGGACAGGTAGTCCCACAAGACGGCAGGGCTCATCGCGACATCGGCCTCCTGGGTGAGCAGCAGTTGAGAATCGTCGAGAGTGATCCCCGGCTTGTCGGTTTGGTGATACACCTCGTCCAAGTCCTGTACGTAGGTCTTCACCAAACCAAAGTCCGGAACATCCTCGTCATGTGGCACCAAGACCGTCACCTCTCCTAAACCAAGCCGATCCCAGGCGGAGCTTGTGTAGAGGCAGTAGGCATGCAGCCCGAGTCGATCGGTGACCGTGTTCTTCAACAACCGGTGCACCAGGTTGACGTCGGGTCCCAACAGCTCGTCATAGCTTCCGATGCGCTGAACCAGGAACGAGCCGAAATGGATCACGAATTTGAGGTCCAGCGACGACACATTGGCACACGCATTGCACTGACAGGTGTTGTTGAGGACCATCATGTCGATAGCTCGACGGAAGGCCACGTAGGTGCCTTCGACGAGATCGAGAAACGTTCGACCGTCGGTGAAGGCATCCTCGAAGGCGTAGGAGAACACGGCGTCCCCCTCGAGTTTCGAGATCCGCATCGGCGGGCCGGCATGGTCGACCAGGAGTTCGAGCAGGTCGGTGAGAGTCCCCCGTGCATGTTCGAGTTCGGAATCGTTCAGATATCCGGTGTAGCCGGAGATATCCGCGACACACAGGAACGCCTGTTGCTCTCCTGACATATCACCCAGAGCCTATGTGCCGACGCTGATGCCCGATCCAAAGATCAGGTCGGATCTGAATTGTCCCGCTGAATTTGAGAGTCGGAACCGTCGCGATTCGAATCCGGACCGATCGAGAAACACAAGACGTCGCGAGACTGTGTGCCTTAGGAGCCGCCGGCCGACTCGAGGTCAGCGGCTTACTGATGACTCTGTCTACGCGGAGACTCTCGACGCGTACTTTCGCGCTTCCGAAAGTCTGACTGAGCGAACCTTCAACTGCGATGTGACAAACCCGAGGGATCGTGACCATTGGTCAACGATGACCCCCTCGCAGAAAATGAGGGGGTCAGCTCCGCAGTCCCGTGCCGTCTGTGGAGCGCGAGACTCCGGACATCGCCGCAACAGCGAGCCGGGCGCGGTCAGAAACGGCTCTGACCAGGGTGTTTGGTGGAGCTGGGGGGATTTGAACCCCCGACCCCCTCGTTGCGAAAGATGCAGTCAAAACCTCTGACCAGGGGAAACGGCTCAAGTTTGCAGGTCTGTGGTGCGGCTGTGGCTCGAGCGACGTGAGTCGTAGTGAGACGTGGTGAGACGTGGCGGCCTGGCTGACCAGAGCCAGCTGGTCCCCAACTGGTGCCTGGCTCCGGGGATCGGTGCCAGTCAACGAGTCTTTCACCTACCGTACGGAGATCGGCCACGTCGACGGTGACGGTCGGGTGAGCGGTCGATGGGCGTTCTCCGACGACACAAGCGGATCCGGGCCTTCTTCGGCTGAGGTTGCCCTGAGCGAGCCCTGCTCGGGGCAATCCGAGTCGCACCGAGCGCTTCAGGAACCGCGTAGATAAGCGAGGACGGCCAGGACCCTCCGATTGTCTGTGGGCGACTCGGAGATGTCCAACTTCATGAGGATGCTGCGGACGTGGGTCTCGACGGTCTTCGTCCCCATATAGAGGGCCGTTCCGATAGCCCGATTCGAACGACCCTCGGCCATGAGTTGGAGGACATCCTGTTCCCTTGCAGTGAGGACGGCGAGAGGGTCGCTTGCCCGCTGCTTTCCGACCAATCTCTGGACGACATCGGGGTCGATCACTGACCCACCTGCCGCCACCCGCTCGATTGCCTCGGTGAATTCCTCGATCCGACTCACGCGGTCTTTCAGCAGATAGCCGACACCGGCGGCGCCGTTTTCGAGCAGCCGGATCGCCCAGGTCGTCTCCAGATGCTGCGAGAGAACCAGGACACCGACACCGGGGTGGCTGGCCCGGATTGAGATCGCCGCTGCGATCCCCTCGTCCGTGAAGGTAGGCGGCATACGAATGTCTATGACAGCGACGTCAGGAGCGAGAGCATCCACGGCCAAGAGCAGGTCCTCGGTGTCGCCGACGGTGGCGACAACGTCGAAGTGGTGACGGCCGAGTAGCTGGGCGATGCCTTCGCGGAGCAGGACCGAATCGTCGGCGATCACAACGCGGAGGCGCTCAGCCGATGGGGAGTTCAACCCGGACCACTGTTCCTTTGCCGGCCGGAGACTTCACATTGAACGTGCCGTTGTACGCCGCCACCCGGTCGGCGATCCCTCTCAGCCCGGTTCCCTTTCCGATGCTGGCACCGCCGCGCCCGTCGTCTTCGATCTCGACAGACAGTGAGCCGTTTGCGACCGAGCTGCGGACTGTGGCCTTGGTGGCACTTGCATGTTTGGTGGCGTTGGCGAGCGCCTCAGAGACGGCGAAGTAGGCGGTGGCTTCCACGGCGCCCGAGAATCGGGTTCCGTCGACTTCCACCTCCACGGGCATAGGCGCCCGTTCTGCCAGCATCTCTATCGCCGGACCCAGACCCTCAGCGGTCAGCACCGAGGGATGGATCCCGTGGGCCAACTCACGCAGGTCGGCGAGCGTGGCACTTGCCTCTTCGCCCGCGTCAGCCAGCAAGTCACGTATGTGGGCTTCGCCTGACTGCTCCCGCGTCAAACGGATGGACAGTGCGAGGGCCAGGAGGCGCTGCTGAACGCCGTCGTGGAGATCTCGTTCAACCCGGCGCCTCTCCATTTCGCCGGCTTCGACGATCCGCGCTCTCGAGGCTCTCACTTCCTCGAGCTGGGCCAGCACCTGGGCCTGCAGTCGCTCACGCTGAATCACCATTCGGGCCGCCGAGACGGCGGCCTCGATGCGCACCGGATCGCTGCGTAGAGCGGGATCGTGAACAAGGACAGCCAGGCGCTCCCCCCCACTCCCGATGAGAGTGGTCGACTCATTGAACTCGTCATCGAGGATCGAAACGGGCATCCCGTTGGCGTCGAAGTAACCGTCTCGCTCCGGAACCCAATAGGCAACCACGAGCGAGGGGTCGTGGAGGGTCGCCGTCAATACTTCTTGCATGCTCCGCGAGGAGTCGCTCTCGAGACCGATCACGAGATTTCCGACGGCAGCACGGTCGAACGTCGACCTAATGAGGCCCGCGAGGAAGGCCAGTGGAACCAGCAGCCTGGCGACCACAGTCGTGAGCAACATCCAACGGGGCGCCGATCCCATCACCTCTTCAGTGACGGTCAAGAGCAGGATGGAGAAGGCCAACAGGAGCGCTGCGCCCAGCACAGGAGAGTACGTTCGACGACCGAGCGTTCCCGCCTGATGCCACCGCCGAGCAAGGATGCCGATCGCCATGATTGTCACCACCAACGCCAAGCCTGCGCCTGCGATGCTGAGGGCGTTGTAGGCGTCCGGCCAGTCTCTGACCAGGAGACCATTCTGGAGTCGGAAGCAGCCACAAGCCAACGGCCCATACACCAGGGTGCGAGCGAGACCGAGGGCGACGGTCGAGTAGGCGAGCGCAACCATCACCCGGGCCGGTCGCGATGTCAGCCGTCCAATTGGGTACGCCAGCAGGAGATGAGCGAAGACGGCGTCTTGTGCACCGCTGAGGGCCTCGCCGATGCCGAAGAGGAGGGACTGGCCGAGAGATCTGACGCCGGGCACGGCCCAGAGGACGCCGGCCAGATAGAGGAGCAGCCCTGTGCGGTTGTCGGGGAAGAGTCGCCACAGCAAGAGTCCGGCCAGGACCGAGGCCGACCCTACTGCCAGATCGAGAATCAGCGTCTCTTCAGGCGCGAAGTCGTTGAGGAAAAAGCCCAGCTCACCAACAACGACAGCCAGTGGACCCAGAACGGCTGCCGCGTACCAGAGCTTAGATGGCGCCCGCCTCATCCAGGCCTCGCCAGCTTCTCGATCGCCGCCGCCGACAACTCGTCCTTCGGCAGGAAGCCCAGCGCCCGGCTCGCCGCCAACTGGGTGGCGAAGGACCGGGGATCTCGTGCTGAGGTCAGGACGACGCGCGACGGGTCGATGAGCTCGGCGACCTGGAAGCCGGTCATATCGGGCAGCCCCACATCCATCAGGACGAGGGAGGGGTTGAGACGGCCCACGTCAGCAATCGCGGAGCGGCCGTCGACAGCCTCCCCGACCACGTCGTATCCCGCCGACACCAGCATCCGACGGGCCTGCCGGCGGAAGGCGGCGTGGTCGTCGACGATGACCACCGACTTCATCTGGAGATTCTGGTCCCTGGCGGGCCCGCTGTCGCCCGGGCTAGCCCTGAAATCACAATGAGGGAAGGCCCTGCGCCAGTTAGGGATACCTCCGATGCGGCCGGATCTCGCTCCTTGTACGGTCGACCCATGCCCCCAACCAGGTGGCGTGTCGAAGGAGGAAGCGTGACGGAAGGTATCAGGGCCCGGAGCGTGGGTGCGTGGGCGAGTATCGCCCTCGGTCTTACGTACGTCTTGGTCGGAATCGGCTACCTGATGCAGCCAGAGCTCCAGAAGTCGGGAACCATCGATGAGTCCCTGGGTTCGCTAGCGACAGATCCTCTTGGCTACAAGATCCTGAACTGGAGCCTCGCAGTCGGCGGGCTGGTGGCTCTGGCCGCTGTTCCTTGGATTTGCTCGCGCTTGACGGATGACTCGAATGGTTGGATCGCCTGGGCCCGCAATCTCGGGCTGGTGGGGTTCGCGGTTGCTGCGGTGAACGCCTTTCGGAGCCTGAACCTGGCCATGGACGAAGCGGAGAACTACGTTCACCAACTGTGCGACGAGGCCTGCAAGCTGGCCGTCCGGGGAGACTACGTTCATATGTCGCTGGACCCCGACGGCTGGATGACCTTCGGTGCCGTGGGTGCCTTCGTGTTGATCACGACTGTCGTGGCCATCAAGCAGAAGCCAGTCCCCGCTCTCCTGGCGATCGCCGGGCTTGGAGCCAGCGTGTCCTACTGGCTGGTGGTGTTCGGCAACGTCTCCGACAACGACTCGGTCATCAGCCTCGCCGCCGCTGTCGGCGGGGTGATACTTGGACCGATCTTCTACATCGGCATGGGTCTCACTCTCGGGGACAACAGCGAACGAGAACTCAAGTTGTCGAAGGAACGATGACAAAGATGGAATTCGCGGTCGTGGGTAGTTGTGATGCGGCTGTGATGGGTGAAGATTTGAAGCCTTTGACGACCAGGTAGACGCCCAGCGAGAACTCCCATCCCACGATCAGGAGTAGGGCGATCCCGACAGGACATTCACTTGTTCCCATAGGCGGAACATCGTGCCGCGACGCCAGCGACGGGCAGGGCGTTCCGATGAGTCCGAGGATGGGAAGAACCCTCGGCCATCTACAACGTCTGATGTGGACGAAATGTGGACGCGACCCGGTTTCAGCGCGGAGGATCAGCGTTAGAGAATCTCGGGTTCTCCTGCTAGTACAAGGCGAAATCGGTGGTGGAGCCGACTGGATTTGAACCCGTGACCCCCCTCGTAAGGTGTGAGGTACTCCAGCGAGCTTTACCCGTGAGCGGCGCGAGCCATCTCATCCGGGAAGTTGCCGAGTGCAGATGGAGTGAGGAAGCACCTCGCTGAAAATGAGGTGCTTCGCGTGCGGATCGTTTGGGCCACCTGTGGAGCGACAGACACGCGGATGCCGAATCCACAATGCCTACGGGCGACCAGAAATCGCCCTGACCAGGGGGTTTAGTGGAGCTGACGGGATTTGAACCCGTGACCCCCTCGTTGCGAAAAGATGTGGCCAAACCGCTGTGACCAGGGGAAACGACACCCTATGGCGGGTTTGTGGAGCGGCTGTGGAGCGAGCGACGTGAGACAACGTGAGACGGCGTGAGACACTGAGTGTTGGGTCCTTTATCTTCAGACGAGGGGCACATTGCGCGACGGCGCTCTTGCACAAGAAGCGGCTTTCCGTCCTTCGCGGTTGCCTTCATGTTCTGCAGCGCATATTGGCCGGTTCCAGCACGGGTGATTCGGTGGGTTTCGGGGTTGGCCAGCGCGCATATGCGCTCTGCTCGGACGAGTTCCACTGCGATCGTCTACAGCGTGTAAAGAGCATTGGGTCTGTGTAGGTGATGAGTTGGGATTTCGTCCAGATGATCGGCGCGTGCCAGGCCCCTTATGGGGGATCGGGGCCGGTTCCAGTTCTCGCCAGAATCACGGTGACCCACTCTGATGATTACGTATTGCAATATGTTTTGATGTGGAAATTCATTGATCTGCTCATAAGCATGGCATCGACGCCGCGGCCATTCGCCACGCCCTCGAGCATGCCATCACCGTGATCGATCTCGAACCAGACAACGACCCGCCCAAGGTGCTCGCCATCGGACCCGATCCCGCCGGGAATCTGCTGGAGATCAGCTGGCTCGAACTCGAGAGCCAATCTGGTGATCCATGCCATGCCTCTACGTCCCCAGTTCTACGGCTTGTTGCCGCAATCACGGGAGGACATGCCATGACCGACCCGAAGACCCACCGAACGCGTGGTGGCCGCACCCTTACCGACGAGGACATCGATGTCATTGCCCGTGAGGTCGAGGAAACCGACTATGACGTCGAGGCCTTCAAGGCTCGACGCCGTGGGAGACCCCCGATGGGGTCAGAACCTGCCGATGTGGTCCCAGTGAGAATCGATCCGGGGTTGCGAGCAGCGATTGAAGCTCGTACCGAGGCTGATCACACGACAACTAGTGCGATCATCCGGGAGGCCTTGCGCCGGTTCCTCGATGTGGCCTTGTAGCGGAGTTGCTGGCGCCGATCATCTGATCCGGAGCGGATCCGCTCATGTGTCACACCGCGCGACTGGCATGCCTGAAGAGCTTCTGCTTGTCAAGGGGTGTCCACGCACACCCCAGCGTGCCCACCGCACTAGCGGTACCAGGTACCGGCGGACCGCAACCGCTCTACAGCCCGGATCCCACACGACCCACCACGGTCGCATTTCAGCCGCGCCAAAGCAGAAACACGACATGGGAGAACACCCCCCTTGACGCAACCCACTCGTCTACCGCCGATATCGACGGCTAGGTCCACAATCGCCCAAGTGGCGGCCCCGATCCCTGGTTCCGTGCCGGAAAACAATAACTCTTCTGTGTTTACGTCCGGGATGCCCAAGTGAGAGCAGGTAGATGGCGTCAAGCGGTGCCTACTCCACCGGCGTGTATTCCCCCGGGATGCTGCTGGCACGACCCGGACACGCATCTTCAACCAGAACCACTGTCAGGCCACCAGTCTCCAGCAGGTGGAACTCATAGACGCCTTCGACGTCCTCGCCACAGTCCGGGTCTGATATCAGAACTCTTGGTCCCTCAAACCTGGCGTTGAGCACGATCTGCGGACTGTTCTCATTCGGCGCCCAGTGCAGGATCCCATCGTCCATAATCTGTAAGAACCCCTCGTCGGCGGGGTCTTTTGCCCCGTAGGTCCCAGCGATGCCTGTAAAGGATGTCGCCGGCGAGGGTGAGGTGGTGGTTTCTTCTCGCGGTTTCGAGGTTGTTGTCTCCAGGGCAGAGTCGGTCGTCGTCGTAGCAGACACGGTCGTGATCGGTTCGGGTTCAAGGCCACCCGCAGTCGTGACCGAAGTGCTGTCTGCACAAGCTGCCGACAGCAGCGTTAACACCAACACGAGAATAGATCTAGGCACCACCAGTCGTCCCATCAGAACCCTCCGCAATCACAGTTTCAATTCAACCAGTGCCTGCCCTTGGCTTTATGCTCCGGGCCCGCTTGCTGCTGACTTCGGAATCGGGTTTCTCGTTTCTCAGTTCTCACCCACCGAAGATCTCAGCGAACATGAACAACATGAATAGGGCGAGAATGAGCCAAGTGGAGCCAGCTCCGACCCCGCCGAGGATCATGCCAACCCTTCCCATGCGATGACCGGACGTGGACCGTTTGTGGGTTCCCGTTGCTACCCCTCCAAACACTAGGGCCGACAGTCCGAGGATCGACGCGGCCCACATGAGGAATCCCAGGACACCTTCAGATAGGAGGAACTCCATGACACCTTCAGAGGGGAGGAACGTCGAGAGAAGACCGCCACGCATCCCGCCCGCTACAAATAACTGAACCAGGAGCCAGAAGGGGAGACTGGTGGCGAAGGCTCCGATGCCTGAAGCCAGGGACACGATTGCCACCCACCCAGGCTCCGGATTTGTTGTCTCTCTGATGGGCATCCCTGGTCGCACCGCACCCGTCCATCGCGCACCATGACCGGAATCGAGTTTCTCGTTGAGCAGACGTGAGTCGAGCGTCCGCCTAGTTCTCGTGCCCCCGGGGAAGGGCGTGCCCCGTCCAACCACGAGCTTCCACAGACCCGGACCGGTCGCAACACTCG
>Ga0299913_10000627_pt1 | contig 23228 bp, 9 predicted proteins | sample RVTome_9_FD_201360 | JGI IMG/M metagenome (GOLD analysis project Ga0299913, IMG submission 201360) | Soil microbial communities from uranium-contaminated site in the Upper Colorado River Basin, Wyoming, United States - RVT155D38 (version 2) ... | reverse complement strand
TTCCTTGCCGGGCACTCCATCGGTGAGCTGGCCGCCGCGCACGTCGCCGGAGTGTGGCCGCTGGACGACGCGGCCCGCCTGGTGGCGGCCCGTGGCCGGTTGATGCAGGCGCTGCCGGCTGGTGGTGCGATGGTGGCCGTCGCGGCGTCCGAGGCCGAGGTGCTCCCGTGGCTCACCGACCTGGTGGGCATTGCTGCGGTGAACGGCCCGGAGTCGGTGGTGGTCTCCGGCGACGAGCGGGCGGTTCTGCGGGTAGCGCGACGGTTCGAGGGGCGCAGGACGACGCGGTTGCGGACCAGTCATGCGTTCCACTCGCCGCTGATGGAGCCGATGCTGGCCGAGTTCGCCGCCGTGGCGCAGAGCGTGGCGTATGCCGAGCCGCGGATTCCGGTGGTGTCGAGCCTGACCGGTGAGCCGGCATCGGCCGAGATGGTGTGCGATCCCGGCTACTGGGTGCGGCATGTCCGGGACACCGTCCGCTTTGCCGATGCGGTGCAGGCGCTGGATGAGCGCGGTGTGTCCCGGTTCGTGGAGCTGGGTCCGGACGGGGTGTTGACCGCGCTGACGCAGCGGCTCGTCGAACCGGGGACCGCGGTGGCGGTGCTGCGCCGCGACCGGTCGGAAACGCACGCCCTGCTCGATGCCCTGGGCCAGCTGCACACCGCCGGCACGACCGTGCAATGGCAGGAAGTGTTCGCCGGCACGGGCGCCCAGCGGGCGGACCTGCCCACGTATCCGTTCCAGCGCCAGCGGTACTGGTTGCAGGAGCAGGCCGGCGGCGACGCCGTTTCCATGGGGTTGGGCGCGGTCGAGCATCCGCTGCTGGTTGCGGCGTTGCCGTCGCCGGACACCGACGGCGTGGTGCTGACCGGCCGGCTGTCGCTGGCCACCCATCCGTGGCTCGCCGACCACGCCGTGCTGGGCAGCGTGCTGCTGCCGGGGAGCGGCCTCGTGGAGCTGGCCCTCCAGGCTGGCGAAGAAATCGGTTGTGACACCGTCGAGGAGCTGACGATGTCGGCGCCGCTGGTGCTGCCCGCGCGTGGTTCCGTCGCGGTGCAGGTGATCGTGGGTGCGGGCCGGACGGTGCGCATCCACTCCCGCGGCGAGGGAGTGGACGAGCCGTGGGTGCCGCATGCCGAGGGCGTGCTCGGCTCGGCCTCGGCCGAACCCGTGGCACTGACCGATTGGCCGCCCGCCGGCGCAACCCCGCTGGACCTCGCCGGCGGGTACGAGGCGCTGGCGGAGCAGGGTTTCGCCTACGGGCCGGTGTTCCAGGGGATGCGCGCCGCGTGGCGGCGTGGTGATGAGGTGTTCGCCGAGGTCACCCTGCCCGAGCAGGGGCAGGCGCACGCGGATGCGGCCCGGTTCGGGCTGCACCCGGCATTGCTGGACGCGGCGCTGCACGCCTTGCTGCTCACCGGCGTCGACGTCGGGAGCGAACCGGTATTGCCGTTCTTCTGGGCCGGGGTGACGCTGCACGCCACCGGTGCCACGGCCCTTCGGGTTCGGCTGGCCCGGTCCGGGCCGAGCGGGGTGTCGCTGATCCTGGCCGACCCGACCGGCGCCCCGGTGGCATCGGTGCGGTCACTGATATCCCGCCCGGTTGTACCGGGGCCACGGACCGGTGCCGGCGAGCCGCTGTACCGGCTGGACTGGTCGCCGCTCACCCCGGTGGCCGAGCCCGCGCCGGTGACGTGGGCGGCACTCGGCGAGCACGACCCGCTGCCCGATGTGGTGGTGCTGCCCGCCGGCGGCGGCAACCACATCGACGCGGTGCACACCGCGACGCATCGGGTGCTGGCCGCGCTGCGGGCGTGGGCATCCGACGACCGCACCGGCTCGTCCACGCTGCTGGTGCGCACCCACGGTGCGGTGTCGTGCGAGGGCGAGGAGGTGACGGACCTGGCCGGTGCGGCGGTCTGGGGCCTGGTGCGGGCCGCGCAGTCCGAGCATCCCGGCCGGATCGTGCTCACCGACGCCGACGGCACGCTGGACGTTGCCGCGGTGTTGGCAACCGGTGAGCCGCAGGTCGCGGACCGGGATGGTCGGTTGTACGTGCCACGCCTGGTCAGGGTCGCGACGGCGGACCAAGAGCGGGCGGTGTTCGGTCCGCAGAGCGGCGTGCTGATCACCGGTGGCACCGGCGGCCTGGGCGCGTTAATTGCCCGCCACCTCGTTACCGCGCATGGGGTGCGGCGGTTGCTGCTGACCAGCCGCCGCGGCCCGGACGCCCCGGGTGCGACCGAACTACGCGCCGAGCTGGCCGCACTGGGTGCCGAGGTGACGATCGCCGCCTGCGACGTGTCCGACCGAGACGCACTCGCATTGGTACTGGCCGGGCATACCCTGACCGCGGTGGTGCACACCGCCGGCGTCCTCGACGACGGCATGCTCGATTCCCTGACCCCGCACCGGCTCGACGCCGTGTTCGGGCCGAAGGCGGATGCGGCGTTGCACCTGCACGAGCTGACCGCCGGCATGGACCTGACCGCGTTCGTGCTGTTCTCCTCCCTGGCCGGCGTCCTGGGCAACCCCGGACAGGCCAGCTACGCGGCCGCCAACACCACGTTGGACGCGCTCGCCGAGCACCGCCGAGCCAACGGACTGCCAGCGCAGTCCCTCGCCTGGGGCCTGTGGTCCGGCGTCGGCATGGGCGGCGAACTGAGCCCCGCCGACCTCGCCAGGATGAGCCGCGGCGGCATCGGCGCGTTCACCCCTGAGCAGGGCCTCGCTGCCTTCGACGCCGCGACGAACCTCGACACGCCCACCCTGGTGCCGGTCCGCCTCGACCTGGCTGCCCTGGCCCGAGCCGCCGGCCAGGCCGCCTCAGACCGCGCCACCGGCCACACCGCCAACCACGCCGCGCCGGACCGCGTCACCGGCCACGCCGCCGAGCTGCCGGCCATGTTCCGCGGGCTGGTCCGCGCCCGACCCCGCCGCGCAGCCGCATCCGGATCGGCCGAATCGGGCGACCTGCGGCAACGCCTGGCCGGGATGCCGGACGACGAACGGCTGGCCGTGTTGCTGGATGTCGTCCGCGTCCAGGCGGCGGCCGTGCTCGGGCACCAGAGCCAAGACGCCGTCGGGCCCGACCGGGCGTTCAACGAGCTGGGCTTCGACTCGCTGAGCGCGATGGAGCTGCGCAACGGCCTCAGCGCGGCGACCGGGCTGCGGCTGTCGCCGATGGTGGTTTTCGACAACAGGAACCCGGTCGAGCTGGCCGCGCACCTGCACGCCGAACTCGGCCTGCCGCGGGAGCCGGCCGCAGGCGACGACACGGTGAGCGAGCTGTTCCGCGCCGGCGTGCGCTCCGGCAACCTGGAGCGGAGCTGGGAGCTGCTGCGCGCCGTCGCCGGCATCCGCCCGGCGTTCGACTCGCCGGCCGGCCCCGAACACGTGCCGGTGCCGGTGCCGCTGGCCGCCGGGCCGCGCCGGCCGCGGCTGGTCTTCGTGAACACGCCCATGGCCACCACCGGCACCCACCAGCACGCGCGGCTGGTCGGGCAGCTTCGCGGCGGGTGGGCCGCGTCGGCGATCCCGCTCACCGGGTTCCTCCCCGGCGAGAGCCTGCCGGCCACGGTGGATGCCGCGGTCGCGGTGCTGGCCCGCGGTGTGCTCACTGCTGCGGCCGGGGAGCCGTTCGTGCTGCTCGGCTACTCCTCCGGTGGGCTGCTCGCGCACGCCGTGGCCGCCGACCTGGAAGCCGCCGGGACCGCGCCGTCGGGCGTGGTGCTGCTCGACACCTACCGGGTGAGCGCGGACCAGGTCGGCCCGCTGGAGCAGCTCGTGGCCGGACTGTTGGAGCGGGAGTCCGCGTTCGGCGGCTTCGACAGCGCGCGGCTGTCCGCCATGATCCGCTACGGCGAGCTGCTGGCCGGCGTGCCGCTGCCACCGGTCGCAGCGCCGGTGCTGTTCGTCCAGTGCCTCGAGTCGTTCTTCACCGACGGCGCGTCCGAGGACGCGAGCTGGCGGACCGCGCCGTGGGACCCGGCGCACACCGTGAAGACCGTGCAGGCGAACCACTTCGACCTCGTCGAGGGCAAGGCGGAGGCGACCGCACGGGCCATCGAGACATGGCTCGACACCACCCAGGGGGACCGGACATGAAGGCGAATGCGCCCGAAATAGGTGCACGCAGCGCCAAGGGAACCGTGCCGTTCGGCGAGTACCGCACCTGGTACCGGGTGACCGGGGATCTCCACGGCGGCCGGCCGCCGCTCGTGGTGCTGCACGGCGGTCCCGGCAGTACCCACGACTACCTGCTCAACCTGGCCGGCCTCGCCGCATCCGGCTGGCCGGTCGTGCACTACGACCAGCTCGGCAACGGCGGCTCGACGCACCTGCCGGACCGCGGCGCCGACTTCTGGACCGTGCAACTCTTTCTCGACGAGCTGGACAACCTGCTGCGCCGGCTCGGGATCGCCGACGGCTACGTGCTGTTCGGCCAGTCCTGGGGCGGAATGCTCGCCGCCAAGCACGCCGCCACCCGGCCGGCCGGGCTGCGCGGGCTGGTGATCGCCAACGCGCCCGCCTCGTACCCGCTCTGGCTGGCGGAGATGAAGGTGCTCCGCGACCAGCTCCCGCCCGGGGTCAACGAGACCCTGCTGCGGCACGAGGCCGCGGGCACCACCACCAGCGACGAGTACACCGAGGCCCTCGTCCCCTTCTACAGCAGGCACGTGTGCCGCCTCGACCCGTGGCCGCGCGACTACCTCGCCTCGTTCTACGAGATCTACAACGACCCCACGGTGTACTTCACCATGAACGGGCCCAGCGAGTTCCACGTGATCGGTACCCTGCGCGACTGGTCGGTCGTCGACTGCTGCCCCGACATCGCCGTGCCCACCCTGCTCGTCTCCGGCCGCCACGACGAGGCCACACCGACCACCGTGCAACCCTTCGCCGACCTCATCCCCGACGTCCGCTGGGAACTGTTCGAGGAGTCCAGCCACCTGCCGCACCTGGAGGAACCGGATCGCTTCATGGCCGTCATGCTCGGGTACCTGAACGGCCTCCCAGCCGCCCGACGCTGATGATCTTGCGGCAGATTGCGCACATGGAGCTGGCTCGTCAGCTCACCTGGAGCGACGAGCGGGTGGAGCTGTTCCACTACCGGACCAGGGACAAGGTGGAGGTCGACGCGGTCCTGGGGAACCGTCGTGGACAGGTCGTGGGCATCGAGATCAAGGCGTCGTCGACGGTGCGCACCGAGGACTTCAGGGGGCTGCGCCATCTGGCCGAGCGGTTGGGCGATGACTTCGTGGCTGGGATCCTGCTGTACACGGGCGACCAGACCCTGCCGTTCGGTCCCGGACTGCGCGCCATGCCGGTCAGCGCGTTATGGCAGGTCGGCTCTTGAGCGGCCAGTGGCGTGTGACGGGCCTGCTTATCGGGGTTTAGAAGCGGCGTTTAGGGGACGTTAGGGGTGCCGGGGGAGTCGCGCCGTCCCGCACACTCGTCCCGAATCTCGCGAATTGAGGGACGGCTATGGACACCGCGATCGTCTTTCCCGGGATGGGGCCGTCCCGGTTCTCGGACGTGGCGAAGTTCCTGCTGGTCAACCCGGTGGCCCGGCGGTTGCTGGCCAGCGCCGACGAGGTGCTGGGGTATTCGCTGTTCGATCGTTACCGGGACACCGAAGGCGACTACTCCGAGTATGCACAGGTCACCTTTCTGGTGAGCTGCGTGGCACTGGCGCAATGGGTGCAGGAATCGAGCGGCGTCGCGCCGCGGGTGTGCACGGGGCCCAGTTTCGGGGGAAAGGCGGCAGCCGTGCATTCCGGGGCACTGGCCTTTGCGGACGCGGTGCGGATGACGGCCGAGCTGGCGCGGTGCGAAGAGGAGTACTTCTCGCGGGAGCACCGGGACGTGGTCACGCACTCGTTCGCGCGGATGCCGGCCGAGCGGCTGAGCGACGTGCTCGGCGAGCTCACCGAGCGCGGCGAATGGTTCGAGGTGTCGTGCCGCGTCGACGACGACTTCCACATGGTGTCGCTGCGGGAGGGCGTGCTGGACTGGTTCCAGCAGCGGTTGCGGTCGGTGGGCGGCTTCCCGTTGTACTCGATGCGGCCGCCGATGCACTGCGCGGCGTTCGGCGAGTTGCGGGACACGGCGGAGCGCGAGGTGTTCGGCTCGGTGAGCTTCGCCGACCCGGTGATCCCGGTCATCGCCGACCAGGACGGGACGGTGCTGGGCACCGCAGACGGCGTGCGGACGATGCTCCTGGACGGCTTCGTGCGGCCGGTGTGGTGGCCCGAGGTGGTGGCCACCATGAGCCGGCTGGGGGTGCGGACGGTGTACGTGGCCGGCCAGGACAGCATGTTCGGCCGGGTGGGCTGCACGACCCGCAACTTCGAGGTCGTGGCGGTGAACCCCATGCTGGCGATGCGGCCGCGGCCCAGGAACAGGACCGCGGCCGCGGCGGCGGCGGTGTAGCGGAGATGGGTACCGGTCAGGCCGCCGGCCGGAGCATCGCGGACAACGCGGCCCACAGCACGCCGGGCGTGGCGAAGGTCGCCATGGTGAGCGCGTCCTCCACGAACCGCACGTCGTACTGGCCCTCCAATGCGGCGAGCAGTTCGACGGTGCCGAGCGAATCGAGGCCGAGGTCGCGAAGGCTGGTGTCTTCGTCGAGGGTTTCGTCGGCGGCGATGAACGGCAAATACCGGCGCAGGAGTTCGTCGAACTGCTGGTCCCACATGGTGACTCCGAATCGTCGAGCTGTTCGTCATCGTCGACGAAAGCCCATCGGCCCCCGGCGGACAACCCTTCTGCGACCCCTATTCTCGGAGAAACAATGAACGAGACCGCGCTGCACGCGCGTTTCCTTCGCGGGCTCGCGCTGTCGCCGCGGCGCTGCGCAGTCCAGGTCGGCGCCGATGCCGACGCCTACAGCTACGAGCAGGTGCACGAGCTGGCGCTGCGCTGGGCCGGCGCGCTGCTGGCCGGCCTGGCGGAGCGACCGCGCGCGGTCGGCGTGCTGGCCGGCAAGGGCATCGAGTCCTACGCCGGGCTGCTCGCCGTGCTGTACACCGGCGCCACCGCGGTGCCGCTGCACCCCGACTTCCCCGCCGTGCGCACCAAGCGAATGCTGGAGGCGGCCGGGGTGGCGGCGCTGATCGTGGACGGGCCAGGGCTCGCGGTGGCCGCCGAACTGGCCGCGGCCGGGCTGGACCTGCCGATGCTGGCGCCGGCGCTGGGCGGCGGCATCCCGCTGGGCGGCGGCGCCCCGCTGGCCAGCTGCATCCCGCTGAACGGTGGTGCGGCGCTCGACGAGCCGGGCTCCGTGCGGCCGTCGGACGTGGCGTACGTGCTTTTCACCTCCGGCTCCACCGGGCGACCGAAGGCCGTTCCGATCACGCACGGTAACACCAAGCACTACTTCGGGCTGGCCGACCGGCGGTACGACTTCAACCCGGACGACGTGTTCTCCCAGACGTTCGACCTGAACTTCGACTGCGCCATGTTCGACCTGTTCTGCGCGTGGGGCGCCGGGGCGAGAGTGCAGGCGGTGCCGGCGCCGGCCTACCGGGAGTTGCCAGTCTTCCTGGCCGAACGCCGGGTGAGCGTGTGGTTCTCCACGCCGAGCAGCATCTCGCTGGTCCGCCGGATGGGCGGCCTGGCGGCCGGCGCGCTGCCTTCCCTGCGCTGGAGCCTGTTCGCCGGCGAGGCGCTGCAGGCGACCGACGCGGCGGACTGGCAGTCGGCCGCACCGGCGTCGGCGGTGGAGAACATCTACGGGCCGACCGAGCTGACGGTGACGGTGAGTGCTCACCGGTGGTTGCCGTCGACCTCGCCCGGTTTGTGTGTGAACGGCCTGGTGCCGATCGGCACCGTGCACGACGGGCACGACCACGTGCTGCTCACCGCGGACGGCGAGCCGTCCGACACCGAGGGCGAGCTGTGCATCACCGGCCCGCAGCTCACGCCCGGCTACCTCGACCCGCGGGACGGGCCCGGCCGGTTCCTGGAGCGCGACGGCCGCACCTGGTACCGCACCGGAGACCGGGTGCGGCGGCTCGGCAACGGCGAGCTGGTCTACCTGGGCCGGCTGGACGCCCAGGTGCAGGTGCAGGGCCTGCGGGTGGAGCTGGCCGAGGTCGAGCACGCGCTGCGCGGCTGCGACGGCGTGGCCGACGCGGTGGCGGTGACCAGGTCCGGGGAGAGCGGCACCGAACTCGTGGTGTTCTACACCGGGGTCCCGGCGCGGCCGGCCGACCTGGCTCGCCGGCTGCGGCTGGTGCTGCCGCCCGGCATGGTGCCGAGGCAATACCGGCACCTCGTGGAATTCCCGCTCAACGCCAACCGGAAGGTGGACCGGTCACGGCTGGCCCGCGCGGCAGCCGATGGTGTAACGGATAACAGGGGTGACCACCGCGACTTAGGGGTGTGGCCGGCGCGGACCGCTGGCTAGCTTCGAATCCGGGACCGAGCTGGATACGTATTGCCCGCTCGCATTTCTTTCCCGGAAATGGAGTGCTGCATTGTCCATCAACACGGAGCTGGTGCACGCGCTGCTGGACGACGCGGCGGCCGCGGCGCCGCACGCCACCGCGGTGCGCGACTCGACCTCGGCGCTGACCTACCGCCGGCTGGCGGAGCTGAGCCACGTATTCGCCCACTGGCTGCGCGAGCACGGCGTCGGCCGCGGCGACCGGCTGGTGGTGCAGCTCCCGAGCCGGTGCAAGCAGGTCGTGTTGTTCTACGGCGCGTCCCGCGCCGGGGTGGTCTTCGTGCCGCTCAACCCGGCGATGAAGGAGTTCCACCTCTCGTCGGTGCTGGCCGACGCCGAGCCGGCGGCGACCGTCGCGAGCGGCCCGGACGCCGAGCGGCTCCGGCGGATCACCGCGACGCCGGTGTACGACCTGGACACGGTGTGGCCGCAGATCGCCGATCGGCCGGCCGTGCCGGTGACCACCGAGGTCACACCCGACGACATCGCCGTGCTCATCTACACCTCCGGTAGCACCGCGGCGCCCAAGGCCGTGGTTGGGCCGCACGCCCAGGTGACGTTCGCCTGCCGGGCCATCCACGCCGTGCTGCGGTACCGGCCGGACGACGTGGTGTTCTGCCGCTTCCCGCTGTCCTGGGACTACGGGCTGTACAAGGTACTGCTGGCCGCCCTCGGCGGCTGCGAGCTCGTGCTCGCCGGCGAGGAGTCCGACCTGGTGCTGCTGCGGCGGATGCGCGTGGTGGGCGCCACCGTGGTGCCGATCGTGCCGTCGCTGGCCACCATGATCGCCACCCTGGCCGCGCGGGACACCGAGTCCGCGCCACCGGTGCGGATGTTCACCAACACCGGCGCCGCGCTGCCGCCGTCCACCATCGAGGCGCTGCGCGCTGCGTTCCCCGGGGTGCGGGTGGTGCGCCAGTTCGGGCAGACCGAGTGCAAGCGAATCTCGATCATGCCACCGGAGCGGGACCGGGAGCGGCCGCAGTCGGTGGGCCTGCCGCTGCCGGGTACCTCGGTGTCCATCCTGGACGCCGACGGCCGGCCGGTGCCCACCGGCGAGGTCGGCGAGATCGTGGCCAGCGGGCCGCACGTCATGCCCGGCTACTGGCGCTCGGCGGAGCTGTCCGCCAGCACCTTCCGCCGCGACCGGCAGACCGGCGAACTCCGGCTGCACACCGGCGACTACGGCAGCGTCGACGCCGACGGCTACCTGTACTTCGAGGGTCGCCGCGACGACATGTTCAAGCGCAGGGGCATCCGGATGAGCACCATCGAGATCGAGGCCGCCGCGATGGACGTGCCAGGAGTGCGCACCGCGGCCGTGCTGCCCCCCGGCGCCGACCACGATCTGGCGATCTTCGTGACCGGTGACCTCGCGCCGCACGTGGTGCTCAAGGAGCTGGCGCAACGGCTGGAGCCGGCGAAGGTGCCGGCCACCTGCCAGGTGCTGGACGAGCTGCCGCTCACCAGCCACGGCAAGAACGCGCGGCAGGCGCTGGCCGCGCTGCTCGGTGCCGGCACGCCGCTCAGCGGCGGCGGGAGCGGGTCGTGAGCCGCCACGCCGAGCTGGCCGCCCGGTTCGGCACCCCGCTGTACGTCTACGACCTGGACGAGGTCGACGCGGCGCGGCGGGAGCTGTTCGACGCGCTGCCCGAGGGGTTCGAGCTGTTCTACGCCCTCAAGGCGAACCCGCACCCCGAGCTGGTCCGCGCGCTGCGGCAGGGCTCGGACGGGCGCGGCTGCCGGGCCGAGATCAGCTCGACCGGTGAGCTGGCGGCCGCGCTGGCCGCGGGCTTCGCCGGCTCGGAGTGCCTCTACACCGGGCCGGGCAAGACCGCGGGCGAGCTGGCCGAGGCGGTCCGGCACGGGGTGCGGATGTTCTCCACGGACTCGGTCACCGATGTCCGCCGGGTCGGCGCCGCCGCCGGCGAGTACGGCGTGGTCGCCGACTGCCTGCTCCGGATCAACAGCGCGTCGGCCAGCGCCACCACCAGCATCAGGATGACCGGCACCCCTTCGCAGTTCGGGTTCGACAGCGAGACGCTGGCCGACGCGTTGCCCGCGCTGCGCCGGGTGCCCGGCGCGCGGGTCGCCGGCATGCACTTCTTCCCGCTGAGCAACGCGCGCGACGAGGCCAGCCTGGTCGGTGAGTTCCAGCACACCATCGAGCTGGCCGCCGAGCTCGCCCAGGACCTGGACATCCCGCTGCGCTACCTGGACATCGGCGGCGGCTTCACGATCCCCTACGCGGTGCCGGGGGAGCGCGGCTCGTACCCCAAGCTGCGCTCGGAACTGGAGCTGGCGCTCGACGTGCACCTGCCGCACTGGCGCGCCGGCGACCCAGTGATCGCGTGCGAGTCCGGCCGCTTCCTGGTCGGCGGCAGCGGCACCCTGGTGGCCGAGGTCAGCAACGTGAAGGTCAGCCGCGGGCGCAAGTTCGTGATCATCGACGCCGGCATCAACACCTTCGGCGGGATGTCCGGGCTTGGTCGGCTGCTGCCGGTGTCGGTGCAGGTCGAGGCCGGCGCACAGGTCGAGTCGGCCAGCCTGGTCGGCCCGCTGTGCACGCCGGGCGACATGCTCGGCCGGGAGATCGCGCTGCCCGCCCTCGGCCCCGGCGACCTGGTCAGCATCCCCAACGCCGGCGCCTACGGGCCCACTGCGAGCCTGCTGATGTTCCTCGGCCGGCCGGCGCCCGCCGAGGTGGTCGTGCGCGGCGACCGGGTGCTCTCGGCGTCGCGGATCGAGCACCACCGGTCCTATCTGGCGGCCGGCGGATGAGCGGCATCGCCCGGCGGCCGCCGACCGTGCTGGTCAGTGGCACGGCGTCGGACTCGCACACCTGGAACCTGGTGTTCCTGCAGCTACTGATCGAGGAGCTCGGCTACCACGTGGTGAACCTCGGCCCGTGCGTGCCCGACGAGCTGCTCGTCGAGGAATGCCGGCGGCTGGGCCCGGCGGTGGTCGTGATCAGCAGCGTCAACGGCCACGGCCACCAGGACGGCCGGCGGGTCGCCGCCCGGCTGCGGGCCTGCGCTGAGCTGGCCGCCACCCCGCTGGTGATCGGCGGGAAGCTGGGCACCTCCGGGCTCGATGACACCGAACGGGCCCGCGCGTTGCTGGCCGCCGGGTTCGACGCGGTGTTCGAGGACAGCGCCGGCGCTGTCCTCGACTTCCGGCACTTCGTGCAGTCGATCCCGGCGCGCGGCCCGGCCGAACTGGCCCCGGCATGACGTCGGGCCTGCGCCCGGTACGGCACGCCGTCGCGGCGCACCCGGTCGACTTCGGCGAGTTCGTGCGGGGTGCCGCCGGCCTGGTCGTGCAGCCCAGGATGGGGTTCGGTTCCCAGGAGCACATGCGCGCCGGGCTGGCCGCGACCAAGAGGGCCGAGGCCACCACCGCCGGCACCATCACGCTCGACAGCTACACCAGGGTCGGCGATCTGGCGGCGGCCGAGCGGGCGCTGCGCACCGGTGCCGAGCTGAACGGCTACCCGATCGTCACCCACGACCGGACCTCCACCCGACGGATGCTCGCCGGCATCCGGGACGACGGCTTTCCGGTGCAGGTGCGGCACGGTTCGGCCACCCCACGCGACATCGTCTCGGCACTCGTCGCGATGCGGATCAATGCCACCGAGGGCGGTCCGGCCTCGTACTGCCTGCCCTATGGACGCACCCCGCTCGCGGACTCGGTGCGGAACTGGGGCGAGGCCGCGGCGCGCTTCGCGGGCCTTCGTGACGTCGGCGTCGAGCCGCACCTGGAGACGTTCGGCGGGTGCATGCTCGGCCAGCTGTGCCCGCCCAGCCAGCTCGTGGCCATCAGCGTGCTGGAGGCCCTGTTCTTCCACCGCCACGGGCTGCGCAGCATCTCGGTCAGCTATGCCCAGCAGACCAACCCCGACCAGGACCGGGAGGCCGTCCTCGCCCTGCGCCGGCTGTGCTCGGAGCTGCTGCCACTGGACAACTGGCACGTGGTGATCTACGCCTACATGGGCGCATACCCGGTCACCGACCACGGCGCGTACCGGCTGCTCGGTAAGGCCGCCGAGCTGGCCGTGACGACCGGTTCGGAGCGGCTCATCGTCAAGACGGTGGCCGAGTCCCACCGGATTCCGACGATCGAGGAGAACGTGGCGGCGCTGGAACACGCGGCCGCGGTCGCGCGCCGTACCGTGCCGACCGGCTCGGCCAGGTGGGTCGACGACTCGCAGACCTACTGCGAGGCATTCGCCCTGGTCGACGCCGTGCTCAACCTCGACTCCGACATCGGGCGCGCCCTGCTGCGGGCCTTCGGCCGTGGGTTCCTCGACATTCCGTACTGCGTGCATCCGGACAACGCCGGGCGTACCCGCAGCTATCTCGACGACGACGGCCGGCTGCGCTGGGCGGAGGTCGGATCGCTGCCGCTGGGCCGTCTCGTGCGGGGTGGCCGCTCGCGGCACATCACCTCCGCAGGCCTGCTCGCCGACCTGTCCTACGTCCGCCGCACCTTCGACGCCGAGCGGACCACCCCCTCAGCGTGGGGACGGCCGCCTCTGGGGTGCGGCTAGGGGTAGCCGGCGGTATCACCGGCCGGGCATTCGCACCTCACTGCAAGGCGATGGACCGAGCCTGTCCGCGAACGGCCAGCGAAGGCGTGGAGTGTGCAGATGAGGGAGTCGGAAGTTCGCGGCCTGGTGGATTTGCCGGCCCCGGAGCAGGCGAGAGCGTTGGTCGAGCTGGTGCTCGAGCAGACGCGGGCCGCGCTGCGACAGGTGCCGGGCGGCCCGGTCGAGGTCGACGCCGCAGTGGCGTTCCGTGACCTCGGCCTGGACTCGCTGGCGCTGATCGACCTGCACACCAGGCTGAACGCGGCGACCGGGCTGACCATGCCGCCCACGGTGGCGTTCGACCACCCGACGCCGGCGCTGCTGACCGGGTACCTGCGCGACGAGCTGCTCGGGACGGCCGGCCCGGCGGCCCCGCGGCCGGTGGAGCGAGTCACGGCCCCGCAGGCGGCGGCCAGCGGCGCCGTCGACTCCGGCGACGACCCGATCGCGATCGTGGGCATCGGCTGCCGCTTCCCCGGCGACGTGTCGTGCGCGGAGGACCTGTGGGAGCTGGTGGCGCAGGGCCGCGAGGTGCTGTCGGACTTCCCGACCGACCGCGGTTGGGCGCTGGACACAATGTTCGACCCGGACCCAGACGCGACCGGCAAGAGCTACGTCACCGCCGGCGGGTTCCTGCGCGGCGCGACGGAGTTCGACGCGGACTTCTTCGGGATCAGCCCGCGCGAGGCGCTGGCCATGGACCCGCAGCAGCGGCTGGTGCTGGAGACCGCGTGGGAGGCGCTGGAGCGGGCCGGCATCGATCCCACGTCGCTGCACGGCAGCCGGACCGGGGTTTTCATCGGCGCCGAGGTGCACGAGTACGGGGTGCGGGTGCACGAGGCGCCGGAGGGGCTCGACGGCTACCTGATGACCGGCAACGCCCCGAGCGTGGCGTCCGGCCGGGTCGCCTACGTGCTTGGCCTGGAGGGGCCGGCGGTCACCGTGGACACCGCGTGCTCCGGCTCGATCGTGTCCCTGCACCTGGCCGCCCAGGCGTTGCGCCGCGGCGACTGCACGCTGGCCCTGGTCGGTGGCGTCGCGGTGATGGGCAGCCCCGGCATGTTCACCGCCTTCAGCCGCCAGCGCGGGCTGGCGCCGGACGGGCGGGTGAAGGCGTTCGCCGCGGCCGCGGACGGCACCGGCTTCTCCGAGGGCGTCGGCCTGCTCGTCGTCGAGCGGCTGTCCGACGCGCGCCGCAACGGGCACACCGTGCTGGCCCTGGTGCGCGGCACCGCCGTCAACTCCGACGGCGCGTCGAACGGGCTGACCGCGCCGAGCGGCACCGCCCAGCGGCGGTTGATCCGGCAGGCACTCGCCGACGCCGGGCTGACCGCCGGCGAGGTGGACGCGGTCGACGCGCACGGCACCGGCACCACCCTCGGTGACCCGATCGAGGCGCAGGCCCTGCTGGCCACCTACGGCCAGGACCGCCCGGCCGGCCGGCCGCTGTGGCTGGGGTCGGTGAAGTCCAACCTCGGACACACCCAGGCGGCCGGCGGCGTGGCCAGCGTGATCAAGATGATCATGGCGATGCGGCACGGCGTGCTGCCGAAGACACTGCACGTGGATGCGCCGTCGCCGAACGTCGACTGGTCCGCCGGCGACGTGCGGCTGCTGACCGGGCCGACCCCCTGGCCGGACGACGGCCGTCCGCGCCGGGCCGGCGTGTCCGCCTTCGGCATCAGCGGCACCAACGCCCACGTGATTTTGGAGCAGGCTCCCGGTGAGCGGCGGATGGTGCCGGCACAGCACGTGCCACTCACGGGGCGCGCGGTGCCGGTGGTGGTGTCGGGGCGGGGTGAGCGGGCCCTGCGCGGGCAGGCGGAGCGGCTGCTGTCCTGGGTCGACGGTGCGGACGACGTGGAGCTGGCGGACCTCGGGTACTCGCTGGCCACCACCAGGGCCACGCTGCCGGACCGCGCGGTGGTGATGGCCGCTGACCGCGACGAGCTGCGGCGCGGGCTGCGGGCGGTCGCCGCTGGCACGGCCGGGCCCGGGGTGCTCACCGCCGAGGCGACCGGCGGCGGGCTGGCGTTGCTGTTCACCGGTCAGGGCAGCCAGCGGCTGGCGATGGGCCGGGAGCTGTGCGCCGCGTACCCGGTGTTCGCCGAGGCCATGGACGAGGCCATCGGCTACCTCGACCTGCAACTCGACCCCTCGCTGTGGGACGTGCTGTTCGAGCCGGCCGGTGCCGAGCTGCTGGACCAGACCGGATACGCGCAGGCCGCGCTGTTCGCTGTCGAGGTGGCGCTGTTCCGGCTGCTGGAGTCGTGGGGGGTGCGGCCGGACTACCTGGTCGGGCACTCGGTGGGCGAGCTGGCCGCGGCGCATGCGGCCGGGGTGCTGTCCCTGGAGGACGCGGCCACGCTGGTCGCGGCCCGCGGCCGGCTGATGCAGGAGCTGCCGGCCGGCGGCGCGATGGTGGCCCTGCAGGCCACCGAGGACGAGGTGACGCCGCTGCTCGGCGGCCCACTGCTTAGCGGCGCGGTGGGCATCGCAGCGGTCAACGGGCCGCGGTCGGTGGTGGTGTCCGGCGAGTCGGAGGCGGTCCTCGCGCTGGCGGCGCGGATGCGGGCCGACGGCCGCAAGGCCACGCCGCTGCGGGTGAGCCACGCGTTCCACTCGCCGCTGATGGAGCCGATGCTCGCGGAGTTCGCGCGGATCGCCGAAGTCCTGACGTACGCGCCGCCGCGCATCCCGATCGTGTCCACGGTGACCGGGCGGCCGGCCACCGCGGACGAGCTGTGCGCGCCGGAGTACTGGGTGCGGCACGTGCGGCAGGCGGTGCGCTTCCACGACGCGGTGCGCTGGCTGGCCGCCCAGGGCGTCGACACCTTCGTCGAGCTCGGTCCGGACGGCGCGCTCAGCGCGATGGGCCCGGACTGCGCCGACAACCCCGCCGCCGTGTTCGTGCCGGCGATGCGCCGTGACCACGACGAGCAGCGGACCCTGGTGTCCGCGGTTGCACTGGCGAACGCCCGCGGCGCCACCGTCGACTGGGACGCGTTCTTCGCCGGGGCGGGCCGGGTGGAGCTGCCCACCTACGCCTTCCAGCGCCGCCGCTTCTGGCTCACCGCGCCGGCCCCGACCGGTGACACGCCCGGTGACGCCGCCGGCCTGACGCCCGCCGGGCACCCGCTGCTCGGCGCGGTGGTCGGCCTCGCCGGCTCCGACGGGGTGGTGCTCACCGGCCGGGTGTCGCTGCGCACCCACCCGTGGCTGGCCGACCACGTGATCTCCGGCGCGGCGCTGCTGCCCGGCACCGCGTTCCTGGAGCTGGCGGTGCGGGCCGGCGACCACGTCGGCTGCCCCGTCGTCGACGAGCTGACGATGGCGGCGCCGCTGGCCTTGCCGGCCGAGGGGGCCGTGGAGCTGCAGGTCGTCGTCGGGCCGGCCGACACCACCGGCCGCCGCACCGTCTCGGTGTACTCGCGACCCGGGCCGGCCGCCGCGGAATGGACGCGGCACGCGGAGGGCACGCTGGCTCCGGAGGGCACGCCGGCTCCGGAGCGCGCCGGGGCGCCCTCCGGGCTGGTGGAATGGCCGCCGGCCGGCGCCGTGCCGGTCGACGTCACGGGCCTGTACCAGGAGCTGGCCGAGCAGGGATACGGCTACGGGCCGGCGTTCCACGGGGTGCGGGCGGTGTGGCGGCGCGGCGGCGAGGTGTTCGCCGAGGTGGCGCTGCCGGCGGAGCTGGCGGCGACGGCCGGGACGTTCGGCCTGCACCCGGCCCTGCTGGACGCGGCATTGCACGCCACGGACTTCGCCTCCGGTGGACAGCCGGCGGCGGGCCGGACCCGGCTGCCGTTCGCCTGGGGCGGGGTGACGCTGCACTCCACCGGCGCGTCCTCGTTGCGGGTGCGGATCGTTGCCACCGGGCCGGACGAGGTGTCGCTGGAGCTCGCCGACGCGGTGGGTGCGCCGGTCGCCACGGTGCGGTCCTACCTGGTCCGCGAGGTGTCACAGCGGCAGCTTGCGGCGGCCGGCGGCGGGGCGTTGTACCTGGTGGAGTGGACGCCGGTGACGGGCCAGCCGGCGACGCCTGTCGAGCTGGGTGGGTTGGTCGAGCTGGCCGAGCTGGGGCCGGACGACGCGGCGCCGGAGTACGTGGTGGCCAGGGTCGAGCCGGACTCGCGTGACGCGGTCGGCGCAGGTGACGCGCCGGGCGCGGGTGAGGTGCCGAGTGCGGGTGACGTTCCGGGCGCGGTCCGCGCGGTGGCTGGCCGGGTGCTGGCGCTGGTGCGGGACTGGCTGGCCGACGAGCGCTTCGCGCAGTCGCGGCTGGTGCTGGTGACCAGGGGAGCCGTACCGGCTGGCGGCGACGTCGACCTGACGATGGCCCCGGCGTGGAGCCTGGTGCGCTCGGTGCAGGCGGAGCACCCCGGCCGGTTCGTGCTCGTCGACACAGACACCGAAACCGACGCTTCGGCGGCCGTCGGGGCGGCGGTGGCCACCGGTGAGCCCGAGGTGGCGATCCGGGGCGGCGAGCTGCTGGTGCCGCGGCTGGTGCGCGTGACGGAACAAGCGGAGGACGGAAGCACCACGGCGGCGTGGGACCCGGCCGGCACCGTGCTGATTACCGGCGGGACCGGCGGGCTCGGTGCGGAGGTGGCCAGGCACCTGGTGCGCGAGCACGGGGTGCGGCGCCTGCTGTTGGCCAGCCGGCGCGGCCCGGACGCCCCAGGTGCCGGTGCGCTGCGCGACGAGCTGGCCGGGCTCGGCGCCGAGGTGACCGTAAGGGCGTGCGACGTGTCCGACCGCACGGCGCTGGAGACAATGCTCCGCGCCATTCGAACCGGGCTCCCGCTGACCGGCGTGGTGCACGCGGCCGGCGTGCTGGACGACGGGCTGGTCGGTGACCTGACTCCCGGGCGGCTCGACGCCGTGCTGAAGCCCAAGGCGGATGCGGCGTGGTACCTGCACGAGCTGACCAGCGGGCTGGACCTGCGCGCGTTCGTGCTGTTCTCGTCGACCGCCACGCTGTTCGACGCGCCGGGCCAGGGCAACTACGCGGCGGCCAACGCGTTCCTCGACGCGCTGGCGCGGCAGCGCGCCGCCGCCGGCCAACCAGCCACGTCGCTGGCCTGGGGCCTGTGGACGGGCACCGCGGGCATGGGTGCGGAGCTGGACGCGGCTGCGCTGCACCGCATCGAGCGCTCCGGGTTGTTGCCGCTCACCGCCGCCCAGAGCCTGCAGCTGCTGGACGCCGCCACCGCTGGCCCGGAGCCGGCTGTGGTGCCGGTGCGGGTGGACCCGCTGGCGCTGCACGGCCGCGGCGACGCCCTGCCGCCGATGCTGCGTGGCCTGCTCCCGCGGATGCCGGCGCGCCGCACGGCGGCGAACGTGGCCCGCGGAACCGACCGGCCGGCGGTCCACCACGACGTCGACACGCTGCTGGCGCTGATCCGTACCCACGTCGCCGGCGTGCTCGGGCACGATGGGGCCGCGGCGATCGGCCCGGCCAGGGCGTTCAGCGAGATCGGCTTCGATTCGTTGGCCGCGGTCGAGCTGCGCAACCGGCTGGGCAGCGCCCTGGGGTTGCGCCTGAGCGCGACGCTCACCTTCGACCACCCGACCCCGCGCGCCCTCGCCGAGCACCTGGCCACCACGGTCGCCGCCGCCGCCGCGGCCCCGCCGACAACCACGGCCGTCACCGGCGACGAGCCGATCGCGATCGTCGGCATGGCGTGCCGCTACCCCGGCCAGGTCCGCTCGCCGGAGGACCTGTGGCGGCTGGTGGACACCGGCCAGGACGCCATCTCGGCGTTCCCCACGGACCGCGGCTGGCCGGCCGACGGCGCCGGCGTTCCGGCCGGCTCGCGCGCTGGCGGCTTCCTGTACGACGCCGCCGAGTTCGACGCCGACTTCTTCGGGATCGGGCCCCGCGAGGCGCAGGCCATGGACCCGCAGCAGCGGCTGCTGCTGGAGGTGGCGTGGGAGACGCTGGAGCGCGCCGCCATCGACCCGCACTCGTTGCGCGGCAGCGACACCGGGGTGTTCGCCGGCGTGATGTACCACGACTGGGGGCTGCGGCTTGGGCCGCTGCCCGAGGAGCTGGCGGCTTACCACGGCAACGGCAGCCTGGGCAGCGTGGTGTCCGGCCGGGTCGCCTACGCGCTCGGCCTGGAGGGGCCGGCCGTCACGGTGGACACCGCGTGCTCGTCGTCGCTGGTCGCGATGCACTGGGCCGCGCAGGCGCTGCGCCGCGGGGAGTGCGGGCTGGCGCTGGCCGGCGGCGTGACCGTGATGTCCACTCCGGACACCTTCGTCGATATGAGCCGGCAGGGCGGCCTGGCCACCGGCGGCCGGTGCAGGTCGTTCGGCGCCGGCGCGGACGGCACCGGCTGGGCCGAGGGCGTCGGCGTGCTGCTGCTGGAGCGCCTCTCCGACGCGCGGCGCAACGGTCACCGGGTGTTGGCCGTCGTGCGCGGCTCCGCGGTCAACTCCGACGGCGCGTCCAACGGCCTCACCGCGCCCAACGGGCCGTCCCAGCAGCGGGTGATCCGGCAGGCGCTGGCCAGCGCCGGGCTGGCCGCGACCGATGTGGACGCGGTCGAGGGGCACGGCACCGGCACCACCCTCGGCGACCCCATCGAGGCGCAGGCGCTGCTGGCCACCTACGGGCAGGACCGCCCGGCGGAGAGGCCGCTGTGGCTGGGGTCGGTCAAGTCGAACATCGGGCACGCCCAGGCCGCGGCCGGGGTGGCCGGCGTGATCAAGATGGTGCAGGCCATGCGGCACGGTGTGCTGCCGAGGACGTTGCACGCCGACCAGCCGTCGCCGCAGGTGGACTGGTCCACGGGAGCGGTCGAGCTGCTCAGCGGGCCGGTGCCGTGGCCCGAGCACGGCCGCCCGCGGCGCGCTGCCGTCTCCTCGTTCGGCATCAGCGGCACCAACGCCCACGTCATCCTCGAGCAGGCACTCCCCGAGGTGCCGGCCGGGCCGCGCTCCCTGCCGGCCGGCGGCGTGCTGCCGTGGCTGGTGTCGGGGCGCACCCCGGCCGCGCTGGTCGAGCAGGCGGCGCGGCTGCGGGCGTTCGCCGAGACCGTGGGCGAGGACGAGCTGCCCGCGGTGGGCGCCGCGCTGGCCACGACGCGGGCAGCGCTGGAGCACCGGGCCGTGGTGATCGGCTCCGGCCGCGACGAGCTGCTGCGCGAGCTGGCGGCGATCGACGGCGCCGACCCGGTGCGCGAGGGGAAGCTCGCGTTCCTGTTCACCGGCCAGGGCGCGCAGCGCCTCGGCATGGGGCGGGAACTGCACGGCCGCCACCCCGCGTTCGCGGCGGCCTTCGACGCCGCGGTCGCGGCGCTGGACCCGCACCTGGACCGCCCGCTGCAAGACGTGGTGTGGGGTTCCGACCCAAGCCTGCTGGACCAGACGGCGTACGCCCAGGCGGCGCTGTTCGCGGTCGAGGTGGCGCTGTTCCGGCTGCTGGAGTCGTGGGGGGTGCGGCCGGACTTCCTGGCCGGGCACTCGGTCGGCGAGCTGGCCGCGGCGCACGCGGCCGGCGTGCTGTCGCTCACCGACGCCGCGACCCTGGTGGCCGCCCGCGGCCGGCTGATGCAGGCGCTGCCCGCCGGCGGCGCCATGGTCGCGGTGCAGGCCACCGAGGCCGAGGTGACCGGGGCGCTGGTCGACGGGGTCGCGATCGCCGCGGTCAACGGGCCGAACGCGGTGGTCGTCTCCGGCGAGGAGGTGGCCGTCGCCGCCATGCTGGCGCGGCTGCCGGAGCGCAGGTCGAGCCGGTTGCGGGTGTCGCATGCCTTCCACTCGCCGCTGATGGAGCCGATGCTCGAGGAGTTCCGCGCCGTGGCGGCCGGCCTGGAGTACGCGGCGCCGCGGATCCCGATCGTGTCCAACGTGACCGGCCTGCCCACCGGCGACGAACTGGCCGCGGACTACTGGGTGCGGCACGTCCGGATGGCGGTGCGCTTCGCCGACGGGGTGCGGTCGCTGGAGTCCCGCGGTGTCACCACCTTCCTGGAGCTCGGACCGGATGCCGTGCTGTCGGCGATGGGCCGCGAGTGCGCCGCCGGCACCGACACCGCGTTCCTGCCGCTGCTGCGCCGGGACCGGGCCGAGGACCGCGAGCTGGTCACCGGCCTCGGCCGGGCGCACGCCCGCGGGGTCGCCGTCGACTGGGCCGCCTTCTTCGCCGGCATCGACGCCGGGCAGGTCGACCTGCCCACCTACGCCTTCCAGCGCAGGCGTTTCTGGCTGGACTCGGCCGGCTCCCGGGACGTGGCCGCGGCCGGCCTGGAGCCGATCGAGCACCCGCTGCTGAGTGCCGCGGTCGGCTCGCCGGACGGCGGCGGGGCGGTGCTCACCGGCAAGCTGTCGCCGGACGCGCAACCCTGGATCGGCGACCACGACGTCCTGGGCTCGGTGTTGCTGCCCGGCACCGGCTTCGTCGAGCTGGCGATCCGGGCCGGCGAGCAGGTCGGCTGCCCCCGGATCGACGAGCTGACCCTGGAAGCGCCGCTGGTGCTGCCGCCCGGCGGTGCTGTCGCGCTGCGGGTCGCGGTCGGCGCCGCGGATGCCGCCGGCGCGCGTCCGGTGCACATCCACTCCCGCGACACCGCAGACCCCGAAGGGCCGTGGACCCGGCACGCCACCGGCATGGTCACGCCCGCCGTGGGCCATCCGCCGGCCGGGCTCACCGAGTGGCCGCCGCCGGGTGCCACTCCGGTGCCGGTCGATGGTGCCTACCAGCGGCTGGCGGCGCGCGGCTACGGCTACGGGCCGGTGTTCCATGGCCTGCGCGCAGCCTGGCGGCGCGGCGACGACGTGTTCGCCGAGGTCGCGCTGCCCGGCGCTGCCCGGGCCGAGGCGGGCCGGTTCGGGCTGCACCCGGCGTTGCTGGACGCCGCGATGCACGCCGACCTGCTGGGCGAGGGCGACACCACCCTGCTGCCGTTCTCCTGGAACGGGGTGACGCTGTACGCCTCGGGGGCGTCCGCGCTGCGGGTGCACCTGCGCCGGCTGCGGGGCGACGAGCTGTCGTCCATCACGGTCGCCGACGAGGCAGGCCGCCCGGTGCTGACTGTGGACTCGTTGGTGTCCCGGCCGGTCACGGCCGAGCAACTCGACGCGGGCGGCATTGCCGGCGCGCTGTTCCAGGTCGAGTGGCACCCCACACCAGTTCCGAGCACCGACGCCCCCGCGCTGATCACCCTGGACGAGGCCACCGGCGACAACCTCGGTGTCGTGCTGCTACCGGTCCCGGCGGCCGGCAGGGACGTGCCGGGCGCGGTCCGCGCGGTGATCAACCGGGTGCTCGACGCCGTGCGGTCCTGGCTGGCCGACGAGCGGTTCGCCTCCTCGACGCTGCTCGTGCAGACCACCCGCGCCGTGTCCACCGGTGCGGACGACCCCGTCGACCTCACCCAGGCGCCGGTGTGGGGCCTGGTGCGGGCCGCGCAGGCCGAGAACCCCGGCCGGTTCGTGCTGGTGGACACCGACGGCTCCGAGGAGTCGCTGCGCGTCCTGCCCGCGGTCGCCGCATCCGGCGAGCCCGAGGCGGCGATCCGGGCCGGCGCCGTGCTGCTGCCCAGGCTGGGGCGCTGCGCGCCCGGTGGGCAGCCAACGCCATTCACGAGCCCGGAAGGCACCGTCCTGGTCACCGGCGGTACCACCGGTCTCGGTGCCCTGGTGGCCCGGCACCTGGTGCTGGCGCACGGGGTGCGGCGCCTGGTGCTGACCAGCCGGCGCGGCCAGGACGCGCCGGGCGCGGCGCGACTGCGGGCCGAGCTGGCCGGGCTGGGTGCGGATGTGACGGTGGCGGCGTGCGATGTGGCCGACCGTGCCGAGCTGGCGCGGCTGCTGGCCGCGCATCCGCCGACCGCCGTGGTGCACGCGGCCGGCGTGGCGGACAACGCCCTGGTCGGCGCCCTCACCCCCGATCGACTCGACGTGGTGCTGCGGCCGAAGGTGGACGGGGCATGGCACCTGCACGAGCTGACCAGTGGCCTGGGCCTCGACGCGTTCGTGCTGTTCTCCTCGGCCGGTGGCGCGGTGCTGGCCGCCGGGCAGGCCAACTACGCCGCGGCGAACGTGTTCCTGGACGCGCTCGCCGCCCACCGCAGGGCCGCCGGGCTGCCGGCGCGGTCGCTGGCCTTCGGCATGTGGGAGGTCGACACCGGCCTCGGCGACATCACCGCCGCCGACCTGGACCGGATGGCACGG
>Ga0299913_10000625_pt1 | contig 23249 bp, 26 predicted proteins | sample RVTome_9_FD_201360 | JGI IMG/M metagenome (GOLD analysis project Ga0299913, IMG submission 201360) | Soil microbial communities from uranium-contaminated site in the Upper Colorado River Basin, Wyoming, United States - RVT155D38 (version 2) ... | reverse complement strand
GCGGAAGCTTGGGTACTCCGCCCTCGTCTTCGACCGGGTCGAGCTCGGAGCGGGCCTTGCGTTCACCCCGCTTCTCGCGCCGTTCTCGGACGGCCCCCGCGATGCCCCCCGGGTGACGTGCCATGACGTCGATCAGGGCAACGGCTCCGACGATCAGTTCCCAGCCCTGGAGGAACTCGAGGAACCTCGGTAGCAACGCATAGAACACGGCCGCGATGACCACTCCCGCGCGGCTCCCCAGACCTCCGATCGCGACGATGATCACCAGCAACAGAGAGAAGTTCGGCTGAGCCTTGTAGGCGAAGCTCTCGGAATTGATGAATCCGATCAGGTGCCCGTAGGTCGCCCCGGCAACCGCCGCAAGGGCACCCGAGAGCACGAACGCAAGGATCTTGTAGGACGCCACCGGGACCCCGAACCCTTGGGCCACGCGCTCGTCCCAGCGGATCGCGTTGAACGCACGGCCGATCTTCGTTCGGGTGATGTTCTGATCGAAGAGCCAGTACCCAACCAGGAGCACCAACACGAGCGCCAGGTAGTCGGCGTGCTGGAAGAAGACGAAAGCACCCGCGCGCGGGCGGGGTAGCTCCAAACCTGCAGAACCACCGGTCAATGGCTCCCAGCGGAACCAGGACTCCTCCATCATGAAGGCGAACGCGATCGTGGTGATCGCCAGGTAGAGACCTCGGAGCCTCAGCGCCGGTACGCCCAACACCACCGCGAACAGCGCGCCGATCGCGGCCGCCCCGGCCAGACCCACGAAGAACGGGGCATAAAGGTTGATGGTCAGGATCCCGCTGGTGAACGCGCCCAATCCGAGGAAGGCTCCGTGGCCGAGCGAGATCTGGCCGGCATATCCGAGCAGAACGTTCAACGACATCGCCATCAGTGCGATGCACACCCCGACCGCGATGCTCAGAGCGATATGCGCGGGGAGCAGCGAGGTGCCACGGAAGAGCAGGGGCGGCAGCGATGCCGCAGCAACCAGCGCGACGAACGCGACGAACTTGCGCCTGGTCGGCCGGAGGTTGATCCCGTAGCCCTCGTAGGGCCACCCCCGGAGCTCCTGGACGCTCACGTTGTCGAGGCCTTGCCGAAGAGCCCGAAGGGGCGCACGAGAAGCACGAGGACGATGACGATCATCACCGCCACCGATTGGATGCCCGGGAAGGTCGACTGCACGAATCGCTGCCCCACGAGGGCCTCGATGACGCCGACCGCTACCCCTCCGACGAACGCTCCGGGGAGGCTGGTCAGTCCACCCAGGAGGGCGCCCGCCAGCCCTCGCACGAACAATCCGGTCATGAATCCGGCGGCGAACACGCCGATCGTGGGAGCGATCAGCAGGGCGGCAAGCGCAGAGATGCCTCCCGCCAGAGCCCACGTGAACGCGGACACGCGGCCCACGCGGATGCCGACGAGCCGTGTCGCACTTGGGTCTTGGGACGCGGCCAGGACGCCGAGACCGAAATCCGTTCGCTTCAGGAACACCGCAAGGGCGACGCCCAGACCGATCGCCGTCAAGAGCGCCAGGATCTGCGTGGGACTCACGTAGAAGCTCGCGACCTGCACGCCGAGACCCGAGATGGGTGGCTCGAGGATGCGAGGGCTGGGTCCGAAGATCTTCAGCTCGAGGGCGAAGAGCAGGAGCAAGAGGCCGATGGTGGCGACGGCCACCGTGAGGCGAGGAGCGTCACCCATGCTGCGGACCACCACGCGTTCGAAAAGGAAACCGATCGCGGCCACCGCCACGATGGCGGCGAGCGCACCGACGACCCAGGGGACATCTCGTTCGCTGATGAGCCAGAAGGCGACGAACAGCCCGAACGTCCCCATCTCCCCCTGGGCGAAGTTGAGAACGCGCGAACCCTTGTAGACGAGGACTATGCCGACGGCGAGCAACGCATAGACACCACCGTTGGCGAGTCCGGAGACAAGGGTCTGGCCCATCGCTCTTCTGCTTCTCTCTACAGGCCGGTCAGATGCGCACGCAGGTCTTGGTCTGGACCCAGCCCGGCCCGTAGCCGCTCACGTCGGCAGCGCGGAAGATGTTCCCCCAGAAGCCGCCGACGTGTTGGTTGACGGTGAAGTCGAGAGGACAGTTCGGTGCAACCGCCTTGTGACGACCGGCAACCAACAGCGCCACGAGTCGGTTCCTGTCGCAGTTGGGTCCACAGTCCAGCAGCCACTGATGCATCTGCTTCATGGCCAGCCAGGTCATCCAGAGCAGGTCGTTGCCTTTGCTCGCTCGTCCGTACTTGCGCTGAGCGGCCTCGAAACGACGGATCTCTGCAGCGTAGGGCGCGAAGGGTCCGCCCGTGGCGCCGGGAACGTATGCCGGCCACATCGCGATCCCCTCAACGGGCGGGTTCAGGGTGTCTCTTCCCAGCGTGTCGGTCATGAGCTGGAACGGGAAGACAACCCAGGTGGGGCTGTAGTTCTGGGCCTTCGCCTGCCGGATCAGTTCGATCGCGGCCAGCGCGTTCTCCCACACGAACACCGTCTCGGCCCCCTGCAGCTGCAACTCACGGATCTGCTGCGTGTACACGGCTTGGTCCTTCTGGACCGGCAGATCCGCGACGATGTTCGCCCCGCCCTTGTTTGCTCTCGACAGGAACGTCTTGTGTCCCGGCTGCCACGACTCGCTCTGGCGCCACAGCACCCCGATCTTCTCGTTCGCATGTTTCGCGAGGATCCACTTGGCGGCCAGCACGCCGCTCTGTTCCACGGTGGGCAGGAAGCTGAAGCTGTACCGCTTCCCGAGGTCGGCGCGCGCGATGTGGTGCACATAGAGCAACCGGTTCTGCTCCTGTTCGTTCCACGCGCGCACTGCCGGGATCTGATCGAACCCGATGCCTCCGACGAGCATGAACGGATCCTTGGCCTTGCAGCGTTCGGCGGCCTGCACCGCATTGTCCGGCCGGTAAGCATCGTCCTCGATCGTCAGCTGCACCCTGCGGCCATAGACACCGCCGTTGTCGTTGACCATCGACCAGTAGACGTTGATGTCCTCGGGTCGGGTGTCGAACGCCTCCGCGAAGGTGAGAGCCGCGTGACCGCACAACGTGATCTGGTCGTCGGTGAATCCCATCTGTGCGGTCGAAGCCGGCCACAGGTTCACGTCGGGTAGGCCCTTGGCGAGCCTGCGCGCCCGTTCCGCCTGGGCCTTCTCCGAGATCACTTCGCCGGTGGCCGAGACGGCCTCGCCGTCCACCGCATCGGCCGGAACGCCACCGCCGTCGTTGGACGACCCGCCGTCCTTCTTGCCGGACCCGCCCTTGTTTCCTTTCGCCTTGGACCTCGATCCCTTCTTCGCCTTGCCGGACCCGTCGTCTAGATCAGAGACTTCCGAGACGATCTCGCCGGACGAGTCCGAGCCGGCATCGGGAGGAGGACCGCCCGAGCACGCGGTCCCCACGATCAGGACGATCAGCGTGACGAGTGAGATCCAGCGGATCTCCTTCAGCCTGTCCATGCCCGCCCCCTTCGCCGTTCGGCCGCCCACCGCAGTTCTTCACCACCGGGCGGCCGGTTCCTGTCCCACAAGCGGAGCGAGCGGAGGAGGATCGACGGCCTATCGGTCGATAGGCCCCCCGCCCGCTTTGCCCGCTTTGTTGACGCAGCGAGGCGTAGTCTGCCAAGCTAGGCTACGGATTGTCAAACGATCGATCGGTAGGAGCTAGAACGGTGAGAGAGGTAACCGCGTTGGGGGCTCGTCGCCTGCAGGCGACCCAGGGGGTCCTGCCGGCGTCCGTCGTTGCCGAGGGCACCCGCGGGCGGATCCTGGAGGCGGCCCTGCAGCTGTTCGCGGAGACGGGCTACGCCGGCGCGTCGATCCGCGAGATCGCAACCGCGGCCGGGGTCCAGTCCGCCAGCCTCTACGCCCACTTCCCGTCGAAGGAACACATCCTGTCGGAGCTGGCGAAGATCGGCCACGACGAACATCACCGCGCTCTGCGAGCGGCCCTCCTCGAGAGTGAGCCCGCCCCGGCGCGGCAACTCGCGTCCGTCGTCCGGGCCCACGTGCTGATGCATACCGAACTGTCGATGCTGGCGGTGGTTTCCAACACCGAGCTGCACTGCCTGTCACCGGAGATGGCCGCTCCCGTGCTGGCCATGAGGGACAGTTCGACCCAACTGATCCAAGAGGTGATCGAGCGAGGAGTCGGATTGCAGGTCTTCGACCCCCCGCACGTGTGGCTGGCCGTCGCGGCCATCGGCGCGATGGGGATCCGCGTGGCCAACTGGTTCACGCCGGAGTTCGAGCTCACCGCAGAAGAGGTCGCCGACACCTACGCGGAGTTCGCTCTGAGCATCGTGAAGAGCAAGGACCGGTAGCTCCGAGTACCGCTAAGCCGGAGCTCCGTGTCGTTCGGCTCTGCGCACCAACGCCTCCCCTATCGGGTCAGCGAAGCGCACGAACACGGGCCCGACCAGCGCCAACACGAACACGTAGCTGACCGCGAGCGCCTCGAAGTCGGCCACGACCCCCGCGGCCGTCGCCAGACCGGCGATCGCGATCGAGAACTCCCCGCGGGCGGCCAGCATCGCGCCGGCCCGGGTTCTGCCCCGGATGCCGACGCCGGAGCGAGCGGCCCCGATCCAGCCGGTGGCGAACTTCGTTCCCAACGTCGCGATCGCCAGCAGGCTCGCGGGAAAGAGAACGGGTGGGATCGAAGACGGATCCACCGACAGGCCCACGAAGGCGAAGAACATCGCCGCGAAGAGGTCGCGCATGGGCGACAGCAGGCCGTGCGCCGCCTCCGCCGCGGGACCCGACAGCACGATCCCCACCAGCAACGCGGCCACGGCGGCCGAGAGGCCGAAGACCTCGGCCGCCCCGGCGATGAAGATCGTCATGCCGAGGATCGTCAACAGCAACGCCTCATCGGAGCGACTGAACACGAAGCGGCTCACCCCGACCTCGATCCTCGTCGCCGCTCCGAGGACCAACGCGACGAGCGCTACCCCGATCATCGCCGGCGCCAGACTCCCCAGATCCCCTTCGCCCACGAGAAGGGCCGCCGCTATCGGAAGGTAGAGCGCCATCACGAGGTCTTCGATCACCAACGCGGAGAGAACCGCAGGGGTCTCGCGGTTACCGGTCCATCCATGGTCCGACAGGATCTTCGCCACGATCCCGGACGACGAGACGTAGGTCACACCACCGAGGACGAAGGCGAGGACCGCTCCCCATCCCAACAGGATCCCCGCAGCGAATCCGGGTGTGAAGTTCAAGAGGAAGTCGATCCCACCGACGCGCGCCTGCGTGCGCATGGTCGTCAGTAGCTCAGCCGCGGTGTACTCGAGCCCCAACATGAAGAGGAGCAGGATCAGTCCGATCTCTGCCCCGACCTCAACGAACCCCTCCGCGGTGACGAGCGGGAAGATCCCACCCTTGCCGAAGGCAAGGCCCGCGGTCAGATAGAGCGGGATGGTGGGCAGCCCGATCCGCGAAGCGAGGCGCGACAGGGCAGCCAGTCCCAAGAGGATGGCTCCGAGCTCAACGAGAATCTCGGGGCGTTCCAACTACTAGCCGGCGCGCAGCAGTTCCACGACCTGCTCGACGCCCCGCGCGGTCCCGACCACGACGAGGTAATCGCCGCTTTCGAGCCGCTGGTCGGGTCCGGGAGCGGGCGCCGCCTCCTCTCCCCTGACGATCGCGACGACGGACACCCCGGTGCGCGTCCGGATGCGAGCGTCACCGATCGTGCGCCCCGAATAGACCGAGTCCTCCCGCACCGGCAGCCAGTCGATGACCAGGCCCTCGATCCGCTGCTGCAGCTCCGCGAGCTGCTGAGCCACGCGCGTTGCGCCGAGGAGCTCCGCGAGCGTCCGGGCATCGTCCGGGGTGAGCTCCAACACGCGCTTGAACTCATCCGGGTCATCCGAGCCCGACACGTAGATCTCGCGAAGGCCGGTGCGGTGCGAGATCACTCCGATGCGCCTTCGCTCCGCCGTCTCGAACTCGTAGCGGACCCCGACGCCGGGTAGCTTCACCTCCCGGATCTCACTCACCGCGCCCTCCTTCCGTCAGGTGTGCGTATTCGACGAGCCGAGGACGGCTTGATCCGACCCGGTCATCTCCGCCGGCGTTTCCTCTTCGCTGATCCCGCGCGGGGCCGCGCGGGCCGCTGCGAGGTCGACTTCGAAGCCGTTCCGGAGGCCGGGGTCGGAGTGTCCACCGCGCTCGTCTTCGAAGGGATCGACTCGCGCTTCACCTGCTGGGGGTGCTTCCCGCCTGGAACCGCGGCCTGAGCGTCGCCTCCCGACATGCGTTCGAAGACCATCGCCACGGGGGCCGCGGTGAAGACCGACGAATAGGTACCGATGAGGATCCCAACGATGAGAGCGAAGGCGAAGTCCGTGAGGGTGTCCCCTCCCAACAGGAACAGCGCGAAGAGGATGAACAGTGCGCCCAGACCGGTGTTGATGGTGCGGGGGACGGTCTCGAGACACGCCTTGTTGGCGACCCACGCGAGAGGATCCTTTGGATGCAGGGCACGCTCCTCGCGGATCCTGTCGAACACGACCACGGAGTCGTTGATCGAATAACCGATCACCGTCAACAGCGCAGCGATGAAGACGCCGTCGATGTCCTTGCCCAGCCAGGCGAAGATCCCCAGCAGGATCATGACGTCGTGGAACAGAGCGACGACCGCGGAGGCTCCGTACGTCCACCGGAATCGGATGGCGAGATAGAGGAGCTGGGCTCCCAGCCCGATCGTCAACGCGATCGCAGCCTTACGTCTCAGCTCGTCACCGATGGTCGGTCCGATGAACTCGTCGCGCACCTCCGTGGCGCTACCGCCCACCGCAACGACGGCAGCTTCAACGTCTTCCACCTCGGCCTCGGTGAGTTCGCCGGCGCGGACCGCGACGTTGCCCTCGCCCGTCTCCTGGACGACGGCGCGCGGTAAGCCGGCGTCGGCCAGCTCCGAGCGGAGGGCGTCGAGGTCTACCTCGTCCGTGGTCTCGTACTCGATCAGCCGGCCGCCGGTGAACTCCAAACCGTAGGCGAGACCGTTCGTGAACAGGCCGGCGACCGCGACGACAAGCACGGCCCCCGAGATCGCGAACCATGTCTTGTAGCGCGACATGATGTCGATCGGCCGCTCATCGAGGCGCTTGCGAAGACGGCCGCCGACGTTCATGCCCATCAAGCCGGGCTTGGCGAGTCGACGGCTCCGCAGGACGAGTTCGGCCAGCATGCGCGTGATGACCAGGGCGGTGAACATCGAGACGAGCACACCAACGGTCAACGTGATACCGAATCCGCGCACGGCCCCTGCCGCGAAATAGAACAGGATGATCGCGGCAAGAAGGGTCGTCGCGTTCGAGTCGACGATCGCGCTCCACGCCTTCTTGAAACCGGATAGCACCGCCGCGCGCACGCTCTTGCCCGCGGATAACTCCTCTTTGCCGCGCTCGAACACGAGGACGTTGGCGTCCACCGCCATACCGATCGCGAGAACGAATCCGGCGATACCCGGAAGGGTCAGCGTGGCCCCGATCGCGAGCAGAGCCGCGTAGGAGAGCAGTCCGTAGGCCATGAGGGCGAGGGCCGCCAGCACTCCGAGCAACCGGTAATAGATGATGACGTAGGTGATGGTGAGCAGACCACCGATGACGGCGGCCTCGACGCTCGCGCGGATCGCCGCGTCTCCCAACGTCGGGCCCACGGTCCGTTGCTCGACCACCTCGACAGGGACGGGCAGGGCACCCGCCCTGATCAGCAGGGCGAGGTCCTTGGCCTCCTTCTGGGTGAACCCACCCGTTATGGACGTGGGTCCTCCGGTGATCCCTTCGTTGCACTGGACGCTGGGATCGACCTCGGGACTGGAGATGACCTCTTCGTCGAGGACGATCGCTACGCGGCGCTGAGGAGCGCCGACCTGAGCGCACGCGGCCTCACCGGTGACGCGCGCCCACTGGTCTCCGCCTTCATCGCGGAAGCTCACGCTGACGAGCCAGTTGCCGCCGGCCTGGGTCTCGATGACGGCCTCGGCATCCCCCACCGCGTCGCCGGTGAGCGCGGGAGGACCTAGACGTAGCCACAAACCACTCTCGTCCTGGAGGAAGAGGGGACCCTCGTCGTCGGTCTGTCGGGGAGGGTTCTGCCGGACGCCCGTAACGGGATGGAAGGCCAATTGAGCGGTGCGGCCGATGACCTCGAGGGCCTCATCCGGATCGGTGACTCCGGGGAGCTCGATGATGATGCGCTCATCGCCGGAACGTTGGATCGTCGGCTCGGAGACGCCCAGCTGGTCGACGCGCCGGCGCATGACCTCGAGGGTCCTCGTCAACGTGTCGTTGTTCAACTGCTGGTCGGGTGTGGGCTGTGCCTCGAGGACGATCTGAGTCCCCCCGCGCAGGTCGAGACCGAGACGGGCCGGGCGGGTCGCGACGAGGGCACCCGCGCCGGCGAGGACCGCGATCACCGCGAGCACGCGCCAGATCAATTGTCGAGACAAGCAGACACCTCCAGTACCGGCCGCGCGCGGAGCGCGCGGCGAGACGAACTAAGCGGCTAGGAGCTGGGGTGGCGCTCTAGGCGACCGGACGGAAGGCGCGGCGCCGAGAGCTATGACGAGCAGAGCGGCCCCCACAACGATCCAGAACCGATCGAAGGGGCGGAGTTCGAGCGCGGCCGAGTGCGCGGCCAGCCCCCTCGATGAGTCACCGCGGGGTCTTGCGCGCTCCGGCCGCAGGAAGGCGCCCCGATCGAGCTGGGAGACGGCCGCCGCCCGATCGAAGCTAGGTGCCAGGATCCGGCCGGCCAGCTCCGTCCCCGTGGGACCGGGCTCGGGGGCACCGGATGTGCTCCAGGCGGGCGCGAAGACGACAGCCCCTGCTGCCAGTAGAGCGAGCTGCGCGCGCACCGCCGTCCTTTCCGGGAGATCTGGCGCGAACATACCTCTCCAACAACCCCGGCCCCCTCAGCCGGAGGCCGCCCTCACGGAGCTCGGGGCGAAGGCGGGGAACGGGGCTCGAAGCCGGCTCGGAACCTCTCACCCGCGGGCGACACCCCTCGACCACCTAGCGATGGGGGCCGTGTGCAGAACGGACGCGGAAGCTCCGGCGGCTTCGGGACGTTGGATGATGCAGAGGGGGACACGCAGGTGAGGAGGCAAGGTGTCGTCAGTCGCTGAGAGAGAAGCGCTCGTGAGAAGCAAGCTGATCGCCCACATCGCACGGGTCGACCTGCGCGTGGCAGACGTCGATCGGGCGCTCTCGTTCTACCGTGACGTGGTCGGCCTCGAGGTCGCCGAGAGCGACGGCGACAAGGCGAGCCTTCGCAGCATCGGAGGTCCGATCTTCCTCACGCTCGACTCCACGGGTGTTGCCGCTCCGGCGGATCCGAGAGCGACGGGACTGTTCCATCACGCGATCCGCTTCCCGACGCGTGCCTCGCTGGGGGATGCTCTCGCGCGCTTGGTCGACGCCGGATACGAGATCGGCGCGGGCGACCATCTCGTAAGCGAGGCCCTCTACATAGACGACCCCGACGACAACGGCGTCGAGCTCTACTGGGACCGCCCGACCGAGGCGTGGCCGCCGCCGACCGGCGGCATGCTGGTCCCGATGGCCACCCTCCCGGTGGATCTGGAGGGCCTCCTCGCCGAGGGTGCGGGCCGCGCCGCGGTCGGCACCGGGGCCGCGCAGGGCACCGACATGGGCCACGTGCACCTTCAGGTCTCCCACGTCGGAGCGACGATCGCCTTCTATAACGAGGTACTCGGCTTGGACCTCACGGCGCGGCTCGGCGGCAGCTCGGGGTTCTTCTCGTCCAACGGGTATCACCACAACATCGGGGCGAACACCTGGCGCTCGCTCGGCGGCAAGCCGGCTCGCCCCGACCAAGCGGGTCTGGAGCGCGTCGTCTTCGCGGTGAAAGACCAAGCCGAACTCGACTCCTTGCGAGCGAGGCTCGAGGCGGAAGGACGAGACGCGGCCGACGACTCCACCATTGTGGTCCGAGACCCGGACGGCATCGAGCTTCACTTCACTCTCGTCTGACGATCCCCAGAAAGGTCAACCGATGACAGACAACAACATCGCGGGTTTCACCCATCGCTTCGAGTCGGGCGAGGGCGTCCGAACCTTGTTGCTCCTTCACGGAACCGGCGCCGACGAGAACGACCTGCTTCCGCTCGGGCGAGCCCTGGATCCGAGCGCGAACCTGCTGAGCCCGCGTGGCCAGGTGTTGGAGAACGGCATGCCGCGTTTCTTCAGGCGCTTCGCGGAAGGTGTGCTCGACGTCGAGGATCTGAAGGCGCGCACCGACGATCTGGTTGCTTTCGTAGAGGAATCTGCATCGCGCTACGAGCTCGACGCAGCGAAAGTGGTCGCTGTGGGCTTCTCCAACGGCGCGAACATCGCCGCTTCGACCCTCCTACGCCATCCGGCGATGTTGAGCGCCGCGGTCCTGTTCCGTCCCATGGTCCCCTACGAACCCGAAGAGCCGCCCGATCTTCGAGACAAGCCCGTCTTCATCGGGGCCGGGCGATCCGATCCGTTGATCGATCCGGCGGATCCCGAACGACTGGCAGCGATCCTGGACTCTGGGGGGGCTCGAGTGGAGCTCGCCTGGGTGCCGGGAGGACATCAGCTCGATCTGCGCGAGGTCAACAGGGCGCGCGCCTGGTTAGAAGGACCGCCTCAGGTTCTCTGAGGTGGACCCGCCGGGGCGTCCTCGTCGGACTCGCCTCGACCGACGAAGGTCAGAGCCACGGGGCGTCCGGGCTGCCGAGATCCAGCTCGCCACCCGGACCGCAAGCAGAGGTCCTGTACGGGCCGGGCATGCGCGGATACACAGTGACCCAGTAGTTCGTCGCAAGAGCGGCGGCCGCGTCGGCCTCGGCTCCAAGCAGCCTCGCCATCTCCGCGTCACGTTGCATCGCGAGACATTCCGTCTCTGCTTCGTTCGTGAAGCCACTCATGTGCATGGCCTCATGCGTCAGCGTGTGGACCGCGACGATCTGCTCACGCGACGGGGCGCTCTTGTCGGAACGGACGTAGTCGGCAAGAGCTGCGCAGGGCGCGCGCTTCAGCAGAGTCCTCATCTCCGGGACGCCGTCCGATCCGAAGGCGACGTAACCCAGTTCGATCCCCACGTCGACGAAGGCCTCCCCGAAGCTCTGGCAGTGGACCTCCAACGGGGCACCCACGATGGCCGACGCGGCCTTGGCAAGCCGTGCTTCGAGACGAACGCGCAGGAACCACGGTGTCAGGAACCCCAAGCCGGCGAGCACGAGCACGGGCACCGCGAGCCACGGGAAGGGCCGCTCCCGACCGATCGAGTCGACCCGCCGCACGAACCAGCGGAAGAAAACGACACCCGCGGCCGCGAGCAGAGCGATGCCGAACCAGTGCATGGGGCAATCATGCGCCCCACCCGACTGGGACCCGAGACCACGAGCGCGCTTACCAGAATCGCAACCGAGATGAGAGGGATGAGGCGATGTGTGGGGTTTCTGGTCATGCCCGAGTGGTTGGCTGCCTCCCCCGGAATCCTGCGCGAGGCGACGCAGCGCGGCAGAGGCCCGCAAGCCCCGTAGCTGTGGGAGGGGAAAGCAGGTTGGATAGGCCCCATGACATCTCTGCTCGAGGCCCCTCGCCTCGTCGTGAATCAGAAGGCCAAGCTCGTAGAGCTCACGAACCAGTACCTGATCCGAGATCCCGAAGGCAACGAGCTGGGACACGTCGAGCAGGAGGGCCAGTCGAAGCTTCGAAAGGTGGTGCGCTTCGTCACCGACGTCGACCAGTTCCTCACGCACACGCTGGGGGTCTACGACGCGAACGGAACCAAACTGCTCGAGCTGACGCGGCCGCGCAAGGTATTCAAGTCGCGATTACTCGTTAAGGACGGGGCCGGACGTCAGGTAGGAGAGATCAAGCAGGAGAACGTCTTCGGAAAGATCCGGTTCGACCTCGTCGGTTCGCAAGGTCAGACCCTCGGCAAGATCAAGGCCGAGAACTGGCGAGCGTGGGACTTCTCGATCCAGGACGTGACCGATCGCGAGATCGGACGCATCGACAAGAAGTTCGTCGGGATCGCCAAAGCCATCTTCACGACAGGCGATAACTACGTGGTGGACATCTCCGACGAGGTCCACGGCGACCTGCGTCTCATGGCGCTGGGAGCCGCGGTGGCCGTCGACACCGCACTCAAGCAGGACGCTCGCGGCTTCTCGGTAACCGACGCGGTCGACTTCTAACGCCCGGGGTTACTCCGCGGTGCGGAGGAACTGGTCGGCCATCTTCGCCGCGGGTTCGCGCAGGTCGAGTGGCTTGCCGTCCAAGCGATCGAGGACGGCCTCCATACGGTAGGTGCCGTGGAGGGCCGCCGCGATCAGCTCACGGCGCTCGGCGTCGGGGATCTCGTTCCATCGTTGGAACAAGACCTCGAGCCAGCCGTGGGTGATCGCCAGCGATTCTCTGAGGTCGTGCGAATCCACTTCCGTGTAGCGCGAGCCGTCCCCGTTCATCCCCATGCCCCAGACATACCGCCCCGGCCCCCGATAACCCTTCTCCCGCAGAAGATTTCTCCGGCGAGGCAGGTCGTGGTCCCTCGCGCGGGGAACCAACTAGCTGAGCAACCGCGCGAGGAGGTCCCGATGGCCCTGGAGACGAGGGCACCCGTTGTCAGCATCGAGCGATTCAACCCGGGCGGGGTCATCCGCATCGACATCGAGGAGCGGGCCGAGGTCATCTCGGTCGAGGAAGGCGATCTCCCCGGCATCCCGGTGTTCATCAGGACGTGCGAGTCGTGTGAGACGCCCGATCTCTCTGAGTGGTTCTTCGGTCCCGACCGCGATCTCGGTACCGGCTGGGCCTGTCCCGAGTGCGGACAGGAGGACTTGCACCGATGGACGGAGACCTCCCTGTCGCGGCTCCGCAGCTATCAGTAGCTAGGCGTCGCCGAACGCCGACGCGTCGCCGACCCTGTTCACCAGCCAGTAACCCTGCGACGTCGCCGTGCGAGCGAGCCCTACGATCGGGTGACCCGACGCGCCTTCGGATCCGCCCGCGGCGATCGCATCACCCAACGCCTGCACGCGGCCCCCGGCCGACGCGACCCAGTACCCGAGTCCGGTCACCGTTGGCGCGATGTCGACCGCGCCGGACTTGCCGTCGCCCAGGTGGAGGGCGTCGCCCCGAGCGACGACCATCCCTTCACTCGTGACGGCCCACAACCCGAGACCGGTAGGTGTCGGCGCGATCGCTCGAGGCGTCCCCGAGACATCGACCCGAGGGAACGACTTCACCTTCCCGAACGAGAAGATCCGTCCGCCCTTCGAGAGCAGCCAGAAACCCTTGCCCGTCGGGGCGACGGCGATATCGACGATCGTCGTCTTCCGATCCAGGCGGCCCCGCGAGCGGGCGTCGCCGAGCGCGTAGACCTTGCCGCTCCGCGACACCAGGTAATAGCCGTATCCGGACGGTGTGGCCGCGGCCGCGACGATCGGCTTGTTCAGCCATGCCGAGTCCTTCCCGCCTAGGTACGGCACGCTTCCACCGGTGCGCACCGAACCGTTGCCGGTGACCGCCCAGAAACCGGAACCGCTCGGCGAAGCCGCTATCGCGGTTACGAAGGAGCGTTGGGGATTCCAGAAGGTCGTCTTCTTCTTGGCTCCCGCCCACGTGAAACTGAAATGGACGTGATCGGTATGGGGATGACGGGTGCCACCGTCGTCAGGGTCGCGACAAGCTCCCCTCCTCTGCACGCAATAGGTGCTCCATCCCGAACCCGGGAAGAAGATCCGCTTGTTCCAGATCGCGTACATGAGTCCGAGGCGACGAGCCAGCGCGTGCTTGTTGCCGGCCGCGTCGGGAGCCGCCAGCCAGTCGAGCATCGACTCCGCGGCGGCCTTCTGAGACGCGTTCGCAACGTTCACCCCCCAGTCCCAGGCGCGGCCCTCCTTGTGCTCGCTCTGTCCTCCGACCGAGCAGGACCGGGAGATGTTGCCCGCTCCGGTTCCCGGATAAGCAGACAGCACCATTCGTTGGAACGCGACGACGCCCGGCTTGGCCCATGGGGAGCATCGCGACTGCCCGTCGTAGTGGGAGAAGGACTCGATCCCCGGCCCGAAACGGGGGGCCTTGGGGGCGGCCAGGGCGGAGCCCGGCGACAGCATCGAGACGAGGCAGCCCGCGAGGGCCGCGCAGAGGAAACGCTTGCTCATGCTGGTGGTCGACCTCCCGTGGACGTGGTCCGGAACGCGCAACACGTCCCGATATCTAGGTTTCGACCTTGGATGGGGCGACCTTGACCGGACCGAGCACCCGGATCGGGTGCTCCCTTCAGCCGTTGCCGCATGGCCCCACCGAGATGGCCCGTTCGCTACGCTGCCGGAAGCGCGGCTCCCTCGAGACCGTCCCCGGTATTGGGATCGCGCGCAAGCGAGAGTGGCGGAATCGGCAGACGCGCCAGCCTTAGGAGCTGGTGTCTTCGGACGTGGGGGTTCGAGTCCCCCCTCTCGCACCGGAGCCGGGAGGCTCTTTCTTGCCTCGATGGCGGTGCGGAGCCCCCGAGCGCGCAGAGGGAAGGGGCGGGCCGCGTCTAGCCCGGGTCGGAGATCGAGCGCGGGGGTGGCGGCGAACCGGCTATGCGTTCGCACGTGTTCAGGAGCTTGCGCAGACGGTCGTTCAGCTCGCGCTTCTGTCTCTCGGACACCGCGGCCGCGACCATCTGTTCCTTCGCCGCTTGGACGTCCACCGCGGCCCCCCATGTCTTCACACCCTCGTCGGTGAGCTGCACCTGGGTCACCCGGCGGTCCGTGTCATCGGGTTGCCTCGTGACGAGCCCTCTCTCCTCGAGGCGGTCGAGCCTGCTCGTCATGGCGGCCGGCGAGATCATCAGTCGCTCGGCGAGGTGCCCGGGGGTGAGGCGGTACGGCGGACCGACCCGCCGCAACGACCCGAGGAGCTCCCAGTCGGCCAGGCTCAGGCCGAACTCGGCCGCCGTCTCGCTGAGGATCCGGTCGATGTAGCGAGCGATCTTGTGGATCCGGGAGATGAGGCCCTCGGTCTCGACGTCCAGGTCGGGGAACTCTCGCAGCCAGTCCTCCAGGTGCTCGTCGACCAGGTCGTGCCTGTCGTCGCGGGCCCTCTCGTCCGTGGCTGCCACGCCGCTCACATTAGTGCCTCCTCGCTCGGTTTCATTAGTTGACGAACCTTTCTTCTTCATATATTTTCATCTCGAACTATTAACCATCGAAATGAGGAGGTCAAGACCGTGACCTACTGGCTCTGGCACGACGAGCGCCAGACGAGGGTTCGAGAGGCCGCCACGGTCCCCGACCACCTCGTCCCCCGCCCGTCTCGCAGGATCCGTCTCCCCCGACTGCTGGCCGTCCGGACGGTCCCCCCCGGTCGTCCGGACGCCACGCAGTCCGGGGTCTGCGCCGCGGCAACCCAGGCGGCGCCCCACTAGGCTCCGCCGCCGATGGACGACATCGGCAGGCTCCTCGATTTCACGCTCGAGTGTGCGCGCGCCGGCGGGCGCATCGCGATGGGTCACTTCGGTCGGCACCCCGAGGCGAAACGGAAGGAAGACGGCAGTTGGGCGACGGCCGGCGACTGGGAGACCGAAGCCCAGATCCGCATCCGCATCGCCCGTGCGTTCCCCGACCACAACATCCTGGGAGAGGAAGAGGGCCTCACGCGCTCGGGCGGTGGCGAACCGTTGGACGGCGCGCCTACCTGGATCGTCGATCCGATCGACGGCACCAACAACTACATGGCGGGGATCCCCATCTGGGCCACCTTGATCGCCCTTCGCCTCGACGGTCGCTTCGTGCTCGGCGTCGCGCACTCCCCCGCCATCGGCGAGACCTACGACGGAGCGCTGGGGGCGGGCGCGCATCTGAACGGGGAAGCGATACATACCGACGAGACCACGAAGCTCGGCGACGCGACGTTCTGCTACGCGGGCGTCAAGACCTTCGCGGAGCAAGGCCTCCGACCGTTCTACGACTCGCTGATCGAGCGGACGTGGCGCAGTCGCGGCTTCGGAGACTTCTGGGGTCACATGCTCGTCGCGCGCGGCGCGGCCCACATCATGGTCGAGCCGCGGCTGAACGTATGGGACGTCGCGGCCCTCGTCCCGATCGTCACGGAGGCGGGCGGTCGCATCACCGACCCAACCGGCAACGAATGGACCGACACCGGACCTTGCATCACAGCTACGAGCGCGTTGCACTCCGAGGTTCTGGCGCTGGCTCGTTAGCCCTTCAGCTTCTCGGCCAGCTTCCGGAAAGCTCGCCCGCGGTGGGAGAACCGGAGCTTCTCATCGAGCGGGATCTCGCCCATGGTGCGCGAGTCACCCTCGGGGATCACGTGCGGGTCGTAACCGAAGCCGAGGGTGCCGCGTCCCTCGAACACGATCCGACCCTCGCAGGATCCCTCGGCGGTCAGATACTCGCCGTTGGGCGCGACGAAGGCTGCCACGCATCGATAGCGGCACGTGCGCTCCCCCTCGGGGACGTCCCGCAGGGCGTCGATCAGCTTGACGTTGTTCTCTCGGTCGGTCGCCACCTCCCCGGCATAGCGCGCGCTGTGCACCCCGGGGGCCCCGTTCAGCGCGTCCACCTCGATCCCGGAATCGTCCGCGATAGCGGGCAACCCCGTCGTTCTCACCACCGCGCGAGCCTTGGCGAGAGCGTTCTCCTCGAAGGTGTCGTGTGGCTCCTCCAGGACGAGGTCGGGGGCGAGCGCGTCCAGGGGGATGAAGTCGAGCTCGGGCAGGAGCGCGGCGACCTGCTCCGCCTTGTGACGGTTACGAGACGCGAAGACGACCTTCAATCTTCGATCGAGGCGCCGAGCGCGGCCTCCTGCGCGGACGACAGGTCGGCGATCCCCTTCGTCGCAAGGTCGATCATCAGATCCAGCTCGGAGCGTTCGAAAGCGCCTTGCTCGGCGGTCCCCTGCACCTCGACCAAGCGGCCGGCCCCCGTCATGACGACGTTCATGTCCACCTGAGCCGTCGAATCCTCCGCGTAGTTGAGGTCCAGACAGGGCGTGCCGTCGATGATCCCGACGCTGATAGCGGCCACCGAATCGATCAGCGGAAGCTTCTCGAGTTTGCCGGAGTCCTTCAGTTGAGTGCACGCGTGGGCAAGGGCCACGAAGGCTCCGGATATCGACGCCGTCCGGGTACCGCCGTCGGCCTGCAAAACGTCGCAGTCGAGCCACACGGTTCGCTCGCCGAGGAGCTCCATGTCGGTGACGGCCCTAAGACTGCGACCGATGAGGCGCTGGATCTCTTGCGTCCGACCCGACGGCCGGCCCTTGTTCACCTCGCGCGATACGCGCTCGTTCGTCGCCCGCGGCAGCATCGAGTACTCGGCGGTGACCCAGCCGCGGCCCCGGCCCTGCATCCAACGCGGCACGCTCTCCTCGAGTGTGGCCGAACAGATCACCTTGGTATCGCCCATCTCGATGAGACAGGACCCCTCCGCGTTCGGCATGAAGCCGAGCGAGATGTTGATCGGTCGCAGCTCCTCTGGACTTCGCCCGTCTCCGCGCGTGGTCACTCCTTCACCTCCAGTTGAAGGCCATCCACGGCCAGTTGAACTTGGACGTCACCGGCGGCTTTCTGGGCTTGAGCCAGCGTCAAACCCGCGTCGCGGCCGGGGGGCAGATGCGTGAGAACGAGATGACGGGCGCCGACGGAGGAAGTGATGGAAGCCGCCTGCGTCGCGGTGAGGTGTCCCTCCCACTCCTCGTCGCCCTCCTGGTAGGTCGCCTCGCAGAGGAACAGGTCGGCGTTGCCGGCCAGGCGCTGGAAATCCGCGGCGGGGCCCGTGTCGGCCGAGTAGGCGAGGACGCGGCCCCCGGACTCGATACGGCAGCCCAGCGTCTCCGGAGGATGGGCCATCTGCGTGAACGACGCCTTCGCCCCGAACAGATCGATCGTGTCCTCGTCTCCGACCACGTTGAGGTCGAAGGCCTCGTCCAACTCCTTCGCGAAGCCCACTATGCGATCGATCGTCTCGACGGGAGCCCACAGCGGGAGCGTGGGCAGCGCCTCGGGTGCACCGTAACGTCGCGCGTGGAACATCTGGAAGAGGTCGACCGTGTGATCGGGATGCCGGTGTGAGAGCACGATGCCGTCGATGCCGGTGAAGTCGCAGATCGGAAGGAGGTTCCGCCAGACCCCGCCCCCGATGTCCAGCACGACCTTGCGTCCGTCGATGTCGAGCAGATAGCCCGAGCACGCGCGTTCCACGGTCGCGTACATGGCCGAGGAACCAAGAACGGTTACCCCGAAGCTCACGAGGCGCGCCGGTCGCGCTCGTCGCCCCAAGGGTGACGCTCGACCCGATCGAACTCGGGGCCCAGGAAACGAGCGCCCAACTCGCCGAAGGAATCCGACTCGCCGGACGAGATGAAGCGATGGGTGCCCACCCGCGCGGGCCCCGCGAGCAGATCGTGAGCCCGCAACTGCTTGTACACCTCGTTTGCGGTCGCCTCCGCGCTCGAGATCAGGACCACATCGTCTCCCATCACGTACTGGATCACCCCGGACAGCAGAGGGTAGTGCGTGCAACCCAGGATGAGCGTATCGATGCCGTCGTCCTTCAGAGGCTCGAGATACCCGCGAGCGACATCGAGCAACTCGTCCGAGGTCGTATCGCCTCGTTCGACGAAGTCGACGAAGAGCGGGCAGGCCTTCGACACGAGGGTGACGTTCTCGCGCGTCTCCTCCAGGGTCTTGTCGTAGGCACGAGAGGCGATGGTGGCCTCCGTTCCGATGACGCCGATCCGCCGGTTGCGCGTCGCGGCCACCGCGGCGCGCACCCCCGGCTCGATGACGGTCACGATCGGGACGTCGTAGCGGCCGGTCGACTCGTAGAAGGCCGCCGACTCGGCGCTGTTGCAGGCGACCACCAGGAGCTTGACGCCTTCGGCGACGAGCAGGTCCGCGATCTCGAGAGCGAAGGTTCGCACCTCTTCGGCGGGACGGGGACCATAGGGGCACCGGGCCGTGTCGCCGAAATAGACCAGGTCCTCGTTGGGGAGGAGATCGATCACGGCGCGGGCCACCGTGAGACCGCCGAGGCCCGAATCGAACATGCCGATCGGTCGCGACGATTGGGTGCTTACCACCAGAGAGTCTCCTCGACCTGTTGCTCGGCCGTGTCGAGGTCCTGGGTCCACGCCTCGGTCGAGAGGTACTTCCAACCCCCGTCGGGCAACAGGCACACGACGTCTCCGCCCGCGCCGTCGCGTGCCAGCCGTTCCGAGACGCGCTGCGCGACCCAGATGATCGCTCCCGACGAGATGCCCGCGAAGATGCCCTCTCTCTCGAGCAGCGCGCGCGTCCACACGATGGAGTCACGCGCGCTCACCTTCACCTTCCCGTCGAGGACGTCGGGGTCGAAGATCGGAGGGATGTAGCCCTCCTCGAGGGATCGGAGCCCGTAGACGAGCTCGCCGAGCTGGGGTTCCGCCGCCACGATCTTGATGTTCGGGTCGTGCTCCTTCAGTCGCCGGCCGTTACCGGTGAGCGTTCCTCCCGTGCCGAGTCCCGCCACGAACGCCTTCACCTCCGGCAGGTCGTCGATGATCTCCTGGGCCGTGCCCTGATAGTGCGCGTCGACGTTCGCTTGATTGCCGTACTGGAAGGGCATGTAGTAGCGCTCGTCCTTGGCCAGCTCCTGCGCCATGGCCACGGATCCGTTCGTCCCTTTCGCGCCCGGGGAGAAGACGATCTCGGCGCCGAACGCCTTGAGCAGTTGCAGGCGTTCCGCGCTCGCGTTGTCGGGCAGCACGGCGGTGAAGCGATAGCCCTTGATAGCGCAGACCATCGCCAGCGCGATGCCCGTGTTCCCCGAGGTGGGCTCGAGGAGGATCTTGTCCTTCGTCAGCTCGCCCGACGCCTCCCCGGCCTCGACCAGAGCGAGGGCGATCCGGTCCTTGACCGACCCCGTGGGGTTCTCACCCTCGAGCTTCACCCACAGCCGAACGCTCTCGACCGGGCTCAGCTTCGGTACCTCGACGAGCGGCGTGTTGCCGATCGTGTCGAGGATCGACTTGTACTTCAAGCAGCTCCGCCCGCGACCGAAGGCAACAGCGAAACCGTGTCGCCGTCGGTCACCTTCGTGTCGAGCTTCTCCAGATAGCGAGCATCCTCGTCGTTGACGTAGACGTTGATGAAGCGGTGCAGATCGCCCTCGGGAGTGAGGAGCTGCTCGCCCATCCCGGGGTAGCGCTGCTCGAGCTGGTCGATCAGGTTGGAGACCGTCCCCGGCTCGAGCTCGACCGAGGGCTCGCCCCCGGTGAACTTCCGGAACACGGTCGGTATGCGGACTTCGACGGCCACGTTGCCTCCTTGGGAATGCTTCGTTATCTAGGTTACGACCACCGGCAGCTCGCGCACCGTGCCGTCCTCGTCGCTCCAGTTGGCTTTCTCTATGTGGAACGCTCTGACCACGGGTGGTTCTTCCGCCAGCGAGACGATCACGTAGACGAGATCGCCGAGGGCTCGCGCCACATCGGTGGGCGACGGGTAGGCCTCGGTCCTCGTGTGGGAATGGAAGGCGGCCGAGAAGGTCCAGCCCTCGCCGTCGATCTTGTCCTCGACGGCCATCTGCTCCCTGTCGACGAAGCGGTAGCGGACCGGGCTCGCCTCGGCGTTCGTCATGCGGAAGACCTTGACGACCTCTCCGTCGGCGGTCGCCAGGATCCCGCAGGCCTCGTTCGGCCTGCCGGCCATGCAGTGCTCGATCATCTCGTCGACCAGGCCCTTGCCGATCCGGAGCTCGTTCACGTCCCGATCCTCACCCGTCCGGAACCGGGAACGACGCGGCCGATCGAGGCCGCATCGACGAGGCCGCGTCCGCGCAGCTCCGACATCAGATCGCCGGTCTTGCCCGCAGCCACCGCGAGCAGCAGGCCCCCGGAGGTCTGGGCGTCGAACAAGACGGCGCGGCGATGTTCTTCCATCGCGCCGGTGTCGACACGGTCGTCGAGGGCCCGCATGTTCCTCCGGCTCCCTCCCGGCAGGATCCCCGCCGCGACCAGCTCGACGACCCCGTCGAGGATCGGGATGGCGGTGGGATCCAACTCGGCGTCGAGGTCGTCTCCGAGCATCTGTACGAGGTGGCCGGCCAGACCGAACCCGGTCACGTCGGTTCCGGCCTCGACACCGACCGCCAGGGCCGCGTCGCGGGCTCGGTCGTTCAGCTCGGACATCGCCTCGATGGCACTTCGCGCGACTTCCTCGTCCGCGCGGCCCTCTTTGATCGCGCTCGAGATGATGCCCACGCCGAGAGGTTTGGTGAGCACCAGCTCGCAGCCGGGGGCCGCGCCTCGCTTCCGGATCACCTTGCCCGGGTCGATCGTCCCGGTCACCGCGAGCCCGAACTTAGGCTCGGGATCGTCCACCGAGTGACCTCCCACGATCGTGACACCTGCCTCCTCGCATGCTTCGCCGGCGCCCTCGAGCACGCGACCCAACAGCTTGAAGTCGAGAGCGCGGGGCCATGCGACGAGGCTCAGTGCAGTGCGGGGTTGTCCTCCCATCGCGTAGACGTCCGAGAGCGCGTTCGCGGCCGCGATGCGGCCCCACGCGAACGGGTCGTCGACGATGGGGGTGAAGAAGTCGACGGTCTGCACGAGGGCGAGCTCCTCGGTGACCTGATAGACCGCGGCGTCGTCCGGAGCATCGAGTCCGATCAGCAGCGCCGGATCTGTCGAGGTCGTGCGCACGTACGAGAGGATCTCGTCCAACTCGTCGATACCGAGCTTGCACGCACAGCCCCCGCCGTGCGAGAAGGAGGTCAACCGCGGAGCCGCGTCGAGGGTCACGGCGCGGCCCCGATGGACACAAGGATGTTGGTACCCAGGACGGCCGGCTGATCGACCGGCTCGCGTTCGAGACCGATCAGGACACCGAGCAACCCGGCCACCAGGATGCTGAGGCTGAGCTCGAGGACCGAGAGTTCGGGAACCATGACGACTCAGGATACGAGTCAGGGCCCCTGTATCTCGATGGTCCCCCTCATCCCGTAGGCGTAGTGGCCGGGCAGATGGCAGCCGAAGATCAGCTCTCCGGGCTCGTCGAACGCGTAGGTCGTGGTCACGGTCTCTCCGGCCGCGATCGAGACCTCGCCGGGCCGGGGATCGTGATGTGCCTCGGTTCCCTCCTCGTGGACCTGCTGAACCCGCTCGTCACCCACGATGAACTCGTGTGCGATCGGGTCATCGTTGCGGATGACGAACGTGACGCTCTCGCCCGCCCGAACCACTATGCGCGAGGGCTCGAATCGGGAATGCTCGATGCCGATCTCGACGCTCGAGCTCGTGGCGTTGGCCGACCCGCACGCCGCCAACACCACGAGCATCAGAGGTGCAAAGAGCCTCACCAAGCATCGACCTTTCGATCGATCGCGAACAGCACGGCCGCGCCGAGCGTGACGGCGACGATCCACGGCAACCAGTCGATCGACTCCGACGGCACGTTGGCGAGGCTGCGCGGCGCGACGAGTCCCGCCGCGACCGGCGACGGCTGTCCGAACCCGGTCACATCGATCGCGAGGTCGTGACCGAGCTTCGCGGCCGGTGTGTCGATCCTCAGGTACGACAACCACATGTCGTCGGGGATCCACTTCATCCCCTTGTCGGAGCGCAACTCCGCGAGCAACGGCGACGACGCCCGCTCGCTGACCTCCAGGATCATGCCTTCCTTCTCGCTCGGGACCAGGGGCCGCGGCAGCATCGTGGGAGCCGCCTCGGTCAACAGGAAGACGTCTGCCTCGACGACCGCGTCGGGGCCGAGTCCCAGCGACAGGATCCGCAGCGGCACCCACGGCGTGGGTGTGGGGATCGTGAGGTGGATCGGGGTGCCGTCACCGATGCCCTGGCCGAGCTCTTCGGCGCGGCTCGGGTCGAAGCGGGCGGCCATGAAGATCGGGCTGCGCTCGGCGTAGAAGTCGAGGACCTCGGGCGCGTCGGGCGTCAACGCGAAACCGTTGTCGGCCGCCCACCGTCCGACCTCGTCGCCTCCGCCCTTGAGGATCGTGATGTCGAGCGCCTCGATCTGCGCCTCGTAGACAACCTCCGCCTTGGCGCTCTCGGCCCCCGCGTCGTCGGACTCCTGCAGGAAGGCGACCGGCGGCGGCGGAGTGACCTCCTGAACGAGACGCTGCAGGGTCCAGTCCCCGCCTCGCTGCACCTTCGAAGGGATGGCCGGGAGCGGTGTGATGGAGCCGAACTCGGCCCCCCCACCGGCGTACTCG
>Ga0299913_10000624_pt1 | contig 23250 bp, 19 predicted proteins | sample RVTome_9_FD_201360 | JGI IMG/M metagenome (GOLD analysis project Ga0299913, IMG submission 201360) | Soil microbial communities from uranium-contaminated site in the Upper Colorado River Basin, Wyoming, United States - RVT155D38 (version 2) ... | reverse complement strand
GAACGGTGTCCCCAGCAAGGCCGAGACCGGAGATACCTTCGGTGCCTCGCTGGCGTCGGGTGACCTGGATGGGGATGGTCGCGTCGATCTCGCGGTGGGGTCGGTCGGAGAGGCGCTGGGAGGCAATTCATCGGCGGGAGCGGTGCATGTGTTCTTCGGCGGGGCCAGGGGTCTGAGGCCGAAACGGTCCGATTGGATCCACCAGGGCTCTCCGGGCATCTCGGGGTCATCCCAGGCCGGGGACGATTTCGGCTTCGCCCTCGCGTTCGGCGAGCTCACCGGCAACGGCCGGGCGGAGCTGGTCATCGGAATCCCCGGTGAGGACCTGGGAGGAAAGAACAACGCGGGCCGGGTGGTCGTCATCAAAGGCAGGAGCAGTCGTGACCTGTCCACGTCCACTGCGCTCTATCAGGGCAAGAAGGGGACGCCGGGCAAACCACAGGCCGGCGATCGTCTTGGCGCGGCAGTCGTCGTCTTCCGGATGGCTTCCGGTCCGATGAGGCTTGCCGTCGGTGTCCCCGGTGAGGATGTCTCCGGGTCGAAGAAGGCGGGGCTGGTCCTCGTGGTCGCCGGTGGCCCGGGTCTCCTCAAGTTCGGTAACTCCTTCTCGCTGAACCAAGGCGGTCTCCCGGACGCGCAAGTGGTCGAGGCCGGCGATGCCTTCGGTGCTTCATTTGCCGCCGCCGATTTCGACTCAGACGGGTTTGATGATCTGGTGATCGGGTCGCCTGGTGAGGACTGGGGCGCAATCGTCGACGCCGGGGTGTTCTCCACGATCGACAACCTGGAGTGAGGGCCGATCGGCCCTGGGAGCGGTCAGGGACCGACCGGGGCGGATCGCGCAGCAGGAGGTCAGAGGATGACCAGCACGCCGGCTCCGAGCATGGTCAGCCCGGTGATCAGGAAGACCGGCCTCTTCAGCTGTGCCATTCGGGTGTGGAAGGACGCGAGTCCTTGCGGGCTCCGCACCTGGAATGACAGGATCAGCAGCAGCCCCCGGCCCACGCCGAAGACGGCGCCCAACATGGCTCCCGTCGAGAAGGAACCGGTGAGGAATGCGGCTCCGAGCATCGCGTAATAACCCCAACTCATCACGAACACCGCAAAGCCCACACCGAGCTGGGCTCCGAAGGCGGCCCCATAGACCCACCCCCGGTAACGCTCGATCCAGTTCTCGTTGACCTGACGATTGGGAGTCCATGGCCGGAGAGGGGATAGATCGAGGGCGCCGGCCGTCAGTCCCAGCAACCCGGTGATGAGCAGCGCCAGCTCCGATTCGACCGGCGAGATCGACCCGAGCAAGCCGAGCAGTCCGGTGCTCGAGCCTCCTGCAATCGCGGAGACGACGGTGAAAGAGGTGATCGTGATCGCCCAGTTGTTGCCCCGGCTCCGCTCTCCGAGAGGATGAAGACGGGCCTGCAGCGACTCACCGCAAGGCGACCAATTGCCCCTGATCGATGCAGCCAAAGCGATGACGATCCCGACGACGAGCTGCGCTGGGTTCATGTCGGTGACGTTAATGGCGTTTCAGATTTCGTTTAACGTAATCCGTGACGGCGGTACGCTCCAGACGATGTTGGTCCTGGCCGGTCAGATCTTCTCTGTGTTGCTCATCGCGACCGGGGTGGCCAAATTGGCGAGGCCCGTCGACACCAAGCGGGCAATCAAGGCACTCGGTCTTCCCTTACCTGGGGCCGTCACCTATGGCGTGGCTGTCACCGAAGTGCTGGTAGGCTCCCTGGCCCTGATCACCGGTGCCGGTCCGGTGCTCGCCGGCCAGGCCGTGCTCTACACCGCCTTTCTCCTCTGGGTCATCGTTGCCTTGCGATCCGACGTTCCCATCGCCTCCTGCGGCTGTCTGGGACGAGACGACACTCCTCCGTACTGGGGACATGTCATGGTCGATCTCGTCGCGGTTGCGGCCAGCTCGGCTGGAGCGCTCACGGCGGCGCAAAGACCGGTCTTCGACCTGCCCGGGACCATTGCAGCCATTTTGGTGGTCCTGGTTGGAGCCCTGATGGCATGGTTCATCCTCGGGGATGGGGCCAGGAGCAGTCCGCGGAGAGCTCATTGAACCGGATCCTCAGCGCGACCTTGGGCCGGTCGACAGGAGGAGATTGGTCCCGGCGGAGCTTCCTCTCCCGGCTGACGATCGCTGCCACCGCCCTGGTGGTCGCCCCACTCGACTACATCCTGAGACCAGTGACCGCGATGGCTGCCGTATGCGGGCCGGCGCCCGGCTGTAACGACGGCTATTCGGCTTTCTGCTGCACCGTCAATCGGGGGGTCAACACCTGCCCCCCGAATCACGTGGTCGGGGGTTGGTGGAAGGCCGCCAACTCCGGCTACTGCCTGGGATCGGGCGGGAAGCGGAAGGCGCGCTACTACGTCGACTGTCATCCTCGTTGTGAGTGCAGTGGTGGATGCGGCAACTTCTGCACCTCGTCCTGTCATGGCTGCTCCTGCGGCTGCCCCGACTCCTCTACCTGCGATCAGCGTCACGTCTGTTGCGCCGTCTTCCGGTATGGGCAATGCAACACCCATATCGGCTGTGTCGGGCCGGTGTCCTGTCGGGTCGTTACCTGTGTCCCGCCCCATCAGCTGTTCGACAACTGTGGCTCGACCCAACTGTCGGACAACTTCACCGCGAATCAGACCGCTCCCTGCCTGGAGGGGAGCTCGTGACCGCGGTCTACTCGATCGTGATCGCCTTGTCCCTGGTGATCATCTTCCTCGGCGTGCTGGTGGTCGGCTTGCTGCGAAGCCACGCAGAGGTGCTCAAGCGCCTCGATCGACTCGGGGTCCGGCTCGACGATCCCGAGCTCCACCAGCACGAGACCACCCTGGCGGTCCGGGCGCTCCCGCCCGATTCGGTCGACTCCGGCGAGTACCAGGATGTGGTCGGCACGACTCCGGAGGGAGACACCGTTTCGGTCTCGCCGGGGCTGGGCGAGGACCCGACGCTCCTCGCCTTCCTGAGCACCAGCTGCTCCTCGTGCACCAATTTCTGGGAGGGTTTCGATGCCCCGGTGACCGTGATCGGGCGAACCAGGTTTCGTGTCGCGGTTGTGACGCTGGGGCCGGACGAAGAGAGCCCCACCAGGGCCGCGGGGTTGAGGCGAGGCTCGGTCGACGTGCTGATGTCGAGCCAGGCATGGGATGACTACTCGGTGCCCGGAGCGCCCTACTTCGTCCTGGTGGCGCCCGCTGGCGGCGGGGTGATCGGTGAGGGAACCGCATCGACCTTCGCCGCTCTCGAGGAGTTTCTCACCGACGCCGGGAACGACCGGGACTGGGACCGTTCCAGGTCGAGAGACCGCACCGACGCCGACCGGGAGCGCATGGTCGACCGTGATCTTCGTAGCGCCGGCCTGGAGCCGAATGACCCCCGGCTCTATCACTCACCTGGTGATATCGATGGCTAGGCCCCATTTCCGCGTTGTCTCCGAGGACAATGTGCGGGCACGGCCGATCGTCGAGGCCCACGGCCTGATCGTGGTGGTCCCCGGTGGGTGGGAGGTTCGCCTGAGACGTTCTCTCGACGACGGCGAGGGCGGGGTCTCCTATCCGGTGATCCATGCCGCCACGGTTCCCCTTCCACCCGATCGGGGTGACTATGGGTCGAATGTCGTCGAGAGCCTCGGCAGCCAGGACGTCTTCGTCTCTTTGGTCGAGTTCGGCGAGGAGGCCGTCGACTCGGAGCTGTTCCCCAGGGTCGAGGCATTTCCCGAGACCATCGAGCCATCGAGTTTTCACCCCAGGCAGCTGCAGAGGCTCATTCCCGGCCAGGCCGGGAAACAGGAATTCTTCACCTATGCCGACCGAGCGTTCTGTCTCTATGTGGTGTTGGGCTCTTACGCCCTGGTCAACCAGATGCTCCCGGCAATCGAGGAAATGCTCGCCGGCGTCGCCATCGCCCCGCCGACATGACCCGGTGGCGACGGCGATCCTTGGTGGCCGTGGCGGCAGCAGCGATGACTGTGGCCGCGCTTCCGGTGTCGGCCGAGCCCGATGTCGCCTATCTGACGCCCGGAGGGAACGACTACGTGTATCGACTTCGGGTCGCCAACACCGACGGCACGAAACGCACGATCGTCTCGACGGGAGCCGTGGGGCGTCCCGGCATATCCAACGACGGGAAGCGCATCGCCTTCACCCGGTCGGCCGGGGACGGCGACCTCGGCCGGTATTCGATCTTCGTCAGCGACATCGACGGATCGGGGATGACGCAATTGACCTCTCCGGCCGGAGGCGACTTCGACCCGGTTTGGTCTCCCAACGACAAGATGATCGCCTTCTCCCGGGACACGGCTGGGTCGATGATCTCGGCCAACTGTTGTCGGATCTGGGTGATGAACTCTGATGGGTCGGGGGAGCGGTCCGTGCCCAACACCCTCGGGGGGATCAATCCTTCGTGGTCGCCCAACGGCAAGCGACTTGCCTTCGAGACGCCCAATGGGGTGTACACGATCAAGCTGAACGGCTCGGGCAAAGACCGGGTTGGCCCCAAGGGACGGGAACCGGCCTGGGCGCCGTCCGGCGGGAGGGTCGCCTACCTACGCAGCACCTCGAAAAACCCGCCGACCGACAAGCTTGTCGTCGTCGATCTCGGCAACGAGAGCAAGACGGTCTGGTACGACTCACCCTGGCATTTGGAGTCTCCGATGTGGGTGGGCTCGTCGCTCTCTGTGGTCACCTACAGCGGATACGGGTATTCCGACCGGCGCCAGGCCAGGCTGCGGTTGGTGAGGGAGAAAGGGGGGCGCGACATCGTCTTCTCGGGTGACCGCGAGATGGTGTTCGGGATGAGGCCCTCATACCCATGCCGGGGAGTGTCGGCGGGGTTCTCTTCCGGCGGGAGCGGGGTGCTCGGCACCAACGCGCCTTCCGACTGTTTCGGGGCGTCGCTGGCAGCGGGTGACTTCGACGACGATGGCCGTGACGACGTCGTGGTGGGCAACCCTGGTGATCTCGGCGCCGGCGCGTTCCATGTCATCTACGGCTCAGCTGCACAGGGCTTGACGTTGGCCGGCCAGCAGAGATTCTCCCAGGCGACTCCTGGAGTCGGCGGCTCCTCCCAGTACGACGACAGGTTCGGGAGCGCCCTCGCCGTTGGTGACTTCGATGGCGACGGGTTCGACGACGTCGGGGTTGGCATCGAAGGTGAGGATTCGGGAAAGAAGATCGACTCCGGCGCGGTGGCAGTCTTCTACGGATCAGGGTCGGGGATTCGCGCTGCCGGCGACATCAGGTTCTCCCAGAACACCGGTGGCGTCCCCAACAGCAACGAGGAGGGTGACCTGTTCGGGGCGTCGCTCATCTCGGGCGATTTCGACGACGACGGGTACGACGATCTGGCCATCGGCATACCAGGCGAGGATCTCGGCGGTGTGAATGATGCCGGGGCCGTCCTCGTCGTCTACGGCTCGCCTGGGGGCCTCCGGCCCGGCGACTCCACTTTGTTCCATGCAAACCGCCCGGGTGTCCCGGGTGCCTCAGAGCCGGGTGACCGGTTCGGGTCGGCCCTGGCGGCCGGTGATTTCGACAACGACGGCTTCGATGACCTCTCGATAGGGGTGCCTGGAGAGGACGAGGGGCAAAAAAGGGACATCGGCGCCGTTGTCGTCGTCGCGGGTGGCCCCGGTGGCCTCAACCCTTCTAATTCGTCCTTGATCAGTCAGAACACAGCCGGTTTCAGGGGCGTCGGGGAGCAAGGCGACGCCTACGGCTCAGCACTGGCCGCAGGGGACATCGACGGGGACAACCGCGACGACCTCGTGATCGGCGCCCCGGGTGAGTCGATCTCGGGCAACGCCGACTCCGGCGAGATCGGTGTGGTCTACGGATCATCCTCGGGATTGACCGCCAGCGGCGACCAACGGTTCCATCAGGATTCCGCCGGTGTCAACGGAAGGGCAGAGCCCGACGACCGGTTCGGTTCCGCGCTCGTGATCGCCGATTTCGACAACGATGGGTTCGGCGACGTCGCCATCGGGGTCCCTGGGGCGGGTGCCTCGGCAGCCGAAGACGCGGGACGAGTTGCGGTCCTTTTCGGGTCGGGCAACGGGTTAGTCGCCGCGGGCGACAGAAGTTTCAGCCAGAGGACCAAAGGTATAGCAGGGTCCAGCGAGCGCAACGATCTGTTCGCGTCGTCCCTGGCGGCGGGTGACTTCGACAACGACAATCGGTTCGACCTCGTCATCGGCGTGCCCGGCGAGGACGGAGGTGCCAAGGCCGACGTCGGAGGGGTCGTCGGTCTGTATGGCACCCCTGGAGGCATCTCGGCCGCCCGTGCCGTCCGCTACTCCCAGGGCTCCTGACCGCAGACCACCGTCTTCGGCATACCATGCCGCCCCGTGCCGGCTGACCTGACCAACATCGCCGATCTCTCTTTCATCCTCCTGGCGTGGGGCGGCGGTCTGCTCATCGTTTCCGGGGTCGTGGCCATCGCTCGGATCCCCGGCCCCGGGTTCACCTGGGTCACTGTGTCGGTGGCAGCTCTCATTGGGCTCGCCGGTGTGCTCGGCGACGGTGCGTGGTGGGCCCGGGCCGGTCTGCTCGGAGCCCTCCTCGCATTGCTGTGGGCCCGCAACCGGCCCTTTTCCGGTGTGCTCCAGATCGCCGGCGCGCTTTGCTTCCTGGTGCAGGCGGCCGGCATCGGCGGTGCCCTTCCCGCGATCTCGGCGGGTATCGCCTTGGGCGGAGTGACCGGCGAGATGCTTCTGGGCCACTGGTATCTGGTCGATCCCCGCCTGCCGAGATCCGTCCTGCGAGCGCTAGCAATCGCCGGCATCATCGGTTTGGCATTCGACACCGCGGTGGTCGGAGGAGCCGGCCTCCCGGACGGGGGCGCGGTCCTCGCCTATTGGGCCCTCGTGACGGTCTCGGTCCTGCTCATGGTGGGCGTTATCGCCGCGATCCGCTATCCGGCCTATTCGGGGGTGATGGCGGCCACCGGTTTGTCCTATCTTGCCGTGCTCACCACCCTGGGCGGAGTTTTCCTGGGACGGGCCCTCGTGGCGGGTCTCGGGCCCTTTGCCAACTAGAGGAGTAACGATGGAGATCAAGACGGCCCCCGATGACCTGGCCATACCCGGGTCGACCGTGATCGTCGGGGTGATGGAGGGCCTGGTTCCCGCGCCCGGCTCCGAGGCGATCATGGCCTCAATCGACGAGGCCCACTTCTCGGTCAATCGGTTCGAGGCCAAGACCGGCCAGATGATCAAGGTCCCGCTCGACGAGCGGTCGACAGCCCTCGTCGTCGGGTTGGGAGCCGAGGTCTCCTTCGAGTCGATCCGATCTGCCGCGGGCTCCGCCATTCGAGCCGTTACCACGCCGGAGACGATCGTTCGTCTCGCCATGATTCCCGTTGACGGAGCCACCAGGGCCGTGGCCGAGGGCATCCTCCTCGGCGGCTATCGCTTCCGGGAGTACAAGACCGACGACGCGGAGCGCCCTTCGGTCGAGACGGCTCATATCGTCGGCGCCGAAGGGGAGACGCTCGTGGCGGTCGAGATAGTGGCCGCCGCGACCAACCGTGTGCGTGATTGGGTGAATAGACCCGCCGCAGACAAGTCACCGGACCAATTCGCCTCGTGGATCTCTGAGGATGCGCCCGACCTGGTCTCGGTCGAGATCTGGGACGAAGGGCGAATCGTCGAGGAGAAGCTCGGTGGCCTCCTGGGCGTCGCAGCCGGGTCGGATCGACCACCCCGGCTGGTCATCCTCCAGTATCGACCCGAGCCTGCCGGGCTCCATCTCGGCCTGGTGGGGAAAGGGATCATGTTCGACACCGGCGGATTGTCCATCAAGCCGGCCAAGTCGATGGAGACGATGAAGAGCGATATGGCCGGAGCGGCCGCCGTGGCCGCGGCGACGTTCGCCATCGCCCGGCTCGGGTTGTGGGTGACGGTGACAACGATCATCCCGCTCACGGACAATGCCCTGGGTTCGGGCTCCACCCGGCCCGGTGACATCCTGCGGCCGGTCGCGGGACCTTCGATTGAGGTCCTCAACACCGACGCCGAGGGCAGGCTCATCCTCGCCGACGGGCTCGGCGTGGCTCGACGATTCGAGCCTGACCTCCTCGTGGACATGGCGACGCTGACCGGGTCCGCGCCGGTGGCCCTCGGCAAGTCGATCGCCGCCGTGCTGGGCCCAGACCCGGAGGTGAACGGACGACTCCTGGCGGCCGCCGGGAGGGCAGGGGAGCACCTTTGGGAGCTTCCTCTGTTCCAGCCCTACCTGAAGGACCTCGACTCCGAGATCGCCGACATCAAGAATGTGACCGGTTCCAGATATGGAGGCACGATCACCGCAGCACTCTTCCTTTCCCGGTATGCCGGCGACGGCGACTGGGCGCATGTGGACATCGCCGGCCCCGCGATGTCCACCGAGGCGAGCGGCGAGCAGGTCAAGGGGGCCAGCGGATACGGGGTCAGGACCCTGGTCGAGCTGGCAAGATCCATGGTGGAGGGCGCCTAGAACCGTCATGACCCGTACCATTTGAGCCCATGCGAAACAGATTTCTGCTTTCAGTCGGGCTATCCGACCTGGCCGCTCTCCTAGTCGCCATGGCCCTCGCCTCGGAGGTGGTGTTCGGGGTGCTGATCCCCTGGGAGTCCATAGAGGGGACCGAGGTCCTTCCGATGCTGGGTGTGATCACTGGCGCGATGGTTCTGATGTCGGTGGCGACGGCGCAGATGTCAGGCCCGGGTGTGCCCCGCCCGACCTACGGCCGCATGTTCATGATCATGATGGGGACCGGCATGATCACCGCGACCGCCCTCGTCTTTGCGAGGGAGATCTACTTCTCTCGTTTGTTTCTCATCTCCACCGGCGCTGCCTGGGTGGTCCTTTCCACGGCTCATCGAATCGTTCGGCGACGCCGGCCCTGGACGGAGCGATTGCTCCTGATCACCGCGGAGAAAGAGCTCGCCGAAGACCTGGCGGCCTCCGGCAACACCGATGTCGTCTCGGTGCTCCGCCCCGATTTCGATGCGACCCCGGAGCCCCCCGACCGTGACGTGACCATCGCTGTCGATCTGAGGTCGGTCCTGTCGCCGGCGGTTGCGGCGTATCTCTCCTCCTGTGACATGGCGGGATATCGAATCCGCCCCTTCAGCTCGCGCTACGAATATCACACTGGCCGGGTTCCGCTGGTTCACCTGAGCGAGGGTTGGGAGATCTCGGCCCCCTTGCTCGAGGTGGCCCCATGGCTGCCCGGCAAGAGGGTCTTCGACGTCATCGTCACATCGCTGACACTGCCCATCTGGCTCCTGATGGCCGGTGGTGTCGGGGCGTTCATCCGGTTCTCCTCGTCGGGACCGGCCATCTTCCGCCAGGAACGCACCGGGCTCGGCGGACGCACGTTCACGATGTACAAGTTCCGGACGATGTCGGAAGACGCCGAGAAGGACGGCCCCAGGTTCGCCACCGCGTCCGATCCTCGTCTCATCCGGGGCGGAGCGTTCCTACGCAAGTCCCGGCTCGATGAGATACCCCAGTTGTGGAATGTTCTCCGAGGAGACATGTCGCTGGTTGGCCCCCGCGCCGAACAGGTGTCGTTTGCGCAGCTGTTCGCAGCAGAGATCCCATTTTACAACCACCGTCATCTGGTCCGACCCGGAGTCACAGGTTGGGCGCAAGTCAGCTACGGGTATGCCGATGACAAGGCTGACACCATCGAGAAGCTGACCTATGACCTCTACTACATCAAGAACATGTCTCCCGTGATGGACCTGAAGGTCCTGTGGGAGAGTATCTGGACGGTTCTCACCGGCGACGGAGCGAGATGAGCCTACCGGCGGTCCAGGCCGAGTCCCGAGGGTTCCGCGCGCCGGGCACGACCTTCATGGTCACCGGCGGCCTGCTCGGCGCCTTCGGCGCTTACCTCTTCCAGGTATATGGAGGCCGTGAGCTGGGCACCGAGGCTTTTGCTCCGGTAAGCGTCCTCTGGACCCTGTTCTTCATCCTGGGGACCGTGCTCCTGATCCCCGTGGAGCAATATGTGACCCGGGAGGTGGCGTCGGGCCGCAAGGTCATCCCGCACGATCTCTTGCCCGTCATCGCCATGGCGGCGATCTCCTCGGTGCTTGGCGCCGGTTTCGTCCTGGTGACCTTGGATCGCTTCTTCGAGGGCAGCATCCAGTATGCGTTCCAGATCGTCCTCCTGATGGTCGGCTATTCGCTGTTGTTCGTGGGGAAGGGCGTCCTGGCCGGTAGACGTCGGTTCGCCGATGTCGGATGGTTGTTGATCGTGGAAACCGTGGTTCGGTTGGCAGCGGGGGTGGTTGCGATTCGGCTGGCTGCATCCGCCGAGTCTCTGGGATGGGCGATGGTGCTGGGCGGTTTCGCCGTGCTCGGGCTGCGGTGGTGGAGGTTCGATTCCGGTGACGATCGCCCCCCGGCCGCTGCCGCCCCAAGATTTCTCGGTGAGTACGTCGGCGGAGCGGCCTCTTCGCAGATCTTGCTCGGGGCGGCGCCCATCGCGGTAGGCATCCTCGGTGCCGACCCCGAACTCGTGTCGATTGTTTTTGTCACCTTCACCCTTTATCGAGCCCCGATGACGTTGATCCTCAACCTGCAGGGGCGGATTCTCCCCTACTTGTTCGGCTTGTCTAGCTCGGGGAACCTCGTCCAGCTGGCGCGCATCTCGCGCAGCGTGGTCTTTGGCGGGGCCCTGCTAGCCCTGCTGGGTGCGGCCGTGGGCTGGCTCGTCGGCCCTGATGTGGTGCGGCTTCTCTTCGGGGAGGAGTTCGCTCCGAGCTCAATGGTCGCGATGTTCGCAGCCGGTGGTGTGATGGCCGCAGCCGCCGCTCAGATCGCCGGCCAGATCCTGGTGGCGGAGGCGAGGACTCGCCGTCTCGCCATGGCATGGTCGGGTGGGCTGCTGGCAGCCGTAGTCGCCCTATTGGTCCTGGGTGGGGATCCGGACGTCAGGGTTGCGTCCTCGTTTGCCGTTGGAGAGGGGACCGCCCTCCTCCTGATGGCTGTGCTCTCGGCTCGGGGTTAACTCCCGCAGCCATCTGGTGTGGTCGGAATGGAGCGACGGTGGGAACCGCCACCTCATCTCACGGGGCACGGCCGGGACCCGGAGAGACACCATCAACCCGGCACTCGTCGCCCTGGCGAGCCCGGTCCGGAGGAGGATCGGGAGATTTCGGGGGAGGCGCACCGGCTCGCCTCGCTCGGCGCATCTGGCCAATCTCAGGAGCTCGGCGACGGCACCGGCCCCGATGGCGGCGACCCAGAATCGTCGGACGTAGGGGTCGTAGATGCTGACGTCACCCGGCCAGTCAGCGATCTTGACCGAAACGGTCGGCCGGACTCTCGCCGACGGGCGAACCGGGCCTTCCGCTGACGACACGGCATGAGGATTCGGAGGACGAAAACCCTGACTGTCCACGGAAGACCCGGTTCTCATGTCTCATGGTCTACCAAGTATCGCTAAGCATCGTCAAGAGGTGTCAACCAAGCCGCGAAAGATTGGACTATGAGCCACAGCCAGGAGATGTCGGGGGAGGCTGGCCCGTACGGGAGCTAGTCGTCGTCCTCGTCGTCGTTGCCATTGCCATTGCCGTTGTCGTTGGCGCCGACGATGAGAACGATCTGGAAGGTGCCCTCTACCCTGGTCCCGGCGTCGGGGTTGGTCCTGATCACACGTCCTATCTCATCAGGGTCCTCGGTCTGCACCTTCTGCTGCACCCAACCCACCGACACTCCGGATTCCTCCTCGAAGACAGTCAACGCGGCCACGGCGTCTTCGATGGTCATGCCGACCAGGTCGGGGACCCGGCCGGTCGGGGTCTCACCGGACGAGACGAAGATGGTGATGAAGCCTCCCTGGGTGACCGTAGAGCCGGGGGCACGGGACTGGCTGACAACGGTCCCCTCGGGCTCGAGCGATGCCACCGGTTCCACGGTCACGTTGAGTAGCGCCGCAGCCAACCTCCGTCTGGCATCTTCCTCGGTCAATCCGACCACTGACGGCACGGTCGAGGTGGGCGGCACCAGATACTCCTCGATGTTGCCGGGCTCGTCGGGGAACTGGGTCACCGGCAGGTCCTGATGCACATAGGCCATGAATTCAGCCCAGATCGGCGCAGGAACCGAGCCTCCGAAGACCTGGCTGTAGTACTGGCTGTTGATGGTGACACCCTCGAGGGGGACCTGCTGCGCTTCGTAACCCACCCAGACCGCGGTGGAGTACTCGGGGGTGAACCCCACGTACCAGGCGTCCAGGTAACTCTGGTGGGTTCCGGTCTTGCCGCCCTGGGGCACCGGGTGCCCGAGAATCGGCTCGAGATTGGCCCGGGGAGCAGTCCCGGAAATCGGCACGATGACCAGTGCCTGTCTCGCCGCGGCGAAAATGGCGGGATCGGAGACTTGCTCCTTGGCTGCTTCGTGCTCGTAAAGGACTGTGCCCTGGCTGTCGACGATCCGCTCGATGACATGGGCGTCGGCGTGGAGGCCGTTGGTGGCGAAGTTGGAGAAGGCCGATGCCATCTCCAGAGTGGTAACGGCCGAGCTGCCCAGCGGGATGGATAGCACTGGGTTCAGTGCGGACTGGTCGACGCCCATTCTCTTGGCGACGTCGACGATGTTCTCCGGGCCGACCGCCTGGGACACCTGGGCATACACCGTGTTGATCGAGCGATAGGTGGCCTCGGCGAGCGACACCACGCCGGCACCGCCGCCTCCTGCGTTCTCGGGCCGCCAGATGTTGGATCCATCCGGGGCGCAGGGGTACTGGCAGATGATCTCGACGGGGCTGGCGCCGTTCCAGCGGTGACCCATGGTGTATCCCTGCTCGAGGGCGGCGACAAGGGCGAACGGCTTGAAGGATGAGCCCGGGTTCCTTTTCCCCTGGACGGCGAGGTCGAACTGGCTGAACTCGAACGGCAGGCCGGAGGCCATCACCTTCACCGCGCCGGTGTCGTTGTCGACCATGGTCATCGCGCCGGTTGGCGAACAGGAATGAGTCTCGGCGTAGGTGGCAATGAAGGTGTCCAGGTTGTCGGCCTGGAACAAGCTGGGGTCGTCGCTGGCCAACGCGTGGCAGGCGGCGACATTGTCTTCGTAGGGAGGGAGGGGGAGCCACGAGGCAAGCACCTCGTTGGCCTTCTTCTGCAGGCTCAGGTCGATCGTGGTGAAGACCTGGAGTCCGCCGCCGCCCTCGCAGGCGATGTCGTCGGCAGGGCAGCCGAACACTGCCTTCTTCCTCTCCTCCGGGGTGTCACCCAGAAAGGCGAACTCGGGATCGTTGAGCAGCTGTCGTTTCACCTCGGCGACCACATGGTCGGCTTGGCCCCGACGGAGCGGCGAGTCGATGACTCCCAGCGGGCGCCGCTTGGCCCGGTTGGCCTGGCGCTCGGTGATCCAGCCTTCGACCGCCATCTCGTCGATCACGTCGTCGCGACGCTCCAGTGTGATCTCGGGCTGGCGGCGCGGGTTGTAGAGAGACGGGTTCCGCACCATGACGGCAAGCGTCGCCGCTTCGTGGACCTGGAGCTGGTCGAGCTCCTCGCCGTAGAACTCTTCGGCGGCGGTCTTGACCCCGTATGCACCGGCGCCGAAATAGACGGAGTTGAGATAGAACTCGAGAATCCGCTCTTTGCTGAAGCGACGCTCGACCTCAGCGGCGACGAAGGCCTCGTTGATCTTTCTCTGCAAGCTGATCTCGCTACCGACGAAAGCGTTCTTCACCACCTGCTGAGTGATGGTCGACCCGCCACGCGTGGTGTCGTAGATGAAGTTGTCGATCGCGGCTGACGCGATCGCGGAGAAATCGACTCCGCTGTGCTCGAAGAAGTCGGAGTCCTCCGCGGCGAGGATGGCATGTACCACCAGATCGGGAATCTCGTCGTATGGGATCGGCTCGGAGTTCCTTCCGTCGTGAAGCTCGTCGAGTACCTCCCCGGTGTCGGCGTAGATACGGCTGATCCGGCTCAGGTCGGGAAGGGTCAGCTCCATCGACCTCGTGTCCGGCACCCATTCGCTCTTCAACTGTTCGAAGGTGCCGTAGGCGGAATTCGCCCCCAAGAACGCGAAGAGCCCGACCCACCCGGAGAGGAGGAGGGACATGGAGAGGAGTACGGCGAGCGCAGCGGACCATCGGCCCTTGCGTTCGCGCGCCTCGACCTGGTGGATCAGGGCTTTTCTGGCCATCGAGGGAATGGGACGTCTTCGGAGATCGGCTAGTTCCCGATCTACGATCTTGCCTACCTACGTCAGGATACCTCTCATATGGCTAAACCTCGTCGCACCAGCAGCGGCATCGAGATCTCCGAGGTCTACGACCAGCCTGCCGACCAGGCCCTGATCGGGGCGCCGGGGGAGTACCCGTTCACCAGAGGCCCCTATTCCACCATGTACCGCGGCCGGATGTGGACGATGCGCCAATATGCCGGCTTCGGGACCGCCGGCGAGAGCAACAAGCGTTTCCACGACCTGCTCGCGGCCGGCCAGACCGGGCTCAGTGTCGCCTTCGACCTGCCCACCCAGATGGGTCTGGACTCCGATGCACCGCTGGCTAAAGGAGAGGTGGGCAAGGTGGGGGTGGCTATCGACACCCTCGACGACATGCGGAGGCTGCTCGCCGGGCTTCCCCTCGACGAGGTGTCGACCTCGATGACCATCAACAGCACCGCGGCGATCCTGCTCCTCCTCTACGAGTTGGTCGCCGAGGAGCAGGGTGTGCCGGCAAGAGCTCTCCGCGGGACGATCCAGAACGACATCCTCAAGGAGTACATCGCTCGAGGGACCTACATCTACCCACCCGCTCCGTCCATGCGGCTGGTGACGAACACGTTCGCCTACGCCGGTGAGAACATCCCGCAGTGGAACACGATCTCCATCAGCGGGTACCACATCCGCGAGGCCGGGGCGACGGCCGCCCAGGAGCTGGCATTCACCATCGCCAACGGCAAGGCCTACGTGGGGGCCGCGATCGATGCCGGTCTCGACATCGATGACTTCGGGCCCCGGCTCTCGTTCTTCTGGAACGGCCACAGCAACTTCTTCGAGGAGGCCGCCAAATACCGTGCCGGCCGGCGGATCTGGGCCCGGATCATGCGCGACGACTTCGGCGCGGCAAATCCCAAGGCGTGGGCGATGAGATTCCACACCCAGACGGCCGGCTCGACGCTGACTGCGCAACAGCCGCTGACCAACGTGGTGCGGACCACGCTGCAGGGGCTTTCAGCCGTGCTGGGCGGGACCCAGTCGTTGCACACCAACTCTTACGACGAAGCCGTGGGGCTGCCCACCGACGAGTCCGCGCTGCTGGCTCTCCGGACCCAGCAGGTCATCGCCAGTGAATCGGGCGTGGTCGATACCGTCGACCCTCTCGCCGGGTCCTACTACGTGGAGGCATTGACCAACGAGCTCGAGGATCTCGCCGTCGAGTTGATCGATCGAATCGACGCCAAAGGTGGCGCGGTCGCCGCGATCGAAGAAGGGTGGCCTCAGGGGCAGATCGAGGATTCCGCATACGAGGAGGCGAGACGCCAGGCGGCCGGGGAGTCGATCGTGGTCGGAGTCAACAAGTATCAGTTGGACGAGGAGCCGGAGATCCCGGTCCTGGAGGTCGATCCGTCCCTCGAGACCGGGCAGAGGGAGAGGTTGGAGAGTTGGCGCGCCCAGCGGGACCAAGCGGCCACCTCGGCGCGACTCGATGCCTTGGAGGAGGCGGCGCATGGTGACGCCAATCTCCTTCCCCTGATCAAGGAGGCACTCCGGGCGGGTGCGACCCTGGGAGAGGTGTCGGGACGCATGAAGAGCGTGTTTGGCGCCCATCGGCCGTCATGATTCCTGCTGTTCCAACGGTCCCGGGTAGCGTCGACTCCCGACATGGCTGCTGACAGGACACATCTCTTGATAGTCGGGGGCGGCCCCGCCGGAACCCAGGCCGCCACCACGGCCGCGGCCAACGGGGGCCAGGTCACTCTGGTCGAAAAGGAGATAGTGGGCGGCGCCGCCCACCTCTGGGACTGCATCCCCTCGAAGACGATGGCGGCCAGCGCGCTGCGACACACCTCCATCCGCAACGCGGCCAAGTTGGGGCTGGTCACCGATCCCGGGCAGGTAGACCCAGCGGTGTTGGCGGAGCGCATCGACGTCATCACGACCGACATCCATCAGAACTGGGTCGACCTGCTCGGATCCCAGCAGGTCGACATCGTGTCGGGGGCGGCCCGGTTCAGCGACTCCAACCAGGTCGAGGTGGAGACCGATGGTGGGACGCGGTCGATCAAATTCGACAAGGCGATGGTCTCCACCGGTTCCACACCGCGCATCCCCGACTGGGCGCCGATCGAGAGCGATCGTGTCCTCAGCACACGCGATTGCTACGACCTGCCTGAAGTGCCGGAGCACATCGTCATCATCGGCTCTGGGGTCACCGGTGTCGAATTCGTCCACATCTTCGAGAGCATGGGCGCCAGGGTCTCCCTGGTCGTGTCCCGACAGCAGATCCTTCCCCATCGAGACTCCGAGGTGGCGGCGGTCCTCGAGGAGGAGTTCCTGGAGCGAGGCGTGAGGCTCGTCATCGGGGCGAGGGCGGAGCGAATCGACCTCATCGACAATGGCGTGTCGGTGGTATGTGACGATGGGAGGGTGATCGCCGGTTCCCATGCCTTGCTCGCCGTGGGTTCAGTTCCCACCAGCACCGGTCTCGGCCTCGACGCCGCCGGGGTCAAGGTCAGCGATGCCGGGTACATCGAGGTCGACGAGTATCAGCGGACGTCGGCGCCTCATATCTACGCAGCGGGGGATGTCACCGGGCAGATGCCCCTTTCGTCGGTGGCCTCCATGCAAGGGCGCAAGATCGCCCGGCACGCCCTCAATCTCCCCGAGACGCCCCTCGATTACTCCAAGGTGGCCGAAGCGATCTTCACCGAGCCTGAGATCGCGTCCGTGGGCCTGGTGGATGTCGACTCTGCCGCGCAAGGGAGGAAGGTGAGGACCCTGAAGGTGCCTTTTGCCTCCAACGCACGCTCGGTCCTCCAGCATTTCACCCGTGGATTCGTCAAGGTCACCGCCGATCCGGCCACCGGGGTCGTCCTCGGGGGGACGATCGTGGGGCACCGCGCCTCGGAGCTGATCGGCATCATCGCCCTTGCGGTCCAGGCGCAGGTGACGTCGAAGACGTTGGTGGAGACGCTGATGGTGCACCCCTCCATGTCGGAGGCGATCACCGACGCGGCCGAGTGAGTTGTTCCCTACCCGTCGAGCGCGCCCATACCCCCAAAAAACGTGAGGTCCACGCACACTCGACGAGTGCACCCATGACCTAGAACCCAAAACCCCTACTTGACGATGGCGATCACCTGACCGGAGGCAACGGTGTCCCCCGGCTCGATGCGGAGGTCGATCACCTCACCGTCTGACGGTGACTTGACCTCGTTCTCCATCTTCATCGCCTCGAGGACACAGATCGGATCCCCTGTCTTAACCCGCTGCCCGGCCGCCACCGACAATTTGACGATGGTTCCCTGCATCGGGGCTGTGACGACGCCGTCGGCCACCGCGGGCCCGCCGGAGGAGGACTTCTTCGGGGGCCTTCGCCGGATGGGCCCGTCGGGGGTCGACTCGGGCGCCCAATAGGAGACAGAGAACCTGCGGCCACCGATCTCCACCTTGATGTCCTTTCTCGACATCGCCTCGTCTTCGGGGAGGCTCGGAGGTGCATCGGGCGAAGAGCCTCCGAGGGCGATTGTCTCCTCCATCCATTTGGTGTGGTGGTTGCCGGCAACGAAGTCGGGGTGGTCGAGCACCGCGAGATGGGCCGGGATGGTCGTGGAGACCCCTCTGATCACGAACTCCTGGAGAGCACGCCTGCCACGATTGATCGCAGTCGCTCGGTCCGGGCCCCACACCACGAGCTTTGCCATCAAGTTGTCGTAGTACTGCGAGACCGTCGTCCCTGGCCGAATCCACCCGTCGAGCCGGACTCCCGGCCCTGAGGGCTCCCTCCATTCGACGATCTGGCCAGGTGTCGGCAGGTAGCCCGAGTACGGGTCCTCTGCGTTGATCCTGAATTCGATCGCATGACCCCTGGGCTCGATCTCGGGCAGGTCGAGATCCTCGCCGGAGGCGATCCGCAATTGCCACTCGACCAGGTCGATGCCGGTCACCATCTCGGTGACGGTGTGCTCCACCTGTAGCCGGGTGTTCATCTCGAGGAAATAGAAGTCACCGTCACGGTCGGCGAGAAACTCGACGGTGCCTGCGTTCACATACGAGCAGGACTTGCCTGCTGCCAGGGCCGCCCTGCCCAACGCTCGGCGCTGTCTTACCGAGAACCCCGGGGCCGGCGTCTCCTCGATGAGCTTCTGGTGGCGGCGTTGCACCGAGCAGTCCCTCTCCCCGAGGAACACACCGTGACCGTTGTTGTCGAAGAGAATCTGGGCCTCGATGTGCCTGGTGTGCTCCAGATACTTCTCGACATAGACCTCCGGGTTCCCGAAGTAGGCCTCGGCCTCGCGTCTCGCCCCGTCGAAGGCTTCGGATACCTCGTCTTCGGAGCGGACCACTCGCAGGCCCTTGCCGCCTCCACCGTGAGCAGCCTTGATCGCGATCGGGTACCCAAAGCTTTTGGCCAGCTCCACCACTTCGGCGATGTCGGTGACCGGTTCGGTGGTCCCGGGGACAGTCGGTACCCCGAACTCCTCGGCGTTGCGACGAGAGGTGATCTTGTCGCCCATCGCCTGAATCGCCTCGGGAGACGGCCCCACCCAGATGACACCGGCGTCGCTGACCGCCTTGGCGAAGCCGGCATTCTCGGAGAGGAACCCGTATCCGGGGTGGACCGCCTCCGCGCCCGACTCATGAGCGATCTGAAGGACCCGGTCTTGATTCAGGTAGGACTCGGCTGCGGGAGCCGGCCCGGCATTCCATGCCTCGTCCGCCAACTCGACGTGGAGGGCGTCACGATCGAGCTCGGAATAGATCGCGATGGTGCGGATGCCCATGTCGCGGGCGGTGCGGATGACTCGAACCGCGATCTCGCCCCGATTGGCGATGAGAAGGCTCTTGATCATTGGCTACGCCGGTACTTGGTATCGAGTACTTGGTACTTGGAACAGCGCCCTGCCATTGCCGAGTCCGATTCGGTAGAGGTGTGTGGATGCATGATTTCCGACGTCTGGAAGTGTGGCGAAGCTCGATCGAACTGGCCAGAGAGATCTACGCAATCACGGACAGGATGCCTCCCAACGAGAGATTCGGCTTGGCGGCGCAAATGCGATCTGCCGCAGTCAGTGTCTCTTCCAACATCGCCGAAGGAGCGGGACGCGGCACCAGCCGGGAGCTGGCAAGGTTTCTGCGGATCGCGGTCGGCTCCCTGACCGAACTCAGCAGTCAGTTGGAGCTCGCGGCGCTGTTGCGACTTGTCGATTCTCAGACGGAGCTGATCGCTGACGCCGATCGACTGGCGCGCCAGGTGATGGCCTTCCACGACAGAATCTCCGGGGTGAAACGATGAGGCATCCAGGTACCAGGTACCAGATACCAGATACCGGTCCCCATTGAATCGAAGATTCATTGCGGACCGTTCCCATGCTTCTTCGGGGGCAGGGTCTCCCGCTTGGTGCGGAGGATTTGCAGGGCGCGAACCAGCTTGACCCGGGTCTCCCTAGGCTCGATCACCTCGTCAACCAGGCCCAACTCGGCGGCAACATACGGATTGTTGAACTTCTCCTCGTAGTCGGCGATCAGCTCCGAGCGCTTCGATTCCTCGTCGCCGGCCTGGGCGATCTCACGACGGTGAATGATGTTCACCGCCCCCTGAGCACCCATGACCGCGATCTCGGCCGAGGGCCAGGCGAACACCAGGTCGGCGCGGATCCCCCGGGCATTCATGACCAGATAAGCCCCGCCGTAGGCCTTCCGGGTGATGACCGTGATCCGGGGGACGGTGGCCTCACAGTAGGCATAGAGGAGTTTCGCCCCGTGGCGGATGATCCCTCCGTGCTCCTGGTCGACACCGGGGAGGAAGCCGGGCACATCGACGAATGTGATGAGCGGGATGTTGAAGGCATCACAGAAGCGGACGAATCGCGCCGCCTTCTCCGACGAGGCGATGTCGAGGGTGCCGGCTAGGACCGCCGGCTGGTTGGCGACTATCCCCACGGAATGGCCGTCGAGGCGCCCGAAGCCGACGACGATGTTCGGCGCCCAGTGCTCGTGAACCTGGAAGAACTCCTCCCCGTCGAGAACCGTCTCGATCACATCGACCATGTCGTAGGGCTGGTTCGACTCGTCCGGGATGACCGCGTCGAGCTGGTCGTCGATGCGGTCGGGGCGGTCTGTCGGTGAGAAATGGGGAGGCATCTCCATGTTGTTCTGGGGGAGATACGACAGGAGGTAGCGGACCGCCTCGAGGGCGTCGCCGCCGGTGGGGAAGACGAAATGGGTGACGCCCGACTTGGAGGCATGGGTGGAAGCTCCGCCCAACTCCTCCATCGTGACCTCCTCACCGGTGACTGCCTTGATCACCTCCGGCCCGGTGATGAACATATGGCTGGTCTTGTCGATCTGGAAGACGAAATCGGTGAGAGCGGGGGAATAGACCGCGCCTCCGGCACTGGGGCCCATCACCACGGAGATCTGTGGGATCACCCCGGATGCCCGAACGTTGCGCTCGAAGATCCGCCCGTAGCCGTCGAGAGAGGCGATGCCCTCTTGGATCCTCGCCCCGCCGGAATCCTTGAGACCCACGACGGGGACGCCGCTCGACAACGCCATGTCGAGGATCTTGCAGATCTTGTCAGCCACGACGCTGCTCAGGGAGCCGCCGAAGACGGTGAAGTCCTCTGCGAAGACGAAGACCGGCCGCCCGTCCACCGTCCCATGACCGGTGACTACGGCGTCGCCAAGAGGCCGCTTGTCCTCGATCCCGAACCCGGACGACTGGTGCCGGACGAACTGGTCGATCTCCTGGAACGACTCCTTGTCGAGGAGGACCTCGATGCGCTCCCTTGCCGTCAGCTTCCCCTGCTCGTGCTGGCGGGCGACGGCTCGCTGGCTTCCCGAGTGGAGGGCTTCGTCACGGAGTTCCCTCAGTTTTTCGATGCGCGCTTCAGTGCCCAAGACTCCTCCGTAACCTCACACTTTGACTCGCCGGAGAACGAGATGGCTACACCCTATTTGCAGATACAAGTCGATGAGACGCCATCCACCCAAGATCTCGCTCGAGCGAGGCTCCAGGGCCTGCCCGTCGTTGCGATCGCTCGGCGACAGACGGCGGGGCGGGGACGGTCCGGTTCGGCTTGGATGAACGCGCCCCGGGGCCTGGCGGTTTCGATTGCGATGGTGGTTCCCGACGAGGAGCGCCCGGTGTCGCTGATGGCCGGGGTGGCCGCGGTCCGCGCCATGAGCGGGGTCAGCCTGAAATGGCCCAACGACCTCATCGTCGGCTCCGAGAAGGTGGGCGGGATCCTCGTCGAGCGGAGCGACTCCAGCCTCGTGGTCGGTATGGGTGTCAATCTCTGGTGGCCGGAACCCCCCGACGGCATCGGGGCGGTCTATCCGGAGGATCCCGGGGAGAGCCATCACGCCGAGATCGGCGCTTTGTGGGCTGCCGAGTTGATGCGCCAGATCGAAGGGGAGGGATGGCCGCGCCAGGAATACCGTGCCTCCTGCTCCACGCTTGGCCGGAGGATCACGTGGGAGCCCGCCGGGGCGGGCTTCGCCGAGGACATCGGTGACGACGGGTCGCTGATCGTCGAGACCGGCGAGGGACGCCGGAACCTGCATTCAGGCGCGGTGACCCACATCCGCAGCTAGCCCAGGGCGATCTCCTCGGCTGGATCAAGGCTGGCCTGGAAGAACGCGATCAAACGCGCCACGGCGTCGTCGGCTGACGCCTGATCGAATCCATCGGATTCGACGTCGAGGAACCCATGTCGGGCCCCGTCGTAGAGCAGCCATTGCCCGTGATCGTTGCGGCGCTGTGCCTCGTCGACGGTCGACGCGGAGATCAATTCGTCGTCTGTGCCGTACATGGCCAGCACCGGCACCGGGAGATTGGAGAGAAAGTCGGCCACCTGATGTGACCGCTCTTCGTCGCCGGTCAGAGGGGTATAGGCCAGCGCCAGGCATTTCACCCAGGGCCGGGTCGCGGCGGTGATCAATGCGAAACGCCCCCCGACGTCGAGGCCGAAGAGACCGACATCGGCGGACACCGCCCAGTCGACGTCCTCGGAGGCGACGAAGGCGCGGACCTCATCGATGTCGGTAACGGCCCTCGCGTCGGGTAGCTCCCCGTACGACACGATCGGATCCTCGGTCGCGTCCCGGTAGAAGTCGATGGCGACCGCAGCCAAACCGGAGCGAGCCAGCCTCCGGCAGATGTCCTTCTCGGTCGAGGTCAGGCCATTGATCGAGGAGATGACCAGCACCACCGGGAATCGGCCCGCTGCGTCGGGGCGGGCGATGTAACCGGTTCGGTGACCCGAACCGATCGGGAGCGGCCAGCTCCCATACATGATCGAATACTTCCCTTCGTGTGCCAGAACCGCCAAGCGTGGACCCCTTTCGCGGCCGAGATTAGCTGTCGGCGATCGTCTTCGATTCTGGGATCGGTTGGGATGATCACCGATAAAACGGGAACCATCGGTAACCTTGCCATCGTCTGAACCATCTATGAGTTCTTCCCCCTCCACTCAAGAGACTTCTACGCGCCGTCGAATGCCTCGATGGCTGAAGGCACTCATCATCGCCCTGCTGATCGTGGCCAATGTCGCCGTGGTCGGCCTCATCTGGGCGATAAACACCGGCAACAGTCTCCTGGCTGGAGCCAACACCAACGAGGAAGTCGTTGCAGCCCTGACCGAGCCCACAGGAGACTCTCTCACTTTTCTCCTGCTGGGCAGTGACTCCCGCTCGAACCTCGACGACCTCACCAACTTCGGGGCTGCCGGCGGCCAGCGGGGCGACGTCATCATGCTGGTGCGCGTCGATCGCGGGGAGCCGGCCCAAATCCTCAGCATCCCGCGTGACCTGTGGGTCAACATCCCAGGGCACGGCGAGAACAGGATCAACGCGGCCTATGCCTTCGGTGGTCCGGCCCTCATGGTCACCACCATCCAGCAAAACCTGGGCATCCCGATCAATCACTACGTCGAGATCGGGTTCCAAGGATTCCAGGATCTCGTCGACGAGATCGGAGGCATCGACGTCGACTTCCCCTACCCGGCTCGCGACCCGAAGTCGGGTTTGAACGTGGAGGCCGGGAATCAGACCCTC
>Ga0299913_10000622_pt1 | contig 23275 bp, 15 predicted proteins | sample RVTome_9_FD_201360 | JGI IMG/M metagenome (GOLD analysis project Ga0299913, IMG submission 201360) | Soil microbial communities from uranium-contaminated site in the Upper Colorado River Basin, Wyoming, United States - RVT155D38 (version 2) ... | reverse complement strand
GCCGCGACCTCGACGCCCAGCGGGTCGAGCAGGTGGCGGCGGGCGAAGTCGAGGGTGCTCGTGCCCGCGGCGCGGGCGAGTGCGGCGGAGAGCAGGTGGGTGTTGCCGGTCGAGTAGCGGAAGGTCCTGCCCGGCGGGTCGAGGAGCGGCCGGGCGAGGGCGGCGTCGACCCAGTTCGGGCTCGACACCCAGCGCCCGTAGTGCTCGCCGCTCGTCGACTCGAGGCCGGTCGTCTGGGTCAGCAGGTGGCGGAGGGTGATCCGCCCGCGCTCCCGGCCGTCCGTGCCCGACGGAAGAGCGCCTGGCAGCACCTCGGACAGCGGCTGGTCGATCCCGGTGAAGACCCCCTCCTCGATCGCGATCCCGACGAGCGCCGAGAGGATGCTCTTCGCCGCCGACTTCACGTTGTGCGGCGCCGCCGGGCCGGCCCCCCGGAAGCTCTCCTCGGCGACGATCTTGCCGTCGTGGACGACGAGGACGGTGCGGACGCCGGGCTGCCCGCCGATCGCCGCGACCCCCGCCGCGACGAGCTCCGGGTCGAGCCCGGCGGCCTCGGGCGCTGCCCGCTCCCAGTCGCCGCCCGGCCGCTCGACGGCGGCGGGGGAGGGGACGGGCGTGGCGGGCTCGGCGCCCGACGCGTCGGCCGGGCGGTCCCGGTCCGGCCGCCTCGCGGGAGTCGCGTCGGCTGCGGACCCGTCGGCATCGTCCGCCGGCCTCCGTTCCACCTCGACCCACATGCCATCGCAGGCGGACCCTCCGACGGCGAAGAGGAGCGGGGCGACGAGAAGAGGCCCGGCGAGGAGGCTGGGGACGTTTCCGCGGAAACGTCTCGATCCGCGCCCGAGGGTCACCGGCCGAGGAGCCCCGCGAGGATCTCCACCCCGCGCATCACCACGTCCGGCGGCGCGGCCGTGTAGCAGAGGCGGACCGAGGTGGGGAAGGGGCCGAAGCTCGGGCCGGGGGCGAGGAACAGGCCGCGGTCGACGCAGTCCTCGAGGAAGCCCTGGAGGCCGCGCTCGTCGAGCCGCTCGCCGACATCGAGGAAGAGGAAGGTGCTGCCGCCCGGCGGCTCGACCCCGAGCCGCTCGGCCGCCGCCGTCCCGGTCTCCCGGTACTGCTCGCGCGCCCGCGCGATCCAGGCGTCGCCCGCCGGGCCGAGGCAGCGCAGCCCCGCGAGCTGGGCGGCGGTCGGGGCGCAGTAGAAGGTGTGGGTACCGACCTTCCGCACCTGCCGCATCGCCGCGGCCGGCCCCACGACCCAGCCGCAGCGGTTGCCCGCCATCCCGTAGGCCTTCGAGAACGAGTGCGCGGAGAAGGTGCGCTCGGGCGCCAGCGGCCGCGTGTAGACGTGCTCGTCGCCCCACGAGTAGTCCTCGTAGACCTCGTCGGAGACGATCCACAGGCCCTCGCCGCGCGCCCACTCGACGAGCGCCTCGATCTGGTCGCGCGGCACGACCTTGCCCGTCGGGTTGCTCGGGGTGTTGAGGTAGAGCGCGACGGTCCGCGGGGTGCGGTGGCGGCGGACGATCTCGACCGCCGCCTCCGCCGAGTCCGCCTTCCGGTAGAACGAGACCGCGACCGGCTGCCCGTGGAAGGCCCGGACGATCCCCTCGATCAGCGGCCAGTACGGCGCCAGCAGCAGCACCTCGTCGCCCGGCGCCAGGATCGCCCCGGCGACCGCCCCGAGCGCCCCCGTCGCGCCGGCGCACACCAGTACCTCGTCCGGCGCGGTCGGCGCCCCGGTCCGCTCCTCGGTCCGCCCGGCGAGCGCCTCGACCAGCGCCGGCAGCCCGTGCGGCGACGTGTAGCGGTGCATCCCGGGGTGCTCGGCGACCGACAGGTCCTCCATCCGGCACCCCTCGGGTGGCTCCATCCAGGTGTCGCCGACGTGGAGCGGGTAGGTCTCCCCGTCGAAGTCCGTCAGCCGGTGCGCCAGCGACGAGTAGACCGACCCGCCGACGGCGGCGATCGCAGGCGAGACCTCCGGGTGGCGCGGCATGGCGCGGAGCCTACCCGATGGTCCGCTTGACCCCGGGGCGCCCCCGGCCGATCATCCACCCATGACCGACGCGGACGAACGCCGCCGCACCTGGACCGGCGCCCCCTGGGAGGCCGAGGTCGGCTACTGCCGCGCCGTGCGGGTCGGCGACCGGATCTGGGTCACCGGCACCGCTCCGGTCGCCGACGACGGCGGCGTCCACGCCCCGGGCGACGCCTACGAGCAGGCCCGGCGCTGCCTCGACCTGATCGAGCGCGCCCTCCGCGACCTCGGCGCCGACCTCTCCGCGGTCGTCCGCACCCGCATGTTCGTCACCGACGTCTCCCGCTGGCCCGACTACGGCCGCGCCCACCGCGAGCGCTTCGCCGGCCACCCCCCGGCCACCACCATGGTCGAGGTCCGCGCCCTCATCCACCCGGACATGCTGATCGAGATCGAGGCGGACGCGGTGGCGGGCTGAGCTTTCAGATCATCGTTCCCCAGCGAGCTCGAGAATCGCTGATCTCGTCTGAGGGTCGGGGAGGGCGTGCCCCAGTGACCGACCTTCGTCGAGCTCTTCGGCCACCGCCACGGGGACGACGACCTGGCCGTAGAGCGCGGGCAGGAGGTGTATGCCGTCAGCTTGGAACAGGTACTGGAGGACGGAGGTGTCGGCGACGGCCTCATGCACTCTCCAGATCCCTCTGGAGCTCCTCCCGGCTGAGCGTGAACGTCGCCACTCCGAAGTCGGCCAGCTTGGAGAGGAACACGGTCCGCGGGAGACCGGCGAGTGACGCAGCAGCCCCCGAGGAAAGGCGGCCTATCTCGTAGAGCTTGACTGCGGCGGCCAGGCGAATCGTGGCGGCCACGCCCTCGTCGTCGTCCGCCAGCGCCATGGCGGCCTCATCCGGAAGAGTCAACCTTACGTCGCTCATGAGCGCCTCTACCTCCGAACCGAGTCTACCGCCCCCGAGATATGAACCGACTCGGGGGCCGATCGGGGGGAGTGGGAGAGGTCGGCGGAGGGCCACGACACGACGCGGCGGTGGGGGACCCCGTGGTATGAACTCGCGAATGCCGGGCTCCCCCGACGCCACGTCCCTCCCCGATTTCGCCGCGGTCCGCGAGGCCGCCCGGCGGATCGCGCCCCACGTGCACCGGACGCCGGTCGTCACCTCGCGGACGCTCGACCGGATGACCGGCGCGCGGCTCTGGTTCAAGTGCGAGAACCTCCAGCGGGGCGGGGCGTTCAAGATCCGCGGGGCGGCGAACGCGGTGCTTTCGCTCGGCGAGGAGGAGGCGGCGCGGGGGGTGGTGACCCACTCGTCGGGCAACCACGGGGCGGCGCTGGCGCTCGCGGCGTCGATCCGGGGGATCCCGGCCTGGGTGGTGATGCCGGAGGACGCGCCGCGGGTGAAGCGGGCGGCGGTCGAGGGCTACGGGGCGACGGTCGTCCTGTGCGAGCCGACCGCCGAGGCGCGGGAGGAGACGGCGGCGCGGCTGCGCGAGGAGACCGGGGCCGAGCTCGTCCATCCGTACGACGACGCGCGGGTGATCGCAGGGCAGGGGACGGCGGCGCTCGAGCTCCTCGAGCAGGTGGCGGGGCTCGACCTGGTCGTCGTGCCGGTGGGCGGCGGCGGGCTGGCGGCCGGCACGGCGATCGCCGTGGCCGGCGCGGCGCCCGGGGTGCGGATCGCCGGCGCCGAGCCGGCGGCGGCCGACGACGCGGCGCGATCGCTGGCCGCCGGCCGGCGGGTCGCGAATCCTCCGGGCCGGGTCGAGACCCTGGCCGACGGGCTCAAGGCGCCGCTTTCCGAGCGCACCTTCCGTGCCCTGTCCGCGGGGCTCGCCGCCATCGTCACCGTCGACGAGGACGCGATCGCCTCGGCCACCCGCACGGTCTTCGAGCGGATGAAGCTCGTCGTCGAGCCGTCGGCCGCGGTGCCGGTGGCGGCGCTCCTCGCTGGCGCCCTGCCGCTCCCCGAGCGGCCCGACGGCGAGCCGGCCCGCGTCGGCGTGGTCCTCTCCGGAGGCAACGCCGACCTCGACCGCCTCCCCTGGAACCGGGTTCGCAAGGGCGTCGGCTGACGGCCGATGGCGAGACCCCTCGCTCGCGCTCGGGATGACCTGTCATTCCGAACGGAGTGAGGAATCTCCCCGGCGGCCGGCCGCACCGCCTTCTACCGGGCGCTCCAGCGTGGCACCGCAGGCAGGCCGGTCAACCCGGTCTTCTACGTCTCGGCGAGCCCGTGGAACTACTACGCCGCCCGGGCGGCGGAGCACGGGGTCGACATGGTCCTCGCCGAGAGCACCCGCGAGGTCGCCGAGCACGCGGCCGGGCGCGGGCTGATCGACGAGGGGGCGCTCGGCGAGATCGAGGCCGACGCCGAGCGCGACGCGGAAGAGAGCGGCCTGCTCGAGCGGTTGTTCGGGTGACCGCGCTCCCGCGAAGCGCGTACCCCCGAGGGCGGCCCGCGACCCGGGCCGCTGATACCCTGCCCTGCCTGCCGTGCCCATGCGCCCACGCCGACCGTCCCCACCCGTCCTCCGCTCCCTCCTCGTCGTCCTCCTCGCCTCCGTCGTCGCCGGCCCCGGCGCGGACGCCCAGGAGCCTGCCGCCGCCGCGGGAGCTCCGGCCGTCCGGCTCGAGGTCGCGGAGGTGGCGCTCGACGTGCGCGGGCCCGACGGCGAGCCGGTCGAGACCCTCGACCCGGCGGAGCTTCTCGTCCACGAGGGCGGGGAGCCCCGGCCGGTCCTCGAGGTCGCCCCGGCCGGGCCGTGGCGGATCGTCGTCTGGCTCGACGTGGCCCTCTCGGCGTCGGGCACCGTCCCCCGCGCCGCTCGCACGCTCGCAGGCCTCGCCCGGCCGCTCGGCGAGCTCGGCACGGTCGAGCTGGTCGTGGCCGACGCCCGGCCGCTGCCGCTCGCCCCGCCGACGCGCGATCCGGCCGTCCTCGCGGCGGCGCTCGAGCGGGCGGCGCTGACCGAGCGCGGCGCCGACCGGCTGGTCGAGATCCGCCGCGAGGCGCGCGACGCGATCCTGACCGGCCGCGGCGTGGCCGCCGCGGTCGTCGCCGGCGCCCTGGCGGAGGAGGCGGCGCTCGTCCGCGCGCGGCTCGACCTCCTGCTCGGCTGGCTGGCCGAGGAGGCCGGGGCGGCGGAGGCGGCGGAGGCGGCGGGAGCGGAGGCGGCGTCGCCCCCCGCCGGGCCGCGCGCGGTCCTGTGGGTGGGCGACGGGTTCGACCTCGACCCGGCCGCGGCCTGGGCGGGCGGCTCGCCGGGCCTGGCGATGATCGGTGCCGAGCCCGTGCCCGCCGCCGCACCGCGGCTGGCCGGTCCGGCCGCCGAGACCGCGCAGGCGATCGCCGCCCTCGGCTGGACGGTCGTGCCGGTGGCTCCTCGCCCGCCGCACGACGGGCCGGAGCGGCCTCCGGGGGTGGTCTACGACGAGCACGGCCTGCCCACGCCCTCGGTCGGCAGGCCGATCCGCCTGCCCGATCCCACCCCCGAGCAGCGGGCCGAGGCGATCCTCGCCGCCGAGCGCCCGCCCGAGCCGCTGCCGGTCGAGCCGCTGGCGCCGCTCGCGCTCCTCGCCGAGGCGAGCGGCGGCGTGCTCGTGTCCGCGGCGGCGGAGATCGAGCCGGCGCTCGCGGCCCTCGGGTCGCGGCTCGTCGCCCGCTATCCGTCCGGAGCCGCCGGGACGCTCGGCGAGCCGCTGCCGCTCATCGTCGAGCCGCTCGCCGAGGGGCTCACCGTGCGCGCCCGCCGCTGGACCGCGGCCGGCACCCCGCCCGCGGTCGCCGCCCTCAGGGCCCGCCGCCTGCTGGCCGGCGAGCTCGATCCCGGCTCGGTCACGGTGCAGGCGCTCGTCGCCCGGACCGTCGCGGCCGATGGCGGAGAGACCGCCCAGGGCGACGACGAAGAGGAATCCGAGGCGTCCGACGCCGAGACGGAGACCGACGAAGCGGTCGGCTCGAGTAGCTCGGCATCCACGTCCGCCACCGTCGAGGTCCGGGTCGAGCCGCCGCCCGGCGGGGAGGCATCGCCGACCGGCCTCCGCCGCCTCACCCTCGCCGCCGAGACGGACGACGGCGAGCCGGTCGTCGTCCACCGCACCGTCGCCGGCGCCCCGGCCTCGATCACCCCGCTCGGGCCGCGGCCAGACGACGCGTGGACCTGGCGCGGCGAGCTCGACCTGCCGGCGGGCGCCGACCGGGTGGCGGTGGTCGTCGAGGACCCGGCGAACGCCACCTGGGGCGGAACCCTCGCCGGGATCGCCGAGCCCGCCCCGGCGGGAACCGTCGCCGCCGGCCCCTACGACCTCGCCGGCCGCGTCCTCCCCGGCCCGCGCCCGGTGACCCTGCTCCGGCCGCAGGAGCCGGTCCTCCGCGGCAACGTCCGCTTCGAGACGGTCGTCGACCCCCGGGTGGCGCGGGTCGAGCTGCGGCTCGGCGACGGCCGGCCGGTCCGGCTCGAGGCGCCCCCGTTCGCCGCCGTCCTCGACCTCGGCCGGCTCCCCCTGCCGCGGCGGGTCGAGGCGGTCGCCTACGACGCCGCCGGCAGCGAGCTCGGCCGCGACGAGCTGGTGGTCAACGCCGGCGGGCGGAGCTTCCGGGTGCGGATCACCGCGCCGCGGGCCGACCGCGCGGTCGGCGACGTCGAGGTCGCGGCCGAGGTCGAGACGCCCGGCGGCCGCGGGATCGAGCGGCTCGAGCTCTACTGGAAGGAGCGGCTCGCCGCCACCCTCTACGCGCCGCCCTTCCGCCACCGCCTGTTCGTGCCGCCGGAGGAGCCCGAGGGGTGGCTGCGCGCGGTCGCCGTGCTCGCCGACGGCAGCCGGGCCGAGGACGTGCGCTACCTCAACGGCCCGCTCGCCGCCGAACGGCTCGACGTGCGGCTGACCGAGCTCTACGTGGTCGTCACCGGGCGCGACGGCCGGCCGGTGCGCGGGCTCGACGCCGGCGACTTCGTGGTCCGCGAGGAGGGGCGGCGCCAGGAGGTCGCGGTCTTCGGCGACGCCGCCGACCTGCCGCTGACCGTGGGCCTCGCGATCGACTCCTCGGCGAGCATGTTCGTCAAGCTGCCCGACGTGCGCGACGCCGCGATGGGCTTCCTCGCCGGCCTCGTCCCCGGCCGCGACCAGGTCTTCCTCGTCGACTTCGACGACGAGGCGAGGCTCGTCGCCGGCCCCACCCGCGACCTCGAGCTGGTCCGCCGCGCCGGGTTCGGCCTCGCCCCCGACGGCCGCACCTCGCTGTGGAAGGCGATCGTCTTCTCGCTCGTCCAGCTCCAGGCCGCGCCGGGGCGCAAGGCGCTGATCGTCTACTCCGACGGCGCCGACCAGGACGCCGACTTCGACTACGGCGTGGCCCTCGACTTCGCCCGCGAGGTCGGCGTACCGGTCTACGTGATCGTCGCCAACGAGGAGGCGGTGCGCACCGGCGGGCTCGACTTCGGCCTGCCCTCGTTCGGCCGCCGCCTCGAGCGGCTCACCTCCGCGGTCGGCGGGCGGACCTGGATCGTCCGCCGCGGCGACGACCTCGGCACCATCTACCGCCAGATCGAGAGCGAGCTCGCCGCCCAGTACTTCCTCGGCTACTACCCCGACCCGGCCACCGCCGGCAACGGCGCCCGCGCCTGGCGCCGCGTCGACGTCGACGTCACCCGCCGCGGGCTCACCGCGCGGACCGTCGCGGGTTATCAGCGGTAAGGGGCGGCACGAATGTCCCGCCTTCCGGTCGACGGAGCGGAGCTCCGCGAGCTCGTCGCGGGCGGCTGAGCGCCGGACCGCCTCGGGGCCGGGTCTGCGAGAATCGCCGGCCATGGCCTGGAAGGACCTCGCGCTCGCCGGCGTCGCCGCGGTCGAGGACCGCTTCGACGCGCTGAAGCGCCACCTCGCCTCGCGGCTCGGCACGCCCGATCCGATCCAGGTGCTGCCCTACCGCGGCTTCGGCACCGCCGGGCGGCTCGAGCTCGCCGGCCGGGTGCTCGAGGACGAGGGGGGGCGCTCTCAGGGGCGGGACGACTCGCTCTGGCTCAACGTGCTCGCCACCTGGAAGCGGATGGAGAGCGACGAGGTGCCGGGGGCGCGGGTCGTCGCCCGGCTCGGCGGGCAGAGCTGGGAGGCGGTGAGCGACGGCGAGGGCTACGTGCGCTGGGAGATCGAGCCGCCGCCCGAGGTCGCGGCGGCCCTCGCCGGCGGCGGCTGGGTCGACGTCGAGGTCGAGATCGCCGAGCTCCCCGGCGACCTGGCGCGCCGGCACGGGCTCGCCCGCGGCGGCCGGGCGGTCGGCGAGGCGCTCGTCCCCTCGCCCGACGCGCGCTTCGCCGTGGTCAGCGACCTCGACGACACGGTGGTCGAGACCGGGGCGACCCAGACCCTGGTCATGGCCCGCAACACCTTCCTGCGCAACGCCCACACCCGGCTGCCGTTCGAGGGGGTCGGGGCGCTCTACCGGGCGCTCGCCCGCGGCGGTGCCTCCGGCGGGCCGAACCCGGTCTTCTACGTCTCGTCGAGCCCGTGGAACCTCTACGACCTGCTGCGCGACTTCCTGTCGCTCCACGGCCTGCCGGACGGCCCCCTCCTGCTCCAGGACTTCGGCCTCGACCGCACGAAGCTCTTCGTCGCCCACCACGACGACCACAAGCTGGCGCAGATCCGGCGCGTCCTCGCGACCTACCCGCACCTGCCGCTCGTCCTTCTCGGCGACAGCGGCCAGCGCGACCCGGAGATCTACCGCAAGGTCGTCGAGGAGCACCCCGAGCGGGTGCTCGCCGTCTACCTGCGCGACGTCACCCGCACGCCGGGGCGCAGCGCCGAGATCGCCGACCTCTGGCGCGAGACGGTCGAGGGCGGGGTGGAGATGGTGCTCGCTCCCGACACGGTGGCGGCGGCGGAGAGCGCCGCGGCGCGCGGCTGGATCGCCCCCGAGGAGGTCGCGTGGGTGCGCGAGGACCGCGCCCGCGACCACGCCGCGCCGCCCCCGGAGAAGGCGGCGGTCGAGGGCGCGGACGCCCCGGCCGAGGGATGACCGCCCGCCCGGCTCCCGGGCCGCGCCCGGGGCGGGCGGGCTCAGGACAGGCTCAGGACAGGCTCAGCCCGAACCCTTCGAGCTCGCCGGGCGAGGCGCGCCGCCGGAACGGCTTCGCGAACCGCGTGCTCAGGTTGCCGCCGTGGGCGACCTGGAGGAGGTAGGCGCCGGGCAGGAAGGCCGTGCTGTAGCTGCGCTCGAGCGAGTCGTGGTCGTGGGCGAACGGGTTGCGGCCGCCGCGGAAGGCGGCGAGCGGGGAGGGCACCCCCCGCCGGTAGCGGACGACGCGGCCGGTCCGCCGGTCGAGCCGCAGGAACCGCCGGGTGCAGACGGCCTCGGCCTCCGCCGGCGCCCCGTCGACCGCCCGGAACCACCCCTCGCGGAGCGCGTCGTCCGAGTCGAGCCGGGTCAGCACCTGGTCGGGGCGGCCGGTCCAGCCGCCGTACCAGTCGTTCTGCTCGACCACCCGCACCCAGCCGAGGTCCCGGACGGCGTCGGCGACCCGCGCCGCGCTCTCCGGCGAGCAGAGGAGCATCGCCGGCACGCCCAGCCGCCCGACCGAGGGCACGTAGAACCGCCGCAGCAGCTCGAGCCGCCCCGCGAGCCACTCCGGGTCGGCGTGCCGCGCCCGCCCGGCCGCCCCCGCCCGTAGCGGGACGGAGAACCGGGTGACCACGACGTGGCGGCTGGAGGAAGCATTCGACATCGGCGGGACGGGGGATTATCTCCCGCCCCGCCCGTCGTGGCCGAGGCTGCGGGCTACGCCGGCAGGTACGGCCGGAGCGCGGGCGGCGTCGGCGAGCGGACGAGCGCCTGCTTCAGGCGCCCGCGCTCGGCGGGCGGGAGCTCGCCGGGCCGCAGGAAGCGGACCTCCCGCGCCTCGAGCACCGCGAGCGGCACGCCGTCGCCGTAGAGCAGGCGGTTGCCGGTGAGGGCCGCCACCTTCTCGCCCGGGGTGAGGACGCCCGCGAGGTTCAGCGGGTCGGCGGCGGAGACCGAGACGAGCGGCGGCTCGGGCGCGGTACCCCCCTCGCCCTCGGCCGCACGCCGGGCGCGGCGGAGCGAGCGCAGCCGGGCGACCGCCTCGGGGAGCGCGAACTGCTCGCCGGAGAAGCCGTCGACGAACCGGCCTCCCCGCACCTCGCCGCGCGCCTCGAGCCGCCGCAGCACCCAGAGGAGCTCGCGCCACGGCGGCAGGAGCGACTCGCGGGCGACCAGCGCCCGGAAGACGACGCCGTAGCGGGCCAGCAGCGTCCAGGCGACGGTCTCGACCGCGGCGGGCGGGGCGCTCCAGCCCCCCGGCGGCTCGTCGGCCTCGGCGTCGTCGGCCGGGTTGCCCAGCGCGGTCGTCAGCAGCGACCAGCGGCCGGCGCTCTCCATCCCGTAGGGCGCCACCTTGCCGCGGCGGCGGGTCGGCACGCCCTCGGGCGAGGGGCGCCGGTCCGAGGGGACGAGCAGGGCGCGCAGGCCGGTGAAGCTGTCCGAGGTGACGAGCCCGGCCGCGGCGAGCTCGGCGAGGGCGCGCTCGGCCCCGGTGTGGAGCAGGCCGGCGCCGCGGGCGAGGTCGGCGAAGAACGACGCGCCGCGCTCCGCGAGGTGGGCGTGGACGGCCCGGGCGTCCGACGAGAGCGCGTCGGCGTTGGCATCCGGAGCGGCGGGGAAGTCCATGACCCGCCGCCAGTCGGCGAGCTCGGTGCGCGGCAGGAAGGTGATCGGGGTCGTGCGCAGCGGGCCGGTCCGGCCGCGGCCGCCGCTCCCGTCGCCGTCACCGTTCGATGCCGCGGCCGGCGGGGTGGCGCGGCACCAGACGTAGCGGCCGGAGAGACAGAGCGCGTCGAGCCAGGCCGGGTCGTAGCGGTTGACCCGGGCGGGGAGGATCTCGCCCTCCCAGGCGGCGGCCGGCGCGGCGAAGCCGTGGAGCTGGTCGAGGACGGCGGCGACCGCCTCCGGCCCCTCGCCGCGCTCGCCGGGGGTGACCTTCTGCCAGGCGAGGAGGAAGCGGGAGAGGTCGGCGCGGCTCACCGGCTCGATCTCCCGGCGCAGCCTGGCGATCGTGTAGCGGTGGATCCGCGACAGCAGCCGGCGCTCGCACCACTCCTCGGCCGGCGTCCCGGCGTCGGGCCGGGCCGGTTCGCCGCCGGCGCTCGGCAGGGCCGTCGCCCGGGCGGCGTCGGCGGGCGTGAACCGGCCGCGCATCACGTAGCCCTCGGCCTCGAGGGCGGCGAGCGCGCGCTCGACGGCGGGCACCGGCAGCCCGGCGTCGGCGGCGAGCTTCGCGGCGGTCACCGGGCCGCAGCCGTCGAGCCGGGAGCGGAGGAGCTCGCGGGCCGCGGCCTCGGGGTCGACCGGGGAGCGCCCCGTGTCACCGATCTCCGGCGCGAGCGAGGCTCCCGGATGCACCGCCCGCACCTCCGCCAGCCGCTCCGCCGCCACCCACAGCCGCGCGCCGCCCCGCGCGGTCAGCACCGCCGCCCGCCCGCCGGCCGCCAGCTCGGCGAGCCACCCCTCCCACCCCGCCGCCTCGCCCTCGGCCGCGGTCAGGAAGCCGTGGACGACCAGCGCGTCGTGCAGCTCGTCGGCGTCGCGGGCGGCCGGCCGCACCTCCTCGCGCACCCGCTCGATCGCCGTCGCGTCGAGGGCGCCGAGGTCGGCGGCGGTCTCGGGGTCGAGCCAGCGGCGGGCGGCCACCGCCTGGGTGCGCCGCTCCTCGGCCGGCGCGTCGTCGAGGAAGGCGTAGGGTCGGGCGGTCAGCACCTCGTGCGCCAGCGGCGAGGGCTCGGTGAGCTCGCGGGCGACGGTCTCGACCCGTCCGGCCTCGATCGCCGCGAGCAGCCGCACCAGCCCGTCGGCGTCCATCGCCTCCTCGAGGCAGTCGCGCAGCGTCTCGGCGACCAGCGGATGGTCGGGGATCTCGCGGTCGCCCTCGATCGTCTCGAGGCAGGCGAGCTGGTCGGGGAAGACGACGGCGAGGAGGTCCTCGGCCTGGTGGCGCTGGAGCTGCGGCGGCACCCGCTTGCCCCCCTGCATCCGCGGCAGCGCGAGCGCCCGCGAGGCGTTCCAGCGCCAGCGGACGCCGAACATCGGCGCGTCGAGGAGCGCCTGGACCAGCAGGTCGCGGGCGGTCGCCGAGTGGAGGAACGAGAAGACCGTGGCGAGCTCGAAGCTGTGGGTCGGGCCGAGCGACAGGACGATCGCGTCCTCGGTCGCCGCCGCCTGGAGCTCGAAGTTGAACGAGCGGCAGAAGCGCTTGCGGAGCGCCAGCCCCCAGGCGCGGTTGAGCCGCGAGCCGAGCGGCGAGTGGATCACCAGGTGCGTGTCGCCCGCGTCGTCGAAGAACCGCTCGACGACCAGCCTCTCGCGGGTGGGAAGGCCGCCGAGCGCGGCGCGGGCGGCGGCGAGGTAGTCGACGAGCTGGAGCGCCGCGCCGGGCGCGACCCCGACCGCGTCGACCAGCCAGCGGACGGCGGCCTCGCGGCCGGCCGCGAGATCGTCGCCTGCTTCGAGCCGGCTCTCGACCTCGCTCCGGAGCCGCGACACCGCCTCGGACAGCTCGTCCGTCCGCCCCGGCGCCTCGCCGAGCCAGAACGGGATCGACGGCGGCTCGCCGAGGGCATCCTCCACCCGCACCCGCCCCTGCTCGACCTTCAGGATCCGCCACGACGCGTTGCCGAGCTGGAAGACGTCGCCGGCCAGGCTCTCGACCGCGAAGTCCTCGTTGACCGAGCCGATCACCGTGCCCGCCGGCTCGAGGACGACCTGGAAGTCGGCGGTGTCGGGGATCGCGCCGCCGGAGGTCAGCGCCGTGATCCGCGCCCCGCGCCGCGCCCGCAGCCGGCGGTTCACGGTGTCGCGGTGGAGGTAGGCCGAGCGCCGGCCGCGCCGGGTCGAGAAGCCCTGGGCGAGCATCTCCACGACCTCGTCGAACCGCTCGCGCGGCAGGTCGCGGTACGGCCAGGCCCGGCGGACCAGGGCGTAGAGGTCGTCCTCCGCCCAGTCGCCGGCCTCGTCCGCGGCCACCGCGGCGACGATCTGCTGGGCGAGGACGTCGAGCGGCGCGTCGGGGATCACCAATCGGTCGAGCTCGCCGCGGCGGACCGCGTCGAGGAGCGCCGCCGACTCGACGAGCTCGTCGCGCGAGAGCGGAAAGATCCGCCCCTTCGACACGCCGCCCAGGAAGTGCCCGGCGCGGCCGACCCGCTGGAGCAGGGTGGCGATCGACCGCGTCGAGCCGACCTGGCACACCAGCTCGACCGAGCCGACGTCGATCCCGAGCTCGAGCGACGCGGTGGCGACCATCGCCCGCAGCGCACCCGCCTTGAGCCGCCGCTCGCTCGACTCCCGCTGCTCCCGCGACAGGCTCCCGTGGTGGGCGGCGACCAGCTCGTCGCCGAGCCGCTCGCCGAGGTGGCGGGTGACCCGCTCGGCCAGCCGCCGGGTGTTGACGAAGACGATCGTCGTGCGGTGCTCGCCGATCAGCCCGGCGAGCCGGTCGTAGACCTCCTCCCACACCTCGTTCGACATCACCGCCTCGAGCGGCGAGGAGGAGATCTCGATCCCGAGGTCGAGGGCGCGGCGGTGGCCGGCGTCGATCACCTCGCAGGCCGGCGCCGGCTCCCCGTCGCGGCCGGCGCCGACGAGGAAACGGGCGACGAGCTCGATCGGCTTCTGGGTGGCGGACAGCCCGACCCGGGTCAGCGTTCCGCCGTTCCGCGCCACCAGCTCGTCGAGCCGCTCGAGCGACAGCGCCAGGTGCGAGCCCCGCTTGTCGTCGGCCACGGCGTGGATCTCGTCGACGATCACCGTGCGCGCGGTGCCGAGCATCCCGCGGCCGCTCTCGCTGCCGAGCAGGATGTAGAGCGACTCGGGCGTGGTGACCAGCAGATGCGGCGGCTTGCGTCCCATCTTCGTCCGCTCGGACGCCGGCGTGTCCCCGGTGCGCACCGCGCGGCGAATGCCGGGGCGAGGCAGCCCCGCCGCTTCGAGCCGCTCCTCGATGCCGGCGAGCGGCAGCTCGAGGTTGCGATGGATGTCGTTCGACAGCGCCTTGAGCGGCGAGACGTAGACCACCCGCGTCTCGTCCGCCAGCCCGGCCTCCGAGGCGAGGGCGAGCCGCACCAGCTCGTCGAGCGCGGCGAGGAATGCGGCCAGCGTCTTGCCGGAGCCGGTCGGCGCCGCGACCAGCGTGTGGCGGCCCTCGCGGATCGCCGGCCAGGCGCGGGCCTGCGCGTCGGTGGGCGTGCCGAGCTCCTCGCGGAACCACGCCGCGACCGCGGGATGGAAGCCGGCGAGGGGGTCGATCGGGGGCGTCGGGGTGGGGGGCATCGTGGAGGGAGCAACAGCGCCGGCGAGGGGGCGATTCCGGGCTGGTCCGAGGGTAGCGCAGGGCGTGGAAGAATGCTCGAAAGAGGCGACCACAACGACGCGGCGAGGAGGTGGATCGATGGGTGTGAGACGAGAGGTCTGGTCAGGGCCGACGTGCGTGGCCGCGGCGGCCACCCTCCTGTTGACGATGACAGCGGGCTGCGCGACTCGGGCGCCCGTGCCCGTCACCCGACCCCCGGTCGAGCGCGTCGCGGACGTTTCCGCGGAAACGCGGAAGTTCATGATCCTCGCCGTCAACGACGTCTACCGCATCGAGGGGGTCGACGCCGGCACCGCGGGCGGGCTCGCCCGGCTGCGCACCCTGCGCGAGGAGCTCGAGGCCGGCGGCGAGCCGGTCCTGGTGCTCCACGCGGGCGACCTCCTCTTCCCGTCGCTCCTGAGCCACACCTACCGCGGCGAGCAGATGATCGACGTGCTCAACGCCCTCGACGGCGCGCGCGGCGCCTTCGACGAGCGGATGTTCGTCGTCTTCGGCAACCACGAGTTCGACAGGGACGAGCTCGCCGACGCCGCGATGCTCGACCAGCGCGTCGAGGCATCCGAGTTCACCTGGCTCGGGACGAACGTCGACTTCGCCGAGGACGACGACGGCCGACCGCTCGTCGCCGCCGAGAACCTCGTCCCGTCCGTCCTCGTCGACGCCGGCGGCGCCCGGGTGGGGATCTTCGGCCTGACCACCGACACCAAGCACCCCGCCTACGTCGAGAGCTTCGGCGATCCTGTCGCGACCGCCCGCCGCGCCACCGCCGACCTGCGCGCCCGCGGCGCCGACGTCGTCGTCGCCCTGACCCACCTGCGGATCTCCGAGGACGTCGCGATGCTCGAGGCGCTCGGCGCGGACGGCCCCGACCTCGTCGTCGGCGGCCACGAGCACAACGCCCAGTGCCAGCCGCTCCCGGCGCCGGACTGCCGGGTCTTCAAGGCCGACGCCGAGGCGCGCACCGCGAGCGTCTTCCGGATCGCGGTCGGTAAGGCCGGGATCGTCGGGTTCGACCACGACCTCGTCGGCCTCGACCCGTCGGTCGAAGAGGACCCGGACGTCGACGCCCTGGTCGACGACTGGCTCGTCCGCCACGACCGGGAGTACTGCACCCGGACCCTGAAGGAGCCCCCCGGCTGCCTCGCCGAGGAGCTCGGCACGACCCGCAGCCGCCTCGTCGGCGAGGAGCTCGAGATCCGCCGCTACGAGACGAACCTCGGGAGCTGGATCGCCGACCGCGCCCTCGAGGCCTTCCGCGCCCACGGCGCCCAGGCCGCCTTCGTCAACTCGGGCTCCCTCCGCCTCAACCAGGACATCCCCGCCGACACCGCGGTCACCCGCCGTCACGTCGAGGAGCTCTTCCCCTACCCGGCCGACCTCGTCCTGCTCCGCCTCGACGCCGCGACCCTCCAGCAAGTCGTCTCCCACGCCGTCACCGACTGGACCGGCAACGGCTGGTGGCTCCAGGTCGCCGGCATGGCCTTCCGCCACGACCCCGAGTCCGGCACCGCCACCGACCTCACGCTGCTCGGCCCGGACGGCCCCCGCCGCGTCGCCCCCGACGAGGAGATCCTGGTCGTCACCGGCGACTTCCTCGCCCAGGGCAACGACGGCTACACCATGCTCGCCGGTGCCCCCCGCGTCGACGCCCCCGCCGCCGACCTCAAGCAGCTCGTCGCCGACGCCCTGCGCGCGGCGGGGCAGCAGGGCATCGCCCCGGAGGTCGAAGGCAGGATCTGCAACACCGAGCGGCCCGGGCCGTGCCTGGCCGTGGCGGAGTAGGTGTTGACGCCGGCCAGCGTCGGGGCCGGTAAGCAGTTATTTCGATTTGACCATCGAGGGTCTACTATTCGAGACTTCTCGAAATAGATACCCCGGAGGCTCACGCCAGGGTCTCCGCGACCGCGGAGGACGTCATGCCCGAACGACCGCCGATCTCCCCGGACCATCGGGTCCTGCTGAAGCTGCGTCCGTCCGCAGCGCTCGGAGCGGCCGGGCTGCGCGCGAACCTGCAGCCGCTGTACGAGTCGTCCCGGGCGCCGACCGAGGCCCTGGGCCTCGAAGCGGCGCCTCAGTGGTACGTCGCCGAGCTTCCGGAGGCGGCGCCGACGGCCTGGGACGTCGCCCATACGCAGATCGCCGCGGAGCTCGGCCTCGCCGAGTCGGACGTCCTCTTCGCCGAGCCCGACCTGATCCACGACGTCTTCCACGACGACGGGGAGGTCGCGCCCGGGGTCGCCTTCGCGGTCGGCGAGGAGTGCACGGCGGACCGGCAGGACCCCAAGAACGGCAAGGCGGTCGGCCCCGTCGATGGCTGGCACCTCGGCGATGACTTCAGCCAGCTCGCTGCGGCGCGCGCCGCGGTCGACTTCACGAAGCTGCGCACCCGCGTCGCGCACGTCGATACCGGCTACTTTCCCGACCACGTCACGACGCCGAAGCACGTCAACCGAGACCTGCAAAGGAACTTCGTCCTGCGGGACGACGACCCGAAGAACGCGTCCGACCCGGACAACCGCCGCCTCCTGCTCGACAACTCGGGACACGGCGCCGGGACGATCAGCATCCTCGCCGGAGGCGACATCCCCGCGCTGGGCGGCCCGATGGGCGGTGCGCCGGAGGCGGAGATCGTCCCCCTCCGGGTCGCCGACAGCGTGGTCCTCCTGCGGACGAGCGCGCTGGCCCGGGCGCTCGCCTACGCCCTTGACCAGCAGTGCGACGTCGTCACGCTCAGCATGGGAGGTCTGCCGTCCCGGGCCTGGGCGGAAGCGGTGGACGAAGCCTACGAGGGGGGCGTCTGCATCTGCGCGGCCGGGGGGAACCGGAAGGGGAAGTCTCCGCCCCGCGTCCTCGTCTACCCGGCCCGCTACGCGCGGGTGATCGCGGTCTGCGGCGTGATGGCGAACGGCCGGCCCTACGAGGGTCTCACCGGCGGCGCGCTCCAGGGCTCGTTCGGGCCGCGCGAGGTCATGGGCACGGCGCTCGCCGCCTTCACCCCGAACATCCCCTGGGCCCGCTTCGGCTGCCGGGACGTCGTCCGCCTCAACGGCGAGGGCACCTCGTCCGCGACGCCGCAGGTGGCGGCGGCCGCGGCGCTGTGGATCGAGAAGTACAAGGCGGTCCTTCCCCGCGACCACCAGCGGGTCGAGGCGGTCCGCAGGGCGCTGTTCTCCTCCGCCAAGGACAAGGGCAAGCCCGACCACTTCGGCAACGGCGTCCTCCAGGCGCGGGCCGCCCTGGACGTCAAGCCCGTCCTCGGGCTGCCGAAGAGCCCGCGCTCGAAGAACCGGGGCGCCTTCCTCCGCCTGATCACCGGCCTCGGCCTCGCCGAGCCACCGCCCCGCGAGGAGATGTTCGACGTCGAGATCGCCCAGCGCTGGATGCTCAACGACGAGCTGCAGGAAATCGTCCCCGACCCGGAGACCACGACCGAGCTCGACGAGGCCAACCTCCGGAAGTTCATGGAGGCGCTGATCGAGGACCCCGGCGCCTCGCTCAAGCTGCGCAAGCACGTGGCCGAGCGCTATCCCCTCGCCGCCGGGCAGAGCGTCCCGCCGACGAAGGAGAACGCCGACGTCCTGCCGGCGGAGCTGCCGGTGCTCGGGAAGGACGTGTCGGCGCCGGTTCCTCGAGACCCGACCTGCCGCCGCCTGCGCGTCTACGCGGTCGACCCGAGCTTCTCGACCCGGCTGGCCACCGCCGGGTTCAACGAGGTGGCGCTCGACGTCCGCTGGGAGCCGCTCGAGGACCAGGGGGACGCGCGCGACCGGAAGGGGCCGGTCGGCGAGTACCTCGAAGTCGACGACCTCGACCCGACCGGCGCCCGCTACCAGGGCGTGGACCTCGACGACCCGCGGCTGCTGGCGCAGGACGGCTGGGCGCCGTCGGAGGGCAACCCGCAGTTCCACCAGCAGATGGTCTACGCGGTCATCATGAAGACGATCGAGCACTTCGAGCGGGCGCTCGGCCGCCCGGTCCTCTGGCGGCCGCGGATCAACCCGGAGAACGCGTTCGACGACCGCCGGTACGTCCAGCGGCTGCTCGTCCGCCCGCACGCCCTGCGGCAGGCGAACGCCTTCTACAGCCCGCAGGACGTGGCGCTCTTGTTCGGCTACTTCGAGGCCGGGGCCGGCGACCCGGGCGACCACATGCCGGGGAGCCGCGTCTACTCGTGCCTGTCGCACGACATCGTCGTCCACGAGGCGACCCACGCCATCCTCGACGGGATGCACCGCCGCTTCCGCGAGCCGTCGAACGTCGACGTGCTCGCCTTCCACGAGGCCTTCGCCGACGTCGTCTCCCTGCTCCAGCACTTCACCATGCCCGAGATCCTCGAGAACGAGATCGCCCGCACCCGCGGCGCCATCTCGACCACGGAGTCGATGCTCGGCAGCCTGGCGATCCAGTTCGGCCGCGCGATGGGCAACCGGGGCGCGCTGCGCGACGCGATCGGCCGGGTCGAGGACGGCGTGTGGAAGCGGTTCGAGCCGGACCCGGCCGACCTCCAGAAGCGGCTCAGCCCGCACTCCCGGGGCGCGGTCCTGGTCGCCGCCGTCTTCGACGCCTTCCTCGCCATCTACGACGCCCGCATCGCCGACCTTCTACGGATCTCGACCGGCGGCACCGGCGTCCTGCCGGCCGGTGCGATCCACCCGGACCTGGTCCGCCGCCTGGCCGACGAGGCGGCGAAGTCGGCGCGGCACGTGCTCACGATGTGCATCCGCGCGCTCGACTACGTGCCGCCGGTCGACCTCACCTTCTTCGAGTACCTGCGGGCGCTGATCACCGCCGACGTCGAGCTGATGACCGACGACCGCCACAACTACCGCGTCGCCTTCGTCGAGGCCTTCCGCCGCCGTGGCATCTACCCGATCGCGCAGCAGACGGCGACCGTCGAGACGCCGATGACCCTGTCGGTGGACACCCTCGTCTGGCAGGGGATCGAGGGCCCGAAGAAAGCCGTCCGGGATGCCTACCGGAGCGTCGTCGAGAGCCTCAAGTCGTACGCCGACACCTGCTTCTACATCGGCAACCGCGAGAAGCTCTTCGAGACGACGCGGAAAACGAGGGCCAAGCTCAAGAAGCAGCTCGAGGCGGCGTTCAAGAAGGCGCCCGCGTTCGCCAAGGAGCTCGGGCTCGACCCCGAGGACAACTTCGAGGTCCATGCGCTAAACCGCTCGATGCACCTGCAGGCCGACGGGCGCCACGTGCCGCAGATCGTCATCGCGCTGACCCAGTCGACGACGATCCCCGCGGACCCGAAGACCGGGACCCCGGAGCACGTGTTCCGCGGCGGCTCGACCCTGATCGTCGACCTGACGGCCGCCCTCACCGAGCCCGAGCGGGCGGTCAAGTACTGCATCGTCAAGCGCATCCAGAGCACGGACCGGCAGCGGCGCACCGCGGCCTTCTTCCGCAGCGCCGCGGCCGACCCGCTCCGCGCGATGCTCTACGCGCCCGACCGGAAGGAGCCGTTCGCGGCGCTCCACGCGCTGGCGGACTGAGAGGGCGCTACCGCGGCTCCGGGCCCTCGATCGGGGGCATCCGCAGCAGGCCCTCGTCGCCGGGGAGGAGGCCGACCTGGCGGCCGGCGCGGACCAGCGGGCGGACGGCGGCCAGGGTCTCGGTCAGCGCCACCCGGGTCATCTCGTCCTCGCTGTTCTCGGGGCCTTCGCCGAAGAGCTCCTCGAAGGGGTTCTTCTTGCCGGGGAACTCGCGGATCTTCACCTTGACGTCCTCGTCGATCCCCGCGGCCTCCTTGGCCAGGCGGATCGCCTCGGGGAAGCCGCCGAGCTCGTCGACCAGGCCGAGGCGGAGGGCGTCGGCGCCGGTCCACACCCGGCCCTTGGCGATCTCGAGGACGCGCTCCTTCGGGATGTCGCGCCCCTCGGCCACCTTGGAGGTGAAGTCCTCGTAGACGCGGTCGAGCCACGAGTTGAACTTCGCCCACTCCGCCTCGCCGTAGGGCTCGAGCGAGCTGAAGATGTCGGCGTGCTCGGCGGTCTGGACGCTGTCGAAGGAGATGCCGAGCTTGTCGTTCCACATGTCGCGGGTGACGAGCTTGCCGCCGAGCACCCCGATCGAGCCGGTGATCGTCGTCGGGTGGGCGACGATCTTGTCGGCGTGCATCGAGACGAAGTAGCCGCCCGAGGCCGCGAGGTCGCCCATCGAGGCGACGACCGGGATCCCCTTCGCCCGGGCGCGGACCACCTCGCGCCAGATCTGGTCGGAGGCGACGTACGAACCGCCGGGGCTGTCGACACGGAGGATGATCGCTTCGACGTCATCGTGGTCCATCGCCGCCCGCAGCGCCGCCGAGACCGCCTCGCCGCCCATCGTGAAGCTGCCGCCGAGCGGGTCGTAACCGCCCTCGCCGCGCACGACGCCGCCGATCGCGTAGACGAGGCCGATCGTGTGCTCGCCCTTCGCGTACGGCTTGTCGGCCCGCTGCCAGTACTTGCGGAGGTAGAGGAGGCGCTCGTCCTCCTCGTCGTCGTCCTCCCCGTCGTCGTCGCCTTCCTCGCCCTCCGCCGCCTCGGCCTCCGCGGCCGCGGTCTCGGCCACCGCCGGCGGCGCCTCTCCGGCCGTCGCCTCGCCGGCCGCCAGCGCGCGCACCCGGTCGTAGACCTGGTCGCGGTAGAGGAGGCCGTCGACCAGCCCGGCCTCGACCGCCTCCTGCCCGATGAACGGCCCGCCGTCGACCGCCGCGCGCACCGCCGCCTCGTCGAGCCCGCGCGACTCGGCGACCGCCCCGACGATCTGCGCGTACATCGAGTCGGCGAGCGTCTGCATCGCCTCGCGGTGCGCGTCCGTGTAGCCGGTCTCGGTGAAGGTGTTCATCGCGTTCTTGTACTCGTACCGCTGCGCCATCTGCGGCTCGATCTCGAGCTTGTCGAAGGTGCCGCGAAGGAACGGCGACTCGAAGCGCAGCCCGGTCAGCCCGACGTCGCCCGAGGGCTGGATGTAGATCTCGTCGAAGGCCGAGGCCAGGTAGTAGGCGCCGTTGGCCGCGCCGACCTCGCCGAAGGTGTCGGCGTAGGCCACGGCCGGCTTGCCGGCGGCGCGGAAGGCGAGCACCGCGTCGCGCAGCTCCTCGACCTGCGCCATCCCCATGCCGACCGGCGTCACGCGGGCCACCAGGGCGGCCACCCGGTCGTCCTCGGCCGCGGCGTGGAGCGCGTCGACCATGTCGCGCAGCCGCATCTTCTTGTCGAACATGAAGGCCGCGAACGGGTCGGCCGGCACGTACTCGACGAACGCCTCCTCGAAGTCGACCTCGAGGATCGTCCCCCCCGCCACCTTCTCCTGCGTCAGGTACCACACGAGGCCGGCCGCCGCGCCGACCAGCGCGACGAACCCGACCGCCAGGACCACCCACAACGTGACTTTCGAAGACCTCTTCATCGCGACCTCCTGAGCTCGACGGGCCCGCGGCCCGGGGATTCGTTCGTCGTCTCGCGCCGTCCCGCAGCGGGCGCCGGCGGCCGGCGGGGCCGCGGCGCTCCACTGCGTCGCTCGGATCTCGGACGGGACGGTGCGATCAGGGTCCATGCTCTCACAGACCCCGCTCTCGGAGCACGTACGCGAGCCGGGCGGCGGATGTTCCCGCGGGCTTTCACCACGGGCTGCTAGGTGCGCCCGCCCGCCGGTTCGCGGCGACGACCCCGATCCCGTACGCGGCGAGCGCGGTGGCGGGCAGGAGGAAGGTGGGGAGGTCCTCGGCGCCGAGCTGGTAGAGGAGCCAGTAGCCGACGAAGACCGGCGCGGCGAGGAAGGCGGTGCCGGCGAGCCGCCGCTGGCTCTCGGCGTCCTTGTGGGCGTACTCGGCCTCGCCCTTCGTAGTCAGCGGGTCCTCGACGATCGCCCAGCGCACCCGGTCGATCTCCTCGCCGCGCAGCACGGTCGCGACGCCGCAGGCGGCGCCGAGGAGGGCGAGGAGCGCGTGCCCCGCCCAGGCGCCGGCCGCGGTCCCCGGCGACAGCACGAAGAACCCCAGGCTGGCGAGGAAGCCGACGACGGCGCAGAGGCCGGCGACCGCCCAGGCGACCGGCTGGAGGCGGGCGAGAGGGAAGCTCAAGGCGCGCCACCGCCGTGGCGTGGGCCCGCGGGTGGGTCGTCGGCTGCCGGCCGCGAGGGGTCGGGGCGCCCGCGGGGCTCGGGAGATCTGTCCTCCGGCGGCCCCGCGGAGATCCCCTGCTCCGGGGATGACAGGGCAGACCGGCCCTTGCCCTCCCGCCAGTCCAGTCGTCGGGCCACGAGCCACGCGGCCGCGGCCGCCGCCGGCAGCAGCGCCAGGTCGAGCCAGCGCGAGTCCGCGGTCATCCCCCGGAAGGCCCCGAGCGTCCACGCCGCCCGCAGCGCGAAGTGCCCGAGGTACCAGAGCACCAGGGTGCCCGCGACAAGGAAGGCGGCCCGCCGCCAGGTCACGCGTGCAGGCCCCGCAGGTTCGCGCTGGTCTGAGAGCCTGCCGCCGCGCCAGCCCTCACGACCCGATCGAGAGCTCCTCGAGCTCGGCGATCCGCCCCTCGACCACCTCGAACCCGCCCTGCCAGAAGCTCGCGTCCGTCATGTCGATGCCGGCCTCGGCGAGGATCTCCTGCGGCCGGGCCGAGCCGCCGTAGGCGAGGAGCTCGAGGTAGCCGGGCTTGAACGCCTCGCCCTCCTCCTGGAAGCGGCGGTAGAGGGCGAGCACCAGGAGCTGGCCGAAGCTGTAGGCGTAGCAGTAGAACGGTGTGTGGAAGATGTGCGGGATCGACAGCCACTCGTACTGGAACTCGCTCGAGACCTCGACCGAGCCGCCGAACTGGTCCTGCAGGTTCTCGAGGTAGAGCTCGTTGAGGTCGTCGAGCGAGCGGCCGGCGAGGATCGCCGCGTGCGCGTCGAGCTCGAAGCGGACAAAGTAGG